>Ga0334885_1000008_pt1 | contig 302530 bp, 274 predicted proteins | sample GraSluR1_MG_8_FD_207233 | JGI IMG/M metagenome (GOLD analysis project Ga0334885, IMG submission 207233) | Sludge microbial communities from methane-producing bioreactor in Wageningen University, Netherlands - Granular Sludge_31_05-R1 | ecosystem: Engineered > Bioreactor > Anaerobic >...
GACGGGGCTGTGGCGACACCTGCAACGCCAGATCCATCAACTCGTCGGTGGTGTCACCCATCGCCGAGATGACCACGACCACCTCGTTGCCGTCGGCCTGCGCGGCGACGATCCGCCGCGCCACCCGCTTGATGCTTTCGGCGTCCGCAACGGAGGAGCCGCCGAACTTCTGAACCACCCGCACCGCACCACTGTGCCAGATCCGGAGTCAGGGAAGCATCGTGGACTCACCTGATGGGCGATCCTGGATCCCGGACCTACCGTTGTGGGTATGACCAACAGCCCGTCCGAGCAGTACTGGGAACAGCCCACCTTCACGCAGGCGACCACTCCGCCGGTGACCGGTGAGGTGCTCTCCGGTGCCATGGTGCCGGGCGTGCGCCGGGTGGTGGTGGCCCCGCCCTCCTCCGAGGAGGCGACCCTTCGGCTGATCCGCCGGCTGGTCTGGCCGGTCGCCCTGGTGCTGGCGATCGCCGGCGGCCACTGGGTGCCGCTGCTGGTTATGGCGATCGTGGTCAGTGCGATCCTGCGGCGCCGGGTCTGGGAACTCGCCAGCAGGCGGGTGGCGATGCACTCCGTTCCGTCCGCAGAGCAGGGCGCCGACCTGCGCTGAGCGCCCTACGATGATCGGGTGAGTGACACCGTGCCCTCGGACGAGGCCGAACAGCACTGGCAGCAGCCGGGGTTCGACGCGTCCGGCCAGGGCGAGGCCGCCGACGCGTCCGGCCAGGCGCTCGTGCCCGTTGCGCCCCACCCGGTCGCCGTACCGCCGCCGTCCGGCCTGGAGTCGACCCTGAAGGTGCTCAGCGGGCTGCCATGGGTGGTGATGATCGGGTTCGCCCTGCTGGGTGTCGGGAACTGGATGCTCAACATCGTGATCGCCATCGTGGCCAGCGGCGTGCTGGGTGGCATCGTGGCCGAGCTCGACCGGCGTCGGAAGGCGCGGGCTGAGTTCGAGGCCCATCACCGGCGGGAGGAGTTGCGATGAGGGTCCGCTGGGGAATCGCCGGACCGGGCCGGATCGCGGCGACCGTGGCCGCCGAGTTCGCGCACCTGCCGGACGCCGAGCTGGTCGCGGTCGGCTCGCGCTCGCTCGACCGGGCGCAGGCGTTCGCCGAGCGGTTCGGCGTCGCGCAGGCGTACGGCAGCTACGCGGAGCTGTTCGCCGCGGACGTCGACGCGATCTACCTGGCCACCCCCCACGGCCAGCACACCGAGCTGGCCCTGGCCGCCATCGAGGCGGGCAAGGCGCTCCTGGTCGAGAAGTCGTTCACGACTACCCTCGCCGACGCGGAGGCGGTGGTGGCGGCGGCCCGAAGCCGGGGCGTGTTCTGCATGGAGGCCATGTGGACGCGGTTCCTGCCTGCGGTCACGCACCTGCGGGAACTCGTCGCGACCGGAGCGCTCGGCGAGGTGCGCGCCGTGTACGGGGACCTGCTCGCCTTCCGGGAGTTCGATCCGTCCGACCGGCTGTTCAACCCGGCGCTCGGCGGGGGCGCGGTGCTCGACCTGGGCGTCTATGTGATCTCGTTCGCCCAGCAGTTCCTGGGCACGCCCGCGCTGGTCCACGCGGTCGGCGGGCTGTTCCCCAACGGTGTCGAGGGCGAGGTGGGCATCCTGCTCGGTTGGCCGGACGGCCGCTATTCGACCCAGGCGATCGGGTTCACCGCGCCCGGGCCGGGCCGTCAGGTGGTGGCGGGCACGAAGGGGTGGGTGGAGGTGAAGCCGCGGTTCCACCGGGCCGAGGACCTCTCGGTGCACCTGCTCGGCGAACCGGCGCAGGAACTGTCCTTCCCCAAGACCGGGGCGGGCTACAGCCACGAGTTCGCCCACGTGGGCGAGTGCCTGGCCGCAGGGCTCACGGAGAGCCCCGTGATGCCGCTGGACGACACCCTCGCCGTCCAGCAGGTGATGGCCGAGGTGCTCAGCCAGCTGGGCCGGTGATCGTCGTGGGTGCGGCCGGCGGCGCGTCCACGCTCACCGTGCGCAGCGCGTCCCGGTAGGTCACCCAGCCCACCGGAGAACCGGCCGAGGCGCCGGACGAGCCGAACACGGGGATGCCGCCGCACCCGCTCAGGTTCAGGGCACGGATCGCCTCCTCGACGGTATCGGCGTCGGTGACCGTCGCCGGGAACTCGGTCATGATCGCCGCCTTCCGGGTGGTGTCCTCGCCGGCGGCCAGGGCCTCGGCGACGGCGCGCGCGGTGAGGATGCCGAGGAAGCTGCCGTCCACGTTCGTGACCGGCAGCACACCGTAGGGGGTGTGGGAGAGCTGGTCGGCGGCCTTCGGCAGCGGCGTGCGGGCGTCCACTCCTACGGGGAGCGGGCGCATCACGGTGGCGAGCGGAACGCGAGCGCGGGACGGGGTGGCGGAGGCCTCCAGGTCGATGCCGCGGCGGCGGAGCTTCAGGGTGTAGATCGTGTCCGGGCTGAGCGCGTGGCTGATCGTGGTGGCGAGCACGATCGCGGCCATCAGGGGCAGGATGATCGAGTACTCGCCGGTGAGCTCGAACATCATCAGCACTGCGGTGATCGGGGCGCGGGCTGCGCCGGCGAAGACCGCGCCCATGCCGATCAGGCCGTAGGCGCCGACCGGGGAGACCTGGCCGGGCATCAGTTGCCCGGCGACGAGGCCGAACGCACTGCCGAGCGCGGCGCCGATGAACAGGCTGGGTGCGAACACCCCGCCGGAGCCGCCGATGCCGATTGTCAGCGACGTGGCGATCATCTTGCCGACCACCAGAACGATCAGGAAGCCGATCGCGTAGTTGCCCTGCACGGCCTGATCGATCACGGGGTAGCCGACGCCGTACATCTGCGGCAGGACGAGCAGCAGCAGCCCGAGCGCGATGCCGCCGACCGCCGGTCGCAGCCACTCCGGTCCACGCCAGAGGTGGTCGCAGAGGTCCTCGATGGCGTAGAGCACCTTGCTGAAGCCGACGCCGACCGCCCCGGCGATGACGCCGAGGACGGCGTAGAGCAGGTACTCGACGGGGCTGGTGACGCTGAAGGCGGGCAGGGAGAGGAAGGGCGCGTTGCCGAGGATCGCGCGTCCGATCACGCTGGAGGTGACCGAGGCGATCACGACCAGCCCGAAGGCGTTCGCGGTGAAGTCGAGCAGGATCAGTTCGAGGGCGAAGAACACGCCGGCGAGGGGCGCGTTGAAGGTGGCGGAGATGCCGGCGGCAGCACCGCACGCGACCAGGACGCGAAGTCGTGACTCCGAGGCGTGCACGACCCGTCCGAGCGTGGAACCGAGAGCGGAGCCGATCTGGACGATCGGCCCCTCGCGTCCGACCGATCCGCCCCCGCCGATGCACAGGGCGGACGCGAGCGCCTTGACCACCGCGACCTGTGGCCGGATCCGTCCGCCCTGCTGGGAGACGGCGTACATCACCTCGGGGACGCCGTGGCCGCGGGCCTCGCGGGCGAACGCCTGCACGAGCGGCCCGTAGAGCAGCCCGGCGACGACCGGGGCGAGGACGACGAACCAGGCGCCGAGCCAGGGCAGGTTCGGGTTGCCGGCGCCGGGGACGGCTGCGTAGTCGGGGTGTCCGGTGAAGATCCAGGTGAAGCTCGCGATCAGCCAGCGGAACAGGACGGCGAACAGGGCGGCGCCGGCGCCGATCAGCATGGCCAGGGTGATCTGGCCCCAGTTGCTGGTGCGGAGCTTCACGCCGAGCGAGACCCAGGTCTGCCGGTCGAGTGGCAGCGGCCACAGGGGGCGTCGATGCTTCATGATCTGGTGAACGGGCACAATTGCATTATGCAATGATTGTCCTATGCAACGAAATTCGGGTCCTCCGGACGTCCCTGGCGTGGCGGCCCTGGACGAGATCATCAACGGGATCCTGACGGCGTCGCGGGTCCTGGTCGGGGTGTCGGCCCGCTCCTTGGCAGACATCGGTGTGACCCCGGCGCAGTTCCGCACCCTGTTGGTGCTCTCCTCCCGCGGCAACAGTCGGATGGTCGAGCTCGCGGAACGCCTCGGGGTCGGTCCGTCCACGGCGTTGCGGTCGGTGGACCGGCTGGAGTCGGCGGGGCTGGTCGAGCGGACGCCTGCCGAGCGGGATCGCCGTGAGGTCGTGGTCGGCCTTACCGGCGAAGGCCGCGAACTGGTTGCACAGGTGACCGGCCGGCGCCGCGAGGCGATCGAGGCGATCGTGACGGCGATGCCGGAGCGACACCGCCAGGAGCTGCTGGACGCCCTCGGTGCGTTCGCCGCGTTCGCTGCGGCCGCGGAGGAGCCCCCCGTCGTCGACTACCCGAGCGAGCTCGGCTGGTAACGAAGGCATCGACGGCGTCCGGGAGCGAGCGGTGGCCGAAAAGGGGACGGTTCTCCTTTTCGTCCACCCGGCGGAGCGGTGGCCGGGAGCGAGCGGTGGCCGAGAACGAGAACCGTCCCCTTTTCGTCCACGGCGCGGGGCTGTCCCCTGTCAGCGGAGGAGGGCGTCGACGAGACCGCGGACGATGCGGGCGCCACGGGCGTCGAGCTCGGGACGCGGGTGCGCGCGCAGCGGCCCCCGCGTGGCCAGGGTGGCGAAGCCGTGGACGGTGGACCAACACGTGATGGCGGCCAGCTCCGCCCGGTCGGCGGGGAGCAGGCCCAGGCCGACCAGATCGGCGATGGCGTCGGTGAGCAACTCGAACGGCGTCCGTCCGGTCTCGCCCATCGTCTCCGGCGCGAACGCGTGCTCCATCGTGAACAACCCGGACAGGGCGATGTCGAACGCGCCCGGTGAGTCCAGCGCGAACGCGATGTAGCCCTCGCCGACGCCAACCAGCCGTTGCCGGGCGCGGGCGGCGGATCCGGGGTCGTCGGCGCGGGCCTGGTGCGTCTCGATCGAGCGGGCCAGGTCGGCCATCGCCAGGGCGCCGACGGCCAGTTGCAGCTCCTGATGCGACGCGAAGTGGCGGTAGGCCGCGGCGGGAGACACGCCGGCCCGCCGGGTGGTCGCGCGCAGCGTGACCGCCTCCGCGCCACCGTCCCGGGCCAGTTCGTAGCCCGCCGACAGCAGTGCCGCGCGCAGGTCACCGTGGTGGTAACTCCGCGTATTCCCCGCCTTCACGGGCTCAGCGTACGTTCGTGTGCGTCGGATGTGAACAACGTAAACATTAGGAGCCCGCCATGTCGCTGTCCCTCGTTCCCTACCTCAACTTCCCGCCCGGCGTGACCCGGGAGGCGATGACCTACTACCAGGGCATCTTTGGCGGTGAGCTGACCATCAACACCTTCAGCGAGTTCGGCATGGAGGGCATGCCGGCCGACGGCACGATGCACTCCCAGCTGGTCACCGGCCAGTTCACCCTGATGGCCTCCGACGCGATGCCCGGGGCCGACGCCACCTGGGGCGGGACGCGGGTCTACCTGTCCTTCATGGGCGACGAGGTGGAGCTGATGCAGGGCTGGTTCGCCGCCGTCGCAGCGGACGGCAGGGTTGGCATGCCGCTGGAGAAGCAGGTGTGGGGCGACCTGTACGGCCTGGCCATGGACAAGTTCGGGCTGGAGTGGATGTTCAACATCTCCGGCGGCCAGGGCTGATCAGTTCATCACCTCGGGGTCACCCACCAGCTCTGTCGGACGCCGGGCGTTGCGCAGGCTGTCCACGGTCAGCACGATCAGGGCCACCCAGACCAGGCCGAACCCGATCCAGCGGGACGTGGGCATGGCCTCGTGGTTCACCCAGACCCCGATCGAGAACTGGATCAACGGGGTGAGGTACTGGATCAGCCCCATCATGCTCAACGGGATCCGGGCGGACGCGGCCGCGAACAGCAGCAGCGGGATGGCGGTGACCACGCCGGCGAGGCTGAGCCCGATGGTCAGCCCCGGCCCGTGGGCGAGGTAGTTGCTCGTCCCCGACACCTGCAGCCAGACCAGAAAAGCCAGGGCGACCGGCGCCAGGATGGCGGTCTCGATGGTCAGCCCGACCAGCGGCGTCACCCGTCCGCCCACCTGCTTCTTGACCAGCCCGTACAGCCCGAAGGACGCGGCCAGCGACAGCGCCACCCAGGGGATCTGCCCGTAGCCCACGGCGATCACCACGACCGCGAGCGAGCCCACGCCGAGGGCCAGCTTCTGGGCGGTACGCAGGCGTTCGTGCAGCACCACCACGGCGAGCGTGACGGTCACCAGCGGGTTGATGAAGTAGCCCAGCGCCGCGTCGACGACGTGGTCGTTCAGCACGCCCCAGACGTAGATCGACCAGTTCAGGGTGACCAGCAAGCCTGCGCCGGTCAGCCCCCAGAACAGCCTGCGGTCCGCGAGCACCTCGCGCAGGTGGCTCCACTCCCGCCACACGAGGACGCCGGCGAGGCAGAACACGAACGTCCAGAACACGCGATGACCGATGATCTCGAACGCGCCGGCCGCCGACAGCGCCTCGAAGTAGAGCGGGAACGAGCCCCACAGGAAGTACGCGGCGAAGGCGAACGCCAGCCCACGCGAGTCGAGCGCGGCGGAGTCTGGACGATCAGGCACGCGCACACCCTAGGCCAGGACGCCCGACGTCCCTACTGGTGCCCGCCCTGCTGGGATCAGGCCAGGAAGCCGACCAGCAGGCGGTTGTACTCGGCGGGCGCCTCCAGGCTGGGGTTCGCGGCCGCGCCGGCGAGCTCCTCGAGCCGGGCGTCCGGCAGCTGCGCAACCAGCTGGCGTGCCGCAGGCAGGCCCGGGTCCGCCGCTCCGGCGACCACCAGCACCGGGACGTTGAGCTGGTTCAGCCGGCTGCCGAAGTCGGCGGTGGCGATCAACTCGAGAGCCCGGATCAGGTCGTCCTTGGTGGCGCCACTGTCGGCGAGCGCCTTGTTCGGCATCACCCGGATCAGCGACTTCTGCAGCCGCAGGGCCAACTTCCCCGGGGCGGCGAAGGCCCCGGACAGCACCAGGCCAGCGACGCGATCAGCGTCGGACGCCGCAACCTGCAGCGCCACCATCGCGCCGAGCTGGTGACCGACCAGCACCGCCTGCTGGATCCCGTAGCGGTCGAGCGTGCTGACCACTTCGGCCGCGGCGAGGCTCAGCGACAGCTCGCCGGGACGCCCGGGACGCAACCCGGCCAGCCAGGGTGCGATCACCTGGCGTTCCGCGCCCGACGCGCCGACCGCCTCCACCTGCGACTGCCACATCTGGGGCGTGAACCCCGCCGAATGCAGGAAGACGACCGGCGTCGGCCGGACCTGGTCGGACATCAGGGCTGCTCGACGCGCGTGACCGCGAACCGGAAGCCCAGGTCTTCGTCGGCGAACCAGCCGTCGGCGGGCTCCGCCTCGCTCACCTCGAGCGCGAGCACCTCGTCCCCGATCAGGGCGGTGTGGGTGCGCAGGGCCGCGGCCGTGTCGGCGTCCGATGCCGCCCAGGTGAGCCGGATCCGGTCGGAGACCTCGAAGCCGGACGTCTTGCGCGCCTCCTGCACCGCACGGATGAACTCCCGCGCAACGCCAGCCTGGACCAGTTCGGGGGTGAGCTCGAGATCGAGGGCTACGGTCTCGCCCTGCTCGTTCACCACCGACCAGCCCTCGCGCGGGCGCTCGGACACGATCACGTCCTCAGGGCTCACCTCTACTTCGCCCAGGTCGGTGACCAGCACGTACGCCTTTCCGTGGGTGGCTAGGTCGGCGGCGAGCACCGCAGCGTCGGCGGACGCGATCGCGCCTGCCACCAGCGGAGTCTGTTTGCCGAACCGCTTCCCGAGCGCCCGGAAGTTGCCCTTGGCGGAGTGGTCGACCAGGTCACCGGCGGACGCGAACGACTCCACCCGCTCGACGTTCAGCTCGGCCATCACTTCGGCGCGCAGCTCGGCGTCCAGCAGAGCGAACGCGCTGGACGGGATCAACGCCCTGCCGAGCGGCTGCCGCGTCTTCACCTTCGCCTCGGAGCGCGCCGAGCGGCCCAGTTCGACGATCCGGCGGGTCAGCTGCATCGCCTCGTCGAGCCGGTCGTCGATCGCCGCCTCATCGGCGAGCGGCCACTCGGCCAGGTGCACCGACGCCGGGGCATCGGGGTCGGTGGCGACCACGAGGTCCTGCCACACCCGCTCGGTCAGGAACGGCACCAGTGGCGCCATCAGCCGGGTGACGACGTGGATCGTGTCGTGCAGGGTCTGCAGCGCGCCGGCGTCCCCGTCCCAGAACCGGCGCCGCGAGCGCCGCACGTACCAGTTCGACAGGTCGTCGACGAAGCTCGCCAGCAGCGCGCCGGCACGCTGGGTGTCGAAGTCCTCCAGCGCGGCGGTCACCTGCCGGACGAGGTCGTTGCGGGCGCTGACCAGCCACCGGTCGAGGACGTGGGACGGCCCTTCGCGATGGCCCGCTGGTTCCGCGTCACCGAGGGCGGGCGACCAGTTGTTCGCCCGCGCGTACAGGCTCTGGAAGGCAACCGTGTTCAGGTAGGTCATCAGCACCTTGCGGACGGTCTCCTGGATGGTCTGGTGGCCCACCCGCCGGGAAGCCCAGGGCGAACCGCCGGCCGCCATGAACCAGCGCACCGCGTCGGCGCCGTGGGTGTCCATCAGCGGGATCGGCTCCAGGATGTTGCCCAGGTGCTTGCTCATCTTGCGTCCGTCCTCGGCCAGGATGTGGCCCAGGCAGAGCACGTTCTTGTACGAGGACTGGTCGAACACCAGCGTGCCGACGGCCATCAGCGAGTAGAACCAGCCGCGGGTCTGGTCGATCGCCTCGCAGATGAAGTCGGCGGGGTAGGCGGCGCCGAACTCGTCCGCGGAACCCTCGGCCCACGGGTAACCCCACTGGGCGAACGGCATCGAGCCGCTGTCGAACCAGGCGTCGATCACCTCGGGAACCCTCTGCGCGGTCTGCTGGCAGTTCGGGCAGGCGAAGGTCACCTCGTCGACGAACGGACGGTGCGGGTCGAGCTCGGCGTAGTCGCGTCCGGTCAGCTCGGACAGTTCCGCGCGCGAACCCACGCAGGTCTGGTGGCCGGCAGGGCAGCGCCAGATCGGCAGCGGCGTGCCCCAGTAGCGCGAGCGGGACAGTGCCCAGTCGATGTTGTTGTTCAGCCAGTCGCCGTAGCGCCCCCACTTGATGTGCTCGGGGTACCAGTTGGTGGCCTTGTTCTCGCGCAGCAGCGCGTCCTTGATCTGGGTGGTGCGGATGTACCACGACGGCTGGGCGTAGTACAGCAGCGGGGTGTGGCAACGCCAGCAGTGCGGGTAGGAGTGCTCGTAGGGCTGCACCCGAAACATCAGGCCGCGCTGGCGGAGGTTGTCGATGATCACCTTGTCGGCGGTCTTGAAGAACAGCCCCCCGACGAGGTCGAGGTCGGGTTCGAAGGTGCCGTCGGCCCGCACCGGGTTGACCATCGGCAGCCCGTAGGCGCGGCACAGCTCCATGTCGACCTCGCCGAAGGCGGGTGCCTCGTGGACGACGCCGGTGCCGTCCTCGGTGGTCACGAAGTCGGCCAGCAGTACCTGGTGGGTGCCGCCGATGACGTCCGGGAACTCGACCAGGTCGAGCGGGCGGGCGTAGCTCCAGAACTCCATGTCCTTGCCGGTGAAGGTCTGGCCGAGCCGCCAGCCCTCGTCCAGCACCTTCTCCGCCAGAGCTTCGGCGAGCACCAGTGACTCGGAGTCGTTGCTGGCCACGACATAGGTGACGTCGGGGTGGACGGCGGCCGCGGTGTTGCTCACCAACGTCCACGGCGTGGTCGTCCACACCAGCAGGGATGCCTTGCCCGCCAACGGGCCGGACGTGAGCGGGAACCGGACGTAGACCGAGTCCTCCTTCACGTCCTCGTAGCCCTGGGCGAGCTCGTGGTCGCTCAGGGTGGTGCCGCAGCGGGGGCAGTAGGGCGCGACCCGGTAGTCCTCGACCAGCAGGCCCTTGGAGTGGATCTGCTTCAGCGCCCACCAGACCGACTCGACGAAGCTCGGATCCATCGTCCAGTAGGCCTCGTCCAGGTTCACCCAGTAGCCCATCCGGTGGGTGAGTTCGGTGAACGCGTCCACGTGCCGGGAGACGGACTCGCGGCACTTCGCGTTGAACGCCTCCACGCCGTAGGCCTCGATGTCGGGCTTGCCGTTGAAGCCGAGTTCCTTCTCGACGGCGAGTTCGACGGGAAGGCCGTGGCAGTCCCAGCCGGCCTTGCGGTCGACGCGGAAGCCCTGCATGGTCTTGAACCGCGGGAACACGTCCTTGAACACCCGGGCCTCGATGTGGTGGGTGCCGGGCATGCCGTTGGCGGTGGGCGGGCCCTCGTAGAACGTCCAGGGACGCCCGCCCTCGGTGCGCCTCAGCGAAGCCGAGAAGGTGTCGTTGGCCGCCCAGAAGTCGAGGATCTCGCGCTCCATGGCGGGCAGGTCGAGCATCGGGGGTACGGCGCGGTAGGTCCGGCGCACGTCGGGGGCCGAATCGGTGGTCATCTGGCGTCCTTCTTCGTCTTCTCGTCCGACGAAGGGACGAGCGCGAGCCCGCGGTACCACCCTTCTTGGGCGTCCGGGGACGCCCCACTTCGTTGCGCCGCGGCCGGGTCTAGTGGGAGCTCGCGCTCTGTTCTTCCGGCAGCTCCGGGGTGATCGCCCCATCAGTGCCCTGCGGACCCGCACAGCTTACGCTGGCCCGGCGGTGCCTCCAAGCGCACCCGCGCTGGACCAAGTTGGGGACGGTTCCGAACTCGGTCCAGCGTGGAGCGGACCGAGTTCGGAACCGTCCCCAATCTGGTCCGCCCCAGCGCACCGTGGCCGGACAAGACAGGACCCGGACGGTCCAGCCCGTCCGGGTCCAACGCCGAGGCGGCGGCGGCGAGGAGGTGGCGCTCGCCGCACGCTTCGGTTGCCTGTCAGCCGCTCAGCTGCCCGACTCGCCCTCACCCTCCGGCTTGGGGGACTCGGGTTGCGGCGGGGTGGGCGCCGGCGGCGTCCACTCGTTCGTGACGGGGCCGCTGCTGCCGAGCAGGGCCGCCTTGCGGGTCATATAGTCCTCGACCTCGATCTCGCCCCTGGCGAGCCGCTCGTCGAGGATCTGCAGGGCCGGGGGCATCGGCGGACGGTGGTAGTGACCCATCGGGCCGGGCACACCGGGACCGAACTTCTTGCCCTTGGCCTTCTTGACCAGGAAGAGCACGAACAGGGCGATCAGGGTGAGCACCACGAGGGTGCCGATGAACCCCGTGAAGCCCCACAGCAGGTTGCCGCCGTACATGCCGCCCCCTGGACCGGGGAAATGACGCATTCGAACCTCCTTGGATGACTCAGTGCCACCAATCATGCGTCCGTGACCTGTGCCGAGGCTGTGAGTACCTGAGAGTCAGGTCACAGGCTGCCGAACACGGCCTAGTGTGGCCCTTCGCGCGGTGGGGCGTAAGTCACTGCCCGGGTGACACCACCTCGATTGCGCAGGCCGCCGGCGCCGGATCGGGCGGCTCGACGGCGAAGACGGACGGACGCAGCGTCTCCGGCAGCGCCTCCCACTGGCGGCGCCGTTCGGTGCCCGCATTGAAGTCCTGCTCGCACGGTGCACTGTTCGACGTGATCGCCTCGGCGGCCAGCGCTGCGGCGTCCGTGGCGAGCCGGGAATCATCGACGCTCGCCGCGGCACTGGCCGCGGCCCGGAAGGCGGTGGCCAATGCCCGGTAGCCATCGTCCTGGGCGTCCCGCGCGGACAACTGGGCCTCGAAGGCGGCCTCCCGGCAGGCGTCCACATCCCCGGAGCCGTCCGCCCAGGCGCGGGCAGCGGTCAGCGCTGCCAGAACCCGCGCGTCGGCGCCCTGCTCGCCGAAGCCGGACAGGGCCCGAGCGGCGCTCTCGGCGGCCCAGCCGGTGAGGTGGCGGTCACCGTTCACCTCGTCCCGGTCGTGACCCGGGATGAAGGCGTCCGCCGGGATCACGCCGGTGGAGCTGGGTGTGTCGGTGTCGTTCATCAGCGCTCCTGCCCCGCCAGAACCTGCTCGATCGCGAGGGCCACTCCGTCGCAGTCGTTGGACGTGGTCACCCAGGACGCCACGGCCTTCGCCTCTGGCACGGCGTTGCCCATCGCGACACCCAGGCCGGCCCAGGCCAGCAGCTCGACGTCGTTCTTCGCGTCGCCGGCGGCGAGCACGTGGTCCGCGTCCACCCCGAGCAGGTCGCACAGCCGGGCGACGCCACTCGCCTTGGTCACACCGGCGCCGGCGACCTCCAGGAACGGAGCCTTCGAGGTGGTGGCGTGGAAGCCGTCCAGGCCCGACGCGTCCAGCACCTCGAGCAGGGCGTCGGCAGTCAGTTCGGGATGGCGGACGGTGAGCTTCAGCGTCGGCTCGGTCACCAGGTCGGCGAGGCTCCTGGTCTCGACCCTCCAGAAGCCGAGTTCGCGCGGTGTGAGCAGGTCGAGGTAGCCGGGCTCGGCGGCGTGCCGGGTGCCCCGGTCGCGGACGGCGGAGAAGCGGACGCCCTCCAGTTCGGCCGTGAGGTGGGCCACGATGTCGGCGATCGCCGCGGGGGCGAGGAACTCCTCGAAGAGCACCTCGCCGCTGGGCAGGTCGACTGCGATGGCACCGTTGCTGCCGACCACGTGGGTCAGGCCGCAGGGCTCGAGCGCGTCGGGGATCTGGGTGATCTGGCGGCCGGTTGCGGCCACCACCCACAGGCCGGCGTTGACGGCGGCCCCGATCGCGTCGGCGGTGCGGGCGCTGAGTCGCTCGCGCGAGTCGATCAGGGTGCCGTCGATGTCACTGGCGACGAGCCGGATCGGGCGCGTCGGGGTCGGACGGTCGGCTCGGGTGGCGGTGCTTGCGGTCATTCGGCTCACTTTCTTCGTCGGCCGCTGGCGCGCCCGGCATCGAGACCCGCTAGGCGGTCAACTGACGACGGCCCTGGAAGGCGCGGCCGAGCGTCACCTCGTCCGCGTACTCGAGGTCACCGCCCACCGGCAGGCCACTGGCGAGCCGGGAGACGGTCACGCCCATCGGGATCAGCAGCCGCGAGATGAACGTGGCGGTCGCCTCGCCCTCCAGATTGGGATCGGTAGCCAGAATAACCTCCGTCACGGTGCCGTCCGCGAGTCGCTTGCAGAGCTCGCTGATCCGCAGGTCGGCCGGGCCGACGTTGTCGATCGGGCTGATCGCGCCGCCGAGCACGTGGTAGAGCCCGCGGAACTCGTGCGTCCGCTCGATCGCCATCACGTCCTTGGACTCCTCGACCACACAGATCGCGGTGCGGTCGCGGCGCGCGTCGCGACAGATCCGGCAGGTCTCCTCCTCGGAGATGTTGAAGCACACCTCGCAGAAGCGCACCTTCTCGGTGACCTCGCGCAGGGTCGCCGCCAGCCGTTCCACATCGGCCTTGTCGGTTTGCAGGATGTGGAACGCGATTCGCTGCGCGCCCTTCGGACCGATCCCGGGCAGCCTGCCCAGCTCGTCGATCAGGTCCTGGATCGGGCCTTCGTACACCTACAAGTCCAGCTCGGGCATGGGCGGCATGGTCGCCTGGGCCAGCGCCATCGCCTGGTGGTTGGCGTCGCGCACGGCGGCGACGATCAGGTCGGCCAGGGTCTCGGTGTCCTCGGGGTCGCAGGCCTCGGGCTTGATCACCAGGCCGACGAGCTCGCCGGTGCCGGTGAGGGTGGCCTCGACGAGGTCGCCGCCGGCGGTGCCCTTCACGGTCTTGGCTGCGAGCGCGGCCTGCGCCTGCTCCAGCTGGTCCTGCATCGCCTGCGCCTGGGCCATCAGGCCCTGCAGGTCGATGCTGCCGGGATCGAACATCGTGTGCTCCTCAGTTGTGCAGGCTGTTCATCGTAGTTGGGAAGGGTCGTTCACTCGTCGTCCTCGCCGATGAGTTCGGCACCGAGGTGCTTCATGATGAGTTCGTCGGCGGACGCGGAGTCTTCCGCGACCACGGCGTCGTCACGGCTCGGCTCCACCTCGGGCTCTTCCTCGGCGGGACTGGCCTGGGACCGGGTCGGACGCAGGTTCGCCCGGGCCTGTTCCGCGGCCGGTGAGCGGGGCGGGCTGGCCGGAGAACTCGGTGCCTGGGTGAGGGTGCCGGAGGGTGTCGGCTCGGCTGCGGCGTCGACGATCGGGTTGATGTGCAGGGCGGCCCCGAGCACTTCGAGGATCGCCTCCCGCAGCACGTCCGGGCTGCCGCCGCGGCCGAAGCTGTCACGGGCGCCGCCGTTGGACAGGCCCAGGGTGAGGACGCCGTCGCGTACCTCGACCACCTGGGAGTTCTGGCTGAGCAGGATCCAGGTGAACCGGCGCCGGTTCTTGACGTTCTCGAGGATCTGCGGCCAGAACCGGCGCACATCGGCCGTGCCGAGGCCGGACGGGGCTGCCGCCTCGGTGGGTGGGGCGGCGGGTGTGCTCGTGGCGGGTGGGGCGGCAGGTGCGCTCGTGGCGGGTGGGGCGGGCGGTGTGCTCGCGGCGGGTTCCTCCGGCTGTGGAGCCCTTCGTGATGCGACCGGTCTGCTCTCCACCGGCTGCTCCTCGGGGGCCGGTTCCGGCGCCGGGTCCTCCCAGGGTGGCGGCTGCGGGGCGAGGGTGTTGGCAGGCTCGACCGCCGGAACTCCAGCGGGTGCTTCGGCGACCGGGTCGGGCGCGGGGGGCCTGGCACCCTGTGATGCCGACGCGTTCCTGGCCGACCTCTTTGTGGGCGGTTCGGGCGCGGGGGTCTCGACAGGCTCGACCACCGCAACCGGTGCGGGCTCCGCAGCGACCGGTCCTGCGCCCACGCTGAGGCGCCGCTCGAGACGGTCGAGGCGCGCATGGACACCGCGCCCGTCGACGTCGGCGCCGGGCAGGAGCACGCGGGCGCACATCAACTCGAGGTGCAGCCGTGGAGCCGTGGTGCCACGCATCTCGGTGAGGCCGACCGCGATCACCTCGGCGGCCCGGGTCAGCTCGCCGGGGCCCATTGCCGTGGCCTGGGCGGCGAGCCGCTCGGCCTGGTCGCCGGCCACGTCCACCAGGCCACTGCTCAACGCCTCGGGGACCGCCGCCACGATGATCAGGTCACGCAGTCGGCGGAGCAGGTCCTCGGCGAAGCGGCGGGGATCCTGGCCGACCTCGATCACCTTGTCGACGGCGGCGAAGACGCCCTGGGCGTCGCCCGCGGCAAAGGCGTCCACGATCTCGTCGAGCAGGGTGTCTGGGGTGTAGCCGAGCAGGGCGGTGGCCTGCGCGTAGCTCACCCCGTCCTCCCCGGCGCCGCCGAGCAGCTGGTCGAGCACCGACAGCGAGTCACGCACCGAACCGGCGCCGGCACGGACGACCAGCGGCAGCACGGCCGGCTCGACGGCGATGCCCTCCGCGTCGCACAACGTGGCGAGGTAGGCCGACAGCGTCTTCGGCGGCACCAGCCGGAACGGGTAGTGGTGGGTGCGGGAGCGGATCGTGCCCAGCACTTTGTCGGGCTCGGTGGTGGCGAACACGAACCGGACGTGCGGCGGCGGCTCCTCGACGACCTTGAGTAGGGCGTTGAAGCCCTGCGGCGTCACCATGTGCGCCTCGTCGATGATGTAGATCTTGTAGCGGCTGTGCACCGGCGCGAAGAACGCCCGCTCGCGCAGATCCCGGGCGTCGTCGACGCCGCCGTGGGACGCCGCGTCGATCTCGATCACGTCGATGCTGCCCGGGCCTCCCCGGGCCAGGTCGCGGCACGACTGGCAGGTGCCGCACGGCGTGGGCGTGGGACCTTCGGCGCAGTTCAGGCACCGGGCGAGGATGCGGGCCGAGGTGGTCTTGCCGCAGCCGCGCGGACCGGAGAACAGATAGGCGTGATTCACCCGGTTGTTCACCAGCGCCCGCTGCAGGGGCTCGGTGACGTGCTCCTGCCCGATCACCTCGGCGAAGGTGTCGGGACGGTAGCGGCGGTACAGCGCGAGCGGGGTCTCCGGACGGGTGATCTGGGCTGCGGGCTCGCGCAACGCGTCCACCGCCTCCATCAGGGATGCGGTCACCTCATCCTCGGAGCGCCGGTGCGGGCCCCCTGCGGACAGCGGCTCGTCGGCGTCCGCAGGCAGGTCCTCGACAGCCGGGGAGTCGTCCGGTTCGCCACCGAAGAGGTCGGGCCCGTCCTGTTCGAAGAGCTCCAGGGGCTCCTCTTCGAACAGGTCTTCGTCGCGCTCGTCCACGGGGTGAACCTTACGGGTAGCCGGTGACAATTCCGATGCCGGGGCCGGAAATGCAGCGGCCCCCGCGCACCCGGTAGAGCTCACTTACCCTTGCTGTCTTCCGACCCTGGGGGAGTTGGGCGAGGTACCGCCGCGCGGGGAACCGTGGACAAGCCTACCGGGACCGTGGGCGCCCTCGCGAGTCAGCCCCCGAAGTGGGTGTGTTCGTCGGAGTCGGTGGGGTGGAAGCGGGTGCTCAGGGGCGCGCGTCGTCGAACCGGACGGCGTGCTGCAGCACCGGCAGGCGTTCCCGGACGCCGGCGACCGAGGCCAGGTCGAGGTCGACCAGCGCCACCTCGTCGGCATCGCCGAGTTCGAGCAGCACCGCCCCGGTGGGGTCCACGACCAGGGAGTGGCCGATGCCGGTGGGCGTGCGTCCGTCCGTCGCGATCGGTGGGACGGACTGGTCGACCGCGACCACGAAGCAGGTGGAGTCCATGGCGCGTGCGGTGACCAGGGTGCGCCACTGGTGCAGCTTCGCCTCGCCCGGCGCCCAGGACGCGGGCAGCAGGATCAGCTCGGCACCGAGCCCGGCGAGGTGGGTGAACAGGGCGGGGAAGCGGACGTCGTAGCAGGTGGCCAGCCCGATCGGGTGCCCGCCCAGCTCGATCGTGACGGCCCGGGTCCCCGCCTCGATCTGGCGGGATTCGGCATAACCGAGGGCGTCGAAGAGGTGCACCTTGTCGTAGCGGGCCTCGACGCCGCCGGTGACCAGCAGGGTGTTGCGGACCCGCGGGCCGTCCGTCGTGGTGAACATGCCGACGACGATCGTGACACCCAGCTCGGCGGCGATCTCCCGGACGCCACTCGCCCACGGCCCGTCGAACGGCTCCGCCGCGTCGGTGCGGGGGCGGGCGAAGGAGCACATCGTGGCCTCGGGAAACACCACGAGCTCTGCGCCCAGGGACGCGGCCTGCGCCGCGCGCGTCCGTACGATCTCGAGGTTGGCGGCCGGATCGGTGGTGGCCGCGACCTGGAAGAGGGCGATCCGCATGCCTCCAGCGTGTCACGGCGTGAGCGGATTCCCACGAATCGGCTGCAACCCCCGGCCCGCCTGAGGCGTAATGGGGGAGACCAGAGAGGCCCCGATGTTCAGATCCAGTCCGACCAGGGATGCCGAGTTCGCCGAGTTCATGCGCACGGCGTCCTTGTCCCTCGGCCGGACGGCCTGGCTGCTCACCGGCAACGCCGACCTGGCCGACGAGCTGGTCCAGGCGGCGCTGGTGAAGACATACGTGGCCTGGCCGCGGGTGCGCTCGGGGGAGGGGCTCGCGTACGCGCGCCGGGTCCTGGTGAACCTCAACGTCGACCGCCACCGGCGCGCGCACACCACGCCGTCCGACCGGATCGACGGGATCGAGCCACGCCACGCCGAGCAGAGCGTCGACGATCGCGACCAGGCCACTCGCATGCTCGCCACCCTCCCCGCCCAGCAGCGCCGGGTGATCGTGCTGCGGTACTACGACGACCTCAGCGAGGCCGAGGTCGCCCACCATCTCGGCATCAGTGTGGGCGCGGTGAAGTCGTCCGCCTCGCGCGGGCTGGCGACGCTGCGCTCCCGGTTCGCGCGCGTCCCGGAAGGAGAAGGGCAATGACGAACGAGCTCGAGGAGCAGGTGCGCGAGGAACTCGCCACGTCCGCGCACGGCTGGACCGACCGGATCGACCACGACCGGGTTCTGGCCGACGGACGCCGGGCCCTGCGGCAGCGCTCGCTGCGGCGCGTGGCAGTGGCCGCAGCCGCGGCGGTCGTCGCCGGTGCCCTGGGCTGGGCCGGACTGGCGGGCGCCCTCGGACGCGGCGCGATGCCCGGGGTCGTGGCGACGCCGAGCCCTGCGCCGAGCACGGTGGCGATGAACCGGGTGACCTTCGATCTCACCGGAGTCAACGGGGCCGACTACGCCCGGCTCGAGGTGACGCTGACCACCGATGGCACGGTGTGGATGTCCGGCACGGACGCGAGCGGTGACGTCAGGTTCACCACCTCGATCGCCGCGGTGTACGTGACTGCGCACGGGGCCACGATCGATGTCGGTGTGCCCGCCGTGCTCGGGCTGGTCCCGGGCGACCCTCGCTGGATCCTGCCCGTGACCTCCGGCACGGCCGCCGTCACCACAGACGTGCGGAAGCTCCCCTCCGGGGGTCAGTCGGCGTACCTGGCCACCTTCAGCTCCGGCGGTGCTTCCCAGTTCGACGGCGTGTGCTGGCCAGGAGCGGACGGGGAGGTGTACCAGAGTGACGGCAGCAGTCCCGCCCACACCGACCTGGACTTCGACGGGCACCGGGGCACGTTCTTCTTCACCGATCTGAACGACAGGACCCGGCTCACGTTCCACGCCGACAGCGGGAACTCCTTCTCCTTCGAGGCCAACGGGAGCCGGTACCGGCCGTACTTCGCCTCAGCGCACGACAGTGCAGGGACGCGTTCGATGGCGGTGGCCCTGCTGCCCTGGAACGCGACCGACCCTGCGGTGGATCTCGCCGACGCGTCCGCGACGTGGACGACGCTGGGCGTGGCAGGGCGCACGGTCGTTGTGGTCAGCGGGACCTCCGACACGATGGCGGGCATGGTGCGCTCGATCAGCTACACCGACGAGGCGGACGGTCCGGTCGTTCAGCGGGTGCGCTGAGGAACTTGGCGGGTCGTGCCGGGGGCGGCGGACGCCGATCGCTGGAGCGTCGGCCGCTACCGCTGATCGGTGCGTCTTCGGGTCCGTACCCCGTTCACGGGGACGGGTGTATGACTTTGTCCGAGAGGGCAGGCAACCCTTCCGGTCCGGCATTCGTACGACATGGTGTAGGTCGACCAGAGAGGCGTCATGTTTGGACCCGCCCCCGCGAAGGACGCCGAATTCACGGCGTTCGTGCGCTCGGCGACACCGACGCTGACGCGCACCGCATACCTGCTCACGGGGGATCGCGAGACGGCGTCCGACCTGGTCCAGGAGGCGTTCGTGCGCACCTATCTGGCGTGGCGGCGGGTGCGGCCGGAGGAGGCGACGGCGTACGCGCGGCGCGTCCTGGTGAATCTGAACATCGACCGCTGGCGGCGACGGACGCCCGTCCCGTCCGACCTGCCGGACCGACCCGACCCGGGCGACGCCCACGTGCGCGTGGACGATCGGGACGAGGTGGTGCGCCTGCTGGCCACCCTGCCACCGCAGCAGCGCCGAGTCATCGTGCTGCGCTACTTCAACGACCTCACCGAGGTCGCTGTCGCCGATCACCTCGGGATCAGCGTCGGCGCGGTGAAGTCGACCTGCTCGCGGGGTCTGGCCACCCTGCGCAGCCAGTACGCCCCGACCGGGGGAGGAGAACGATGAACGAGATCGAGGAACGCCTGCGCGGTGACCTCTTCGCGGCAACTCATGACCTGGAGGGTGACCTGGCCCCGGATGCGGTGCTCAACGCCGCGCACCGGGCTCGTCGGGTCCGGACGATGCAACGCCTCGCCGGGGTCGCGGGGACGGCGGTGGTCGCAGCCGCGGTGCTGCTGGCGTTCCCGGGGCACCTGCCCGGGTCCGGTGGATCGGTCGTCCCCCGGCCGACCGCGGGGGACGCCGCGTCGAGGACCGCGCCGACTTCGGTGCGGATCAGCCCCGGCATCGCAGAGAACGCGGCCAGCCGGAAGCGTCCCGAGGTTCCCGCCACCTCCGGCGCCCTCGACGTCGACCGGTTCGGTGGCGCGCAGTTCTCCAGCCCGAGCGGACGGATCTGGTGCGCGATCGGCGCTGACTCTGCGGCGTGCGGGTTCCCCGACGGCATGGACACCACGCTCGTCCCGAAGGCGAAGGAGGTCTGCCCCGGCCAGGCCATGAAGGTGATCATGGTGGTGCTGGACGCCAAGGGTCGCGCGGAGTACGCCTGCGGCACTGCCCCGGCGGCGACCCCGCTGGTCGATACCGACTCGACCGCGTGGTGGTCCGACACGGGCTACCCTTCGGTGGCCACCCAGAGCGGTGCGTTCGCGGTGCTGCCGTACGGCAAGAAGCTGGTGGCGGGCTCGTTCGTCTGCTTCAGCGAGAACACGGGCGTCACCTGCGGCAACACCGACTCGGAGAAGGGTTTCAAGGTGTCCCGGGCCGGCGTCCTGTTCATCAACTAGGGGAACTTTCGCCCGGGTCGCTGCGTAGAGGGGGATGAACGCAGCACAGTGAGGACCTGATGTTCGGATCATCCACCTCGGCGAGGGGCACAGAGTTCGCGGAGTTCGCGCGCTCGGCGTCCACATCGCTCGCCCGGACGGCGTACCTGCTGTGCGGCAACCGCGAGACGGCAGCCGACCTCGTGCAGGAGACCTTGGTGCGGACGTACGTGGCGTGGCCGCGGGTCCGGCACGAGGAGGCGCGCGCCTACGCGCGGCGGATCCTGGTGAACCTCGACATCGACCGGCGCCGGCGGCGCTCAGCGGTTCCGACCGAGTACGTCGACCGGCCGGTGCCCAACACTGCGGAGTCGGCGTCGGACAACCGCGACCAGGTGGTGCGGATGCTGGCGACCCTGCCGGAGACCCAGCGCAGGGTGATCGTGCTGCGCTATTTCGACGACCTGACCGAGGCGGCGGTGGCCGAGTACCTCGGGATCAGCATCGGCACGGTGAAGTCGGCCTGCTCGCGCGGGCTCGCCGCGCTGCGGACGAATTATGACCCCGCGACGGAAGGGGGGCAGTGATGAACGAGCTGGAGGAGCGCCTGCGCACGGACCTGTTCGGGGCGACCGAGCTGATCGAGGCCGAGCCCGACCTGGATGCGGTGGTGCGCGCGGGCGACCGGGTGCTGCGCGGACGGTTCGTGCGGCGCATGGCCGGCGGGGTGGCGGCGGCACTGGTCGTGGGCCTGGTGACCTGGTTCGCCGCGGTGCCCCGGGAGGTGCCGGGCGTCCCCGCACCGATGTCCACGCCGTCGGCGAGTCCGGTGACGAGCGAGTCGGCGTCCATCGACCTGCAGGACGGCTTCACGATGAACTCCAGTGGGGTGCCGTACCGCTCGGTCGATGTGTCCGCGACCCGGACGCAGACCGGCTACCGCGTCAGCTTCGCGATCACCGACGACAAGGGCGCGGTCAGGACCGTCTCCAACGAGGTGACGGTCGGCCAGGCCTGGCTCACCCAGTACCCGCGGCTGATGGTCGGCGTGGTGGCCGCCCGGTTCGACTGGCGGGACAGTGTCTATGCAGACATGGTCGGTGGCATATCGGGGACGGAGAAGGTGCTGCCCGGGCTTGGCATCACGGTGGTGGTCGATGTGGCGGAGAAGCCGGGAAACACGATCAAGGGGTTGCTGTGGCAGGGCGCGGACGGTCTCGTCCGCGACGATGCCGGCAACGAGGTGCCGGAGGCGCAGGTCGGGTTGGCTGGTGCGGTGGGCACGGTGTACCTCTCCGAGCGGCTCGGCTTCCTCGGCTACCGCGAGACGGGTGGCAGCGAGGTCGTGAGCACCCAGGATCTGGCGCCCGACAGCGACCCCGTCAAGATCGCGATCTGGAGCAGTGCCACAGCACCCGAGCGCAAGGGCCGGGCGACCGTGATCGGCTTGCTCCCGGATGGCGCGAGCGATCCGGCAGTCACGCTCGCAGGCTACGGACAAGAGTGGTCGTCGGCGAAGCTCAATGGCACCGGACCCGTGGTGTTCGTCGCGGTGGGTCAGGACGCGACGGGCAGGAAGGGGTCCCTGGTCACGAAGGTGGTGTACACCGACGCGGATGGAAGGAGAGTCACCTACCGGCCGAAGGGCTGACCGGGCTCCTCGGAGTGTGCGCCGCCTGCGCGACCCGTTGTTGACAAGGGCGGACGCCCGGTTGGAGTTCGACACGGCTCTGCCGGTATCCTTCTCGGCGGAGGATTCGCCTAGAGGCCTATGGCGCTCGCTTGGAAAGCGGGTTGGGTTCACGCCCTCACGAGTTCGAATCTCGTATCCTCCGCCACCTGACTAGGGGAAACGCTGCCCAGAATCTCACCGTCTGTGGATTTTCCGTTGTTTAGTCTCAGTTTTAGTCTCATTTGGCGGTCACGGGCGGACCTGTGCGGCTGCCGGTGGACGCCGACGGGCTCGGGTGAACGGCTCGAAACCGCACCTGTGGATGAATCTGGCACTCCGTTCGAATTCCCCGTCTGCCCGGGCTGTCATGATCCCCGCCTGGTTCGCTGGCTCGCAACGCGCGATGCGGCTCGCGGCTGGTCAGCTCGCAGTGATAGAGGTTTGGTCGCGTTGGCCAGGCCGCTGGATCCGGCCGAGAGACGCGTCATGACAACTTCGGGGCTGTCTCGAGCGTCACCATCCCGAACGGACGGATCAGGTCGTCTGGGGTTCCTCCTCGGGGTCAGGGGCACCTCCGCGACGGTGGCGGCCATCGTGTCCAGGTAGAGCAGGCGGCCGAACAGCGGGTCGCCCGCTCCGGTGATCAGCTTGATCGCCTCGGTGGCCAGCAGCGCGCCGACCTGGCCGCACATCGCGCCGAGCACGCCCACCTGCGCGGCGGTCACCCAGGTCGCCGGATCGGGCGGCTCCGGGTAGAGATCGCGCAGGGTGATCCCGGGCAGCGGCCCGTCCGGACCGACGGGACGGCTCCAGAACACGCTCGCCTGGGCCCGGGTGACCTGGACGGCGCCCCACACCACCGGAACACCGAGTTCGGCGCACACGTCCGAGATCAGGTAGCGGGTCGGGTAGTTGTCCACGGCGTCGACCACCAGGTCGTAGCCGCCCAGGATCTCCGCGGCGTTGCCGGGCTCCAGCCGGACCGGGTGCTGCACCACCCGCACGGCGGGGTCGAGGTCGGCCAGCCGGGCCGCCGCGCTGGCCGTCTTCTGCGCCCCGATCCCGGCGGTGTCGTGCAGTACCTGTCGCTGCAGGTTCACCAGCTCGACCGCGTCGGCGTCCACCACGCCGAGGGTGCCGACCCCGGCCGCGGCCAGGTAGAGCAGTGCCGGGCTGCCCAGGCCTCCGGCTCCCACCACGCACACCCGTGCCGCACGCAAGCGCCGCTGCCCCTCCTCGCCGATCCCCGGGATCGGCAGGTGCCGCGCGAACCGCTCCACGTCCGGCGCGGACAGCCCCGGACCCGGCGCCACCAGCGGAACGAGGCTCATAGCTTGTCCCCACGTGCGGCCCACCGGGCGACGTCGCCGGGGGTGTCCAGGTCCACGACGCTCGCCGGTCCTGGATCGACGGCGAGGAGGTTCAGCGGTTCGAGGAGGCGGTACATGGCGGAGGCTCCATCCCGTTCAGTGAGCCGCCGCCGCAGCACGGGGGTGCGGTAGCAGCCGAGTAGCCACTGCAGGCGCCCGTCGTCGCCGACCAGGCAGGCGCCGTCGTGCTCGGGCCTGGGCTCGGCCTGCAGGAGGACGCGGACAGCGGCCTCGGCGTCGGGCAGGTCGCTGGCCAGCACGAGGGTCCATGGGCTGCCTGCTCCGAGCATGCCGAGGCCGGCCTCCAGTCCGGCGACGGGCCCGCCGAAGGGCGGATCCTCTCGTGTTCGAAGGATGCCGGGCGGCACCGCGGCGTCGCCGACGACCACGACCTTCTCAGCGCCGCGGGCGGCCTTCAGCGCTGTGTCCAACAGCCTGCGCCCGTCTACGACGAGGTCTGGCTTGCTCGGCCCGCCCAGACGCGAGGCGCGGCCACCGGCCAGGACGACGGCCTGGTAGGCGGTGATCACAGCCACCTCGCGCGCAGCGGGTCACCGACGCAGACCGTGGTCGCTTCGGCATCGACCATCACGTAGCCGTCTGCCCGGGCCAGGGAGGTGACCATGTGGGAGGCGGAGCCTCTGGGGTGTGCGGGCTCGGCCGTCAACCGGCCGTCGGTTGCCGTGGTGAGCCGTGCCGGAACGATCTGGCAGCGGCCGGCTGGAGAGGCCCAGGCCGCCCCGGCGACAGCGGTGAACCAGGGCCGTTGCGTCCTGCCCAGCATCCGGTCCAGCAGCGGACGGACGAACAACTCGTAGCTGAGTTGGGCTGACACCGGGTTGCCGGGCAGTGAGATGACGGGAACGCCCTTCCAGACCGCCCAGCCCTGTGGCTTGCCCGGCTGGATCCGGACGTGGCGGAAGCTGCCTCCGGCCTCGGTGAGCACGTCGCGGACCACGTCGTAGTCACCGACGCTGGCTCCGCCGGTCAGCACCACCAGGTCGGCGCGCGGGGATATCGCGTCCAGCCATCCGGCCAGTGCGACGGGATCGTCGCGAACCGGGTCCGCCCGCACCGGAATCGCGCCGTGTAAGGCGAGCGCGGCGGCGAGTGCTCGCGAGTTCGACTCGTAGACCTGCCCGCGTCGCAGCGGTGAACCGTCGGTGACGAGTTCGTCGCCGGTCGCGCACACGGCGACTACCGGTCTGGGACTCACCAGCACGCTCACGACGCCGGCGCCCGCCAGTGCACCGAGGAGGGAGGGCGTGACGTCGGCGCCGGACCCGGCAAGTTCCGTGCCGGGCTCGATGTCGTCCCCGGCGCGGCGCACGTGGGCGCCGCATCGCGTGGGCGCCGACGTCACAGTTGCCCAGTCCCCGTTCGGTTCGGTGTGCTCCACGGGTACGACGGTGTCGGCGAAGGTGGGCAGTGGGGCGCCGGTCATGATCCGGACGCATTCGCCCGGGGCCGCCCACGGATCCGCCGCGCTTCCGGCCGGTACGTCCCCGACGACCCGAAGGCGGGCCGGAACCGCTGTGACGTCGGCGAGCCGGACCGCGTACCCGTCCATGGCCGAGTTGTCGAACCCGGGGATGCTCACCGCGCTGCGCACCGGTGCCGCCAGGACGCGTCCTGGCGCGTCGGCGAGGGCCACCGACTCGGGCCCGCTCGGCGGCGTCGCGAGCGCGAGCAACTCGACCTGGTACTGCTCGAGGGTGAGTAACTCACGCATTCGCGGGCTCGGCCGAACCGGCCTTCCTTCCGAGCAGCACACGGCAGGTGGTCGGGGTGACCCAGGGCCGGATCTCGGTCGCGGTCCAGGGCTGTTCTGGGCCGAGGATGCCGCGGACCAGGCCGAGGTGAAGTTGGCAGATGACGGCCGGGTCGGCATCTGCCAGCGCCGCGTAGGGACAGGGCCGCAGTTCGAGAACCGGGTCTGTCTCCTCGACCAGATGTGGCTGGTAGCCGAGGTCGTTCATCGCGGCCACCAGCCTCTCCAGCGGCGGCTGGTCCGGTTCTACCTCCTGTCGGGCGCGCCTCAGCTCGTCACCCCACGCCGCGCCGGCGTCGGTGGCGCGCTCGGATCGGTTGTCCACCCCACGCGCGAAGTGCCGCACCATGGCATCTGCGAGGGACTCGGAGCGCCCGGACTGGTGCCCGTGAGCGGCGCGGTAGAGGATCTTCGGCCGCCCCCGCTGGGTCCGCTGCTCGACGTCCCGGACGGCCAGGCCGGCCCGGGTCAGCGCGTCCAGGTGGAACCGGGTGGTGTTCGGGTGCAGTCCGACCGCAGCCGCAATGTCACCCACCCCGACCGCGCCGCCGACGTCGCGCAGATGTTCGAGCACTTCGGCACGCATCGGCCCCAGTCGCTGTGTGCCTTCGCTCATCCCACCTCGCTCTCGGATGCACCCATGATCCCCCACGACCGCAGGTTTTTCACTAGATGTTCGTAACTACGTCGGTTACGGTGTGGGCGTCCACGATCTCAGGGAGCCGCCATGACCGCCACCGCGCAGGCTATGACCGGCCTTCGGGACACCTACGGGCGGACGGCCCGTGACCTGCGGGTGTCGTTGACCGACCGGTGCAACCTGCGGTGCAGCTACTGCATGCCGGCTGAGGGGCTGCCCTGGCTGCCGACCGCGGACGTGCTCACCGATGACGAGGTGGTGCACCTGGTCTCGGTGGCGGTTCGCGTGCTCGGCGTCCGGAAGGTGCGTTTCACCGGGGGCGAGCCGCTGCTGCGCAGGGGCCTGGCGGGAATCGTGGCAGGCACCGCCCAGCTCCGCACTGACGAGGGCGTCCCGCCGGATATCTCACTGACCACGAACGGCGTGGGGCTGGAGCGGCGCATCCACGAACTCGCCGAGTCCGGGCTCAATCGGGTCAACGTGTCCCTGGACTCTCTCGACCGGGAGCGCTACGCCGCGCTCGCCCGCCGGGACCGACTCCCGGACGTGTTGCGCGGTCTCGCTGCGGTTGAGGCTGTCGGGCTGCGGCCGGTGAAGGTGAACACGGTGGTGATGCGTGGGGTGAATGAGGTCGACGTCGTCCCACTGGCCGAGTTCTGTCTGGCCCGGGGCTACCGGTTGCGGTTCATCGAGCAGATGCCGCTCGGACCCGAGCACGGGTGGGACCGCTCCTCGATGGTGCCGGCGGCCGAGATCCTTGAGGTCCTGGGCCGTCATTTCAAGCTCACGCTGGCCGAGCAGCGTGGGTCCGCACCGGCGCAGGAGTGGCTGGTCGCCGCGAGCGAGCGTCACCGGGCCGGTCGGATCGGCGTGATCGCCTCGGTCACGGCACCGTTCTGCGCGGCCTGCGACCGTACCCGCCTGACCGCGGACGGCCACCTGCGCACCTGCCTGTTCGCGCACACCGAAACCGACCTGCGCACTCCGCTGCGCGAGGGCGCCACCGACCACGAACTCGCTGCCCTGTGGCAGGCGGCCCACCTCGGGAAGGCCGCTGGACACGGGATCGGCACTCCCGGCTTCCACCAGCCCGCCCGCACCATGAGCGCGATCGGGGGCTGAGGTGGAGATCCGGTTCTACGCCGGCGCTGCAGACGCCGCCGGGACGACCGCTACCACGCTCGAGGCGGGGGGACTCAACGCCGAGGAGCTCATGACCCGGCTCGCCGGGCCTGACGAGGCCCTCGCCCGGGTTCTCGCCTGCTGCTCGCTCCTGGTGGACGGCGCGCTGGTGCGGAACCGGGCCGAACGAATCTCCGGCGAGGCCAGGGTCGACGTACTTCCGCCGTTCGCGGGTGGCTGAGGATACGCCGCACGGCCACGGCATCAAGTCTGTCCATGATTTTTACCGAAAAGTTCGTATAAACCCCTGCGCTCTGGTTAGCATGAGCCATGACCACCGAGCGCGCGCATCTCGACGGGCCTGCGGCTGACGCCCTGCTCAAGCTGGGCAGGTACTTCACGAAGTGGGACGAGACCGCCGACGGCCGCGCGGTCTTCCGTGAGGGTGGCCGCGCCGGGGACGTCTTCTACCGTGATCGTTGGAGCCATGACAAGGTGGTTCGCTCGACCCACGGGGTGAACTGCACGGGATCCTGTTCGTGGAAGGTGTACGTCAAGGACGGCATCATCACCTGGGAGTCCCAGCAGACCGACTATCCGACCACGGGCCCGGATCGTCCCGAGTACGAGCCCCGCGGCTGCCCGCGTGGCGCGGCGTTCTCCTGGTACACCTACAGCCCCACCCGGGTCCGCTACCCGTACGGCCGTGGGGTGCTGGTGGAGGCCTACCGCGAGGCGAAGGCCCGGTTGGGGGACCCGGTCGACGCGTTCGCAGAGATTTCCGGCAACCCGGAGACCCGGAAGCGGTACCAGTCGGCCCGCGGGAAGGGCGGCCTGGTTCGGCTCTCCTGGGCCGAGGCCCTGGAGATCGCCGCGGCGTCCTACGTGCACACGATCGGCACCTACGGGCCGGACCGTTGCGTGTCGTTCTCGCCGATCCCGGCGATGTCCATGGTCTCCCACGCTGTCGGCACCCGGTTCAACCACCTCATCGGCGGCGCCATGACATCGTTCTACGACTGGTACGCCGACCTGCCGGTCGCCAGCCCGCAGGTGTTCGGCGATCAGACCGACGTGCCCGAGTCCGGCGACTGGTGGGACTCCACCTACCTGATGATGTGGGGCTCCAACGTGCCCGTCACCCGCACCCCGGATGCCCACTGGATGGCCGAGGTGCGCTATCGGGGCACGAAGGTGGTCACCGTCGCTCCCGACTACGCCGACAACGTCAAGTTCGCCGACGAGTGGCTGCCCGCGCAGGCCGGCACCGACGCTGCGCTCGCGATGGCGATGGGCCACGTCGTCCTGAAAGAGAACTTCGTCGACCGGCAGGTGCCGTTCTTCACCGACTACGTCACGAAGTACACCGACCTGCCGATGCTGGTCACCCTGGTCGACCATCCTGACGGTCACGGCCTGACCGCAGCCAAGTTCCTCACCGCCGCCGACCTCGACCCGGCGACCCTGCGGCGTGCGCAGCGGGACCCGGACGACGCCAGGACCGACGCCGCGTTCAAGACCCTGGTCTGGGACTCGGCCTCCGCGGCGCCGGCCGTCCCCAACGGGACGATGGGCGACCGCTACAACGAGGCCGGCAAGGGCCGCTGGAACCTCGACCTCGGCGACCTCGCCCCCGCGCTCACGTTGGCCGGGGTCGCCGGGGCCGGGCCCGTCGAGATCGCGCTGCCCTGCTTCGAGGACCCGCGTGGCGAGGGCACGATCATCCGTCGCGGCGTCCCGGCGGTGAAGGTGGGAGACCACCTGGTCACCACGGTGCTCGACCTCATGCTCGCCCAGTACGGCGTCGGCCGGGACGGGCTGCCGGGTGAGTGGTCGTCCGGCTACGACGACCCGACCTCCCCCTACACCCCGGCCTGGCAGGCCGAGATCACCTCCGTGCCCGCCGAGGCGTGCATCCGGATCGCGCGTGAGTTCGCGAAGAACTCCGAGGACTCCCAGGGCCGCTCCATGATCATCATCGGCGCCGGCATCTGCCACTGGTTCCACGCCGACGTCACCTACCGGGCGATCATGTCGCTGCTCATGCTGACCGGCTGCATCGGACGCAATGGGGGCGGCTGGGCGCATTACGTCGGCCAGGAGAAGTGCCGGCCGATGACCGGCTGGTTCAACCTCGCCAACGCGCTGGACTGGTCGCGCCCGCCGCGGACGATGATCGGCACCGGCTACTGGTACATGCACACAGACCAGTGGCGCACCGACGGCTACTCCGCCGACCGGGTGAAATCGCCGCTGAGCACGGGCCACCTGGACGGGCTGCACACCGCGGACGCGATGGCCCTGTCGCACCGGCTGGGCTGGATGCCGTTCTACCCCCAGTTCGACCGCAACCCGCTCGACCTCGCGGACGAGGCCACGGCCGCGGTCGAACGGGGCGAGGCGGCCTCGGTCGGCGAGTGGGTCGCCGCCCGGCTCAAGGACGGCTCCCTCACCACGGCCCTGGAGGACATCGACGCCCCGGTGAACTGGCCCCGGACGATGGTGGTCTGGCGCTCCAACCTGTTCGGTTCGTCGGCCAAGGGCAACGAGTACTTCCTCAAGCACCTGCTCGGCACCGGCTCGAACCTGATGCCCAACCAGTACGCCGCCGAGGCGAAGCCCACGATCGTGCGGATGCCGGACGAGGCGCCCGAGGGCAAGCTCGACCTGCTGATCAGCGCCGATTTCCGGATGACCTCCACCACCCTGCTCTCCGACTTGGTCTTCCCCGCCGCCACCTGGTACGAGAAGTACGACCTCTCCAGCACAGACATGCACCCCTACGTGCACGCCTTCACCCCGGCGATCGACCCACCCTGGGAGGCGAAGAGCGACTTCGAGTTCTTCACCCTGCTCGCGCAGGCCATCTCCAGGCTCGCGAAGGGGCGTCTGGACACTCGCAAGGACCTTGTGGCCGTCCCGCTGCAGCACGACACCCCCGGCCAGATCGCCCAGCCCGGCGGCCACGTCCCCGACTGGCGCGGCACGGACATCCCCGCCGTTCCCGGGAAGAACCTCCCGGCACTGATGGTGGTCGAGCGCGACTACACCGCTATCGCGGAGAAGCTGGCGACCGTCGGGCCGCTGGCCGACCGGCTCGGGTTCACCGTCAAGAACATCACCTACGACGTCACGAACTCGGTCGACCTGCTCGCCCGGCTGCACGGCGTGATGCCGTCCGGTGCAGGCGCCGGCCGGCCAGCGATCGACACCGACGCGCGGATGGCGGAGGCGATCCTCGCGTTCTCCGGCACCACCAATGGCGAACTCGCCACCCAGGGCTTCCACGACCTCGAGGCGAAAACCGGACGCCGGCTCGCCGACCTGTCCGAGGGCCAGGAAGAACGCCGGATCACCTACCGGCAGACCCAGGACGCGCCGCAACCGGTGATCACGTCCCCGGAGTGGTCCGGCTCGGAGACCGGAGGACGCCGCTACGCCGCCTTCACCATCAACACCGAGCGGCTCAAGCCGTGGCACACCCTGTCGGGACGGATGCACTTCTTCCTCGACCACGACTGGATGATCGACGCCGGCGAGCAACTGCCCACCTTCCGACCCCCGCTCGACATGGCGCGGGCCTTCGGCGAGCCCGAACTCGGGCCGACCGGGGAGAAGGCGATCACCCTCCGGTACCTCACCGTGCACAACAAGTGGTCGATCCATTCGGAATACCAGGACAACCTGTTCATGCTCAGCCTGGGCCGGGGCGGCCCGCAGGCCTGGCTGAGCGTGAACGATGCGGCCAGCATCGGGGTCGCCGACAACGACTGGATCGAACTCACCAACGCCAACGGCGTCTTCGTCGCCCGGGCCGTGGTGACCCACAAGCTTCCCGACGGCATCTGCTACGTCCAGCACGCCCAGGAGCGCACCATCGACGTACCCAAGTCGGAGGCGACCGGCAAGCGCGGCGGGATCCACAACTCCGTCACGCGGATCCTGGTCAAGCCGACCCACTTGATCGGCGGGTACGCCCACCAGGCGTACGCGTTCAACTACCTCGGACCGACCGGGGTGCAGCGCGACATCGTCTCCACCGTCCGCCGCCGCTCCCAGGAGGTGCAGTACTGATGTCCCCGAAGCGCGTGATGGCCCAGGTGGCCATGGTGATGAACCTCGACAAGTGCATCGGCTGCCACACCTGCTCGGTCACCTGCAAGCAGGCATGGACCAACCGGGCCGGCACCGAATACGTCTGGTTCAACAATGTCGAGACCCGGCCCGGGCAGGGCTATCCGCGGCGCTACGAGGACCAGGACCGTTGGCGCGGCGGCTGGGTGCGTACGCCGTCAGGCGGGCTGAAGCTGCGTGCGGGCGGACGTTTCCAGAAGCTGCTGAGCATCTTCGCCTCGCCCGTCCAGCCCGAACTCGACGACTACTACGAGCCCTGGACCTACGACTACCAGAACCTCATCTCCGCCCCGCTCGGCGACGACTTCCCCGTTGCCCGGCCCAAGTCGCTGATCACCGGGGAGGACACCTCGATCACCTGGTCGGCGAACTGGGACGACGCCCTCGGCGGCACCGCCCGGACGCTCACCGACGACCCGGTGCTGGCGAAGCTGCGTGACGAGGCGAACGAGAAGCTGCGGCTCGAATACGAGCAGAGCTTCATGTTCTTCCTGCCCCGGATCTGCGAGCACTGCCTCAATCCCTCCTGCATGGCCTCCTGCCCCTCCGGAGCGATCTACAAGCGTGCCGAGGACGGCATCGTGCTGGTCGACCAGGACCGCTGCCGCGGCTGGCGGCAGTGCATCACCGGTTGCCCGTACAAGAAGATCTACTTCAACCACCGCTCCGGCAAGGCCGAGAAGTGCACGTTCTGCTACCCGCGGCTTGAGGTCGGGCTGCCCACCGTGTGCTCGGAGACCTGCGTGGGACGCCTGCGCTACCTGGGGATCGTCCTCTACGACCCGGACGCGGTGCTGGCGGCGGCGTCGGTGGACGAGCAGGACCTCTACGCCGCGCAGGTCGACCTCATGCTCGACCCGTTCGACCCCGAGGTGATCGCCCTCGCCAGGGCCGGCGGCATGCCGGAGGACTGGATCAGCGCAGCCCAGCGATCCCCGGTGTACGCCCTGATCAAGCACTTCCGCGTCGCGTTGCCGCTGCACCCGGAGTACCGGACGCTGCCGATGGTCTGGTACATCCCGCCGCTGTCGCCGGTGGTGGACCTGCTGCAGGGGCAGGGCCACGACGCCGAGGCGGCGGGGAACCTGTTCGGCGCCATCGACGCGCTGCGGATCCCGGTGTCCTACCTCGCCGAGCTGTTCACCGCCGGCGACACCGGGATCGTCACCGGGGTGCTGCAGAAGCTCGCCGCGATGCGCTCCTACATGCGTGGCGTCACCCTCGGCACGGGCAGGGACACCGAACTCGCCACTGCCGTCGGCATGACACCCGAGGCGCTCGAGCAGATGTACCGCCTGCTGGCGATCGCGAAGTACGCCGACCGCTACGTCATCCCCACCGCGCACCGGGAGGAGGCGCACAACCTCGAGGAACTGGCCTGCTCGCTGGACTTCGACGGCGGTCCCGGGATGTACGAGTCGGGGCCGTTCGGGGAGGCGTCGGGCCGCCCCGTTCCGGTGGCGATCGAGACCTACACCGCGTTGAAGCAGCGCCAGCAGGCCGAGGAGGCCGCCTCCGCCGAGCAACTGCATCACCGCGCCGGCCTGCTCAACTGGGACGCCAACGAGGACCCGAAGCCATGAGCCCGCTGTTCCGCAGCGCCACCGTCCCGACCCCGACGTCGGACGGGCACGACGCCGTCCTCTGCCAGGCCGCCGCGCTCGTGCTGTCCTACCCGGACGAGGACCTGCTCGCCCGTCTCGATCTGATCGAGGCCGCCCTCGCCGGTACGCCGTCCGCGGATCGCTTCGCCGGCGTCCTCGCCCATCTGCGCGGCGCGCCGCTGGGCGACCTGCAGGCGTTCCACGTGCAGGAGTTCGACCTGTCCCGCAAGCATGCGCTGCATCTGACCTACTGGACCGACGGCGACACCCGCCGTCGCGGCGAGGTGCTGGCGCGGATCAAGCGGGCCTACCGTGACTCCGGGCTGGTGGTCGACACAGGGGGCGAGCTCCCCGACCACCTGCCGATGGTGCTCGAGTTCGCCGCGGCAGTCCCCGCGGCCGGCCGTGAGCTGCTCGAGCAGTTCCGGGCGAGCCTCGAACTGATCCGGATCGGCCTGGCTGCCGACGGGCTGCCCCATGCGGGGGTCCTGGAGGCGGTCTGCAGCCTGCTGCCCGGGGAGTCCCCCCGGACGCGTGCCGAGGTCCAGGCCCGGTTCGGCCAGGCCCCGCCGGTCGAACTCGTGGGCCTCGACCCTCTCGACCGGAACCGGCCCCACCTCGCCGAGGAGCGCGCATGAACGCTCTCGACCTGCTCGCGTGGGGCGTCCTGCCCTACCTCGTCGCGCTCACCCTGATCGCCGGCCTGATCTGGCGCTACCGCTACGACCAGTTCGGCTGGACGACCCGCTCATCCCAGCTGTATGAGTCGAAGCTGCTGAGGATCGCCTCGCCGATGTTCCACTACGGGCTCTTTGTGGTGCTTGCCGGCCACCTGATGGGGTTGCTGATCCCCAAGGCATGGACGGACCTGGTCGTGACCCAGGAGACCTACCACCTGGTCGCGCTGGTCGCGGGCACCCTCGCCGGTGTGGCCACGCTGGTGGGCATCGCGCTGCTGATCTACCGGCGCCGCACGACCGGACCCGTGTTCCTGGCCACCACCCGCAACGACAAGCTGATGTACGTCGTGCTCACCGCAGCGATCCTGCTCGGACTCCTCGCCACACTCACCGGCGGCCACTACGCCGACGGTGCCGAGCACAACTACCGCGAGACGGTCTCGACCTGGTTCCGGTCTCTCCTCGTCCTCCAGCCGGACGTCGCGGCGATGGCGGCCAGCACCTGGCAGTTCAAGGTCCACATCCTCGTCGGTCTCGCCCTCTTCGCGCTCGTGCCGTTCAGCCGGCTGGTGCACGCCTTCACCGTCCCGCTGCACTACCTGTTCCGGCCCTATGTCGTCTACCGCAGCCGCGACGCCGTGCCACCCGCACCCTCTCGCGGCCGCGTGCGTGGCTGGGACCCCGTCGGCACTCAGGACCGGGAGCGAAGGAACCGATGAACCCTGCAGGATCCGCCGTGACCACGCATCGCGGCGACGACAAGGTCGCGCCCATCCACGCCACCGGACCGGGCGCGAACCGCGTGCTGGCGATGTCCACGATCGACTTCACCGCGATGTTCGCGGTCTGGCTGATGTTCGGGATCCTCGGCATCGAGATCCAGAAGGAACTGCTGCTCGACGACGTGCAGCTGGCCTGGATCAGCGCACTCGCAGTGTTGAACGGCTCGCTGTGGCGGCTGCCTGCGGGCTTGCTCACCGACCGCATCGGTGGACGCAAGGTGACCATCGCCATGCTGGCCGTCACGGCCGTCCCCGCCTACCTGGTCTCGACCGCGCACAGCTACGGGGCGCTGCTGGTGCTGGCGTTCCTGGTCGGCTTCGCCGGGAACCTGTTCAGCGTCGGCATCGCCTGGAACGCGGCCTGGTTCGGCAGGGAGCGGCAGGGTTTCGCCCTGGGCCTGTTCGGCGCCGGCAACGTCGGCGCGTCGGTGACCAAGTTCATCGGGCCGCCGCTGATCGCGGGCACCGCCGGCGCGACCTTCATCTTTGGCGTCCAGGGCGGCTGGCGGCTGGTCCCGGTGCTCTACTCGGTGGTGCTGGTCCTTCTCGCCGTGCTCACCTGGCTGATCGTGCCGCACCACGACCGGCTCGCCGGGCAGAGCAAGCCGATCCGCGAGATGCTCGCACCGCTGCGGCACGTCCGGGTATGGCGGTTCAGCCTCTACTACGTCGCGGTGTTCGGCGCCTACGTCGCGCTCTCGGCCTGGCTGCCGAAGTACTACGTCGACAACTTCGGCGTCGACCTCTACACCGCCGCGCTGCTCACGGCACTGTTCATCTTCCCCGCCTCCCTGCTGCGCCCCGTCGGCGGCTGGATCTCCGACCGGATCGGTGCCCGCAAGGTGATGTACGCCACCTTCGGGTTGATGCTCGCCACTACCGGCATCCTGATGATGCCCAACGGCTACGTCGTGGTCGTGCACGCCGACGGCAGCCAGACCCAGCACCTGTCCTATGCGATCGGCCTGGTCGGGTTCACCGCACTGGTATTCCTGCTGGGCTGCGCGATGGGGGTCGGCAAGGCCGCGGTCTACAAGCACATCCCCGAGTACTTCCCGGACAACGTCGGCTCGGTCGGCGGCCTGGTCGGCATGCTCGGCGGCCTCGGCGGCTTCGTCCTGCCGCCGCTGTTCGCCTACACCAAGCTGTGGACCGGCTTCCCCACCAGCACCTTCCTCGTCCTGTTCATCCTGACCGCGATCTGCGCGATCTGGATGCACCTCACCATCGTGGGGATGCTGCACCAGCAGTCCCCCGAACTCGCCGACCACTTCGACCTCGACCACGTCGACACCCGTTCCCCGCAGGAGGCCCGCGCATGACCAGCAGCATCGCCCATCGACTCCAGAGCGGCCCCGAGTGGCTGGCGTCCTGGGACCCCGAGAACGAGGAGACCTGGGACAAACGGCTGGCCTGGCAGACCCTGTGGATCACGACCTTCACCCTCACCCTGGCCTTCGTCGCCTGGTTCCTGCCCTCGGCCATCGTGCCCAAGCTGAATGCGATCGGGTACGACTTCACCAAAACCCAGCTGTACTGGCTCGCCGCCATCCCCGGGCTCTCAGGCGGCCTGCTCCGACTGGTGTGGATGGTGCTCCCGCCGATCATGGGGACGCGCAAAATGGTCGCGGCGACCACCCTGCTGCTCTTCTTCCCCGTCCTCGGCTGGGGCGTCCGCTCGATGTCGCCCACCGCGCCCTACTGGGAGCTGCTGACGCTGGCCTTCCTCGCCGGGATCGGCGGCGGAGCGTTCTCCGGCTTCATGCCCTCCACCTCCTACTTCTTCCCGCGCCGCAAGCAGGGCACAGCCCTCGGCCTACAGGCCGGCATCGGCAACTTCGGAGTCTCCCTGGTCCAGCTGCTCACCCCGTGGCTGATCGGGCTCGGCATGCTGTGGTGGCTCGGCCAGAGCCAGATGATGAAGATCGCCGGCAAACCCGACCGGGAGGTCTGGTACCAGGCCGCGTCCTTCGTCTGGCTGCCGTTCATCCTGATCGGCGCCTGGATCGCCTGGCAGTACCTCAAGGCCGTGCCGGTCAAGGCGAACATCCGCCAGCAGTTCGACATCTTCACCAACCAGGACACCTGGTGGATGACCCTGCTCTACATCATGACCTTCGGCACCTTCTCAGGCCTCGCCGCCCAGTTCGGGCTCCTGATGGCCAACCTCTACGGGGCCAGCAACGCCGCCATCGTCCAGGGCTCCGGCGCCACCGCGCAGATCCTCGTCCAGGGCTACCAGGTACCCGATCCGGCAGCCTTCGTCTTCCTCGGCCCGCTGATCGGCGCCGCCGCGCGGGCCCTGTTCTCCCCACTCACCGACCGGATGGGCGGGGCGATCTGGACGCTGATCTCCGGCGTGGGCCTGGTCGCCTCGATCATGTGGACGATCCCCGCGCTCACCCCCGACACCACCAGCGCGGCCACCCTGCAGGCGGGGTTCAACCAGTTCCTGTGGGGCATGCTGGCGATCTTCCTGTTCGCCGGCATCGGCAACGCGTCCACGTTCAAGCAGATGCCGATGATCTTCGAGCGTCGCCAGGCCGGCGGCGTGATCGGCTGGACCAGCGCCATCGCAGCCTTCGGCCCCTTCCTGTTCGGTGTCGGGCTGACCGTCATGTCGCCCACCGCGTTCTACTGGATCGGGGTGGCCTGGGCGCTGATGTGCGTCCTTATCACCGTGTGGCGCTACGCCCGACCCGGGGCACCGAAGAAGTCCTAGTCGCAGAGCACAGCCGTGGCTGAAGATCTCGCCCGTGTCCGGCGCTGGCTCGGCGCCGGAGGGACGGTGCGTCCGCTCACCCGCTCGACCCGCGCGGTCACCCTCGCCCTGTGCAGTTGTGACACCGGTGCCGAGATGGAGCGGCTGACCTCGTCCGAACCTGCGCTGCTCGCGACGCTGGATGAGCTGCTCGCCGAGGCCCGGCCCGGACTCAGGCGGCCCGGGAGTTCCTGATCAAGGGCCGTCGTCACAGGTGACCTGCGCCGTCGAGCTGGCGGACGATGTGCGCGGCCAGCGGCCCCAGGACGGCGACAGCGTCACGCACGCCGCCACGGGAGCCCGGCGCGGTGAGCACGAACGTCGACGGCTGGCCCACGACGACACCGGCGATCTCGCGGGAGACCAGCGCCACAGGTGCGTGCTCCGCACCCCGGCGTCGGATCTCCTCGCAGAGGCCCGGCACCAGGTAACTCAGCAGCGGAGCCACCGCGTCGACAGTGACGTCGTTCGGGCCGATGCCCGTGCCGCCGCTGGTGACCACCAGCCGGGAGCCCCGGCGGATCGCGTCCCGAATGGCGGCGCGGATGGCGTCCGGCTCGTCGGGAACGACCACCAGGTCCGCCTCGATCCCGTGGCCGGTCAACTCGGTGACGGCGATCAGCCCGGCCCGGTTCACGTCCCGGCCTGAGGCGATCTCGTCCGAGACCGTTACCACGGTCGCCCTCAGTGCCTGCACGCCGGTCACGCCACACCCGCGCGGGGGCGGAGCAGGCACGCGCCAGGAAGCGCGAAGGGCTCCAGCGACCAGGCCTCGGGAGAGACGGCGTCGATCAGGCCCTGGTGGATGCCGCACACGACCGCGGGACGCTGCCGGGCCGAGGCCAGCAGGGGGCAGGTGCGCAGAGCGATGCCGTCGTCCTGTTCCTCGGGGGTGAAGCCCTGGGCGGCCAGGATCGGGATGAGGCTGTCGTTCCGGGTCGCGGCCAGCCGGCGCCCCCACCCGAGGCCGATGGCGTGCGCGGCCGCTGCCGGGTCCGGAGTGACGTCGAGGTGCTCGGCGACGGCTTCGAGGAGGGCCGCCTGTCCATCCCGGTCGGGGTCCTCTCCGGCGACCTGGCGTCCCGCGGTTGTCGCGGCCCATGCGCGTGCCGGACGTCCACGCCCGTTGGCGGGCAGATCGACCGCGGCGGCGAAGCCGGCATCGACAAGGCGCTCGAGTTGGGCGCGGGTGGTGTTCGGGTGGCCACCGAGGGCCTGTGCCAATTCGGCGAGCGTCGCCGATTCCCGGGCCGCCAGCGTCCGCAACACCCGCAGGCCAGCATCCCGCGGCCGGTCCGTGCGGGTCGGATCGGGCCCGAGCCTGCCTGATGTGCGCATGGGGTCACTCTAGTGCTATTTTCTATATGTCGATATGTAGAAAAGGATTGAGATGTGCAGCTACTGCGGATGCGACTCGATCGAGGTGATCGGACGCTTCATGTCCGAGCACGTGGAGATCATCAACGTGACCGGTGAGTTGCGCGCCGCCGTCCGGTCCGGCGAGGTGGGGCGGCTCGCATCCGCCCGGGCCGCTGTGTCCGACCTGTTGTGGCCCCACACGGTCGCCGAGGAGGCGGGCCTGTTCCGCGTGATGGCCCGGGACGAGGTCTACGCCGATCACATCGCCACGTTGTGTGGCGAGCACGAGATCCTTGCCGTGCTGCTGAGCGAGCTCACGCCTGGAGACGGGGCAGCGATGGCCCGCTTCGAGGATGCCCTGCGTGACCACATCGACAAGGAGGACAACGGGCTGTTCCCTGCCGCCGCGATCGCGCTCGACGGTCCTGACTGGATCGAGGTGCACGACACCACGCCGCACGCCCACGACGGCAGCGAGCCGCACGTCCACTCCCACGACGATGTCCACGCCCACTCCGCCTCGGAGGCGGACCACAGTCCCGGCACGATCGGCCCGACCCTCTGCACCGCGCGCCAGGGGTGAGGCCGGCCGTGTCGCTCGCCGCCACCAACCCCTCCGTGGCGGGCGGGGCCCGCCGCAGGGCCACCCGGGGTCGTGTGCTCCTGGTGGCCCTCGGCGGGAGCGCCATGCTGGCGGGTCTCGACGCGGCCTTGGTGCGGCTCGGCGTCTGGGCACCGGTGGCCTCGTCCCGATTGGGCGATGTGCACGGACAGGTGATGGTGCTCGGCTTCCTGACCACGCTGATCTCGCTGGAGCGTGCGCAGTCCCTTGGCCGGGCCTGGGCCTACCTCGCACCCGGCCTGTACGGGCTGGGCGCGCTGGCCCTGGTCAGCCCGGCGCCCGCGCTTGTGGGGCAGCTTCTGCAGGTCGAGGCAGGGGTGCTGTTCGTCGCGGTCTATGTGGCGCTGTGGCGCAGGGCGCCCCGTCCGCTCGTCGCGGCGCAGGTGCTCTCCGCCGTCCTGGCGCTCGGGGGAGCGGTGGTGGCCGCCGCCGTCGACGTCCCGCACGCACTGCCCTGGCTGGCCGGGTTCGTGGTGGTCACGATCGCGGCCGAGCGCGCCGAACTCGCCGCTCTGACCATGGGGGACGTGGCTGATCGGCAGCTGCTCGCCCTCGCCTCAGTGCTGACCCTGGCCATCCTCGCCGCCCTTCTTGCGCCGGCGGGCGGGGAGAGGCTGGTCGGGCTGTCCTTGTTGGCGGTCGCCGGCTGGCTCGTGGCCCACGACGTCGTGCGGCGCCAGCTCGGGCTCGCCGGCCAGCGACGCTATCTCGCTGCCGCGCTGCTGGCTGGCTACGCCAACCTGGCGCTCGCCGGCGGTGTACTCGCTGCCGTCGGCCTGCTGGCCGACCCCGGGACCTACGACGTCGTCGTGCACGGGGTGTTCCTCGGCTTCGGCGTCTCGATGGTGATGGCGCACGCTCCGGTCATCCTGCCGGCCGTGCTCGGCCGTCCGCTGCCCTACCGGCCTGCGCTGTGGGCGCCCCTGGTGCTGCTGCAGGCCGGCCTGGCCGCCCGGTTCGGTGGCGCGCTCACCGGCGCGACCGTGCTGTGGCAGGTCGGCGGCGTCCTCACCGTGCTCGCGATGCTCGGCTTCATGGTCACGGCGTTCGTGTTGGTGGTGCGCCGATGAGCCGTTCCACCGCCCGGGGCAGGTCGAAGCTGCGTGACCTGCCGCTGCTCGGCTGGCTCGGTACCGCCGCGCTCGTCGCGCTCGGCCACCGCTGGTTGCCGGACGCGAACTGGCTGATGCTGCACCTGGTCCTGCTCGGCGCGGCGACCCACTCCATCCTGGTCTGGAGCTTCCACTTCGCTCAGACTCTGCTGCGCACGCCCGTGTCCGAGCAGCAGGCCCGGTGGCACAACCGGCGCCTCGGGCTGCTCACCGCCGGCGCTGTGGCGGTCCTGGTGGGCGTGCCCACGACCTGGTGGCCGCTCACCCTGGCCGGGGGCCTCGTCGTGGCCGGCGCGGTCGGCTGGCACGGCCTCGTCCTGCTCGGCATGCTCCGCCGCGCGCTGCCGGCGCGGTTCCGGGTCAGCGTCCGCTACTACCTGTGGGCCGCCGCGGCGCTGGTCGTCGGCGCAGGGTTCGGCGTGACGCTCGCGTGGGGCTGGCCTGACCCGTGGCACGGGCGCCTGCTCGCCGCCCACGCCCTCACCAACGTGCTCGGCTGGGTGGGCCTGACCGTCACCGGGACCCTGCTCACCCTCTGGCCGACCATGCTCCGCACCCCCATGGACACCACCGCGGAACGCTGGACCCGTCAGGCCCTCCCCATCCTCGGCGGCTCGATTCTGGTCGCAGACGCGGGCGCGCTCACCGGGCTCGGCTGGCTCTCGGCGGTCGGAGTGGCCGGCTACGTCCTCGGCCTCGCCGTGTGGGGCAGAGGACTCGTCCGTCCCGCGCGCACCAGGCCCCCGCGGGAGTTCGGGCCCGCCTCGGTCGCCGCCGGCCTGGCCTGGCTGGTCGTGGGCCTCGTCTGGGCGGGTTGGCTACTCGCAACGTCCGAGTGGGACGCGGTGGAGGAGAGTTTCATCTGGCCGGCCGCCGTTCTCGGCGCAGGTTTCGCCGGGCAGGTGTTGATCGGCGCGCTGTCCTACCTGCTGCCGTCGGTGCTCGGCGGAGGGCCGAGCGTGGTACGGGCCGGGCAGGCCTGGTTCAACCGGGCCGGCGGGTTCCGGCTGATCGCGACCAACGGCGGGCTGGCGCTGTGGCTGCTGCCGACGCCGAGCTGGGTGCGGGTGACGGGCTCGGCACTCGCCCTCCTTGCCGCCGCGAACTTCCTCCCGCTCATGGTCCTCGGGGTGCGAGCCAGCGTTGCTGCCCGGCGCAAACTGCTCGCCGGACGGGACACGGAGACAGCCTCTCCCGGCCCGCCGCCGGCACCGGTGGAGCGTCCGAACATCTTCACCGCCGGACAGCTGGTCGCCGGACTCACCGCCCTGGCCACGGCTGTGGTCGTAGGGGTCGGACTGGATCCCTCCGCCGCCGGGCTGGCGGCCGTCCCCGCGGCCGCCGCAGCCGTGCAGCCGACCGGCCGCGTGGTGAGGATCGAGGTAACCGCGAAGGACATGCGCTTCATCCCCGCCGAGATCCACCTCGACAGTGGCGACCACCTGGTCGTCCACCTGACCAACGCCGACACCACCACCCACGACCTCGTGATCGGCAACGTCCGCACCGCAAGGATCGCACCGGGAGCGCAGGCTGAACTCGACGCGGGACTGATCGGGACCTCCGAACAGGGCTTCTGCTCGGTGGCAGGCCACCGGCAGATGGGAATGGTCCTCAACATCGTCGTGGACGGCGCACCACCCGCCGCCGGAGCAACCGCCGCGCCGATGGGCGAGCACGAGATGGGCGGAACGGGTGATCAGGCCCGGTCGGCGCCACCGGCCGACACCGTCGATCCCGTGCTGGCGCCGCTGACCGACGAACGGGTGCACCGCCTCACCCTGACCGTCCAGGAAGTGCCGCTGGAAGTGGCCCCGGGAGTCTGGCAGAAACGCTGGACCTACAACGGCTCGCCGGTCGGGCCGACCCTTCATGGCCGGGTGGGCGACATTTTCGTGATCACCCTCGTCAACAACGGCTCGATGGGCCACTCGATCGACTTCCACGCCGGAGAACTGGCCCCCGCGGTCCCGATGCGGACGATCGAGCCCGGCCAGAGCCTCACCTACCGATTCGCCGCGGCCAGGGCGGGCATCTGGATGTACCACTGCTCCACGGCGCCGATGAGCGCCCACATCGCCGCCGGGATGGCCGGGGCGGTCGTGATCGAACCGCCCGGGTTGCCGAAGGTCGACCGCTCGTTCGTCCTGGTCCAGTCCGAGGTCTACCTGCAGACGCCGGCCCCGGACGCGGCGTCCGCGACCGAGGTGGACGCCGATCGCGCGGCCGCCGCGGGCGAGCCCGACGAGGTCGTGTTCAACGGGGTGGCGAACGGCTACGACAGCACGCCACTGACAGCGCGCGTCGGCGAGCGGGTGCGCTTCTGGGTACTCGACGCAGGACCGAACCGGGCCACCAGCTTCCACGTCGTGGGGGCGCAGTTCGACACCACCTTCAGCGAGGGCGCCTACCTGCTCAGGCGTGGCCGGGACCCATTCGGCGACCGCACCGGCGGATCACAGGCACTCGGCCTGCAGCCTGCGCAGGGTGGGTTCGTCGAGACCGTGTTCACCGAGTCCGGACGCTATCCGTTCGTCTCCCACGTCATGGCCGACGCCGAACGAGGCGCCCACGGCTACATCCAGGTGTCACCCTGACGCCGCATAGGCCGCGCAACACCCAACCGCTCCCACGGGAGCCCGATGAAGGAGAGAAATGACCAATCCGATCCAGCTCGAGACCCGCTCCGGCGGATGTACCTGCGGACACCACGACGAGGAGGACATCGTGCTGGACGTGCGCACCATCCCCCACGCCATCCGGCACGCCAGCGTGTTCGGGGCGTTCGATGCGATCCCGACCGGCGGCTCGCTGGTCCTGGTCGCCCCACACAACCCGCTGCCGCTCCTTGGCCAGCTGTCGGAGCGCTTCCCGATCGGCGTCGAGTACCTCCAGGAGGGGCCGGATGAATGGCGCCTGCGGATCACGAGGGAGGCGGGTCCGCGCCACGCCGGCTGAGGGCGTTCCGCGAACCCGGATTGCTCTGGCACCGAACCCGCGCATATCGACCGGCTCGTTGCCGGACGTGCTGCCCAGGACAGGGGTGGCCATGCGCATCGGGCATGAGCGACCTCTGCTGTGGCAGGACTCACGTGGTGTCCGACGGGTGCAGGGCGGTGCTTTGGCCTCGCTGGACCGATGTTGGCTGATTCGAACATTGCGCTGTGAGCCTTAGTCTCAGTTTTAGTCTCATTCCTGCCCGTTCGGCGCTGTTCGCTGCCGACCGCGAGATTGGCGAAACGGCTAGCCACGGCCATGTACGGACCTTCCTGAACGGCCGTCCGCCCAGTTGGAAAGCGGGTTGGGTTCACGCCCTCACGAGTTCGAATCTCGTATCCTCCGCCACTGTGAAACCGCTTCTGACTAGCCTGGATAGGCTGATGGAGCCAGCTCCGTCTTCAGTCCGTGCTTTTATTGTGCTTTTGTTGCTGGTCGGTCCGCGGCAGATCGCACTTCACCGCGCGTCTCCGAGGCCGCGGGCTGGCCAGCGGTGCTACGGCACGGAAGATGCCGCTGCCCCAACCGTGAACGGTGCGAGGTTCACCACTACCGGCGTAGCGGTGCTGAAAGCTGGGCCTACGCAGACCGCCTGATAGCGAGCAAGACTGGCGATTGTCTCTCGGAACTCACGCCCAAGTACGCCCTCGACATACTGGAGGCTGGTCTCGTCGAGCGTGCGCAGGACGATGTAGCTCTCGAACTGGGACAGTGCCGACTTGCTGATAACCGCCGTTCGCTGAGAGACGAGAACGAAGCTGAGCCCGAACTTCCTGGCTTGCAGGATGAATCGGCAACTCCTCGCAACCCAGTCAGCTTCACCGCGTGCTGCCGTGAAGTTCCACTCAGGCAGGTAGGCGTGGGCCTCCTCAAGTAACAGGGACCTGTACTTGGGTGTTCCATTCGCATACTCGGCGGACGCTTCGCTCATCACCTGCTCGATGAACTGAGCGGCCTTTTCGGCCTGAGTGCCCGCGAGTTCATGAACCCACGCGCCGCATGTGTCTAGACCGACCGACGCATCCCACCTCGCCATGCCGAATCGCGATCGATACTCGCCGGTTCCATCAAGAGCGATCACGACAGACTCGCCCGACAGCAGATCAATGATCCTGCGCGCGACGGTGCTCTTTCCCATGCCGGACATTCCAAGGATGGCGAGGTGATGCCCACGTAACCGCTCGACGGAGATGCCGAATGGTAGCCGCGTGCCCGCAATGGTCCCGATGGTGTCGAAGCCCGAGGGTAAGGTACCCGTGATGTCCTCGGCCGTGAATACGGGCACATACGGTGCTGGCAGGGCGGCGTCGTACACGACTCCCCCCGCATCTACCGCGCCGAGCATCACCGCAGTGGCATGCTCCGCAACAACCGCCGCACCATCCCAGACGTCGCGTGTGAGCTCTCGGCTGAGGATTTGATACAAGTACTTCCGTCCTGTGGATGAGTGCTCCCAGTACACGGTGTCACCTCGAGTCACCGCGCCAAAGGGCCGCAGACTGAGGGTCCTGTCATTCGAGCCTTCGGCTACGAAGGCAACCGCCTTCAGGCCAGCTGGCTTGGCGGCGAGCACGGCGCACTGCTGACCGCTTGCCTGCACAACCTCGTACCAGGGCCGATCCAGAGCTACCTGGATCCGGTTACCTCCTTTGTGTGCCAGGTTCCCAATAACGACCCCGGTCGACGAAGTTGTTCCCTCAACGCGGACAGCTGAGCCGGGTGAAAAGCGCTGATCCGTCGTCAGGAGGACGAGGTTGGGCTCCACGGCGGTCTCAATCGTGGCCAGACCGCCGAGTCCGGGCTTGGCTGCCACGAAGAGCCTGTACCAATCTGGTGTAGCGATGACTAGCGCCAGCAAGACGCCAACCGCCACGCTCGTCGCTGAGCTCATCGACTCGGTCGAGGTTCTCCGGAGGAGCTCGATTCCGACCGCACTGACGCCAAGCCATAGCGGCCTTCCGAAGCGGGTCGCGATCCAGTGAGCACCGTCATGGAGTCGCCCCGTCCGCGAAGCCATCGCCACAAGGGCCGATGCTGCAACAACACCAGCAATCCCAAGGTAGGCGACCCAAAGCGCCTCAACGCCTGCGCGATCCGCGCTGATCACTGAGCTGAGTGCGCCAATGCTGAAGAGAAGGGCACTCGTTGTACCCGTGAAGTAAGGCTCCACGACGGCGATCGTCACTGAGGTGGTCGCGGCCACCCAGAACCACCACTCTGCGAAGGGATTCAACCCGTTGACGAGCGCCGCGGCGATCAGGATGGCAACAGAGACGAACGCCTGTGCCAAGCGGACGCGGCGGATCCACGTCGTGGCGTTTGACGAGTCTCGCTCGAAGTCCATAGTCCTGCTGCCCTTCGGCGTCCGCTTGAGTGCCTAGAATGGCACGTTGTCACTGGCAGTGATCGACCGAGGCCGCATCGAGGTACGGCCTCGAGCCGCGATGCCGCACGAACGGCACTTACCGAAGGCGGCGCACTCTCACCGACGAGCTCATTCCGTCGACGAGCATCCGATCGCCAACCACGGCGGCCTCTGGGCGGTAGGCATACCGGTACTCATAGAGGTACTCGTCCTGCTTCCAGATCGACCCGTCCGTCATCTCGACGATCGTGTCGCCCTTCCATCCCTCCCATGCCCCGTTAACGGTGTAGTTCATGTAGTCAAGGATGGCGCGGTGGTCGGACAGTCGTTCGTTCGTGTCGCGAACGGGTGGGCATTGTTGTGGATGCGCCGCTTGGATCCAACTCCAGCCAACCTCGTTCGACGGTGCAGGCCACCTCCGGAGCGTCAGAACTGGTCTCTAGTCTGTGTCGCATGGCGACTTTCATCACGGGGACCCACCATTGCCCGGACTGCGGCAAAGCTCAGTCTGGTTCACGGGCGTTTGAAGAGCACCGGAAGGACGGCGGGCACATCGACTGGTGCGCATTCGTCTGTCCGGAAGGGCATGAGTGGGCACGGCCGGGATGGCAGGCCGTGAAGTAGACGGCCACTTGTTCGCGGCTTCCCGAACGCGCAGGCGTGGCGTCACCATGACCGCCGCAGCAGCGGATTCGATCCAGCCGCGACCACTCGATGCAGGGTCATGTGGCTGCGGCTATGCGGACCGCCCATACCTCCGTGCCGCGGGAAGCGGACGGAACATCCGCCTGAGATCATCAATGCGCACGCGGATGAGCCGGCGACCGGCGTGGACCGCGGGCAGTTCGCCGGTGGCGATGCGATGCCTCAGGAGGTCAACGCTAACGGCGTAGAGAGTCGCCGCGTCCTGGAGCGAGATGTACTCGGGCCTCAAGGTGCTAGCGGTCATGGCGCAACTCCGTTCGCTCGGGGAGGACTGCCCCACCGTGAATGTCTGCACCAGTAACAGGCAGACCGGCCGGTCTTCTGTGGCCAACAACCCGACCGTCTGAGCGCCTGGTCGACACCAGCGGACGAGGAATTACCACGGTGGCCAGGGTTGACGACGCGGAGACAGGGGTTCACGCTTGAAGCACCTCCAACCTTCCCCGGGGTGAGCGAGTCTTCCCATGATCGCGTTCTCGGCCGGGAAGGCACGGTGCCCGAGCTTGGCTGGGGCAAAACTGGAATTAGCTGTACACCCCCACAGCAGTGAATCCTTGAAGCGGTATCTCCGAAGCCTTGGCCACCGAAGCCTGGGCCATCTGCCTGTAAGGGGTAGGAGCGGAAGGAGATCCGCGTGCGGTTCTGGAGAGAACGCCAAGCGGGCGCGCTGGTTGGCGCGGTTTCGCTGGCCCTGATCGCAGGTTGCACTTCGACCGTCGCGCCTGCGCCGACGCCGAGAGCAGTGTCGCCGTCGTCCTCCGCTCCAACCCAGAGTCCTCCTGGACTGTCGACGCCGACCCCTACCCCCACGTGGGATGCCGCACAGGCCGCCGCAATCGACGTGGTCCGGCAGTTCGCCGCCGCCGACGACAGGATCGGCGCGGATCCGTCCGCCTATTCCGAGAAGCAGATGAAGACACTGCTTGAGGAGTTCAGTGGTGGCGAAGCCTTGAAGGGAACGGTGAACTGGCACCTGCTACTCAGGAAGAACGGCTACCGGCTCAGCGGCGAGATTGTGGCGCTCAGCACCGACGCCACGAGAGCCGTCGACAACGGGCGGGGCGCTGAGGTCCATGTCACCCAGTGCCAGGACCAGCGCCAGGGAAGGATCGTGGACAAGGGCGGAAGCCCAGTGACCGCTGCCGAGTTCCAGATTCCCGAGTTCAACCTTCGGCAGTTCTCGGTCCGCAAGCCGCCAGGGGAGGCGACGTTCCGCGTGTTCGGCTTCCAGACCATCAACGGGAAGTGTCCGTGATGCCCCGCCGATGGTCGTGGCTCACGGCGGTGATGCTCGGACCGATCCTTGGGTGGGCGGTACCGGCCGTTGCCTATGCGGATGGCGACGCTACGTGCAACCGCTTGGGACAGTGCGAGACGTCCGACTCACGGCCGGGTGGCCCCGGTAACAGTGATCCTGGCGAGGCGAGCGATGCAAAGGCGCCCGAGCTTCCCGACTGCGCGTCCTTCCCGAAGGCGTCCGACTCGCCTCCCGACGATCCGACAGGCTGGGTCCAGGTCGGGTGCATGGAGGGCTCGATCGCCGTCACGTTGTGGGTGGAGGGCAGCCCGAGCGCCGAACAGATCGCACGGTCGCTGGTCGCCCGAGTTCAGTTGAGGCCGATCGACATCGGACTGGTTCCCCGGGGTGTGGACGCGATGACGGTGGTCGGTATGCCGGTGTGGCTGTGGGTGAGCGAGCCGACGCCGACGACGTGGGGACCGACAACGATCTCGGCCGGCGGCGTAACCCTGACCGCCAGGGTGCAGTCGATCACGTGGGACATGGGGGATGGGACGACGCTCATCTGCGGCGAGGGCACGGAGTGGAAGCGGGGGATGGGCGGTGGCCCGTCGCCCACCTGCGGCCACACCTACGACAAGCAGGGCCGTTACACGATCCGGGCGCGATCACGCTGGCTTGCAGCGTGGTCAGGCTACGGACGTTCGGGAACGATTCCAGTCACGTTGAGCACGACGAAGCGACTCGATGTGGGGGAGATCCAGGTGATCGAGACGGGCGGATAGCACTGGGAGGTCTGGGATGAGAGCCGAACCACAGGCGAAGAGGACTGCGGGGACGGACTCCGCGCTGTCCGCGGGCGAGCGCCCCGTGGTGGCTGGACGTACCAAGCTGCAGCGCAGCCCACTTCTGATCGTGTTCGGCCTGCTGGTGCTAGCAGCGGGCGGCGTGTTCGGCTGGTTCATGTGGGTGACCACGTCCACAGCCTCAGAAGTGGTGGCCGCGAAGATGGATGTGCAGCGAGGTCACGTGCTCACCGCCGAGAACCTCACCACCGTGCGCGTCACGCTCGATCCGTCGTTGCGGACGGTGCCGGGCGCAGATCTCAGGACGCTCGTCGGCCAACGTGCCACGACCGATATCGCTGCCGGCACGCTGATTTCCCCGGGTCAGGTCAGCGACGCCTTGCTGCCTCCCCAGGGCATGTCGGTGGTTGCGGTCCCCGTTCCCGCGGGTCTGGTGCCCACGGTTCCCATACGTGCAGGCGACACCGTGCGGCTGGTCCAGACTCCCGAGCCGGCCGGATCCGTGACGGGAAAGCCGCTGACGATCACCGCCGAGGTCGTTGATGTGACTGAGGGCGATCAGGACACGATCGTCAACGTGCTGGTGTCGGCCAGTGCTGCATCGGGTCTGGCCGAGCTGGCCGCGACGGGCCGCGTGGCGCTGGTGCTGGATTCGGCGGCGAGGTGAGTGGCAATGGCGCTCATTACCCTCGTGTCCGCGTCCGGGTCGCCGGGCGTGACAACGACAGCGCTGGGGCTGGCGTTGGCGTGGCCGCGCCCGGTGCTCCTAGTCGAGGCTGACCCGACCGGAGGGTCGGCGCTCCTGACCGGCTACTGGCGCGGCCAACGGGACCATACCGGCCTCCTTGAGCTGGTGATGGCCGAGCGGCACGGAGTCCTCGCGGACGCGCTACCGCGGATGGTGATCCCGATCGAGGGCACGGACGTGGCAGTCGTGGCCGGGACGAAGTCGCACGAGCAGGCTCCGGGTCTGGCACGGCTATGGGACCCGCTGCTACTGGTGCTTCAGGACCTATCTGGGCAGGACGTGATCGTCGACGCCGGAAAGCTCGGCAATGAGTACTCGCCGAAACCGCTGATCCGGTTCTCCGACGTCACCCTTCTCGTCACCCACTCCAATCTGCCGGCGCTCGCGGCGGCTCGCTCGTGGGCGAAGACGCTGGCCGACGAGATCGTCCCGGGTCACGACGCGAAGATCGTGCTGGTCGGCGAGGGCCGCAAGTACCGCGCCGCCGAGATCGCCAAGACCTTGGGCTTGCCGGTGCTCGCATCCATCGATTGGGATCCTGCCCGTGCCGAGGTGTTCTCTCTCGGCGCCTCCTTCCCGCCGGCGCGTTTCGGCGGTGAGCAGGGAGCCGAGCGCGCGTTCGAGCAGTCCCGCTACCTACGCAGCGTCCGAACCCTCGCGACAGCCCTGGCGAGGTCCGGCGTGGCCGGCAATGAGGCGATGTCCGGACGAGAGGATTCCCGCCATGCCCGATGACCGTAACGCCGACGACCTGCTGGACGTCCCGTACTTCGGCGGTCGTGACACCCCGCAAGCCCCGGCTGGCCGGGTCCGCTCGACCTGGAAGTTCCCCAGCAACGACGCCGAAGAGGTACCGGCCACCGCGGAGACCGGGCAACCTTCCCGAGCGTGGGCACCGCCCCCGGTTTCGGTGAGTGACCTGGTGGCGATGTACCGGCACCGGCAGGGTGTTGTGGACTGGTCGCTGGTAGCCGAGCTGCGTGCCCAGGCGTCTCAGCGGCTGTCCGACCTGATGAGCGGCGCCGCCTGGGACAAGGACGAGCAGCACGCACATGGCTGGGCGGTCATCCGGCAACTGCTCGACGAGGACACCGCTGAAGCGCTCGCCAAGGGCAGGGAGGTCCGCTCCCCGGCCGAGCAGGAAAAGCTGGCGCAGGCCGTGTTCGATGCGGTGTTCAGACTGGGTCGGCTGCAACCGCTCGTGGACGACCCGGAGATCGAGAACATCATGATCACGGGCCACGACAAGGTCGTCGTGGAGGCTTCGGACGGCACGATGCGCCCGGCCGATCCGGTGGCCGACAGCGACGAGGAGCTGGCCGAGTTCCTCGCCTTCTTGGCCGCCCGGTCGGACAACCCTCGCCCGTTCACCCCGGCGAACCCGTCCCTGCACCTCACCCTGGACGGCGGCGCCCGGCTGGCGGCGGCCCGCGACACGGCGGGCTTGTCGGTGATGATCCGTCGCCACCGGGTGCGGGAGGTCACGCTGGAGGACCTGGTCGAATGGGGTTCGCTCTCCCCGGTCTTGGCGGACTTCCTGCGTGCCGCCGTGCGAGCCCGCAAGTCGATCGTGGTGTCCGGGGCGCAGGGTGTCGGCAAGACCACTCTGGTCCGGGCGTTGTGCGCAGAGCTCGACCCGTGGGAGCCGATCGGCACGTTCGAGACCGAGTACGAGCTGTTTCTCCATCTGCTGCCGAACAAGCATCACATCGTGCACGCCTGGGAGGTCCGAAGCGGCTCGGGCGAGCGCGGCGCGGACGGCCGCTCCGCCGGGGCACGGACGATCGACGAGCAGATCATCGACAGCTTCCGGTTCAGCCTCGGACGCCAGATCCTCGGCGAGATCCGCGGCCCCGAGGTGTGGCAGATGGTGAAGCTGATGGAGTCCGGCTCCGGATCGATCTCCACCACCCATGCCGCCGACGGTCAGGCAGCGATGCGCAAGCTCATCACCTGCGCCATGGAGGCCGGCCCGCAGGTCTCCCAGGAGCTCGCCGCAGCGAAGCTGGCCGAGACGATCGACATCATCGTTCACCTTGCCTGCGACGTAACTCAGGACGGTGGCGGCCAGTTGGGCCGCAAGCATCGCTATGTGTCGGAGATCCTTGAGGTCACCACCGGCGAACGCCCTCGCGGGTTCGCCACCAACACGGTCTTCGCCCGCGTCCCCGGCCGGTGCGCCGTTGCCAACACCAGACCCGACACCCTCTGGGACGATCTCATCGCCGCCGGCTTCAACGCCCTCGGTTTCGAGCGAGAACTCGCCGACATCCGGAGGCCCGGATGAACCCGCAACCGCTCGCCTCCGTCCTTGCTGGGGCCATGATCATCGGCGGTCTCGCACTCTTCCTCGTCGGTCTCCTGCGGCGCCCCGCGCCGCCACCTCGCCCGACTCGGCGGCTGGTTCCCGCCTGGGTGGTGAGGATGCCAAGGTGGCAGCGGGTCGCCAGCTTGACCGCGCTTCTGGTCGGGATGGTGATCGGCACGGCGACTGGCTGGGTGATCCTGGTTGTGGCCCTGCCGCTGGCTGTAGTGGGACTGCCGCTGCTGTTGGCAGTCTCCGACGCGGCGCCCCGGATCGCGCGGATGGAGGCGATCGCGGAATGGACGCGCAACCTGTCCGGCGTGCTCACAGCCGGGCAAGGTATGGAGCAGGCGCTGCAGGCGAGCCTGCGGTCCACGCCAGACGCGATCCGGCCCGAGGTGGCCGAGTTGGTCGCACGGCTGCGCGCCCGCTGGTCGACCGAAGCCGCTCTGAGGGCGTTCGCTGACGACCTCGACGACGCGACCGGCGACCTGGTCGTCGCCGCACTGATCCTGGGCTCGCGCAAGCGGGGCGACGGGATCGCACGGGTGCTCACCGGGCTGTCCGAATCGGTAGCCGATGACGTCCGCGTCCGCCGGCAGCTTGAGGCCGACCGGGCCAAGCCTCGCTCATCGGCGCGCACCACCACCCTGATCTCGGTCGGGGCTCTGGCCGTGTTCAGCCTGTCCGGTCAGTTTCTCGCCCCCTATGGCGCGCCCCTCGGTCAGGCCCTCCTCGCGCTGTACCTGGCTGCCTATGTCGGCTGCACCGTCTGGCTGAAGAGGCTCGCCGGCGAACCAGGTGCGGCCCGGTTTGTTAGCCGTCGGATGGAGCCGACCCGATGAACGCCCTCCAGCTGTGGATTCTCGTGGGGCTCATGGTCTCCGGCGGCCTGGTCGCCATCGCGTGGTACTTCGCGCCCGCCCAGCCCGACCTCGCAGACGTCCTCGACCGGATCGCCCCGGCCACCGGCACCCACCAGCCACCCGCTGAGCCGAGCGGGCATCCCGAGCTGGCCGACCGGCTCGGTCTGTGGGCGATGCGGCGCCTGCCCGGCCGGATATGGGGCAGGACGCCGCAGCGGGATCTGGCGATCCTTGGCCGCAGCACCCACCGGTTCTACGGCGAGAAGCTGCTCTTCGCACTCATCGTCGCTGCGGGCGTCCCGCTCCTGGTCGCGATCTTCTCCATGACGTTCGTCGTCCCCACGGCGGTCACCGTCGGTGCAATCCTGATCGGCACCCTGTTCGGCTGGCTGGTGCCCAACGGCAACGTGGCCACCGCCGCAGGGGAGGCCAGGCTGGACTTCAACCGGGCGCTCGGCTCCTATGTCGACCTGGTCGCGCTCGAACGCAGTGCCGGCGGCTCTGCGGCCCGACAGGCGCTGGAGAACGCCGCCGAGATCGGCGACAGCTGGCCGTTCCGCCGGGTCCGCGACGAACTGGCCCGAAGCCGGTTCTCCGGCGAACCACCATGGGACGCAATCCACCACCTCGCCGACGAGCTCGGGCTGCCCGCGCTGGACGACGTGGCCGACATCATGCGCCTCGCCGGAGACGAAGGCAGTCAGGTCTACGACACCCTCCGCGCCCGCAGCACCGCCCTCCGCTCAGCCCTCCTTGCCGCCGAACAGACCAAGGCCAACGCGCTGTCCGGACGCATGGCGATCCCTACCACCCTGATGGCGATCGTCTTCTGCGTGATCCTCGTCACCCCCGCCGTCCTCCGGCTCGCCGCCGGCTGACCCCACAACCGCAACTGAAGGGAACACCGAAATGCACATCTCGACTGAAAACCTGCTGTGGACGATCGGCATCATCGCGCTGGTGGGCATCGTCATCGGCGTCATGAACGGCTTCATCGGCGGCCTGCTCTCCCAGATCACCGGAGGCTGACCGGGATGTCGCGGCGATCAGACGAACGGGGAATGGCCTCGGTGGCGCTCACCCTGCTGCTGCCGGTGCTCTTTACCTTCGTATGGGTCGCCATGGGTGCAGCCATGTTTCACTTCGGCGCCACCTCCGCACAGGCTGCAGCCCACACTGCAGCGTCCGCGGCCGCCGTCGAAGGCGGCACCACCAAGGCCTGCGAACAGGCCGCGGCCCGCTTCATCGCCACACTCGGCGATGCCCTCAACGACGTCAGCATCACCTGCCGCCGCACTGCCACCACCGCGTCCGCGACCATTACCGGCACCACCCTCAGCCTTGTGCCGGGGTGGTCACCCAGCGTCACCCAGACCGTGGCCGTCGCCGTCGAGGAGGTGTCCTGAATGGCCAGAGACGGACGCCTCGAGCGTGGGTCGGCAGCGGTCGAGATCGCCCTACTCGCACCCCTGCTGGGAACTCTCGTCCTGATCGTCATCTTCGGCGGACGCCTCGCCTTGGCGCGACAGACCGTCCAGGCCGCAGCCGCCGACGCCGCCCGTGCGGCCTCGATCGCCCGTACCGCTGCGGTCGCCGAACGATCCGCAACTGAGATCGCCCACGGCACCCTCGCCAACCAGGGCGTCCACTGCGCCGACACCGCCATCGAAGTCGACACACACGGGTTCGACGAGCCGGTCGGCACTGCGGCCACGATCACGGTGACGATCACCTGCAGTGTCGCCACCGCCGACCTGACCTTGCCCGTGCCCGGAACCATCGACGTGTCGGCGACGAGCTCCAGCGAACTGGATGTGTTCAGAGGCCGGCGATGACAAGGCAACGAAGACACGACGAGCGGGGGTCCGTGCTCACCACCGGGACCGTCCTGCTGGTGACCGTGTTCACCCTCATCCTCGGCATCGCGGTCGACCTGTCCGGCCAGGTGCAGACCAAACGCCAGGCCCATGAAGTCGCGGCCCAGGCCGCCCGAATCGCCGGTCAGCACCTCGACGCCGACCGCTTCCTCGACAGCGGCGGCAGGATTCGACTGGCTTCCACCGCGGCCCGCGCGGCCGCTCTGGGTTACATCAGCGAGACCGGCATGACCGGCGAGGTGACCATCAACGGCGCCAACGTCACCGTCACCGTCACCGCCCGGTATACCCCCGTGATCCTGCCGATCGTTGGCATCACCACTCTCCCGGTAACCGGGACGGCGAACGCCCGCGCAGTCCGCGCACTCAACGGCACCGAACGGTAGACACGATGACCAGACAGCGGCTGACCGGGATCCTCGCCCTCCTCGGGCTCGGCGCGGTGATGATCGGGATTCCGTGGCTGCTCATTGCGGCCGCCACTCACGTCACCCTCCGGTTCAATCTCGCCAGCGCTGACGGGATTTGGGCGACACTCACCAATCCGGACGATGGCACCTTGGCCCTGTGGCTGTTCATCATCCTCGGCGCCATCGCCTGGGCCGTCCTCGCCCTTGCGATCCTGATCGAAATCGGCAGCCGCCTGCGGCATCTCCCAGTGCCGCGACTTCGCGGGCTCGCCGTCCCGCAGCTGGTCGCGCATGCACTCGTAGCCGCGGCCGTCGCGGCCGTCCTCACCACCAACAGCAGCTCGACCGCACCGCAGGCGGCCGCAGCCCCCGGATCGATCCCGGTCGAGACCGGCGGAGCGGCCTCCGCCCGTCCGGCGCTCGCGGCGACTCATCGACCAGCCGAGAACAACAAGCACGTCTATGTCGTGAAGAAGGGCGACACCCTGTGGGACATCGCAGACGAAGAGCTCGGCGACCCTCGTGACTACCCCAAGATCTTCAAGGCATCCCGACACACCGTCCAACCTGACGGACGCCACCTGGTGGACCCCGACCTCATCTATCCCGGCTGGAGGCTCACCCTCCCCGGCGACAAGCCCGACGAGCCAAGCCGGAAGAAGTCGATCGACAGGGCAGGCGGCGAGACCAGCAAGCCAACGGCGCCAGCACCTCTTGCGCCCAGCCAGCCCCCGGCGACGCCATCCCGCGTCCCGACGCCCGGCGCCGCCCCGGGCGGGGCAGCCGAGACCGCCGAGCCCTCGCCGGACGACGAACTCACCGACGAGGCGAGCGAGGCGGCGCCCCTGCCGTGGATGCTGGCTGGCCTCGCCGGAGCTGGCGCACTGCTTGCCGGAGGGCTGTGGCTGTGGCTGCGCCGCGGACGGGCCGTCCAGTTCCAGCACCGCCGCCCGGGCCGCACTATCACCGTTCCCACCGAGCCCGGACTCGCCGTGGTGGAGAAGACCCTGATGCATCAGGGCGACCTGACCTCCGACCTCGTCGAACGCATCACCCAGACAACGCAACGGCTCGCAGCCGACCTCCACGAGGCAGGTAAGCCGATCCCACCCCTTCTTCAGATTGAGGCAACCTTCGAGCACCTCACCCTCCGGTTCACCGAGCCGATCGAGCTTGCCGCGCCGTGGGAGCTCGGCGTAGACCAGACGGTCTGGCGCCTCCCGGCCGAGGCCGACCTCGACCTCGTCGGGCCCTGGGATGAGGAGCGTGAGCCCGTTTGGCCAACCCTCGTCACCCTGGGAAGAGACGACCGCGGATGGCGTCTGATCAACCTCGAGACGATCGGGGTCATCAATCTGACCGGTGACCGGGTCAACGCCGAGGACCTCGTCCGGGCCTGGCTCGCCGAACTTGCCGTCGTCCCCTGGGCCCGCGACATCGACATCGTCGGCGCGGATCTGTTCCGAGAGATCGACCCGCTGGTCGCGCGGCATCTCGGCGCTCACCGGCCAGCGGACGTGATTCGCCCCTTGACCGAACAGGCCACCGCCCACGATCGATGGCTGCCAGACGAGGTCCGCGGGATTGACGCCGCCCGCGCCGCCCAGGATGGGCCCGAACTCTGGGTGCCGCGCATCCTGGCCACGGCCCAAGCTAACGAGCAACTGGACGAACTCATCGGCCTCATCGAGCGCCGACCCGGACGAACCGGTGTCACGGTCATTCGGCTGACCGGCGCTGAAGCGGCCAGGCCTGGGACGGAGGTCAAGGTCACCGAAGCGGGGCGGGTCGTGGTGGCGAGCCTCGGCCTCGACCTGGTCGCCAATGGCATCACCACCGACGAAGCCGCCGGCTGTGCCGCCGTCATGAAGGCCACCGAAGACCCGGCCACTGACCAGCCGGTGCCCGACCTTCCCGAGCCGGGCGCCGCGTGGCAGCAGTACGGCGACGCGGCCGGTCACCTCCACGTCGACCTGACCATCCCGCGATCCACCGTCCAAACCGCCGTCGCAGCCACAGCGCTCCTGCCCGACCCTGACGTTGTGTACGAGGTCGAGGCAGCAACGACCGTGGAGGATCTCCGTGAACTATCGCCGCTCGTTCCGACCAGCAGCACGGTGGCGGTCAAGGCCTCCGACCCGACCCTCGGCCAGGATCTTCTTGACTGGAAGGCGGACTCCGTCGACCGGCCACGCATTACCGTCCTCGGCCCCGTCCGACTGCGGCTGGGCCGAGGCGGGGCGCCCACCGCGGGCCTGAAGCGGGTTCCCTACTACACCGAGATCGTGGCCTACCTCGCCACCCGGCCCCACGGTGCGACTTCGGATGAGCTGGCCGAGGCGCTCGGCATCACCACAGAAAGGGTTCGCCGCGATCTGACGATCGTCCGCGCCCGCCTCGGCACAAACTTACGCACCGGCTACCCCCATCTCCCCGAGGCCCAGGACAACACCGAGTCACGGCTTCGAGGCGTGGGGGTCTATCTGGTCGAAGACCTGCTCTGCGACGCCGATCTGTTCCGCAGACTCCGGCTTCGCGGAGAAGCCGCGGGAGCAGAAGGCATCGACGATCTCGCCGCAGCACTCCAGCTGGTCAACGGCATCCCCTACGAGCAGCTCCGCCGGCGCGGCGGACTGTGGCTCGGCCGCACCCACGACGACCACCACCTCGTCGCCGGCATCATCGACGTCGCGCACATCCTCACCACCCATGCACTTGCCACCGGAGACCTCAAACGGGCCCGTGCCGCCACCGAGATCGCTCAAGCCGTCGCGCCCGGCGATCCCACCCCGCAGCTCGACCTTGCCCGAATCGCCGAACACGAAGGACGCCCGGACGAAGCCGCGAGGATCGCGCGCGAGATCGCAGACTGGAACGACCACAGCGGTTACGGGTCCATCGACCCGAGCGAACGAACCAACGCGATCCTCCGCGCGCACAGGTGGCTCGACCGGAGGGAACAGGCTGGCTGACGCCCGCTTGGCGAGCCGACGCGGGCAGGCCGCGTCAAGCGCCAGCAAGCCGACCGACCACGGTGGCCGTGCTTGACGAATCCCATGGCTTGGCCCTAGTCAGGATGGTTGGCCTCGTAGGTGTCGAGATCACCGTAGGCGTCGCGAACGTAGTCCCGATATTCCCGGGGCCAGCCGCGAGTCTCGGAATAGTAGCGCTGCGGGTCGTAGGTGCCGGTGGCCCAGTAGTCCGGCCCATTGTCCGGGTCGCCACCTGTCGCCGGAGCCGGGTTTGACAACTTCGTTGGCAGTCGCTGCGCGGCCTTTGGTGTTTTCCGCTTCGCCGCCGCCTTGTCCAGAGCTTCCTTGAGGGCCACGAACGGTGCGCCAACGAGGGCCACCGCTCCAAATGCGGCGAGCAAGAGGAGTGGCACCGAGAACGGCTGGAACTCGTAGAGCCAGTGCCAGAACTCGTCCATAAGCCCGTTCTCCTGTCCGCGGGTCACGCAACGCTCACCGCTTGAACGCTACTGCGCGCGGCGCTGATGCACAGGGAAACCCCAGCGAACGGACGACCCGCGTTCAGGGCTGGCCGGCGCCCGACACATCCGCCGAACCGCCTCCTGCGGTTGGTCCGAACTCAACGAGGCACCCTGCCACGAGAACAGCAGCCGGGGAGCAGCCGAACGACCTGATCTGCCGCCCGCGGCGTGGTCTGCCGAAAGCAGGCTCCGCCGGGTGGCGGATCACCTTCGGGTCAGAAGGGGGGACAGGGGGGACGTGCCTTCGGCTAGGGGCGATGGGCGAGTTGTTCACAGCCCCTGACCGCATCCACAGGAGAAGGGTGACGTTTGCGGCCACGTGCTCGTGCTGGCCTTTCTGGTCTTGACAGACCGGAAAGGAGCCGGACATGGCCAGTCGAATTGGAGGAGCGCTCGGTATCTCAGATGAGAGCATCGTCGAGCTGATGACGGCGCATTGGGATCGCTGGAAGGTAGCAGTGCCGGCGCTCGCGCGGATCCCCGAGGCCGGTGCGCTGGAGGGGTGGTTGAGGGAGGCGCCCCGCCCGGTCGCGGACGGCGTGCTCTGCGGGTTTGCGGAGTTGGCTGCCGAGACCGGCCGGGATGATCGGGACGCCGCGCTGGTTCTGGCCTGGATGCTGCATCCGGGGGCGGACGCGCTGAGCGTCCGTCTGAGCGACTTGGGCCACGACGTCGTGCAGCATGTCGCGGCGTTTCTGTGGATCGAGATCCGCACCTTCCCGTGGCAGAGCAAGTCTCACGTGGCCGCGAACATCCTGCTTCGGGTGCGGCAGCGGGTCCTGATCGAGTACGGCGCCACCAGCCAACTCGAGAACCACGACCGGGCGCTGGCGCGTACAGCCACAATCCCGCCGCACCTGCTTCAGGACCTAGGTTCAGGGGCCATCGTCGACGCGCCGCGCGAGCAGCTGGAGGACGTCCTCGCGTGGGCCTGTGAGGGCTGGGTGATCTCGAATCGGGAACGCCGGCTGCTGCTAGCCCTCGTTGACGCGGCCAGCGCCCACCCCGTCCGTGAACGGGCGAGCACGGCCCTTCTGAGCAGGCTGGGCACCGAGATGGTTGGGCGGTCCTGGGGCATCAGCGCGCGGGAGGTCCGGCGGTCAGCCAAGGCGTCGATCGAGGCGCTCGCCGCAGCTCTTGGGCATGCGGCGTGAACGTCGGTGGCCACCCAAGCCGTGGCCATCTGCCTGTCTGTGGTGACAGGAAGGCCAGGCCATGACAGGGGATCCCTTCGAGGTGGATCGGCTGTTCTCGACGGTGTCGGACGAGTCACATGCGATCGAGTCGCTGGGCGAGGTGCTCGCCCGGCTGCAGGCCGTCCTCGAGGCGAGGCGCCGCCTCCAGCAACTCGATCCATCGACCCTGCGGGCCGCCATCGCCGTTCGTCACGCGCGCCTGGAGCGCGACCAGTGACCGCCGGGCTCGCTTCGCTGGATGACCTGCGCCGCGCCTACCGGGCCACGCAGGCCATCGACCTGAGTCCCGCGCCGATCTCGGCAATCGGGTCACCGTCCGCCTGGACGCCGGCCGCCGGGGAGCGGGTGCTGCTGGTGTGCGGGTGTGGCGGAGCCTGCGGCGCAACGACGGTCTCGCTGGCCTTGGCGACCGTGTTCGGCCGGGCGCGCGTTGTGGAGACCTCCAGCGCGATCTCATCCGGGCTCGTGTATGCGGCCGACGCCGAACTCGGCATCACTCACCACGGGTGGCTGCGCGGAAGCCGGAGCGCGGTTGCGGTGGAACGCCGAGGCGACTCGCTGAGCAGCCCGGACCACCTGCCTGTCCCCGCCCATTCCGACCTGCCGCTGACTTTGGTCGACTCGTCCTGGGATCTCACCGGGTTGCTCGGATCCCCGGGTTGGCTCGGTCAGTTGGCCCGCACAGCCTCACCCGTCGTCCTCGTGGCACGGGCGACCGTTCCGGGGCTTCGCCGGCTGGCTGCCGCCGTGGACCAGGTCGGCGAAGCGCGCACGGTCGCGGTGACGGTCGGTCCGAAGCGGTGGCCGCGTCCGGTCGAGCAGTCGGCGGCGGCAGCCGTCCGCCGCCTGCGCGAGGCCGGACGCGTCGTCACTGTCCCCGAGCTTCCGGCCCTCGCCATTGCCGGGATCACCCCCGATCCGCTACCGCCCGGGGTCCTCGGGTCGGCCAGCACCCTGCTGAAACTCCTGGAAGGAGTCCTATCGTGAACAGCTTGCCTCTCGTGGTCCCGCTGCAGGTCTGCCCGGTCGCGCCGCCCGGTGCGCAGCAGTACGCCGACCAGATCACCGGCTACGTCCTGTGGGGGGTCGGGATCCTATTCGTGGTCGGGGTCGTGATCGCGATCGGCGCGATCATCGCCGGACGCATCTTCTCGATGCCCCACGCATCCAAGGCAGGGGTGGTGTCGATCTTCGTCGCCATGCTTGCCGGGATCGCCTACATGGTCGTGCCCAGCATCGTCGCCAGCATTCTTGGCAGCGGGTGCATCTGATGACCGCCGGTCCTCCCCACAGCATCTGGAGTCGCCAGCGGCTGGCTGTCGTGCTCGGTATCGGCATTGTCGTGGCGCTCACGGTCGTGGCCGGCCTGGGCCTCACCCTCTACCAGTTGGTCGCCGCGCCGCAGGGCGAGGTTGAAGCAGTCGCTGGCGACCTTCCTACCACGAGCACCGATCGACGGAACCAGATCGCGGCCGAACCGATGGCAGAGATCTCGCAGGATGCGGGCTTCACCCCCGACCCGGCACTCACCCCGGCGCTGCCAATCCTGATCCCGATCGCCACGGACGGACGCGGTCCCGCTGGCGTCGCGACCGGCTTCCCGCACACCCCGGAGGGAGCGGTCGGGCAGCTGGCGGTGATCGAGCAGTCGGTTCTGGAGGCGATGAGCCTGCCGGTGACCCGCGAGGTGTACGACGCCTGGGCCCTGCCGGGTGCGCCCAACTACGAGGAGTGGGAGATGACTACCAACGTCCGGAGCTTCCTTCGCTCCGGACAGCAGGGTGGTCAGTCAAAGGACCTCACCACTGTGGTGACCGCCGTTCCCGCGATGGCGATGGTAAAGGGCGTCGATGGCCCGGACTGGGTGGTCGCCTGCGTTCTCCTCGACGTCGAGGTATCCATCCGAAGGGACGCCCGGATGGGCTACGGCCACTGTTCCCGGATGCAGTGGGCGGACGGCCGCTGGCAGGTCGCCCCGGGGGCCTCTCCCGCCAAGGCGCCTTCAGCCTGGCCGTACTCGGTCGCCGCGATCGATGCGGGCTGGCGGGCTTGGCAGGAGGTCGCCTCGTGATCCCCAACCCCTTCGACACGATCGCCTCCACCGCGGGACGGATCGTCACCGACGGCTGGATCGCGATGTGGCTGTCAGTGTGGAACGCCGGGCAGTGGCTGCTGCGGCTGATCTTGGGCTGGATGGACTCCTGGCTCACGCCCGACCTGTCTGCCTCCGGCCCCGGCCGGACGATCTACCCGGCGACCTTCTGGCTCGCCGGCGCGGTGCTGCTGGTGATGGCGATCGTCCAGGTCGGCATCGCGGCCGGGCGCCGCGACGGCCGCGGGCTGGCGCGGACGCTGATCGGGCTGGCCCAGTTCGCAATCGTGTGGGGCGGTTGGCTCGGCTACACCGCCGCCATCGTGACCGCAGCCGGCGGCCTTACCCATGCGGTAATGCAGTCACTGATGGGCGTGACGAGTTGGAAGGCCTGGGAGCCGTGGAAGCCGTTCGATCCGTCCGCAATCACCGATGCCGGAGTCGCCACAGTGCTCGGACTGATGGGGCTCCTGTTGTGGATTGCTGCGATCGGACACCTACTGGTGATCCTGACCCGCGACGCAGCGTTGATGGTGATCGTGGCGACCACTCCGATTGCCGCGGCCGGTCTGGCGAACGAGACCACCCGGGCGTGGTTCTGGAAGGCCTTCCGCTGGTTCCACGCCGCGGCATTCACTCCGCTGCTGGTCGTCTTGGTCACCGGGGTCGGGATGAAGATGGCCGAAGGGGTCGCCACCAGCGGTGCCGCCAACGCCCAGGCGTCCATTGGGACTGCAGTGCCGGCGATCGTGCTGATCTGCATCGCCGTGGTGAGCCCGCTCGCCCTGTTCAAGCTGCTCGCCTTCGTCGACCCAGGCACATCCTCGGGTGCGGCGATGCGCGCCGGGCTGGCCGCAAGTGGAGGGATCCAGGGACTCCTGCGGGGTGGCACGTCCTCGGCCGATGACAGTTCGGGCGCTGCCGCCCAAGCCTCCGGCAGCGGACGCTCCGCTGGCGAGGACTCAGCGGAAACGGCCACCACCACCAGGGCGTCGTCGGCCATTCAGGGTGCGATGGCCGTCCTCGGCCCGGTAGGACGCGGGGTGGGCGCCGGTCTCGGTGCGCTCACGACCGTCGGCGCGTATGCGACCACCGTCGTATCCGACATGGCGAACCAGGAAGGTGTTGGGAACAACTCCTACTACCCCGACTACACCGACCGCTCCCGCCGCGACGCCGCCCGCGCCAATCGCGAACAGCAAAGCCAGTCCAACAGCGACGGAACGAACGACGACCCGCCGAGCCCGGCACCGCCACCGCCGTCCACCGGCGGACCCGCGCCGGCGCCTGCCTCCGGTCTGTCCTCGTCCGGGGGTTCGAGCGGAGCGGCTGCGGCGGGCTCGTCGGACGCTGCGGCAGCCGCGGCAGCGGTGTAGGAGAAGGGACTCGAAATGGCGAGTGTGTATGGCGACTACAGCCGGGATCGGATCGGCTGGTTCTTCGGCCTGTCTGGACCACAGTTGACCATTCTGGGCGTCGGACTGTTCCCCGCCCTGTGGGCGTTCAGCACCCGCCAGTGGGGACCGCTGCTCGGTCTGGCGGCGGGCTGGGCGGTGCTGTTCGTGCTGGTCGTGGTCCCGATCCGCGGCCGCTCGGCCACAGGGTGGCTCGCGGCGTCTCTCGCGCACGCCGTCGGAGTGGTGTTCCGATGGACGACGTGGCGTTCCCGGGCCTCCCGCGGCCAGACCGACGACCTCGGCGTCCCCGACCTGCCCGGTGTGCTGTCCGGAATCCGGGTACACGACGCCCCACCCAACGGGCCGTCCATGACCAGGGTTGCCATCATCCAGGACAAGGCGAACCGGGTCTGGGCGATGACCGCAGCGATCACCCACCCCGGCCTCGCCCTCGCCGATGGGGAGGAACGGACTCGGCAGGGTCGTGCCCTCGCTGATCTGCTCAATGCCTGCGCCCGCACCGAGTTGATCTCCGAGGTCATCTTCGTGGTCCGCAGCGTCCCCGACGATGGCGCCGAACGAGACCAGTGGCTCGCCCGCCACCTCCGACCGGACGCGCCCGCGCTGGCCCGAACAGTGAACGAGCAGCTGTCCCGCGTGCTGTCCCAGGCTGCGGTGCGAACCGAAGCGTTTGTGACCATCGTCGCGCCCGAGGCTCGGCTGGCGAAGGAGGCCAAGGAGTTCGGACGCGGCATAGAGGCTCGCGCCCGCGCCTTGCTGATGCTCGCAGGGGAGGTCGAAACCCACTTGCGCGCTGGCCTGCGCGTCAGCGACGTCGACTGGCTCACCTCACCACGGCTCGCCGCGGCGGTTCGAACCGGGTTTGCGCCGGGCGACCGGGCAGGCATCGTCGAGGCGCTCGCCGCCCGTGACGCGGACCCGAGTGTGAATGCCGACGTGCCCTGGGCCCAAGCAGGGCCGTCCGGCGCGGACGCGGTGGTGCGGCACTACTCCCATGACGCCTGGAACTCGGTCTCGGCCACCGTCAGGCTGCCCGCCCGGGGCGCGGTGATTGGCGCGCTCGCACCGGTGCTGGTGCCCACCGAGGCGGGCGAGCGGCGTTCCCTCATGGTGGCCTACCCGATCCTCGCCGCCACTGCCGCCGACCGTCAGACCGCAAACGCCGAATGGGCCGCCGACATGGGTGAAACCTTGCGGGCCAAGGCCGGAGTCAAGACCCGCGCCCGCGAGCAGCAGGCGGCCGACCGCACCCGCGGGCTGGACGCCAAGCTCGCCTCCGGCCACGCCCTGGTTCGTCCGTACGCCATAGCCACCGTGACCGTGCCCAAGACCGCACGCGTCGCCGAGTACGGCCGCCGTCTCGACGCCGCCATCCGCCGGGCCGGCTTCGCGCCTTTGCGACTCGACCTCGCACAGGATGCCGGCTTCGCTGCGTCCACCATCCCACTCGGGCTGTCCCTCACCCGCAAGGTTGAAGGCGCATGAACGACCACAAGGAACCGATCACCGACCGGGCTGCCGAGTGGGATGGCCATGTGGATCCCCGGGTTGGCCAACTGGTCGACGTGTCTGCTCATCAGGTCAACCGAACTGGCCGAATGGCCAGCGGGTCTGCCCACTTGGGCCTTGACGAACGCCGTCGGACGCCGCGCGTGGGCCGGGGCGTCGATCGGCTGCTCGCCGACTTCGGCCACCAGCTTCCCACCGCCCCGGAGCCGCCCGCCCGGACTCGGGAGCCGCGGCTGTTCACACAGACGAGCCGTCGCGGCGAGCGCCGCCCATTGCGGGGCTGGTCCGCGGCATCGGCGCCGGTGTCGGTGTGGCGGATGACCGCCGATCAGGCACCCGTGTTGTGGCCGCTCGTGGCTGCCCCTGGACTGCCGCCCCGCGGCGCCCAGATGGGCATCGACTATTTCTCGGGCGCCTCCATGTACGCCGACCCGAACGGCTGGGTGCTCGACCCGGCCATCCCGGTCAGCAACCCGAACATCTTCATGTTCGGCAAACCCGGCCAGGGCAAGTCCGCAACCGTCAAGGCGTTCTGCTTGCGGATGATGGGCTTCGGTTACCGCACCCTGATCGTCGGTGACCCGAAGGACGAGTACGAACCTCTCTGTCGCGCACTCGGCGTCTCCCCGATCGCCATCGGCCAGGGACTGAACGCCCGCATCAATCCGCTCGCGTTCGGGCCTCTCGGTGCAGGCTGGGACCAGCTCGACAGGAGCGAGGTGCAGCGCCGGGCCGTGATCGTGTTCTCTCGCTGGCTCACCCTCATCCGCGGACTGGTCGGCTCCCAGAAGGTCGGCGATCGTCCCGTCCCGTTCGGGCCCAGTGAGGAGAAGGTTGTCGACACCGCCCTCAAGGCACTCACTGGCCATGTCAGCGGCAACAGCACGCTGACCGAGACCACTATCCCGCAGCTGTGGCAGGCTCTCGACAACCCCGCCGACGAGCTCATCGCGTCCTGTCACTACGCGTCCCGGCAGCACTTCCTGGACGAGACCAGGCTGCTGCGCGACGCCCTTGGCATCCTCGTCCACGGCACCCTGCGCGGCCTGTTCGACGACCACACGAGCATCGCTCTCGACTGGGCCGCCCCCATCCAGTCGCTGTCGCTGTCCCGGCTCGAAGGGCTCGGGGACGAGGCCGTCGGCATGGCGCTGCTGTGCCTGAACAGCTGGGGACGGGCGATGCGCGAGACCGCCGAACCTGGCGACATGCGGATTGTGGTCCGCGACGAATCCTGGAAGCAGTTGCGGCTGGGCATCGAAGCGGTGAAGTCCTTCGACGCCGACCTACGCCTGTCTCGCAGGGACGGCGACATCCAGTTCGCGATCGCCCACAAGCCGTCCGATCTGCTCACCGCTGGCGACGCCGGCTCCCAGGCATCGGCGATCGCCAAGGACATGCTGCACCTGGCCGACACCAAGATCCTCCTCGGCCAGGACCAGGCCGTCGCCGACGAACTGGAACACCTGCTCGGCCTCGGCCCGATCGCCACCGGGATCGTCACCGACTGGGCACGCCAGGCACCGGGCCGCGCGCTCTGGGTGGTGGGCGAACTCATGGCGAAGTGCGCGACCTGGCTACACCCGGCAGAGGCCGCGCTTGCCTGGACCAACACCAAGCTCGAGGCGGCCCTGCCGTGAAGCCGCTGACCCTCGCCCTCGCACCCGTCCTGGCTCTGCTGCTCGGCATCCCGATCCTGGTCATCACCATGGCAGCGGTTGTCGCCACGCCCGCGGTCGCCGAGCAGATCCGTATCGACCCGTGCAGCATCTACACCGACCAGACCAACGTGCCCGCCCCCGGAGCCGAAGAAGGCGGCCTCGGCTTCGCTCTGCCCCGGCCGGGCAGCCCACGCAACCAGTCGCTGCACAGCCCGGCTCAAGCGATCCCCGGCCGCATCAAGTCCATCTACCAGGCCGCTGCTCAGCGGTACCGGCTGCCGTGGCAGTTGCTCGCGGGTATCGGTATGGCCGAAACCCGCCATGGACGCAACAACCACACGTCCACCGCGGGCGCGCAAGGCCTGATGCAGTTCATGCCGCGCACTTTCGCCGCCTATGGCGTCGACGGCAACCGCGACGGCCGCAGGGACATCCACAACAATGCCGACAGCATCTTCTCCGCTGCCAACTACCTCACCGCCTCCGGCGTCACCAACGGCAGCGATGGCGTCCTCAAGGCGCTCTGGGCGTACAACCACTCGGTCAGCTACCGCAACGACGTTCTGTACTACGCGTGGGCCTACGCCGACAGCGGCGATGTGGTTGTGATTGGTGAGCAGGAGGACTGCGGCGACCTTCTCGGCGACGGCGACCCCAGCCTGCCGCCACTCACCTCTGAACGCGTCGCAGCCATGTTCGCGTGGGGACGAAGGCAGCTGGGCGAGAGCTACGTGTTCGGCGCCAACGGGCCGAGCAGCTGGGACTGCTCCAGTTTCGTCCGCGGCATGTTCCGCGCCGCCGGAATCTCGCTACCCCGAACATCGGAATCCCAGCGGCAGTGGGCACGCAAGAACGGCTTCCGCGTGAAGCCTTCGGACGCACGTCCCGGAGACCTGGTGTTCACCAATACCTGGCGCGGACCCAACCGGGTCGGGCACGTCATGGTCGTCTACGACCCGGGCAACCACCGCAGCATCGAAGCTCGTGGCCGCGGTGTCGGCCTCTACCACTACACCGACTTCGCCAGCCACAACATCTACGAGATCTGGCGCGTCGGCAACCTCACCGACTGAACGGACGCACCCATGCAGATTGAACGACGCCAGAACCCCTACCCCTTCACCTGGGAAGTCCCCGCCGGCATCCTCGCCGTACTCACACTGCTGTTCGTCCTCGGTGTCCACCTCGGACGCGGACTGGCCAACTGGGCCGCTGGCGCCGGCTGGCATTGGCCCCAGCCAGCGGCCCTGTTCACCGCAGTACCCGGCGTGCTCGCTGGCAATGCATGGGCCGGCCTCGCCCTCCCGCTTCGGGCCGACGCACCACCGGGCCAGCTGCTCGGCTGGGTGATCGCGGTCGAGATCATCATCGTGGGTGGCGCGATCGGACTCATCGTGGCCGGATTGCGCCGGTGGGGCCCCGGACGGCTTAAGGGCATGGCCACCGCCGCTGAGGCCGAAGCTGCGCTCGGACTATCCCGCCTGCGCCGCGTCCGCCACATCATCCGCCCCGACCTGCACCCGGCGCGTAGCAGTGCGCGGACCGCGTCCACCCGCGCCGACAAGGAGACCGACGATGCCTGACGTCCCCGATGTGCCTCGGGTCCAGATCACCAACCCGGACGAGTTCACCCAAATCGTTCCCTACCTGATCGGCTTCACGCCCGAGGAGTCCCTGGTCATCGTCGTCGTGACCGACGGCGCGGTCGCGGTCACCGCTCGAGTCGACATCGCCGACATCGACCCACCCGGCCAGGCCGAGATGCTGCTCGACCGCATGTGGGCCAGGTTCCCCGAGGCCGACGCCCACCTGGTCGCCTACACCACCGACCAGGAGGCCGGCTGGTCGCTCCTGCAGCGCTGCGTTGACCACCTGCCAGCCGACTCGGCACGCCAGACCATGGTCGTCGACGGGGACACCTGGCACCTCCCCGACGGGGAGAGCGGCCAGACCAACCGGTACGGCCGCGTCGCCGCGGACGCGAGCTTCCACGGTCTGCAACGCCTGCCCAGCCGATCCGAACTTGTCGCCAGCCTCGCCAGCCCGCTTGAGACCGACGAACTCGCCACGCATATGAAGGCGGCCCTCGACCAGCTGCCCCGACCCGACGACACCGACGCAGTGATCGCCCGGATGGGCGAGTTGGTGCGGCGCAACCTGCCCACGGGCGCGGACGGCGAGCAGTCCCCGAGGATGGACGTCGGCGACGCGGCACAACTGTCCGTCCTCGCCGAGCACGGCAAGGCGCGGGAGGCGGCGCTGCTGTCGATCACTCGCGAGCATGCCCGCGAGCACCTGGCGTTGTGGCGGACGGTCGTCAACAGCGTCCCCGACTTCGCTGCCGAGGCGCCGCTGTTCCTCACCGGCATGGCCGCGTGGGCGGCCGGTGAAGGAGCGCTCGCGGCCATCACCCTCGAACGATCCGAACAGGTGGGAGAGCCGGGCCTCTACGGGCCCGCCCGACTCCTCAGCGAGCTGATCGACCAGGTCGTACCGCCCGCGGCTTGGGACGAGCTGCGCGCAGACGGCCTTGCCCACGCCGACCCTCGGGTCCGTCAGGCCGTGGCCGGCGTCCGGCCCGCCAGGATCTGGGAGTCCGTCCCGCAGTTCCCGCTTGAGCACACACGGCGCCAGCCACCTGACATTGCGCCCCCGGCGCCCGGCATCGCGGTCTGAGGAGGACGCGTGACTCCACGATTCAATCCAGCCGAGGTGGGCTGGCGCATCGGCCGGGCTCACGAGCCCCGCGGCGGCGATCTGTGGTGCCCTTGGGACCGAACCGCCGGCGTCATCGGGCCCCAGGGGTCCGGCAAGACCCTCGACCTACTCACCCCGGCCCTCATCGCAGCGCCTGGCGCGGCCCTGGTCACCCTCACGAAGCTCGACGATCTCTTGCTGACCCTCGAGGCTCGCTCCGCCGGCGGCCGGCCCTGCGCCGTCCTCGACCCATTCGGGCTTGCCGAAGGACTTCCCGAACTCGTCTGGGACCCCGTCCGGGGCTGCGAAGACCCCATCACCGCGGAACGTCGCGCCAAAGCCTTCGGCGCCGGAATCGTCCGCAGTGTGTCCGGCAACTCGGACGGCGCCGCATCCAGGTTCTATGTGGCACAGGCAGCCAACGTGCTGCAGTGCTACCTGCACGCCGCTGCCCTCACCGGCCAGAACCTCGACGCCGTCCTGCGCTGGGCAGCTAACCCGACCGCCACCAACGAACCCGCAGAGATCCTTCTCGACCAGGACCGAGCCGCACCGTTCTGGCACGGCCTTCTGCAGGGTGCCGTCACCGGCGACGAACGTACCGTCGCCAACACGGTCGTCACCCTGCAGCAGATGGTCAGCCTGTTCTTCCAGCCCGGCATCCGCCGCCGCTGCGTCCCCGGACCCGGACGACCCGCCACCGATATCGCAGGCATCATCACCCGCGGCGGCACCCTCTACCTGCTCGGTCGCGAAGACCCCTACGCCTCGGCCTCTCCGCTCATGACCGCGCTCGCCGAGCACATCCTCGACACAGCACTCGAACTCGCCAACCGCAGACCATGGGGTCGGCTGTGCCCGCCGATGCTCGCTTGCCTCGACGAACTGCCGTCCACCGCACCGCTGCCGACGCTGCGGACCCGGATGGCGAACGAGCGGGCACTGGGCATCTCGTTCATCTACGCCGCTCAGACCTGGCGGCAGCTTGCCGCCATCTTCGGCGACACCGAAGCCCGAGCCTTGTATGGGCTCACGAACGTGGTGATCGTGTTCGGCGGGGGCAAGGACATCGGTTTCAACAAGGAGATCTCCGACCTGGTCGGCACCACGCGCGTCGCTCGCACCACCTGGCAGTTCGGACGCGGCGGAGGCCGCTCCGCATCCGGTGACGACATGCTCATCATCCGGCCCGAGGAGGTGCGCCAACTGCCCGAACGACGGGCGCTCGTGGTCGCTGAGAATACTAAGCCGATCATCGCCAGGCTCACCCGAGCGATCGACGGGGCCAGCGGTCGGCGCCTGCTCAGGCAGCAAGAGGACGCGCGCCGGCGCCTCACCGATACATGCGTGCAGCAGCTTGCGACGAATGGAGGACGCTGATGTCGGATCGACCGCTCGCACTGCCGTTCCCCATGCCGGAGGGTCCGGAACTCAGCACCGCGTTCCTCGACCTCTACCTCGCCGAGGAAGGCGATGACGAGACGAAGAAGAAGATCGGCGACCCCGCGCTTCTCCCGCGCCCCTGGGACCCGCCCACCTGTCGCAGGCGGCAGCTCCGCGAGGAGTTGTGGCAGTGGCTCGACGAGGTCGTCACCTGGTTCAACAGTGAGTACGTCTGGGACCCGACCGCCGGCATGATCCCGCCCTGTTGGCCCCAACATCCTCACCTCGTCCACGAGATCGCCGTCCTCGCCGACCAACGCCGCCGCGCCGGCATCGACGTCAGCAGCAACACCATTGAGGAGTGGCACCGCTACGCCGTGCCCGCCTTCCTCGATCGCCTCCGCCAGCGAACCAAGAGCCACTGCGACGAACACCATCAACCCTGGCCCGCCAGAACACGCTTCGCCCGGCATGTCTCGGAGTCAGCAGTCACCGCGCGCGATCGGGCGCTCCACGCCGATGCCGGAGCCGCCCGTCCAGACCCAAGCACCCGCCAGAAGCAGCGGCGCCTGGAGGACTACGACGGCAACGCCATCGACCCTGCGTTCGGAGAGGTCACGTAGTTGGTCCGCACCGGAACCGGTTGGATTCAGGCGCAACTGTCTGCTCGACGCGCCATCCTTCTCTCATGCCACACAGCAGTTCAGCGAAATGGATGTCGTAACTCGTCTCCGCGACGGCGAGCTTCGCCCGCTCCGCCTCCAGGCACGCAACGGCCTTCACGCTAGCGCTCTCAAGAGCCTCGATGAGAGGGGCGCACGGCAGGAGTTGGTGCGCCAGCAATACACTGGGCGCTACCCATTCAATGGTTGCCCACCCTCGTCCAAGGGGACGGCGACGGCGAACCGCGCTTCCGTGATGTCCTTCCACGCATCACCGAGGGCAGCCAACCCGGCAGCTCGTCTCGCCACACTCGCAGGCACAGGGCCGATCTTGGGCCCGGATACCAGCTTCACCACGACTGACCTCGACCGCCCCGCGGTCGGGCAGGTCTTCTACACCGGGGGGCCCACGGGTCGTCGTACGTGGTACCGGGTGGATCCCAACGGGGTCATCGTCGGCTACCGCAGCGGCAAGCCCGTGGTGTGGATCAACGACAAGAAGAACCGCGTGAAGAGGTTCGATCCGTTCTTCCTCATCCGCTGACCTGCGCTTTCTTCTACATTCGACGTATCAGTAAGTGAAGGAGTCTCAGATGTCCAACGCACTGCTCAAGGAACTACTCGATGGTCTCGACAGGATCATCGAGGCGTTCGAGCGTGTCGACCTTCAGAAGGCGGCCAACCTCCAGAACGACGTCTACGGCAAGATGTCCAAGGCCGTCGAGGAAGGCTCCCTGAGCCAGTCGCAGCTCGACTCCTTCCAGAAGCGCAACGAGAAGGTCTGGGAGGCCGAGAGCGTGGCCAACGAGAAGTGTGGACTGACCCCGTTTTGTAGGTCCAGTCGTTGTGTGAGTCGTCCTGTCGCCCGAGGGTTCGGGCAGGGAGACTGGTCAGATCATGACGAACAGCAGGAAGCGTCACACCCCGGAGCAGGTCGTCCGCAAGCTCGGGCAGGCCGACAGGATGCTCGCCGACGGCGCGGACGTCGCCGCGGTGTGTCGGGAGCTCGGCGTGTCCGAGCAGACGTACTACCGGTGGCGGAACCAGTACGGCGGCCTGAAGGCCGACGACGCGAAGCGTCTCAAGGAGCTCGAGAAGCAGAACGCCACTCTGAAGCGGCTGCTGGCCGAAGCGGAGCTGGAGAAGGCCGCGCTGAAGGAGTTGGCTGAGGGAAACTTCTAGGCCCGGGCAGGCGCCGCGCCGCCGTCGCTCACCTGATCAGGACACTGCAGGTGAGCGAGCGGATGGCGTGCCGTCTGGCCGGGCTGAGCAGGTCCGCGTACCGTCGCCCGCTCAAGGGCGACACGACCGCCGACCCGGACAGGGCGTTGCGGGACTGGCTGCGCGCGTACGCGAAGAAGCATCCGCGGTGGGGATACCGCAGGGCCTACCACGACGCTCGCGGCGAGGGGTGGGCCGTGAACCACAAGAAGATCCAGCGGCTCTGGCGCGAGGAAGGCCTCCGTGTCCCCCAGCGGCGGCGGCGCAAACGCGTCGGATCCTCGACCGTCGACGCCCCGGCAGCGGTCGCACCGAATCTCGTGTGGGCGGTGGACTTCCAGTTCGATGCCGACGAGCAGGGCCGCCCGATCAAGATCTGCTCCATCGTCGACGAGCACACCCGTGAGTGCATCGGAGGGCTTGTCGAGCGGTCGATCACCGCGGACCGACTCACTGCCCACCTCGAGGACCTCGTCGCCGTCCGCGGCGCGCCCGCGGTGCTCAGATCAGACAACGGCCCGGAGTTCATCAGCGACGCGATGGCCGACTGGGCCGGCACCCGCACCGGCCTGTTCTACATTCCGCCCGGCTCGCCCTGGCACAACGGGTACGTCGAGTCGTTCAACAGCAGGCTCCGCGACGAGTGCCTGAACATCAACAGCTTCTACTCGCTGCTGCACGCCCAGGTCGTGATCGGCGACTGGAAGACCGAGTACAACCATGACCGCCGGCACTCATCGCTCGGATACCTCGCACCGGTCGACTACGCTCGGCAATGCACCCATCAACTGGAAACCGACGACTCGCACAGCGACCGGACCGAATGAAGGGGGCGGCCCAAGTGGGCTGACCAGAACTACGGCCCCGGACGGTATGTCTCCAGCGACGAACAGGACGAGGCTAACGAGGTTCCGGAAGACGACACTCCTGAAGAGGACATTGAGCCCGAGGGAGATGACTGGGAAGCGGAGATGGGCTCGGCTTAGGACTCTCTCGTTCGGCTGGGGCCGACATCTTGAGGCATGGAACGGTTCGTAGTCATTCCCTCCCACCGGGGTGAGGCCAGTCGCTACGGGCCGCTGCTGACTGGAGGTTCCGAGTCGGGTATCCCTTGTGCGCGGGCCTCGCGTCCTCGGAATGCACCGTATTCGAGCACGTGACGAGTGCGGACGACCTCTTCTGCGCGGCGCCCGGCGCTGCCGGCTGCGAGATCACCGTCCAGGACGGATCTGTACTCCTCGTAGTAGCGCTTCGCGCGTTGGTACACCTCGGCCCAAGTCAGCAGGTAAAAGTCAGGCCGGTTCCTATAGGCCGCAAGCGCCTCCTCGCGAACCGCATAGGAGTCGGACGTGATGAACGCGCCCTCGATCCGGTCTGCACCGCGGGAGAGCTTGCTCAGGTAAAGGTCGAGCTGCTGCAGATCCTCCAGGGCCGCATCGTGCCCACTCCGCTTGATCTCGACGACTATCGTCCGGCCGTCGCCTGCCAGCGCGAGGAAGTCATACCGGGTCGAGTCAGCGCCGACATCGGCGACGTTCCACTCCTTGAGCTGCTTGGAGATTGTCTTCTCCTCAGCGAGCACCTGCCACTCTGGATGGATCAACCAAGGGAAGTTGGCGAGGAGATCGTGGATGTTCTCGTCTCCTGTTCGATGAGCGGTCTCAGGCGCATCGTTCACGATCATGTTGAAGAACTTGTCCACGATCTCGAGCCGCCCTTGGACGATCTCGCGGATCGCGCGACTCTCAAGGACCTTCCACGCATTGATGTAGTCGAGGGTCCTCTCCAGCGACTCCGGGTCGTCCGCGACTTGCTCGATCGTCTCGATGTAGTCATAGAATTGCCGGTACTCGAATGCGCGGATGATCGTGTCCGACAGCTTCAGGGTGCGCTCCCGATCGACGACTGCTGTGCCGAGCGATCTGATGAAGTTCGCCGCCTTCTCGCGCGACGGGAGGTCGAGCCTACTCAGTCGCAGGCTGAGATCCGGGTCTTGGAGTACCTCACGTTCTGCCGCCTTGCCGCGTTCCTCGGTGCGACGACGGAGCAGGTCGCGCGTCTGTTGTTGTCCCCAGGCGTACAGGTTCGTGAGTGCCTCATCCTCCCAGTCGATCTCCTGGCGGTCCGTGGAGATTCTGTCCGACTCGTCGTCGGTTCCGGCGTCGAGAAAGTCAGCCTCAACGACACCACTGAGGTACTTGGTGCCATGCTGACCGCTCGCTGTGCTCTCGACGTTGAAGAAGAACGGCGGTGCCTGCGCAGTCTTCCCGTTGACCAGGATTGTGAAGCCTTGAAGCTCGGAGGGAAGGACCGCAGACGCGAACGCCGCCCACCACCTGAACTTCTCGCCCGCGGGCAGTGTGACCTCGGCGAATTCCTCCGGCGCGCTCGGCACTCGGAACTCCAGGTCGCCGAGGTCCGGTTCGTGTAGCGGTTCACCGTTGATGGTGATCGTCATTTCACCCTTGACCCTCCGGCTGAACCTACGCGCGATGGCGTTGTGGAGGGCCCCGATGTTGGGTGGTGTGGCGTGCTTCAGGTCGCTGATGGTGATCCGAGTGCCGGACTCCTGTGTAGGCGCGGCCTCGGTCCACCCCGGGACCTGGAGTTCCTTCGTCGTGCCCGGGGATGTCTTCAGATCGTGGCTGACTAGATCCACACCCGTCTGGACCCCACCGGTCCAGCTCACAACGTTGAGGTGCCGACCGAAGCCGAACCCTGCGAGCTTTCCGACCCCTTTGCGGCCCATGATCGGTCGACCAGATAGCGCCGACGGCTGGCCTTCAGCGCGTCGGTTTCGGCCGATCACCAGGTATTGAGTTTCGACGGCGTCTTCGCTCATCCCACTCCCGTCGTCCTCGAGGACGACGGCACTGGTCTCTGGATCATAGGAGTCTGGCTGGGGCAGGGTGACCTGGACATGGGTGGCTCCGGCATCCCATGCGTTGGCAACCAGCTCGGCGATCGCGACGTCACGACGCTTGTACATCTGCGTTCCCAGATGCTCGAGAGTTCTGCCGAGCACCTGAATCGGAAAGTAGCGCTCCTTCCGCTCTGGGAGGTCACTCACCGTCGGCCGCGTCCACGATCGGGTCGTCCGGACGATCCGGGCGACGCACCTTGAACGCGATCCGTCCGCCTGGGGCCGAGCTCCGGGGAAGGGCGTAGGAGAAGAGTGTCGCGATGTCCTTCGGGTTCGCCGGGTCAGGGAGCAGCTTGGCATCCGTCACGCCCTTGGCGTCGTGGAACCGAGCCGACGCGCTGTCGCCTGCGAACGTGAGGAGGAATGCGCCCCTCGTCGGCACCTTGAGCGCCTTGAGGTGGCTGTATTCCGGCAGTTCGAGGGCATCGGCGATGCTGCCGTCGAGGTCCACGGTGTCTGCGTCGATGCCGCTGGATACTGCAAGTAGCGCGTCGCGCTGCCGGGTCGAGGAACCGGAGAACTGCCATGGCCGGTCGGACCGTCGGAAGCGACGCATCAGCCTGAGTGTGCGGCCATCGACGTGCCTGGTGGGCAGTGTTTCGATTTCCGGGACGATGATCGCCCAGTCCTTGAGCGTCCCGGCAGCGGCGGCTTTTTGCATGAAGGCGATGTAGGGATCGATCTTGAAGTTCTTGGCCCAGCTGAACTGTTTGATCACGTCGACAAGGCTGTCTGCGTCGATGATGCCGTAGCGGGCCGTCCACGGTCGTGGGTCACCCGACGCGTCGATGTAGAAGAACTTGCCGACGCTGCTCGCGGCGTCGAGCAGCGGCTGTACTGCGGCGAAGTGAGCTTTGTTCACGTCGTCGCTGTGGTCGCCCTGCTGGTTGAAGTCGACGACCTTGCCGCCGTCGCCTTGCTCGGTGAGTTCGGCGTTGTACATCTTGTTCGCGCTGGTCGGTTTGAGGTAGGGCAGGCTCTGGTAGACGAGTGGTGGGACATCCATCGGGCGGACGCGCGGGCGGCCATCCTCCTCGAAGCCCTGGAACCGTCGCAGCTCGTCACGGAAGTCCTCCTCGTCGCGCACGATCGCTTCGAAAGACTTGTACAGATCGATGACCTCGTGCTTGGGCGCAGGCACGTTGCGGCCGATGTAGAGCCGGACCAGGTCGCGGTAGTGCGGCCGGTACCCGAACCAGCGGCCCATCTGCATCAGGGTGTCTGCCGCGATGGTGCGGCGCGTGTAGTACGAGATCGTCAAGCCCTCGACAGTGAACCCACGGGAGAGCTTGGCACCGCCGACGAGGATCTTCCAGACATCCCCGGCCTGGAAGTTGATGTCCGCCTGGAGGTAGTCCTTCTCGGCGACGCCGTTCACAATGACGACGGGGTTCACGCCTTGCTGGATCTTGTCGACCGCGTGTCCGATGTGCTCGCGCAAGGTATTGAAGTCGGGGATCGTCGGAGCCTCCGGGGCACGAGCTTCCGTCACCGGACGGAAGTCGGAGACCCACAGGTCGTGAAGGCGTTTGAGTCCGGCCGGCAGCTCGTAGCCCGCGGAGGCCCACACGCGCCGGATGTCGTTGGCCAGTTCCTCGTGCTCGGCGGTCCTGATGGATTCGTGCACGAGCATCGTGTGGTGCCTGAAGAGTTTCGGCCGGTCGAGTGCCGCCGCACGGAACAGCTTGATCGCGCCCGACAGGACGTACGCGTCGAGCGCCGCGAGCATCTCCTTGCTCCGCGCGTCGGTGTTGTCGGGGTCGGCCACGAGAGATCGGACGAACGCCTTCTCGTTCGAGTTCGCGACCGTCAGGTCGGAGATTTCGTCCTCGTCATCGTCCTCGCTGCGGTCGAGGTCGTGGAAGTCGCGCCCGCCCATGTAGTCGTCGGGCGGGTCGAGGCTGACGATGAAGTCCTTCGGGAAGATGTCTTGGGCGTCCTCGGGGTCGACGAACACGTTGGCGAACGGTGTGGCGGTGTAGCCCACGTACTGGGCCCGCTTCAGCTCGCCGAGAAGCTGGGCGATCAGGCGGTTGATGGCCGTGCGTTCCTTCTCCTCGGTCGCGTCCTTCTTCGGACGCGTCGTGTTGATCGACGCCTGGTCCGCCTCGTCGTCGATGATCAGCGTCGGGATCTCCCCGAGGTCCGTCTTGGTCGACTGGAGGTCGTGCACGAGCTTCTTGAGCACCCTGCCGTTCTTCTTGACGACGGCGATGCGGATGTCCGGGCGGTAGATGTTGGCCTCGTGATAGAGCGGTCGCGCAGGGTCGACCAGGTGGTCGGTCTGTCGGAAGTCGAGGTACCCCAGGCCGGCCTTGAGAAGCCTGTAGTCGTCCTTTGCGCCGGTGAGCCGACGGATTCCGGGGAGTCCGAGTTCCTTCGGGTCCTTGCCGTAGGAGACGAACCGGCCCTCGTACCAGTCGATGTCGCCGTCGCCGATGTAGTCGACCGACGCGGTGAGTTCGGCGTTGTCGCGGGGAACGCCGCCGAGGATGTTCTCCTCCCCGACGAGCTCCATGTCGAGGCGGCGCTGCGTCTGGCCGCGCAGCAACTCGATCGTGCCTGTGAGCACGATGACGAGCTTGTAGCCGGCGTCGATCGCCTTCGCGATTACGCCGGTGAAGTTGGCGGTCTTGCCTGACTGGACATGGCCCACGACCAGCCCCTTGGACTGATAGGGGTCGCTTCGCGTGGGGTTGGCGAGGCGCTTCACAACCTCGTCGGTGGTGCGCCCGAGTTCACCGATGGCGTTGGCTTTCCATCCCTTCTCCTCGAGGACTCCGCGGTAGCCGTCCCAATAGAACGACCGCTGTGTTGCCAGGTCGCTCGTGTACCAGGGGTCCCAGTCGGCAGGCTTGCCCGAAATCACGACGGCTCCGGCGAGGTTCACGGGGAAGGCGCGGTCGATCAGCGCCTGCGATTCCGCGGAGAAACCGAGAGCGTCCAGGATCGCGCGCCGGCGATCAGAAGTGTTCGCCGCTGTTCCGTTCGACCACGACGGGTCGGCCGCGGAGTCCCACTTCGTCAGCTGGATGTGGAACTCGTACCGAGCGGGCTCGTTCACGTCCGACGACGTCAGCTTCTCGACGAGGCCCGATTCGCTGAACTCGCCAACGACGCCGGCCTCGTCGAGTTCGAACTGGATCCGCTTGAGCATCGGCTTCGGGTTGCCCTTACTCATGCCCCGGACGACCCCGACGATTGCCTCGGTGTACGGATCGGTCACGTCAGGCCTCCTGAGCAGTGGGGACGGCGAGAAATGCGCCGAGCGGATCGCCCGGTGACCCGGCCGTCCTGCCGGACACGTCGACACGGTACGTCACGTCACTGACAAGGTCGCTGTGGGGTACGACCGAGTGAAGGCGGCCCGGGGTGACTGCTGGGAAGTCGTCGTCCACCAGGTACGCCGCAGGCGTGGTGCGAAGCACGTAGGCGGTGGGGTACATGGCTGCATCATCGTCATCCCACCCCTGAGACGCCAGATGGCCGACGAACCGGTCCCGCGTACCGGTCAAGCGTTCGCGGATCTCGCTGATCAGAGCGGGGAGTCGCATCCCGTTCGGGTCCCCACCCGCGCGCGTGATCTGGACGGACACGAGCCACAGAGAACGACCCGGGCTGGGTTCGAGCTGCCCTGCGCCGTGGATCACGTGGGTGCGAGATTCTCCCAGTGTGGTCTTCACCTCTGCGTCGAACGCCGGGAACGCGTAGTCGCGTTCCTCGGCCAGCGGCCCGAGCCACCAGTCGACGACGGAGTATTCGTCGAAGTCGTCAAGGAGCGCGCGGAGCAGCAGGAGTTCGCCGAACAGCCCGATCTGCTTCTCTTCCGAGATGCGCGGTTTGGCGGCCAGGAGTGCCTTCATGTTGGTCATCGCCGCGGACGATGCCGCGGCGAACGTCGCGCCACCGCGCATCGCCTGGACGACGGAGAGAACCAGCCCGTACGCCTCGGCGTACATGCCGCGCGCGTCGAGGGTGAGGCGTGCCCACTCCTCGCCGTTGCGAATGTCGATGCCGGTGGTGACTCGGCGCAGGGTGGCCGTGTCGAGAACCATCCCGTTGCGCCGTGTGAGAACGGAGATCTTCTGGCCCGGGCTGTCGATGGTGATGATCACCTCGGGGGACTCGTTGACGTGGTGGCTCGTGAGTGTGCCGCTGCGGAAGTACGTCTCGAGGGTGTCGGGGTTGAGTTGCTCCGGTGTTGTCGTCATCTGGCTCATTCCTCCTCGGGATGCGCTGATTGTGCTCTGATCGCCGACAACAGGATGGCCTGCCACGCAGCGTCCTCTCGCTTCTTCTTCGACCCACTGCCCGTGCCTACGAAGTGGTCGTCCAGGAGGAGCAGCAGAAGGCTCTTAACCAGGGGCGCGTCGTCGATGTCGAGGCTCCGGTGCCCGAGGACCGCCCCCCGGTACTTTGCGTTCAGGAGGAGAGAGTGCTGGTCGATGTCGATCTCGTAGACCTGGTGTTCGGGCAGTACGCGCCATTTGATGTCGATCGCGTCGGTGTCGTTGGGTTCGGTGTGGGTGCGGAAGGCCTCCTTGACGGGCGTCGGGAGTCCGCTACCGGGAAGTGGCGCTTCGATCGGCGTCGCTGATCGCTGCTTGGAGACCTTCGCCTCGTTCGCCGCATCGGCGCGGTATTTGGCCAGGGTTGTCCCGTCCGCGGCCTTGGCGTGGAGCAGTGCGCTACGCAGCTCGTCGTCGAAAGCGGTGCCGGCCTTCTCCGGGTTGATAAGGACGTGACGCTCCAGTTCAGGTGTGAGGTCGACGGCCACGCGGGCATAGCTCAGGTCGACGCTCGGCGTCGCCAATCTGTTCCACCCGCCGGCCTGCAGTAGACGGTCGTTGCGGTAGATGTACAACCCTTGGGACTCGATCGGTGAACGGTTGCCCTGGACGAACCCCGGACCTCTGTGCCAGTGCGGCCAGACGTGCAGATGGGCGATCGTCGCTGCCTCGCCGACGCGGACGGGTAGATCCTTCGGGTAGCCGGGGCGTCCGACACCCCGGCACGCAAACGGGTCGATGGGCTGGACCGTCCTCGGTGCACCTGCAAAGCGCAGATCGACGTCGTAGTTCTCGATCTTCAGCGACAAGTCGCCCCGCTCGAGGATGCGGTGCAGCACCAGGCCGAGGTGATTCACCAGCTCCTGGGTCGTCGCGCTAACCCATGCATTCTGCTCGTCCTCGCTCGAGGATGTGAGGAACGTCTGCACGTCCTGCCATTCGACGATCGTTCCGGTCTCCATCGAGAATCCAGCATCGGCATTCGCGAGGCTCTCGGCGGCGTCGGCGGTGGAGAACTCCTCGACCACGGGGCCCGTGTCGAGAGTGTCGCGGCGTAGTCGGCGACCGACAGCTGGTGAGCCATAGCGTTTCGACCACACCACCAAGGTATTGGCCTGGCTGAGCGAGGCCGCCTTGAGCCCGATGCCGAAGTGCCCGAGGTCGTGACCGTTGTACGTTCGCTTCCTCGCGTAGGTCATGGCCTCGTCGATGCCGACGGAGTCCATGCCCGAAGCGTCGTCGATAACCTGCAGCCCGACCGGCCGGTACCCCTCCATCAGGAACCGCACGAGCACGTTCTTCGCGCCGAAGTCGATGCTGTTGTCCACCAGATCGGCGACAGCTGTCGGCAGCGTGTGGTGCCGCCCGATCGCGGAGGTGATCGACGGATCGGGTGGGACGACCCTTGATCCGATCGGTTGCGGTGTGAACGACTCGGGCACTACAGATCTCCGAAGCTGCTGTTCCCCACACCGAGGTCGTGGGCGTTCTGTGTGATCGCCCGCACGGTGTTGTCGTCAAACCCGTCGGCCTTCTGCGCGTCGACCCTCAGCGTGATGTCCAAGACGTCAGGATCCGCACTTCGCAGCAGATCGAGGATCTCCAGCGCGATCGTCCGGAGATCCGCGGGCATGTCCCCGGTCGGGTCGACGACGTGGTTGAGCGAGAACGTCGCGTTCGTGACTCTCTGGCGGGTCGGGACGCGTGCAGGCCCGGGCTGCGGGGTCGGGCCCGTGTGATGGTCGCCGGAGTCACCCCCTGCTGGTGGGGGATTGCCGCCGTCCGCGGGGTCGGGCTGGGGTGGTGTGCTCTTGGACCGCTCACGCTCGCGCTGCGCAACGGCGAGGTCGGGTCGAACGACGAGGGTCTTGTCGTCGAACGGACCGAACTCGGTCTCCTCCAGCGGAACGGCCAGAGCGAGGAAATCGCCGGTCTCCGAGTCGAAGCCCTTCGCGAGGGCGAAGCCCGTGTCGAGGAACGCGACGTCGAAGAGGGCTTCCTCCAGAGCGCGGGTGAGGACGGACTTGTCCCGGAGTCGATGCAGATAGGGGTAGCGCGTGTAGTAGGCCCATAACTCGGTGAAGCCGATGAACCCCCGTGTCCAGCGTGCGCGCAGGAACTCCTCCACGTCGATCCGAATGACCCGAGCGGCGATGTAGGGGTGTGCGATGTCGGCGGAGGCGAGTTTGGTTCCGACGCGTTTGGTGAGGTTCTTCTCCTGTCCGTCCGCGCGGATTTGCCCGACGACGAACGGTGCCTGCGGGTCGTCCTGCACCGCGTGCAGACCCCAGATCCACGTGTGGCCCAAACGGTCTTCGACGGTTCGGTTTGCGCTTTCCAGCATCGACTGTGCCTGTGCGGCCGCGGACTGTGTCAGGTCCAGTCGGGTCGTCTCTTTGAAGATCGAATCCCACGCCAGATAGGAGCGTGCGGCGGACTCCAGTGTTGCCCACTGCTTCTCGTCGGCAGCGACGGCGACGATCGTGTTGACGTTCGAGCGCGGTGCCTTCCCGCGCTGCCGCAGCAGGTCGTGCACCCACTTGGACGCGCTGGAATCCTTGTCCTTGCCATTGTGGGTGTAGCCGGGCGGCACGACGACCAGACGCAGATGATCTGCCTCGTCGACGTCGGAGGACGACTCGGGATGAACGACCTCCGCGATCACGTCGGTAGATCCCTTGAACGCATGCTTAAGCCGTGCCGAGACCTCGCCGTGGACCGCTTCGGGCGAAAGCTGGGCGGCGCGCTCGGCGGCGAGTCGGTTCAGAGAGGGCTGGGTGTCGTACCAGAAGCGTCCGTCCTCGGCGTAGTAGTGCGACGACTTCTCCTGCAGGCCGTCGAGTGCCGAACCGATGTTGCCCAGCACATCTCCGGGCATGGCTACACCGAGGGTGATGCTCTTGCGATCTTTGCCCTTTAGCGCGGCGTCGAGGGTAGGTGTGGCGTCGACGAAGATCGCCCGTGCGGTGCGGAGCGCGAGCGAGCGGTCGCCCAACATAGGGCGTTCCTCGTCCACCGTGCGGGCAACGGAGTCGACCCCATCGATCTCGGCCTGGATGATCGCGTCCCAGGAGTTGTCCAGGTACTGCACGATCTCGCTGCGTACCGGCTGGGAGTCGAGCGGGATTGAACCGGCCATGATCAGGGGCGAAGGGTCCTGGCGTTCGTAGAGCTGGTGGACGACATGGCTCATCAAACGAAGCACCCCACGGGTTCGCTGGAACTTCTCCAGGGTCGACCAGTCGGAGTACAGACGATCCAGCAGCTCTGGGTGTATCGGATAGGCCGCCTTGATCCGTGACTCGTACTCGGACTGACCGACACCTGTTGGGAACTCGCTGGGGTGCTGGCGGTAGTACCCGGTGAAGCGGCGAGCAGCCGTCGCGATCGCCGCGATCGCCTTCGCGTCGGGCTCCACGAACAACCGCCGACGCACGATCTCGTACGACTCATCCCGCGTGGCCGGGCTCCACTGGTAGGCAACGCGACGAATCACGTAGTCGAGTCGGTGCAGCGCGTCGCGGCCGCGCTGCCCGCCCACTTCCAGGTCGCTCGCCTTCGCGGCGCTGCCTTGGCCGGGCTCCTCGTCGCTGTCCGGTCGGCGGCCCTCACTGGCCGGCACGGAAACCAGCAGAAGAGTGCCGGGAACGTTCTCCGCAGCCAAAGTCAGTGACTGGGCGAACGTGAACTGGGTCTCGAACAAACCCCCGGGAACGGGCCGCTGAGGATCCGGTGCGTCGGGGAGTTGGCGCGCGTAGGCGACCCACTCGTCGATCAGGACAACGGCAGGCCCGAACTTGGTGAACAGCTCTCGCAGGAGGTTGCCCGGGTTCGTGCCGGTGCGGTCGGCATCGGCGACGATCGCATAGCCCTCCGAGCCGCCGAGCTGCCACGCCAACTCACCCCACAGCGTGTGCACGATCGTTCCGTCAGGCTTGCGTGAAGGCGTCGATGGGGGAATCTCGTTGCCCACCAGCGCAGCTTTGCGAACGGCACCTGCCAGCACGTCGGTGTGTTCGCCGGCCAGCAGGTCCTGCACGCTTTGCGGGAACTCGTGCAACGGACGGCCCGAGAACAAGTGCCATACCGCGAGCATGGAGTGGGTCTTGCCGCCACCGAAGGTGGTCTGAAGATTGATCACGGGGTTCGCCGACTCCGAGCCGGAAATCCGGTCGACCGCGCGGCGCAGCAGTTCCTTCAGTCCGTCGGTGAGATAAGTGCGCTGGAAGAACTCGACGGGGTCCTGGTACTCCTTGGCCGCATTCTGCTGCACTGCTACCGAATAGAGATCAGCGGCGAACTCGGCATTGCTGTACCGCCCCGACGCCACGTCCGGGTGCGGTTCGAGCACCTCTCGCCACGACGGCAACTCCGCGTCCGCGGTCCCGGGCAGGGCGGTCGACCGAACCGCGTTGCGGGTCTGCTGTTCGAAATTTCCCCGCAGGATGTCGAGACGTGACGTGCGGACCACATCAGCTTCGCGCACCGCACCGATCGCACGCATGACGCGCTCGATGGTGTCCAGGGCGCGCACGGCATCATCAGGGGAGAACGACTTGAAGTGCGCGACGTCGTTGCGCACACTTCGCAGCTCGCCGACGAAGCCTTGTTCGCCTCGGGACAGATGGTCGTTGAAGAGGTATCCGAGCGAACCCATCGGCTCAGTGATGATCCGGAACTGGTCCTGCGGGTCGGTGCGGGAATACTCCTTGCCGTGGATTCCCTTCTCGGCGTCCTTCGCCGCCAGGAGGATGGTCCAGTCGGCACCCGGCGGCACGTGCCTCGCCGCCACTTGGCCGATGTACGGATCGAGCATCGCGGACAGGGATTGCAGCGCGGCGCGCACTGCGTCGATGTTGCTGGTCGCCATCAGTCCTCGATCTCGAAGTCGAAGCTGCCCTGACTTTCGGTCGCGGGTTGCGCGCGGCCGGTTGCCTGGGTGAGGTCGGCCCACGAGCCGCCGAGCAGGTTGAACAGCCGTGCGTCATCCGGACGGGACTTCTGCGTCATCTCATACAGGCGGTACGCCAACCGCTGAACCGACTCGACGTCCACTTCCGCGCGGGTTCCCGCCGCGGCCATGAGCCGCGCGGCAGCGGGGAGGCCGCCGTCCTCCGCGGATAACGCCCGTGCCACCTGCAGAGTCACCTCCCATACCGAGATGCGGTGATCGGTGACCGGGTTCCACGACGCCGACAGATCCTGCGGGCGCAGGAGCTGGACGATGCCCTCCCCCTGCGCGAGGACTCCTGCGTCGGCGAGACCGCGCACCGACGTGTTATAGGCGCGCGCCAAGACGTCAGCCTCACCGAAAGGAGCCTTGCCCCAGCCGTATTGCTCGTACCACTTCAGGCAGAATCGGGTGTCGGCGTCGAGGTCGCCCTCTTGCTCGGCGAGCACCTCGTCAAGAACTTGATTGATCAGCGCAAGAGCGGTCTTCACCGACATCTCTGAGCCGTCGTTCTCAATGACTCGGTGGTAGCCCGAGAAGACGGCCATTCCCGGCCCGATCGTTGCCTGTGCAAGGTCGACTGGGGCGATGGCACCTTCGCGCATCTGCTCGAGCGCAAGAGGCAGCTCGCGCTTCAGCGCAGCCAGGAATCCGCGACGCGTGGTCTGGCCAGCGTTCTCGCGCCTAGGGCGAAGCACGAGGACGATCGACGAAGCGAGTGCGTTCGTGCCGAGTGAGATCATCCGTGCCGATCGCTCGGACCGAACCGGCCAGGTGGCCGTAATCGCCCAGCCTGCGCGGATCATGCCCTGGAGGATCGTCGCCCACCCGGTGCTTGCAATTCCTTCGTGATCTAGTTCAGCCTGTTTGAAGGCGTAGTAGACCGTTACAGGAAACTCGTCGGTCGCTCCATCGCGAGCCTTCGCAAAGACGCGTTCAAAGCCATCTTCGAAGAATCGCTCAGCTCCTTCTCGCCCGTCATGCCGATAGGGGCTGGCGACGAGTTCCTCTGCCTTGGGTACGAGCATTGATGCGAATAACGAGGGGTGGATGTCTCTCAGCGAGCGGCGAAGCCAGACATAGAAGAAGTCCGAGAGGTCAGAGTAAGCGATGTTGTCGTAGTACGGCGGATCGGTCGCCACGACTGTCCCTCCGTAGCCTCGCGAGGCTGCGTCCGCCTGCGTGACTTGCGCCGGCGGACGCGCTGGGAGCAGGTCGATAACCCTGGTGATGCCGCCGAGCGAAACCGTCAGGTTCCCTGATGCGGATCCAAATGGGTACGTCTCCGCGAAATTCCAGTTCATGGGGATCGCTTGCCGCGTGAACAGATGGGTGGCTTGGTCCATCCCAGGTGACCAGTTGACGAGGCTATTGCCTATATCGGCAAGTTTGCTTACGCCAATCCCGAGGTAGGTTGCGACGGCATCCGCGTAGGCCTCGGCGCCGTTCCCGCCTTCGGAGAGGCGTGCTCCGGACGGCATGCCGGCTGCGAGGGTGTCCTCCAGGACTTTGGCCCGCGCCTCGCCCACGAGGTCGCTGAACGTTGTCAGCGCCACCAACTGGCGATTCGTGAACGCATCGGACCAGCGGGGCATCCCATACATCGGCAGCCGGTCGACGTCGTGGTTCGGTGTAGGTACGAGTTGGTCAGGTGTGTGGGCCGGACGATCCACTGCGGAGGCCTGCTCATGCTGGGCAGTAGGGGCAAGGTATAGGCGCCGCCGATCGCCCTCGGCGACAACAGCCATGAGCCGTGCGCCGAGGCCCACGGCCTGTGCCTGGCTACGGAGGTACTCCGCTGGCGTTGACGACCCACATGAGACGCATGTGGCTATGCCGCCAGCTACCGTCCCATCGGTTGCCTTCGTCGGTGCCTTGGCGATGTCCTGCGCGACCGCGAATTCGACCCGCCGCCCACTGGGCGTCGTCGTGTCGTCGACCACGGTCGGCACGACGTACGCCTCTTTGCCCTTCTTCTTCCCGAGCCACCACGAGCGCACCAGTGGCATTTCGATACCACAGGCCGGGTTGGGGCAGGTGACGGTGCGAGCCCAGATCCAGGCGATCGTCGTCGCCTTGGTCTGCTTCTTCGTCTTCTCGTCGATGATGGTCGCGTCCGGGTAGAGGTGCCCGATCCGCTCCTTGGCTCGATCGCGCATCCACGCGCCGTAGCGACGGACGTCTTCGGCCAGTCCGGTAGCCCGTGGCCAGGCGACGAGTGAGGTGTCGGCGGCGCCGGGGAAGACCGGTGGCCGCCCCGCGAACTTCGGTGGGATTTCGATGAGTGCCTTGTTGATCAACACGGCCACGGGGTTGAGGTCCGATGCGTGGGCCTCCAGGCCGAGGCGCTGGGCTTCGAGCGGGATCGTGCCTCCTCCGGCGAACGGATCGAGGATCGCCGGAGGGTTGCCACCCGTGGATTTGAGGATCTCCTCGTGGGCCTCGCGCATCAGGGCCTCGTCGTTGACGTTCTCCCACTTGACCAGCCGCCGGATGATTGCGTGCAGGCGTTCACGCTCGGCCTTCTGCTGTTCCTCGGTGAGATCGGGGTTCGAGGACGGGTCGTCGACGAGCTGCGCGAAGAGAACCGCACGCGCGGCGGCGAGAGGTCGGCGGGCCCACCACAGATGCAGCGTGGAGGGATGCCCGTGTCGGATGGATTTCTCGCGGGCGGACTCCGCGTTGATGTCTTCCAGCGGGATCGACACCTCGATCAGCTTCTTGCGGATAGGGGCGTCGGGCGTCGTCGTCATCGGGGAAACTCCAGGGGATCGGCTGTTCTGATGCTAGCGGCGCTGTGAGGCATGGCGTCCGACGACGTGGCGTCCGTCCCAATAACGACAAGCCGCGGCACTGTCGGCTCAGGAGCCACTGACTCACCATTACGAGTCAGGCGTCGTCGGCCCGGTTTGGGCCGGAGGCTCCGGCAGTCGCATCTGCGGTAACGCCCAGCCGGGATCGGACAGCCCGACCTATGTCGGCGGCGGCTTGTTCCATGGAGTCGTGCTCCCAGACTCGAAGGACAGCCCATCCGAGGGAGAGCAGATGCGCATCGGTCTCGCGATCCCGCTCCTCGTTGCGAGCGAGTTTGGCTGCCCACCAGGCGGCATTGGTGGCGGGCGCCGTCTTGTGCTCAGGGCAGCCGTGCCAGAAGCAGCCGTCGACGAACACAGCGACCTTGGCGCGAGTGAACAGGATGTCCGCCCGACGGCGGGGCATGTCGGGCAGTGCCTGGTCGACGCGATACCTGAGCCCCAGCCGATGGAGTTCCCGACGGAGGAGCAACTCGGGCGCGGTGTCACGCGTGGCTTGTCGGGACATCCTCGCGGAGGTTCCGGGCAGCACGTCCGTGGGCGGCATGATCGGCGTGGCGCCGGCGCTCGGAGTGGCGCTGGTGCTAGATGGGAGGGGTTCGCTAGCCTCAGGCATTATGTCGGCCACCTCGCTATCATGCCCCGCGCGATGACGTCGGAGCAGCCCGATACGGTGATCCGTACCCTCGACCTGTTCGCGGGTGCCGGTGGTTTGACGACTGGTCTTGGCCTGACGCCGGGCCTCCGGATTGACCCCGTCTGCGCCGTGGAGTTCGACAAGTCCGCGGCCGCGACCTACACGATCAACCACGGTGGACGTATCGAAGACGGTCGCGTCGTCGGTGGGCCGGTGTACGCAGGAAGCATCCAGGATTGGCTTGCAGAGGCCCCTGAGGTTGAGGTCGAACTCGTAGTCGGCGGCCCTCCGTGTCAGGGATTCTCGACGCTCGGCAAGCAGAAGGTCGACGACGACCGCAACCTCTTGTGGCGCAAGTACGCCGAGGCCGTCCATAGGTCGAGGCCGCGGTATTTCGTCTTGGAGAACGTCCCTGCTTTCCTGACCTCCCCACAGTGGAAAGTCTTCCAGGAGGAACTGAAGTCCGGAATGCTCGAGGACTACGAGATCGAATTCGGCATTCTCAATGCGGCCGATTATGGCGCGGTTCAGGCACGTAAGCGGGTCATCGTCATCGGACACCGCAAGGACCAACCTGCGCCCGGCCTGCCGGAGAAGACGCACGAGCACAACCACATCAAGCTCAGGGCGATCTTTGAGGACATCTCCGTCCAGGTCGACCGCATCGGCGTTCCCGACGGCAGAGTCTGGTACGAGGGCCTCGACCGTCCCGGTGCGTTCTCCACGCGCCAGCTCCACTTCGGGCGCTACTACACGAAATTGTCGCTCGATCGATTCGCCACGATCCCCGAGAACGGGAACCGCTTCGACATCCCGGACCATCTGCTGCCCCCTTGCTGGCGCAAGCACACCACCGGAACGGGTGACGTCATGGGCCGGCTCCATCTCGACCGGCCGTCCGTGACGATCCGTACCGAGTTCTTCAAACCCGAGAAGGGCCGCTACCTCCATCCCACAGAGGATCGCGTCATCACTCACTACGAGGCGGCGCTGATCCAGGGCTTCCCCGAGACGTACCAGTGGGTCGGAACCCGGGAGGAGATCGCGCGACAGATCGGCAACGCCGTGCCGATCCCGCTGGGCCAGGCGATCGGTCGTCAGCTCCTGAAGGCGTTCGAAGGGAGCGTGGGCGTCAAGCCTTCGCAAGCGGCTTGAACCAGGCAGTGTCCCGCTGACCGTCACGCTCTTCGCTGGCGGACCGGTCCACTGCCCTGGGCGCTAAAACGCGGGCGTGCGTGGGGCGCCGGGCTGGGCGCGACAGGACGCCCGACCATCGACACGGGACGCTCGAGTTCGATCAAGACCTATGACCTTGGGGAGGCGACGCGGTCGGCCGGCGATCACGACTCGGAACTGCGTGGCCGATCCAGTCGAGCCGCTGTCTGCTTGAGCCACTCATCGTGGACGTCTGCCCACGAGGCGATCCTTGTGGGGTTGATGACGCCGCCTGAGGTGGGGAACACCCAGTGCCGGGGCGCCTCATAGCCCGGGTCCGGTGAGAGCTTCATTCCGCCGGACCAATAGAGGCCCCACATCGTGCCTTCGCAGACCCAGGGATCCTCAGGGAAGCCGGGGTGCCAAGCGGCGAAGTAGCCGTCGTCCTCGAGGCGTGCCACGATCTTGACGATCGCTCCCTGCACGGGGTCGCTCCAGGCGCAGGGCTCGCCCGCTACGAACACTTCGAATCGACCTTCGGGATCGCTCAACCTGTCGTCCCGGACGAGGCTCCGCAGGATGCCGTACCACCCTGCTCTGGGCGGGTCTGCCCAGGTGAGCGTGAGTGTGCGGCGATCGAAGTCGTACTCCGATACCCATGCGCCGACGTGGTACTCGCCGTAGCCGCCCTCGTTGAACTCGTCCCAGCGCATCTGCTCGTCTTCGTCAAGAGACCCCCGCGACGTGTAGGTCACCCAGCCCGTGTCAGCGCGAGCCAGACAACCGATGCCGCTGGGGTCGGACAGGACCGCAAGGCCGCCGGCGGTGATGCCCGGCATGGTTTCCAGGAGATCGCGGGCGGCCTCGAACCCTTGCGGGTCGGCACCTTCATGGGGGTAGATGGACTCCGGTACGGCTTCCTCGTAACGTGCCACGATCTCGAAGGCGGGATGCCACCGCCGGTCGTCTGATTCCCGGCCGGAGTGGAGGGCGATGAATCGCATGGGCGCAGGCTACAGCCCGACACGTCAGAGGCGGCCGTTACGATCGCTCAACACGTAGTGGCCCCGGGAGGATTGATGGACGAGTGGTCGCAGGGTGCTCGCGCCGACGCGCTGAGTACGTCCACCGTGCAACGGGCATGGCTCGTCGCCAGTCGAATCGTGGCGTCTCGGCCGTGGCTCGACGTGAGCTGGCTCGAGGGCTACGACTACCCGGGGCACCTGGTCGTCCACGACGGTTCAGAGGGCCCGGCACTGCACTTCGACAGTGACGAGGGCCCAACCTGGGAACCACGATTGGCGCCCGACGTGGAACTCGATTGGGACGACGTCGAGGACATCGACGCCCTCGATCGACTCGCACCCATCGACTGGGCGGCGCTCTGGGGCGCATCCGCGCCACACGCTGAGGTGACTGGCAAGGCCGCCATCTACACACTGATTGCGTACGTCCTGAACGCGCACGGAAACGACGGGCAGTGGTCGGTGCGACCGGCGAAGCTGGTCCACTACACCGACGAATCGGCGGCTGCCCCTGACTCCGCCCTGAGCCTGATTGATGACTTCACATCGCTGAAGTCCGCCGTCGAGTTCTACGTCGGGCAGATTGGGAGTCCCTCGTGGGGCGACGGGACGGCCTGGCACGAACCGTTGTGGTTGGTGGCGCGGGACGACGAGCCGCGCCTTGTTCTCGACGAAGCGGGCCAAGTTCACCTGACAGCAGGATCGCTGTCTGAGGCGATCGAGGCGCTCGAGGCGGCAGTGGATCTCGGAGGTGTCGAAGATGCGTGGCGCATCGACGTGCTGGATGCACTGGCGCGGGTGCGTGGCAGCTTTTCGTCGCTCGCGGCTCTCCTTCGCCGCGGCCCGGCGGAAACTATCAGCGCAGTGAAGCCGATCGGCGGAGTTGTCCAGCCGTACGCGAGGAGGCTTCTGACCCAATCCGAGCGCGACGAGTTCGGCTGGACGGCGCCAGAGTCGCGCGCCCGCGTCGTCGTCCTGACCGGCTCTGGCATTTCGGCTGAGTCCGGACTCCCTACCTTCCGCGACGCTGACGGGTTGTGGCGGAATCACCGCATCGAGGAGGTCGCGTCCACTGAGGCGTTCGCACGCGACCCGGCGCTCGTCCACGAGTACTACGACCTGCGTCGGCGGGCTACCCGCGCCGCTGAACCGAACGATGCTCACCACGCGCTTGCAGAACTCGGCTGGCGCTTGGGGCCTGAGGTCGTGGTCGTGACGCAGAACGTTGACAACCTCCACGAACGAGCCGGGTCCCAGGGCGTGCTCCACATGCACGGCGAACTGATGAGCGCGTGGTGCACTGCCTGCGGGATGCGATGGATATGGGAGGACGACCTCGCCGGCGACCCGCCCTGCCCAGACTGTGGGCGGGCTGGGATGCGTCCCGACATTGTCTGGTGCGGCGAGGAGGTCTACTGCCTGGGCGAAAGCCTCGCGGCGATCGACAGATGCGAGGTGTTCGTGGCAGTCGGCACCTCCGGGACCGATCACCTGGCCGCAAGTCTGGCGGTCCGGGCGAAGGCTCATGGCGCCCGAACTCTGCTGCTGAACCTGGCGGATCAAGCTCAAAGCAGCTTGTTCGACGAAGTCAGGCTCGGCAGGGCGTCATTGGTCGTCCCGACGTGGGTGAAGGACGTTCTCGATGAATTCGCTGGCCCAGTCGTGTAGGAGGTACATCGCCGCCACGTCCGCGACGGAAGTGCCCAGCTGCTGGCGCCGGAAGGGCAGCCATGCCAATAGCTTGTGGGCAACACGAGACGACAGCCGAAGGGGGAGGGGTCTCGGGGTCGACTGGGCCTACTAGGCGCTCACTCTCGGACGAGCCTCGTCTGCGTCGCGTGATGCGGACGCAGCATCAGATGGGCGAGGTTCAGCGGCGAGGGCTAGCGTGAGGCGGCGCGAGGTTGGGCGTTGCGTGGGGCCTTGGTTCGGCGTGCGACTCGACGCGGTCCGGGATTGGATGGTTGGCTATTCGGACTTGCTGGGCCATCTCTTGCGCGGCGCACTGTGGGTCGGTGTCCCAGGCGCGGGTGAGGGCGACAAGCGCCGATCGAAGGAACGCCGCTGGGGTGCCTGTCTGGGCGGCAATGTGGTCGATCCCGGCTGGCCATTCGACTGGTGGCTGGGCGGTGACGACCCGCAGGGCATCCAGCGCGTGTTCGCCTTCCTGCCCTCGGTCGAGGAGCTCGTCGATCAGGGTGTCGGCCAATGGGGTCGCGCCATTGACGGCGAGGACAAGGTGATTGGGCTTGCCCTCAGCGACTAGGCCAGCGGGATCGCTCCCGTCCGGGAGACGGGTGTGGAGTGGGTCGATTCCGTAGGGAGTGAGCATCCAGTAGTCGCGTTCGGCGGCGGCTCGTCCCGCAAAGTCAGCATCGGTTGCGATCACCGGTGTGCGTCCGAATCCGTCGAGTTGGGCGGCTTGTTCCTCGGTGAGGCTCGTGCCGAGGGATGCGAGCCCGATTGCCCTCCTGTGTGTGGCTATCGTGACGGCGATGGCGTCCATGGGGCCTTCGACCAACACAGGGGTTGCGTCACCAGCTGGGTCGCCAGCGGCGAAGAGTTGGGCGCCCTTGTGGAAGAGCGGGGTGTCGGGGGTGTTGAGGTACTTCGGTCCGCGCTGGTCGTCGTCGGTGTAGATCGGATTGCGGCGACCGACGAAGCCAAGGACCTGGCCTTGGTGGGTGATGGGGAACACGACGCGGTCGCGGAAGCGGTCGATGAGGCGTCCGGTGCTGGCGGTGGTGGCGACGCCGACAGCGAGCATCTCATCATCTGTGACGCCCTGGCGGCGGAGGTGGGTGACGAGTCCGGTCCAGCCGTCGGGGGCGTAGCCGGGGCGGAAGATGCTGCCGGTGAGGTCTTGGTGGAAACGCTCAATCAGGTAGGGCCGAGCCCAGCTGTCGATGAAGCGCTGCTCGTAGTAGCGGGTGGCGAGCTCGTTGATGTCGGCGAGCCGCTCGGGGGTGGCGGGGCAGTCATGCCACGCGTTGGCGCGGTCCTGCATGCGCCGGATATCGGCCTCGGTGGGTTCGGGAACGCCCAGATTGTTGCGAATCATCGCCTCGATGGCGAGCGCTGCCTCGACGGTCAGTTCGACGTCCTCGAACTCCTCGGGCGGCGCTTCCTCTACAGCAAGGGGGTCGTTGTGGTGGGCGATCGTGGGGACAACGTCGTCCGGGACGTAGCCGTCCCACAGGTCCGCCGGAGGCTGGTCGGTCTCGATCACCTCAGTGGGCGCCACGGGGTCGGTGAGCAGGGAGAGTCGCCAGACCCAGGCCTGGCAGCGATCGACGTGGCCGTCGGGGGTGAGGTTCTGTGCGTCGGTGAGCAGGGTGTCGAGTGCCCATCCTCTCTGCAGGCCGCGCTCGATGGTTGCCACCAGCGACGGCCACCACGGGCTCGCCTGTAGCTCGCTTGAGCGATCCTGGCCGAGCGTTGTCGTGAACGAGTCGAGCCAGTTTGCGGCGAGGTGGTAGCCGCTGTCGTCCTCGGCGACGGCTGGGGAGACGTGGCGGGAGATCCGCCACCACAGCGCGGCGGCAGTGTGGTCGTCAGGCAGTGGTCCGGCCGCTGCAGATTGGTCGAGCAGTTGGCGTGCCCGGATGCCGCTGGCGGACAGCTGGGAGAGCCGCCGGGCGAGCGTGGGCGCGAAGGAATCGGTGAGCAGCGAGGGGCTGATCTCGGCGAGGACGTGTCCCCATTCCTCAAGGGCGGCGGACTGGATGGTCTGGAGGCGCTTGTCGAGCTGTCGCTGCCAGCGAGCGGCGGCGTCGGAGTGCTGACGGTCACCGGTGGGCCGCTGGTCGCTGGCGGGGATCGCGTGCGCGGCACGCCACACTTCGACGTCCGCGACCAGTGAGGTCGGCGGTTGCCCGGAGACACTGGAGAGCCACTGTGGCGGCTTGGCCGAGGCAGCCGTGCGCTCGCCGACGGTGACCGCCAACTCGTCGACGCGGGCGGCACGAGCGATCAGGTAACCGCCCCACAACGGGTGGTGTTCGAGTGTCCCGGGAATCGGCGTCAGCCAGGGGAGTGGGCCCCGCCGTCCGCGCCACTCCTGGTCGGCGATGCGCCAGGCGAGAACGGAGGCCGGGTCGTGGGCGGCGCTGATCGGGGCGGCGCTGGCGCGGGCGAGAGCGTGGGCGGGGTTGCGTCCGTCGGCTTGGATCATGAGGAGCTCGGACTGCAGCGCCTGCCAACCGGCAGCCTCGGTGAGCCCTGGAACGAGGGCGTCGACCTGGCGCAGGAGAGCACGGATCCCGATGTCGCCAGCGGTGTGGGTGGCGGCGAATGCGATGGCGTCGGTATACCGGTCGACGGCGTCCTTGAGTTGGCTGCGCGGGTCGCCGGTCTCGCGGAGTTGGGTGGTTGCCGAGACGCAGGCCTCGTCGCGTCCGAGGATGCGTTCGAGCAGGTCAGTGGGGGTGAGCGGGTTAATCACCTCGGGGTCGATGGTGGTGTGCGGGTCGCCGTCACCGACGGTGACAAGGTAGGAGTGGTTGGCGATCCGGCCGCGGGTGAGCATGGTGTAGGCCTGCTGGCGGGATTCGCTGCCGGCGAGCAGGCCGTGGGTCGTGTCCGCGGTGATGCCCTGGGCGGCGTGAGTGGTGGAGGCGTAGCCGAGTTCGACCGATTCGGCCACGTAATCGGCGGGCAGGGTGACGTGGCGGCCGGTGCGGAGGTGGCGTGCCCGAATGCCGCGCTTGGGGTCGACCTGGAGGACGGTCCAGCGGTCGCCGTTCTTCACCCAGTCGGTCGCCGAAGTGCGCAGCCGACGGCTGTTGGTGCGGGTGATGATCACGTCGCCGGTGCTGGCGCGGTTGCCGTCCGCCAGCTCGACCTCGACACCTGCTGGGCGGCCGCCGAGGCGTTGGATGCGGGCGCGCTGGTTGAGTTCGGCGACGAGTTCGCGGGTCGGGGCGAGCATGATCGAGTCGAGCCCGGCGGCCTGGTCAATGCTCCAGGCGGTGAACAGGTCGTCGGCCATGGTGGTTTCGTCGCCGACGTGGATGCGGTGGTTATCGAGGTAGAACCCGAGGGCTTCCGGGAGCCCGTCCCTGAGGGCGAGGGAGGCGGCGCCTTCGGCTTGGTCGGCGAACCGGACGAGTTCGGTGAGCCGGAGCGCGCCGTGTTCGGCGTCGATGTCGCGCAGGATGCCGCCGGCCTCAATGGCGGCGAGCTGCTGGTTGTCGCCGATCAGCCGGACGCTGCCGCCCCTGGCGAGGACGTGTCCGATGACGGTGTCGAGGGTGAGGGTCCCGGCCGTGCCGGCCTCGTCGATGATGACCAGGGTCTTGGGCCCGACCGTTTGCAGCCAGGCGGGCTGGTCGTTGTTGTCCACTGACCAGATGAACTTGGCGAGGGTGTCGGCGTGTGCACCGATCTGTTCGCCGAGGGTGGCTGCCGCGGTTGCGGACGGGGCGAGACCGAGGACTGTGCCACCGGCGTTGCCCCAGGCCTTCGCCAGAGCGTTCATGGCGGTCGTCTTGCCCGACCCGGCCGGTGCGATGGCCAACTGGACGCGCGCGCCTGAGGTTGCCATCTCGCGGACGAGCATCGCCTGGCCGGCATTGAGCGGCACCCCGTCGGCTTCGGATTGCAGGATCGCCAGGTCGACCGCCGGGCCCGGGATGCGTCGGCCGTCGCGGCGTCCGGCGGACGTGATCAAGCGCTGCTCGGCGTCGAGAATGCGCCGTGAGGTGTACTGCTGGGCGCCGGCGATCTGATAGACCGACGCGCCGTCGGCCCTGCGTAGCGGCTCAGGGTCGCTGATCGGGTCGGGCTTGGCCAGTGCGATCGAGTGGACGCGCATTGCGCTCTCGACGATCCGCTCGACGAGTTCCGGGACCTGATCGGCAGCGGGTGTTGCTGCGCGGACGAGTCGTTGCGCCTCTCCGATGAGGTGCCAGCTCTGCCACACCGACCGGTCCTGCTCCACCCGGCGCACGACCTTCGCCGCGGTGGCGTCCACCCAGGCGTCGTCCAGCCTGACCGGACGAAGCCTGGACGGGTGCAGTGCGCGGTCGAACATCGCGCGGATGCCGCTCTCGTCGCCGAACACCTCGGACGCCTCCCGGTGCCAGGTGGCGCGCTGCTGGGCGATGGTTCGAGGCTCGTGTTTGGCGTCGCGGGTCTCCAGCGTGGCCTGCTCGGCGAGCGCGATCGACTCCACCGGTGTCGGTGGGCGGCCGTGGTCGCGCTGGAATGCGGCAACGAGCTGACGGCGACGTGCTTCGATGCCCTTGCGGCGGGTCGACCAGCGATCGGTCAGCCGCGCGTCGACCCCGACGATCTCGCGCACGGGTCGCTTGCGTGGGTCGGACTGGGCGCGTTCGGCGAACCTCAGCCCGAGGTCGCCGACAAGGTGGCGTTCGAGGGCGGTGTTGTAGGTCTCCGAGGCTGCGACGATCGCCTTGTGCAGCACGCGGGAGTCGATGCTCAGCCAACGTCCGTCGGTGAGGGTCTGAACCTTGTTCGCGACGGCGACGTGGGTGTGCAGGTCGGGGTCGCCAGCGCGGGAGTCGCGGTGGGTGAAGGCGGCCGCCACGAGGCCCCGCACGTCGACCTGCCGGATCCCGCCTCGCCCGGTGCGGGTGAACAGCGCGTGGGTCTCGATGAATCGCAGCGCATCAGCGACGGCCGCATGGTGGGCGCGTTCGATGCGAGCCGCCAGGTGGGGCTCGGCGAGCGCCCACAGTGCGGAGACGCTCTTCACCGGGGAGAAGGTCAGGTCGAACCCGGCCACGGCGGTGGTCTGCTGGCGAGACAGTTTCGCCATGAACCCGGTCAGCTCGCGCACGTCCAGGGGAGCTCGGTGGTGCTCCTTGGTGAACATCTCCAGGGCGACCTCGCTGCGCACCTGCGCCCGGTCCGCGATCGACACCGGTGCATTGGCCGGGAGTCCTCGGGCCCGGTTCAGTGCCTGAAGTCGTCGGGCGACCTCGATCCGGAACGGCCCGATGTCGGAGTCGTACACGCTGAACGGCGTGCCGAGGCGGGTCGCCTTCAGGATCTCGATCGACGTGGCGCCCTGCTCGAACAGTGCCCGCGACCGCTGCTGGGCGAGGGGGTGCAGGCCTGCCCCGAACAAGGCTTGCATCTGCTCGGCGGTGACGATGTCGCCTGCGTTCAGCCCGGCGATGCCGGCCATGCCCGAGCCGACCCAGCGGCCGGGAACCTCGCCCTTCTCCGAGTAGTACGAGGCGAGGGAGACGTGGCCCTTCTCACTGGAGTCCATCGCGGCGACCTGCCGGGTCAGGTAGTCGTACCCCGATCCGGCCGTCAACCGCCGCATGGACATCGTCACAGGAAGAAAGGCAGATGAGCTCTTCTTGGGTGGCCGGACGCTGCAGAACCCCTAGTCACGGGCTGGTGCCAGAGGTGTGTTCGACACGGGAGGGGTTCCTGAGGCTGGAGGAATGGTCCCGAGGGTCGGGGGCCTGGGGTGGAGCTTGGGGACGCGGGGCCTGGGGGGCGGGGGTCTGGGGACACGGCAGGGGGCTGGGATCTCGGAGGTGTCCGGGCCCGGGTCTACTGTGAGCGTCGTGATCGGTGAGCAAGCCACCTGGAACGGTGCCCTTCTGGATCGTGACCAGTGCTCCCCGGACTTCGTCCGCGCGGGTGATCGGCTTGCGGACGCTGCCAAGGCAGGCGACTGGGACGCGGTCTGGGCGGCGCTCGACCAGGAAGCACAATCCGGGGTCCTCGACGTCAACCAGTGGCGACCCGGCGGACCGTCCTGGTTCACGCCACTTCACCAGGCGGCCTGGCTGGGTGCGCCGGGAGAGGTTATCGACGAGTTGCTGCGGCGGGGGGCATGGAAGAGCATCACCGACTCTGCCGGACGCCGGCCGGTCGACATCGCTCGCGAGAGGGGGCATCTTCGACTGGCAGAGATGCTCGAGCCCACCTTCGATCGGGCCGGGCGTCCGGGTGACGATCTCCTCGGCGCGCTGAACGGACAGTTGGCGACCCTGGTCGCCGACGTCGCGCGGCCAGCACTGGAGACGAACAGTGCGCGCGTTCGCTGCCCGGACGTGGTCGTCATGTTCGAAGACTCGGGCCCGGACCGGGTCTGGTTCCCGATCCCCGGGATGGCGGGCGGATTCTCCATCGAACTGCGCCACCGCCGGCTCCACGTCGAGAGCTGGAGCCGTGTGGTCGGAGGCTCGGGGCTCTACCACGTGATCACTCAAGATCGCACCGTGCTCGTTGAGGAGGGTTTCGTATGAGCGACCTTGTTGGGGAGCCGAGCGTGGAGTTGAGCCCGCCGCCGACAGGGCCGTCCTCCACCCTGACCCTGGCGAGCGTCCTGCAAGCAGCTCACTTGGACCCGGAGGATGTGCTGCTGATCAGGCACCCGCTGAGCCACGCGAATGCGCGTCTGGCGTATGAGTCGGGCCAGCTGATCCCCTACACCAGCGAGCAAGGTGCCGGTTTCCCCACGAAGTACCGGTACTGGCTGACCTTCGTCGGCGAGGAGGGCACGAGCGCCCGCCTGGTCGCCTGCTACGAGAACCGCGGATACCGGATCGCGCCGGACCAGTGGACCAAGCTGTTCGACTTGGTCGAGTCGGAGGTTCTGGCTGATCTCGTCGGCCGGCTGGTCATCGACTGGGGCGCCGGCGCACGCAGTTGGCGGCAACGAGGAGCCATGGCACCCCTGAAGCCGATCCTGTCCATCCTTGAGCGGCAGGTCAGACCGTTCCCTGGCTTCGAGCGGCTCGTCCTCACGTTCGCCGAACTCGACGAGGTGGTCAACCAACCGCGACGGTATGCGGCCTGGCACGCGTCAATGAGTGCGGTGAGCGCGATCTACCTGATCGCCAACCAGCTGACCGGCAAGCTGTACGTCGGATCGGCCCACGGCGAAGGCGGCCTGCTCGGCCGCTGGACCGACTACGTGCACTCCTACCATGGTGGCAACAAGAAGCTGGTCGCCGAGATCGAGGCCGACCCCTCCAGCTTCAAGGACTTCCAGTTCTCTGTGCTCCAGGTCCTACCGAGGACCGCAACCCCTGACCAGGTAGTGGGGGTCGAGAGCCTCTACAAGCGCAAGATGCTGTCCATCCCGTTCGGACTCAACGCCAACTGACTCGGGGCGGTTCGTCGACGGTCAGGCGCTGGCGGCACGGTCAGTGCCCACTACTAGTCGAGGAGCCGTGCTATCGCCGGCAGGTCGTTCTCGGGGTTGCGCCGCAGCCGTCCCCGTGTGGTGGCTTCCAGGTCTTCAGGTGTGATCACGATGAGCTTGAGCCCGTGGGTCGGGATGAGCTCGTCGCGACGGGCGTCGTACAGAGCTCGTTGCAGACCGCGGTGCACTCCGCTGACGGTCAGCCGGTCCGGCTTGTCGAAGTGCGGCACCGGCTGGTCGTGCTGGCGCTCGCGGTACTCGACGACGACGTTGGCGTTCGGCCAGTAGCCGTCGACCGGCAGCCGGACGCGCCGACCGGTCGCTCCCGGATCGCCGAGCAGCCAGTCGAAGCGATGCTGGCGAAGTCCCTTCTCACCCAAGGCCTGGTCGCAGAGGTCGAGGACGTAGAACTCGTCGCTGGTTTCGCGTCCCATGGAGTCGACCGTAGCTGACCAGTACAGCGAGTTGCAGCCGGTCTCCTCGGCTCTAGATGTACTGACCGGAGACGTTGGTCAATCGTGAGAAGGGCGGCTGGTTCCCGCAGGCTGTGTGAGGACGGTGGTGGTTGTAGTAGTGGAGCCAGCCATCGAGTTCGCCTCGGCGTTCGGCCTCTGAGGTGTAGCAGCGGGCGTAGGCCCAGCCGTCGGCCAGGGTGCGGTGGAAGCGTTCAATCTTGCCGTTGGTCTGCGGGCGATATGGCCGGGTGCGCTTGTGCGTGATGCCGAGTTCTGTGCAGGTGTCGCGCCATAGGTGTGAGCGATAGGCGCCACCGTTGTCGGACAGGACCCGCTCGACGGTCACCCCGCGGGCGTTGAACCACTTGACGGCCCTGGCCAGGACCGCTGTGGCGGTGTGGGCTGTTTCGTCGTCGTGGATCTCGGCGTAGGCGACGCGGGAGTGGTCGTCGATGACGGTGTGGACGTAGGCCTTGCCCATCAACGGGTCGTAGTGCTTGTTCTTGGGCTTGGCGGGTGTGGCTGCGCGGTTGCGGTCGCCTTGTTGGCGGCCGACGTAGCGCCAGCCTCCGCCGTCTGGGATGTTGCCGAGCTTCTTCACGTCGACGTGGAGCATCGCGCCGGGGTGGTCGTGTTCGTAGCGGCGGACGGGCTCCCCAGTGGCGCGGTCGACGTGGGAGAGCCGGTTCAGGCGCGCGTCGACCAGGATGCGGTGGACCGTCGAGGGCGCGATTCCGAGCCGGCATGCGAGCTGCACCGGCCCCTCGCGCAGGCGGAGGCGGAGCTGGATGCAGTGCTTCGTTGTTGCCTGGTCGGTCTTGCTCGGCGAGTGGTGGGGTCGTGAGGAGCGGTCTTGCATGGACTGGCCGGTTCGGTAGCGGTCGGCCCAGCGCTTCACGGTGGGCCAGGACACCTGGAACCGGGCAGCCACTTCGCTGATCGGCCAGCCCTGGTCGACGACGAGCTGGGCGACTTTGAGTCGATGGCGAGGGGTGAGGGCGGCGTTCGCGTGGGTCATAACTGTCCTGCCTCGTGGGGCGTCGTCCGCGGCATCCTGAGTTGACCCAGGGCTGCGAGCAGAGCTGCCATGGCCAGCGGAACGAGGCCAGCCGTGACGAACAAGGTGTGGGTGTGGATGTGGCGGCTGAGGACTCCGGTGAGGGCGATGGACAGGGGCATGAAGGCGATGGAGATGAAGAAGTCGAGGCTGGCGACCCGGCCGAGCATCTCCAGGGGGACGTGTTCTTGGAGGACGGTGCCCCAGATGACCATCCCGATCCCGATCAGCGCCCCGTAGAACGCCAGGCCCGCGCCGATGGCCCACGGGTTGCTCGTCAGGGCAGGGATGGACAGCGGCAGGCAGCCAAGCGCCCAAGCACCGACCATCGCGGGCAGGAAGCGCTCCGGAGTGCGCCACGACCCCGCCAGCAGCGATCCCATCAGTCCACCCGCACCCAGTGCCGCGAGGACGGCCCCGTAGAGAGCTGGGCCGTTCTCGTGCGAGGAGCGCATGAGGGCAGGGAGGAGAACTTCGAGTGGACCGGTCACGACCAGTCCCATGACGGCGGCGAACAGGACGCTGGAGCGGACCCAGCGTGTGCGGGCTACGTAACCGAAACCCGCAATCAGGTCGCTGATGGGTGAGGCGGCCGACGCGTCGGCCTCGGTCTCAGCCGGGCTGGGTGCGGGAAGCCGCAGGGCGGCGACCAGGCCCAGCGCGAGTGCTGCGGCGATGAGGTAGCCGCCCGCGGCGGGCATGCTCGCGCCGATGATCGCTCCGACGGTGGCTGGCGCGAGTGCTTGCCCGACCAGCGGACGGGTGGCTCCTTCCAACCCGTTGACGGCCATCAGGTCGTCGCTGGCCACCAACACCGGGACGAGGGCGGTGTAGGCGGGGAAGAAGAAGGCGGTCGAGACACCGATGACGAACGCGGAGGCCGCGAGCATCCAGAAGGTGACTAGGTCGAGGATGGCGGCGGTGGAGGTTGCCGTCGCCACGATGCAGTTCAGGGTGAGCACGCCCACGATGACGGACTTGTTGGGGATCCGGTCAGCGAGCACCCCGGCCGGGAGGGATCCGGCGAGCAGGCCGATGCCACTCCATGCGACGACACCCGACAGCGTGGCGGGCGTCGCACCCAGGTCGAGGGTCTGCATGGCCAGGTAGAGGGCCCAGGCTCCCTGGGCGAAGATGGTCAGCACCATGGCTGCGAACAGTGTCCGGTAGGTGGGGATGGTCAAGGGGCGAAGCGGGTTCATGAGGGGTCCTTCGGGTCAAGGTGCAGGTGGGGCCAGTCGGCCAGGTCTTTGAGCATCTGCCGGTCGTGCGTGGCGACGATCACCGCGCAGGAGGTCTGCAGCAGCTCGGTGGTGATGTCATCGACCAGGCTCGACGACAGGTGGTTGGTGGGTTCGTCCAGGAGCAACAGGTCCGGATCCAAGGCCAGACACATCGCCAGGTGGAGACGGCGTTGCTGCCCCTGCGACAGGCGCCCCACCGGGGCGCGGGTCGCGGAGGGCTCGAGCAGTCCGAGGGAACCGAGTGACGGTGCGTGGGATCGGCACCCGTGGTTGGCCAGGAACGTCTCGTAGGCCACATGGGCGGGACTGACGTGATCCCAGTCAGGAACCTCCTGGGACAACAGGGCGATGCGTGCGCTGGGGTTCACCCGCACGTGCCCCGAGGTGGGGACCAGCCGCTGACCGAGAACCGCCAACAGAGTGGACTTTCCCGCCCCGTTTGGCCCGGTGACAACTAACCGGTCTCCACCGCTCACGTCCACTGAGACCGGCGTAACCAACCGACCATCCACGGCGGCTTTGGAGGCGTTCACAACACTCTGCCCGGGGCGCGCGGACGAGACCGGCCACGCCAGTCGCAGTGGTGGTTGCGGCACGTCGATCTCGTGGCGTTCCAGGTCTTCGACACGTCGATTGAACGCTTGGACGACCCCTGCGGCACGGGTGGCCCGTTGGTGCTTGCCCGTTCCCTTGTCGGGTCGCCATCCGCCCTGAGACAGGCGAGAGCGTGCTTCGGCCGCGGCGCGTTTCAGTTCCGCGTGCTGGGCGACCTGGGCGGCATGGTCCTGCTCCCACGCGACCCGTTCCCGTCGGTGGCCCTCGATCCAGCCCTGGTAACCGCCGGAATAGGTGCGGGGCAGGCCATCGCGGGTCGGGTCGAGGTCCAGGAAGCTGGTCGCCACGTCATGCAGCAGGGCGCGGTCGTGGCTGACCAGGGCCAAGCCACCGGGATGGTCGCGCAGACGCTCGGTCAGGAAGGACAGTCCTGCAGCGTCCAGGTGGTTGGTGGGCTCGTCCAACAGCAAGAGGTCAGGTGTCGACCCGAGTGCGACCGCCAGCCGTACCCGGTACCGCTGGCCCACCGACAAGGTCGACAGGACCCGAGCGCGGTCACTGCAAGCGTTCAGACCCGCCAAAGCGATGTCCACGCGGCGTTCGGCATCCCACGCGTCCAGCAGCCTGGCCGCCTCGAGCGCAGCGGAATAGGCATCGGCCGCGTCCTCACCCGTGGCTAGCGCAGCGCTGGCCACGTCCAGCGCCTGCAGCGCGGCCCTGGAGGGAGCAGTCGCCTCGGCGATCAGGTCACCGACCGTGCGATCGTCCTCGGTAGCCATGTCCTGCTTCACCAGGACGAGGGAACCCACCTGGGTCACCACCCCTGAGTCAGGCTTCAGGATCCCAGCCAGCACGTGGAGCAAAGTGGTCTTGCCCCGGCCGTTGTCGCCGACGATCGCCAGCCTTGACCCGGCAGAAACGGTGACGTCGGCCCCACTCAGCACAGGCCGGTCCCCGAGTGTGACGTGAAGTGATTCAGCGCGGATGTGTGCGGCGGATCCCTGGGGTGTCCCGATCCACACACACGATCGAACAGGTTGTGTGATTGGCATTGCGTACTCTCAGCTCGTCATGGAGCCGGGCACCACAAAGCGGCCGCCCGGCAGATGGCCAGGACGGCAGACGAGAGATCAGAAGGGGTCCCGCCGCCGTCAGCGGGCGGAACGCAGCTTCATCGAAGCGATGCCTAAGTACATGCGGCCGAGGATACAGAGCGGGGCTGTACCTCGCGAGTCAATTAACGTCTCCGGTCAGTACATCTAGATCTGTCGCCGGGCTCGCCCCGCTCGCAGGCCTGTCCACAGAGTCGTCGCTCATCTGCCTGTAGTTGGTGAAGGGACTCGATCTCGAGGAGGCCAGATGTCCAGGCAGGCGATGAGGCAGGTTGCTCGGCGGCGGGTGCAGGAGGCGTTGGCGGTCAAGCAGAAGGAGCGGGAGGCGCAGGAGCGCCGGCTCCAGACCGCAGCGGTGGCCGTCCTGACCGCGCTCGCCGAGAGGGACGCCGCAGTGGTGTCGGCTGAGCTGGCCGCCGCGATCTCAATCGCGGCAATGGCGGCCGAGGGCCTGACCCTGGTCGATGTGGCCGACTGGTGTGGCGGCCTGGACGTCCGGGAGGTCACCCGGCTGAGCAAGCTCGCGTCCAAGGCGGTGCCGACATGAGTCGGCATCCACTTCACTGGCGGGCGCGGTGGGCACTCGCGCAGGTCACCGGGGTCCTGTTCAGTTCGTTGGTGTGGATCCTGCTGCTGGCGTCGGTGCCGTCGTGGCTGTTGGGTGGGCTGGTGGCCGGCACCGTCCTTGTGCTGGCCTTCCGGACCCGTCCGATGCTGCTGCTGGCGTTCGGTGCCAGGCCAGCGGCGCTGGCCGATCGTGAGGTGGTGCTGCGCGCGATCGTTCCGGTTGCGTCTCTGCGCGGACGCAACCAGCCCCGAGTGTTCGTGGGCAAGGGACGCCGGGCTGCCGGTTGGGATGTCACCGCCGCCGACCGGCGAACCCTGCTGGTGAGTGAAGCGATGCTGACGGCGATCACTGCGGGCACTGTCTCTGAGCTCGAGGTCAGCGCTCGCGTGGCCCGCGCCTTCGGCCAGTTACCGGCGCGGCGCTCCCGGATTGTCCTGGCGGTCGGCCTCTACTGCCTGCCATGGACGGTGGTCCACGCGTTCGTGGATCGGATCTCGTTCGCGCTGGCGAGGGTCCCGCTGATGTCGTTCGCGTGGCGGATGCGGATGGTGGTGTTCTTCCTGGGTCTGCTGGATGCCGTGCAGCATGGGCGTTGGGAGGCCGCCATCCCGCTGACAGTGCTGTCCGTTCTGACCTATACGACCGGGCCTCTGGATCGTGCGTGGCGGTGCAGGCTGGCTGAACTGGGCGATCGCCGAGTTGAGGACGAGGGTCTCGGCTCCGTCCCGGCGGCAGGCCGCCAGGACGGCTCCCGATCTGTTCAGCGTCTGGAGACGTTCGGATGAGCGATCGCACCAGCATCGAGCGCGACGCACAAGAGGCGTACGAGGCCGTCCGCCGGATCAACCACGCCACGATCTTCACCGGGGACGGGATTCCGGCACCGGTGGTCTACCGGACGCTGAGTTTCCTTCAGAGCGCCGGAGGCTACGGCCTTGCCCAGGCGCTCGGCCAGCTCGCCCACGGACTGGAGCGATCGCTGTCGACCTACGACGTCTACGAGGACGACGGACGCGACCCCGCCGACTCCGTCTCACACGCCACGACCGCCATGAACGACGCCGTCGCGCTGCTGGCCCGGGTAGGGCCGCTGCTCGATGACGCCCAGGCGGCGATCTCGAGTCAGGGCTACCGAACCTCGGACCTCAGCTGAACGGGAACCCGCGAGGCGCTGGCCGATCAGATTCACACCTCGCGCCATGGCGATTGCCCGTCACACTGCCTCGGATCGGCGCCTGCGCGGCGGGTCGCCAAGTTCGCGGCAGTCACCCACCTTCACCGGCCCCTGTCAGAAGTAATCCATTTTGGTATACTTTCGGCATGGCTGAGGTGGTGACGTATCTGGAGCGGCTCCGGGAGATCGCTTTGGATCAACACGGCTTCGTGACTGCGGCTCAGGCTGTCGCTGAGGGTATCCCGAAGACGGAGTTGCCCAAGCTCGCCGCTCGTGAGCGCGTCGAACGAGTGACGCATGGCGTGTACCGCATTCCCCAGGTTCCCGCGACGCCGCATGACAACTGGGCGTTGGCGGTGCTGTGGACCGGGGCCGCGGAGGCGTGCCTGTCGCACGAGACCGCGTTGGCCGCGTGGGACGTGAGTGACGTGAACCCCACTCTCATCCACGTCACCATCGACCGTGCCCGACGGCCGCGGCGGGCCGGCGGCGAGCGCTACGTGATTCACCGGCGGGACCTGCACCCGAGCCAGCGCACCTGGTGGGAGGCCATCCCCATCACGAACCTGCCCACGACGATCGGCGACTGTATCGAGACCGGTACCCCCACTTACCTCATCCGGCAGGCGATCGAACGAGGCGGACGCACCAGCCTGCTTCCGGCTGCCGAACGTGATCGGCTGACGAACCTGCTGGAGGAACGTGATGGACGAGCCTGAACCGGTGAACCTCGCCGCCGCACTGGGTGTCCTTCGACCCAAACAGAAGGCGCCCGGATCGGCACGCGTTCTGGACGCCTGGATCACCCAAGCAGAGCGGCAACTCGGCTCCGACGGCGGCCGTCTCGGCTGGCTTGTGGCATCCACAGTGGTGGCGGCCGCGCTTCAACAAGCGGTGGACGAGCAAGGCGAGCCACTGTTACTGCTCAAGGGCGGCACCCTCCTGCAGCACCGCTTGCCGCGATTGTCCCGCGCAACCACAGACCTCGACGGCCTGGTGCGCGGTGATCTCGGCAGGTTCATCGAGGTTCTCGACGAGGTGCTCGCGCGTCCCTGGGGCCCGTGCGTCCTGCGCCGGAACCCGGTCGAGGTGATCCAGGTGCCCAGCCGCGTCGACAAGCCACGGCGATTCGACGTCATCGTGCAGGTCAACGGCGTGACCTGGCGGCGCATCCAGGTCGAGATCTCCCCCGACGAAGGTTCTGCCGGTGCACAAGCCGAACCACTGCCGGCACCATCACTTGCCGGATTCGGGCTGCCCACACCCGACCACCTCACCGGACTGGCGATGCGCTACCAGATCGCCCAGAAGATCCACGCCGTCTCTGACCCGCACGACCCGCCGAGCTTCCACAACGATCGCGCCCGCGACGTCGTCGACCTGCTCTTGATCCGCGACCTGATTCGCGAGACGGGAAGCCCGACGCCCGGCGACGTCAGAGCCGCCGTCCTCGACATCTTCGCCGCACGCGCACGTGACGCGGCTGTCCTCGGCTACCCCGAGCGGAGGTGGCCGACGCGGATCATCGCCTACCCGCACTGGACCGCCAGCTTCGAGCGGGCAGCCCGCTCGGCCAGCCTGCCGATTACCCTCGACGAAGCTGTCGCTCAGGCGAACGTCTGGCTGGACGAACTGGACGCCAACTGATCGGGGTCCGGGAAGCCCGGTTGCGAGGCGCTGACCCTGCACGTCCGCGATGGACGGGAGCGCCGCGTCACGTCGATGGCGGCACATCCGCGCAGATCGCCGATCGCGGCGATCACGCTAACGGACCACAGGTCCCATCGCAGCCGAGTAGCGGAGGCCGCGCGACGGGCAAGGACGTGGCTGCACGGCTCGTTGTGGCAGCTGACGGGCGCCGGGTTCAGTCGCCGTCACCCGCCTGCCAGTAGAGGGCCGCATCGTTCAGCTCGTGACGTACCCGCTGCCGCTCGGCGCGGCGTTCGCGACGGTTGGCCTCGCCGCCGTGACACAGCTGGCAGGGGCACACGCCGCGACCGTCCCACAACCAAGTCCAGTGGCAGTGGCCGTGTTCCGGCTGCAGCGCGTCGAGGTCGAACGGGTTGGGCAGGTCGCAGACGCCGTTGGTGTGGTCATGGACTTCGACGCGGTCGAGGTCGCCACGAGCAACACGAATGCGAAGGGGGACGTGGGCGTGGGTACGAGACACAGCTGCCTCCGAGGGCTCAGAGCCCCGGGCCGCTATCCCTCGGTGAAGGACGGCCCGGGGCTATTGCTTGAGCCCTTCGCGCGGACGTGTCCTCATGACCCCATCCTGGCACGTCGCGGCCGACCCGGACGCGCGCGCCTTGTTGCGGCCAACGAAGGCGTCCATATCCGCCTGTACTGATGGAGAGCAATCCGCCTCCGAGTCCTGAGCATTGGAGGTCGGCCACATGATCCCTGACGCCGATGCTGGCCAGGCGATCCGCACACAGCCGGCGGACCTGCCTCTGATCGTTCAGGAGCAGCTGGAACTGGTGGCCGAGAGGCACGACGCAGGCGCGTCCGAGGCCGAAGTGGTCGAGCTGGTCGATGAGCTTGTCCGGCTGCGGGATTGGCAGTCCCGGTGAACACATCCGACCGCGGCCACGCGGAACGCGCGGAGGCCCGCCGGGCCACGGTGGAGCAACTCCACGCCCAACTCGCAGACCGGATCTCCAAGCTGGAGAGCCAGCAGGTCTGGCAGGAGTGGTTGAAGCTGATGCAGTCGCTGCACCGCTACAGCTTCAACAACACCTTGTTGATCCTGGCTCAGAAGCCCGACGCGACGATGGTGGCCGGGTTCGGCGTCTGGAAGCAGCGCGGCCACTGGGTCCGCAAGGGCGAGAAGGCGATCCGCGTTCTGGCCCCGATCACGAAGGCCGTCGACCTGTACGACGAACAGGGCGACCCGCTGCGGGACACGAACGGACGGTCCCGCCACTCCTGGCGGGTCGTCGGGGTGAAGCCTGTCAGCGTCTTCGATGCCAGCCAGGTCGAACCTCCCGTGAAGCTGCCGCCCCAGCCCCAGCTCCTTACCGGCCAGGCGCCGCCCGGGCTGTGGGACTCGCTGGCCCGACTCGCCACCGTGGAGGGCTTCACGGTGACGCGCGGCGACTGCGGGCCGGCGAACGGGTTCATCCACTTCGCCGACCGCGAGATCCGGATACGGCCCGACATCGACGACCTCCAGGCATGCAAGACTCTCGCCCACGAGGTCGGCCACGCACTCACGATGAGCCCTGAGGACGCCGGCCCCGTTGGTGCGCAGCGCGAACTCCGTGAGGTCGAAGCGGAGAGCATCGCGTACGCCGTCCTGGGTGCGCATGGTGTCGATACCAGCCGCTACACCTTCGACTACGTGGCCGGCTGGGCCGCTCGCGCAGCCACAGGGTCCACGTCGATCACCGACGTCATCACCGCCACCGGCCAGCGTGTCATCGCCGCCGCCGACCGCATCCTCTCTCACACCAAGCCCACACAGCACCTTGAGGACCAGCTCGTCGAGGACTGGGTCCAGGCAGTGCAGCCTTCCCCACCGCTCACCCAGGTGAGGACCCGCTGGGAGGCCGTTGCCGAGGCGCCGCTCAACGGAGTCAGTGTCGAACGGGCCGCCGTCCAGACGGTGGCGCGACAGGTGCCGGGAGTACCTCGATGAAGGCCGGTGGTCGCTCGGTCGATGAGGTCGAGCAGGCCCTCGGCCAGGCGTTCGGGCACATCCGCAACGCCACCGAGACGCTCCTTTCGGCCGAGGATCCGACGACTGAAAGCCTGCTGCTGGGTATCGGCTGCCTCGACCTGCAGAGCATGTTCGGAGAGGTCTGGCCGGCATGGATCCCGAATGAACTGACCGCATCAGAGTCACTGGCACACGCCGACGAAGAACTAGCCACGATCCTCGACGCCGTGCCGTTGGCGCTATGGGCGGCGCTGCAGTCACTGCGCGAGCAGGACGGCGATGGCCACCGTTGACGACCTCCTGGGACGCATGCACCGCCAGGCCGCCGGTCTGAGACCGAAGGGGCAGCCGGACCGGCAACTGCAGGGGTACCTGGCCGGATGGATCCCGCTGGCAGCCAACTCCCGACGCGTCCTGGAATCTCTTGACCCGAGACCAGGTGAGCACCCGGACCTCTACGCCACGCTCGAATCATTGACTCGTCGCCGCAGGATCAGCGCGGGAAGGCCCGACTCCGGCCTCGAAGCGCTGGCGCTCACGGTCGGCGCCCTCGGCGACATCCTCGACAGCTTCCCGAAGGACGTCGCCCGGGCCGGCCAAGCGCAGCGCTCGAGGCTGCAGGCGAGCATCCAGGCAGCCCTCCACGCGGCAGCCAGATCCACCCTGTCCATCGCCACCGGAAACCAGGACGTCGCCATGCTGGTCGGCAAGGTGGCCGAAGCCACCGAACTCGCCGCACTGCTATCCCCTCAAGCCCGGGAGAGCACCCTCGAAGTGCTCACCGTCACCCGCCTCGCCCCCGAGACCGTCGATGGCGCCGTCCAGCTGTGGCTCGGCGCGGCGGAGCAAACGTTCACCAACTACCAGTTCATCACCGCGATCGCGCTACAGGAGGCGGCGGCCACACTCTCACTGCTCTCCCAGGTCACCGCAGGTACCCTGCGCGAAGCCGCCAGTCGACGGGTCGTCGACCCCGGCGCCGCCCGGCAAGCGGCCGATCTCATGGACGGCGCGGCCGCGGCCTGGCGCAGAGCCAGCGCCTGGCCGTCGTCCGTTCAACTCGGCGGACTGGCACCCGAGCATCACCAGGCCGCCCGCTCGGTTCGTGACGCGCTCACCGGTCCGCCGCTCACCCGGCTCACGCTGCGCGAGAAGGTCCACGCGCTCCGATTCGCGGCGACCGCCGCCGCCACCGTTGGGCGATTGCAGGCAAGTTCCCTTGTCTGGGCGGTGAACTCAGGGGGACTCTGGACTGGGCGCGAACGACGCAACCTCCGCCCGCCCGGTGTCCAGCGCCGTCACATCAAGATCGACTGGGAACCGATGCCTCCTGACCATCCAGCGGGCATCCTGCTCGCGGATCGGGCGCGGGCCGCGTGGAGGGGCCAGCAAGCGGCCACCGAGGCGATGAACGAGGCCGTTCGCCCGGTCATCATCCGCAGTGTCGCTGCCGATCTCGCTCTTGTCGACAATCGAATCACGGCGGGGCAGTGGGAGTCCATCGGGACCGCCACCCGATCCAAGAAGCCCGAGGACGAGGTCTCGCACATGCCCAGCCTGCAGCGACCGAGCGTCGCGAGGTGAAGCGCCGGAGAAGCGGACTTCGACACGGGAATGCGGATCCAAGCCACGCGTTGGTGGCTGCGACCGGGGCTGATCAGGCGCTGCCGGGGGGACGTGAAACCCTGCCGATAGTTATCGAACAAGTGTACGTTTCGGGTACCCTGAGTGCGGCCGGGAGAGGAGGCGGTCGTGGGCAGCAACAGGCGCTACTCCGACCACTTCGACGGCCTCATGGACGCCCGGATCCTCGACCGGATCGTGGCCACCGCCGGCCCACTGCAGTCCCTAACGGACGCGGAAATCGAGCTTGACAAGGAGCCGTTGACGATCAGCCCCCAGCCGCATCCCGTGCGAGCGTGGGTCCGGTTCGGGTCGACCGCGATCCGGGTCGACGCTGCGGCTTGCCGATGGACCGAGAGGGCTGTCGGCATTCGGTTCAGCGCTGGTGGTCGAGAATTCCGGGCATGGGTGTGGTCTTCCGCCGTGACTCACAAGCAGTGAACCTGCCCAACCATGCCGTCGTCGACGTCGCTGCCAGGTTTCGAGGATCGTCCACATCGGGGTCCAAGTCAGAATCATGGGTCGAAATGGAAAAGAGGGGCCCGCAGCGGGCAGGAACATGAAGGCCACAGCGAAGAACTACCTCGACTATCCTCGGGCACAGGAGGCTCACTGGTGCGCCGGACAAGGTCTGCCGAGATCCTGGGAACGCTGTTGGGTCTCAGGTGATCGCATGTGGGGATGGCAACCGGTGCGGAGCCCGCGTGGGGAGGAGTGATCGAGTGGCAAACCCGCCGCCACCGCGCGTGCCGTACCCTCCGTCGCCGCGGCCAGGATCGCCAACGCCGCCGCCGCCCAGGGTTCCAGCTCCGCCGGGGATGGCGCCTCCACCACCACGGGTGCCTGTCCCCCCGGGAATGACGCCGGCGCCACCGCGTGTTCCCGCGCCGCCGGTCGGAGCTCGCCCGTCGTCGTTTGCAGTGCCCCCGCCAATCGCGGGGGCTCGTCCTCCGAATCCCGTACCGGAGGGCAACAAGAGCTATCTCGTGACGCTGCTCCTGGCGTACCTCTTCGGGATGTTCGGGGCTGACCGATTCTATCTCGGGAAGACTAAGTCGGCGTTCGTGAAGCTGTTCACGTTCGGGGGCTTTGGCTACTGGTGGATCATCGATCTCATCCTGACCCTGTTTGGCCGTCAGCGTGATGGGTGGGGTCTTCGGTTGGAGGGCTACGACCGGTACAAGAAGACCGTTTGGACAGTTCTCGGGTCGATCCTCGGCGCGGGCATCGTGCTCGGTGGCATCACGGCGACGATGACAGCCGCGTTCGACCGTGCTGGCCCGACCACCTTCGGCTGGATCCTCCTTGCAGTGCTGGCAGTATCCATTGTTGCCGTGGCTTTGATCCTGCTCCTGCGTCATCGCACTGTTCATGCCGGGTCGGCCAAGGTGGTCAACGACTTCGGGCCGCTCCCGCCGCCAATCCGTGGGCACGTGGAGGAACTGCGGGCGCTCCGGCAGTCCTACTTCCTGGCGACAGCCACCAACCGGTCGGCCACGACGATCGTTGAGCAGATCGATCTGCTCCTGGTCAACGTTGGTGAGTTGTTCCAGCGGCTGAAGTCCAAGGCCGGCAGAACTGAGCGGCGTCGCGCGCTGGCCGAGTACGACGAGAACCTGGGCAGACTCGCTGCCGCGCTCGGCCGCGGCTACGGCCTGGACCTCATCGACAACCCGCGGTTGTGGGACGACCCGGACCAGCGCCTCGCGAACGTGCAAGCGGCGCTGCAGCTGGTCGATGCTCAAGTCGTAGAGAACATCAAGCAGATCAACGCCCGCCAGCGACTCGTATTCGATGCCAGGGTCGATCGGGTGATGGATCGCCGCGCCCTTGGTGGTTGATGGTCCGGCATCTCGGGTCTACCGGACCGGCAGCATCCTGGACTCATCGGTCTGGAAGTAGCCCGTCCACTCCAACCCATCCCACCAGCGCTGACGACCAGAACCGTCGTCATACCAACCGGCAGTGGCCAGTTCCAGAGTTTGCTCGGGATGGGAGGCTACGTAGCTGTCGATGCTTCGGGAGAACTCCTGCGCGGTGAGTGTCCTCAGCCTGCCCTGCCATGCCAGAAGTTCCGGATCAGCGCCTTCGATTCGGGCGTTGGACAGCACTCTCCACTGCAGCTCACTGATCATCCGAGCCTGCATCATGACGCGAACCTGATCCTCCCACTGCGCGCGGCTCAGGCTGATGGCCGGGAAGTCGTAGTCTCGTTCGACATCGTTTGAGGACGCGCTGCTCAGCGCCAGCGTCCGGCCGCTCGTCCGGCCCGAGCCCGCAAGCGAGTCCTGATAGTGCTGCGTCCAGTCCTGGCCGTCCCACCAGCGTTGACGACCTGAGCCATCGTCGTACCAGCCAGCCGGCGCGCCGACTCGTGGGTCGGCGGTGTAGTAGTGCTGGGTCCAGTCCTGGCCGTCCCACCAGCGTTGACGACCTGAGCCATCGTCGTACCAGCCAGCCGGCGCGCCCTCTCGTGGGCTGGCGGTGTAGTAGTGCTGGGTCCAGTCCTGGCCGTCCCACCAGCGCAATTGGCCAGCGCCATCGTCGTACCAGCCAGCAGGCGCGGCGACACGTTGGCTGGTGATTGAGACCTGTGCGTTGTCCCGGCGAGCTTCGGCAATCCTCCACTCCAGTTCGCGGCGGCTCTGCCGACTGTTGCGCGACGCGCTTGCGACGGCAGCCACGGCGCCGACAGCCAGCCCAACGAGCGCCAGGCCCGCCACCACCGCCAGCGCGCCGCCGGCATTTGCCTCCGCGGACGCAACCGCTGCTGACTCTGGGAGTCCTTCAATCCGGGCGTCCCAGACCTCAGTGTCAGTGGTGGCTGACTCGGAGAGTCCTGCATTGCGTTCAGGCTGCTCGGTGTGACCGTAGCGACGCTCATACTCCTCGGGTGAAATCGACTCCGGCGGTCCCTTCATCCTTCCGTCAGAGTCGAAAAGCAGGTCGCGGTCCGCACCGGGTGTGTCAGTCGACCTTGATCGGTGCTGCCCCTCCGGGACGCGCTGATAGCGCTGCTCCCACCCATCTACCATCGCAGGTCACCTCTGATGCTCGCCGCCGTCACCTGCGAGCGAGCGCCCGCGAGGTGTGACCGGGACACACGATGCCGGAGCGGCAAGTCAGGTATTGGTGGCGAGTCTATTCGCGTAGGTGGCTCCGGGCAGGAGCGTGATGGCCCTGGATCCTGATGGTGTTGCCGTCCAGTTCCTTGAGGTGGCTCCACGTCAATTGCCGCGGCAGGATGTCAACCCTTGGCACGAGTGGGTCATCCCGGCCCCTTCCCTCGGTTCTACGCACACCGCACACCGCAGACGACAACAGGCAAGTCGTCGTCGCCCGCGTCGGGCGTGCTCATCCCACGGAACCGAGCGGCAGACCTGGGTATGCCGGGGTGTGTCCCTCGGTCTCGATCGCGTCCGTGACGCCCAGACTGCGCAGGACTTGGCAGGCGGCGACGAGGACGGACAGGGGTTCGCCCAGCTGAACGGTCAGGGTCGGCCCGGTCGGTGTGACGAGCACCCGCTCGAAGCGTTCGGCCATAGCCCGGAGATTGTCGACGATGTCGGGGGAGCCGGCGAGACCGTCGGATGACCAGGTGAGGGTGTAGTCGCCGGCCCGAAGGCTCCAGGTGGCGGGCGCGGCCATGCGTCCCGAGAGTCGTTCGGCCATGAGTTGGTCGCGGTCGGCGGCGGCATGCTGGTAGACCAGCGCTGCCTTGGGTGTCGTGTGGCCGAGCCGATCCATCAACTCCGCGATCGTGGCGCCCTCCTGGGCGAGCATGGTTGCACCGGTGTGGCGGAGGTCGTGGAACCGAAGGTCGGGCCGTCCGGCTGCCTCCCTGGCCTTGTCCCACCAGTTCCCGAAGGTGCGGTGATGGAGGCTCCCGCCGCGTCCGGAGGGGAACAGCAGCCCGTCGTTTCCCCACTGCGCGTGGGTCTTCAGGTGTGCTTCGAACTCTGGGATGAGCGCTGGCGGGATGTGGACTTCTCGGGCACCCTTCTCGGTCTTCGGGGTGTCGATCACGACTGCGCCGTCGATGTGCTGGACGGTCCGCCGGACCCGGATAGTACCGACCGCGATGTCGACTCCGTCCGGGGCTTTCGTGTGCTTGATCCGGATGTCGCTGCGACGTAACTCAAGGATCTCGCCGATCCGCAGGGTGCACCACAGCGCGATCTGCACGGTCAGACGGTATCGCTCGGGCATCACGGCCAAGATGGTGGACATCTCTTCGACGGTGGCCAATTGCACCTTGTGCTTGACTGGTGCTTTACCGGCTCCCTTGACCCGGCAAGGGTTGACCGGGATCAGTTCGTCCTCGACAGCCGAGTTCAGGATCGTGCGGAAGAGGGCATAGGCAGAGGCCTGCTCGGTGGGGGTCTTGGAGTAGCGCATGTACCAGGCCTGAACGCTGGGCTTGGTGATGTTCTTGATCTCCATGTCGCCGAAGGTCGGGTTGATCTTGGCCTTCAGCAGGCGCCGGTAGTCGGCCTTCGATCGGGTCTTGAGCGGCTGGCCACGCTTGTTGGTGCGAGCCTCGAGCCACTGCTCGGCATAGTCGCGAAAGTGGATCTGTTCGGCCAGTTTCCGGAGCTCGGCCTGGCGTTCGACTTCGAGCCGTTCAGCGGGTGGAGTCCAGCGTCCCTCATCGATCAGCCGGCGCTCGTTGCGCAGCCAGATGGTCCCGGTCTCGCGATCGGCGAAGGCGTTCGGCGCGTTGTGTCGCTCGCCGTCCCAGGCGTAGCTCGCTTGGTAGTTACCCGACGCCAGCTTGCGCACCGTGCCCCAGCCGCGACGCGTTCGAGGCGCGGCGGCCATGTGGTAGTAGCAGTAACCGTTGGCCCTCTTGTCCTTGGAGACCGGCTTGCGGCAGCGGGTGCCGTCCTCCTTGATCTTGCGGCAGCTCGTGTCGTCCGAGTCGGCAGCCTTAGGCGCCATCCCGCCCTCCGATCCCGTGCTTTTATCGTGCTTTTATTCGGCCGAGACGAGCCTACCTCAGCCCACTTCGTCGACCTAGTCCGCGATGCCATCGCATACCATAATGCCTAGTCAGCGAGCCGCAATCAAGGGAAGACGCGGACGCAGGGGCGTCTCAACCCTCACGAGTTCGAATCTCGTATCCTCCGCCAGTTGGCTAGGGGAAACGCTGCCCAGTAACTCTCCGTCGGTGAGTTGTGGCCGCTCTGTCTCGGTTCCGGTCCCATCTTGGCGGTCGCGGACGGACCCGGAGCGGCGCACGGCGATCTCCTCGAGCGATGATCCGCGGGAACCGGGTCAGCGGTGCTTCCCGCGGCGCCGCCGGTTGAGTTCTGGCACTGGGGCGCTCCGTGGTGGGTGGGACTACACCCGCAGACGCCGCTGGTCAGGCGTCGCGCCGCCAGGAGCCCGAGCGCCCGCCGTCCTTCGCGAGGAGACGGACGTGCTCGATCTCGACGGTCCGGTCCACGCCCTTGACCATGTCGACGACGGCCAGCGCAGCGACCGAAGCCGCGGTCAGGGCCTCCATCTCGACGCCGGTGCGGTCGGCCGTCCGGACGGTCGCGGCGATCCGGACGCCATCCTCGACCACTTCGACGTCTACCTCGACTCCGTGCACCCCGATGACGTGGGCCAGCGGCAGCAGCTCCGGCGTCCGCTTCGCCGCGGCGATGCCGGCGATCCGGGCCACCGCGAGCACGTCGCCCTTGGGGACGCCGCCCGACCGCAGCAGCGCGACCACGCCCGCCGGGCAGCGCACGAACGCGGCAGCCGTGGCCGACCGGACGGTGATCGCCTTGCCACTGACGTCGACCATGCGGGCGTTGCCCACACTGTCGAGATGGGTGAGCTCACTCATGGGTGACTCCTCGGGTGATCGGGATCTCCGCCGTGCGGGCGGTCATCGAGTCCAGGTAGAGCAGCCGGCCGAACAGCGGTTCGCCGGCTCCGGTGATCAGTTTGACGGCTTCGGTGGCCATCAGCGCGCCCACCTGGCCGCACATCGCTCCGAGGACGCCGACCTGCGCTGCGGTCACCCAGGTGGCCGGGTCGGGCGGTTCGGGGTGCAGGTCGCGCAGGGTGATGCCGGGGACGGGTCCCTCCGGTCCACGCGGGCGGCTCCAGAACACGCTCACCTGTGCCCGGGTGACGAGCACAGCGCCCCACACCACCGGGACCCCGAGGTCGGCGCAGGCGTCGGAGATGACGTAGCGGGTGGGGAAGTTGTCGACGGCGTCCACGACCAGGTCGTAGCCGCCGAGGATCTCGGCGGCGTTGTCGGCGGTGAGCCGGACGACGTGGGGAACCACCCGGACGTCCGGGTCGAGCTCGGCGAGCCGTGCGGCCGCGCTCTCCGCCTTCGGGACGCCGACACCGGCGGTCGCGTGCAGCACCTGGCGCTGCAGGTTGACCAGCTCCACGGTGTCCGCGTCCACGACACCGAGCGTGCCCACCCCGGCAGCCGCCAGGTACAGCAGGGCCGGACTGCCGAGGCCCCCGGCGCCCACGACGCACACCTTTGCCGCGCGCAGCCGACGCTGCGCGAGCTCACCCAACTCGGGGATCGGCAAGTGGCGCGCGAACCGCTCCCGATCGGACGCCGACAGCTCGGAACCGGCGTCCACCAGGGGATCGAACCTCATATTCACAGCCATCGCACCCCGACCAGATCTCCGGCAGCCACGCCCGTCACATCCTCACCGACCGAGCAGTAGCCGTCCGCGCCACCGCGTAGCCGTCCATCGCCGAGTTCGCGAACACCGGGATGCTCACCGGGCTCACCACGTCTCGGGCCAGTACCCGCCCCGAGGCAGCCGCCAGTGGAACCGATTCGACGCGGCCGTCCGGGCGGACGAGGCCGAGCACCTCGGCTTGGTACTGCTCGATCGAGCGCGCCTCGCGCGGCGGGAACTGACTGGGCACGGTGGCCATCCTGCCACCGCCGACGGCCCGCTCCAGATGGAACTCGTAGCCAGACGGGCGTTATCGTGATGATTCTGACGCAAGGAGCCCGTGCCAATCGCAGCTCTGAGCTCGATCGGAGGTTGACGTGGACATCACCTACTACGCAGCAGCCGCGGACGCAGCGGGCACCACCTCTGCACGGCTGGATGCCGGTGAACTGACCGCTGACGACCTGCGCGCCCGCCTCGGTGTCGGAAACGAGCGGCTCGCCGCCGTCCTGGCCTCCTGCTCGCTGTTGGTCGACGGCGCCGCCGTCCGCGACGGCTCGACGCCGATCCCGGCCGGAGCCCGGGTCGACGTCCTGCCGCCCTTCGCCGGAGGCTAGAACCCAGCCGGTCCCGGCACCCGGGGCACGTCGCGCGCAGGCGGCAGCGTGGGGGACGATCTCACCCCCCTCACCCCCCTTAGGAATGAAGCGGACGGCTGGATTCCCTCCTAGCGTTCCGGACATGTCACTGCGTGCGCTGATCTTCGACGTGGACGGGACGCTGGCCGACACCGAGCAGGCCGGCCACCGCGTCGCGTTCAACGACGCGTTCGCCGAGGCGGGACTGCCGTGGGTCTGGGACGCCGACCGCTATGACGAGCTCCTGCAGGTCACCGGCGGCAAGGAGCGGATGCGCTTCTACGCCGGGGACTTCGATCCCGAGTTCCTCGAACGGGAGGACGCCGACGCGGTGCTGGCGGGCATCCACGCCGCGAAGACCCGTCGGTACGTGGCGCTGGTCACGGGCGGTCGGGTGCCGTTGCGGCCGGGGGTCGAGACGATCATCCGCGAGGCGCACGCGGCGGGCCTGCCGCTCGCCATCGCCACCACGACCTCGCCGGAGAACGTCACCGCGCTGCTCGCGACCACGATGGGCGACGAGGTGCCGGACTGGTTCGCCGTCATCGGCGCCGGCGACGTCGTGGCCGAGAAGAAGCCGGCGCCCGACATCTACGAGTGGGTGATCGAACGCCTCGGCCTCGACCCGGGCGACTGCCTGGCCATCGAGGACTCCGGCCCCGGGCTCGCCGCCGCGCGCGCCGCAGGCGTGCCGACCGTCGTCACGCCCAGTGCCCAGGCGAGCGACGACGTCTTCTCCGGGGCCCTCGCCCGCTACACCGACTTGTCGGGGCTGTGCCTCGACGACCTCCGTACCCTCCACGCCGGAACCGCCGGCACCGACCAGACCTGATCACTCGAGCGAGAAGGAGACCTCTCATGGACCAGTCAACGCGCTATGCCGACCTCGGACTCAGCGAGGAGCAGCTCATCGCGGGCGGCAAGCACATCCTGTGCGCCTACCGGATGAAGCCGAAGGCCGGGTACGGCTACCTCGAGAGTGCCGCGCACTTCGCGGCCGAGTCCTCGACCGGCACCAACGTCGAGGTCTCGACGACCGACGACTTCACCAAGGGCGTCGACGCGCTGGTCTACCACGCCGACGAGGAGAACGAGGACGTGCGGATCGCGTACCCGCTCGAGCTGTTCGACCGCAACATCACCGACGGCCGGATGATGATGGTCTCGTTCCTCACCCTGACGATCGGCAACAACCAGGGCATGGGCGACATCGAGTACGCCAAGATGATCGACTTCTGGGTTCCGCCCGAAGTGATCCGCCAGTTCGACGGCCCGGCGATGAACATCTCCGACCTGTGGCGCATCCTCGGCCGTGACGTGAACGACGGCGGCTACATTGCGGGCACGATCATCAAGCCGAAACTCGGCCTGCGACCCGAGCCGTTCGCGAAGGCCGCGTACGAGTTCTGGCTGGGCGGCGACTTCATCAAGAACGACGAGCCCCAGGGCAACCAGACGTTCGCACCGTTGCGGAAGACCATCCCGCTGGTCTACGACGCGATGAAGCGGGCCATGGACGCCACCGGTGAGCCGAAGCTGTTCAGCATGAACATCACCGCTGACGACCACAACGAGATGCTCGCCCGCGCCGACTTCGCGCTGGAGACGTTCGGACCGGACGCCAACAAGCTGGCGTTCCTCGTCGACGGTTACGTCGGCGGCCCGGGCATGATCACCACCGCCCGGCGCAACTACCCCAACCAGTTCCTCCACTACCACCGCGCCGGCCACGGCGCCGTGACGTCCCCGAGTTCGAAGCGCGGCTACACGTCGTTCGTGCTCGCGAAGATGTCCCGGCTCCAGGGCGCCTCCGGCATCCACGTCGGCACGATGGGCTACGGCAAAATGGAGGGGGAGGGCGACGACAAGATCATCGCGTACATGATCGAGCGCGACGAGGCCCAGGGTCCGGTGTACTTCCAGAAGTGGTACGGGATGAAGGCCACCACCCCGATCATCTCCGGCGGCATGAACGCGCTGCGGCTGCCGGGCTTCTTCGCCAACCTCGGCCACGGCAACGTGATCAACACTGCGGGCGGCGGCTCGTACGGCCATCTCGACGGCCCCGCCGCCGGTGCGCTGTCGCTGCGCCAGGGATACGACTGCTGGGCGGCCGGAGCAGACCCCCTCGAGTGGGCGAGGACCCATCACGAGTTCGCCCGGGCGTTCGAGTCGTTCCCCAGCGACGCCGACGCGATCTACCCCGGCTGGCGGGAGTCGCTGCTCGGCGGGAACCGCTGAGGGAACGAGACGGATCCCGCGACGCGGAGCTACACCGGGAGCTCGACGGACACGGTGGTGCCGCGGCCCGGGCGGGAGTCGATGGACAGCGTCGCACCGACGAGGGCGCACCGCTCTGCCATGGAGGCGAGGCCGAAATGGGGACGGTCGTCGCCCTCGGCGGGCCGCCGTTCGGACGCCCGGACGTCGAAGCCCACGCCGTCGTCCACCGCCGTGAGCACCACCGTGGAGCCCTTCCGGCGCAGCGAGAGCGCGATCCGGGTCGCCTGGGCGTGTCGCACGGCGTTGCTCAGCGTCTCCTGCGCGATCCGGTACAGCGACGCGGCCGCGTGCTCCGGCACGTCGGTGAACTCGGTCGCCGGGTCGCACTGGACGTCCACCGACACCCCGGGCGTGGTCTCGGCGAGCGATTCGATCGCGGCCGCGAGCCCCAGGTCGTCCAGCACGAGGCTGTGGAGGCCGGTGATCGCCGCGCGGGTCTGGTTGTACGCGAGGTCGCCGAGCGTCCGGGCGACCTCGATCTGCGACCGCGCCGTCCCCAGTGCCCAGCGGGCCTCCTCGCACGGGTCGGCCTCGGCCTTGCCGATCGAGAGTTCGGCCGCGTTGAGCTGGAACGACATCGACGCCAGCGCGGTGGTGACGCCGTCGTGAAGGTCCGAGGCGATCCGCCGACGCTCGGCCTCCTGCGCCGACACCGCCGCAGCGATGAGCCGCTCGCGTTCGTTGTGGTGGGTGTCGACCGCGTCGAGCAGGTGGCGCGCCTGGAGCCTGATGCCCAGCAGGTCGGCGTACGGCTGGAAGGCGACGAGGTCGGCCTCATCGTAGGGCCGCCCGACGTGGCGGTGTAGCGACACCACACCGAGGATGTCGCCGTCGATCCCCCGCGCCGGCAGGCACAGCCGAGCGACCCCGCCTCCGTCCTCGATGCCGAGCAGCTGGCGGTACGCCGTCGTCCGCGGCCGGTCGTCGCTGACCAGCATCGCCGACCCGTTGCGCGCCACCTGGCCGCTCACTCCCTGACCGAGTGCGATGTGGATCTCGCTCTCGATGTCCGGGGCAGGGGGGTACGCGGCGCCGACGCGCAGCTCCGTGCCGTCCGAGGTGAACAGCACGGCCCCGATCGAGCCCGACTCGGACGCGAACGCCTCGGCCACCGCTCGCAGGTCTGGCCGACGCGGTGAGCTGAGGATCGAGAACAGCGTCACTGGAAGATGCCCTCGCGCAGCGCGTAGGCGATCGCGCCGCCGCGGTCGGCGACGTCGATCTTGCGTAGAGGCCCCGGATGTGGGTCTTCACCGTGTCTTCGCTGATCACGAGCTTCTGGGCGATGCCCTTGTTGGAGTGGCCCGAGACGAGCAGCGCGAGCACTTCGGATTCCCGCTGGGTGAGCCCCTGGTTCGCGCCGGGCCAGAACTCGCCGGCGGAAATCTTGGCCGCGGACATCGCGACCCGTCCGGCCAGCGCGGGGTCGATGACGATGTCACCCTCGGCGACCCGGTCGAGGTAGCTCACGAGTTCGTGGGCGTCGATCCGCTTGAGGATGTACCCCTTGGCGCCGGCCCGGAGCGCCTGGAAGAGGTAGTGCTCGTCGTCGTACACGGTGAGCATGACGACCTTGGTCTCCGGGTGGCTGCGCCCGAGCTGCGTCACGACGTCGAGCCCGCTGTCACGTCCCAGCCGCACATCGCTCAGGACGATGTCGGGCCTGGTCTCCGCCACCAGCCGGTAGGCGGCGGCAGCCGACGTCGCAGTACCGACGATCGCCACCTCGTCGGTGAAGTGGGCAAGCATCGCCGCAAGGCCCTGCAGCACCATCTCGTGGTCGTCGACGAGGACCAGGCGTAGGGGCTGGCTGCGCTCCGACACGCTGTCACTGTAACGCGGCCGGGCCGGGGGTGAGGCGTGGTGCGCCAACCTCACCCCCCGGTTCCACCCCCTCGGGGGAACCGGTCGCGCGATCCACGCGGTGTGCTGGGGACCGCCGAGCAACCCTCGGCTGTCCCAGCGAGTGAGAGGACCACCGATGACCCACCCACCGCTCATCGTGCCGTCGGTGCTACCGGCCGACTTGGCCACCCTCGGCGCAGAGGTCGAGGCATTGTGCGTCGCGGGAGTCGACCGCATCCAGTGGGACGTCATGGACGGGGTCTTCGTGCCCAACCTGACGTTCGGCGCCGACGTGATCGCCGCGGCCCGGCGCCACTCGAGCGTCGAGTTCGAGGCCCACCTCATGGTGGCCGAGCCCGACCGGCTGCTGGAGAACTACGTCGCCGCCGGCTGCGAGATCGTCATCGTCCACGCCGAGGCGGCGACCCATCTGCACCGAACGCTGCATCGCATCCGCGAGCTCGGCGCGAGATCCGGTGTCGCGCTCAACCCGCACACCCCTGCGTCGGTCGTCGACGGAGTGCTCGAGGAGACCGACCTGATCCTCGCGATGACCGTGAACCCGGGCTTCGGCGGCCAGGCGTACATCCCGGCCGTCGAGCGCAAGCTCGTCGAGTTGCGCGCGATGATCGACGCGAGCGGCCTGCCGATCGATCTGGAGGTCGACGGTGGCATCACCGACACCACGATCGTGACCGCCGCGGCGGCCGGTGCCGACGTCTTCATCTCGGGCAGCTGGATGTACCGCCACCCCGAGGGCAAGCGGGCGGCCGTGGAGTTGTTGCGCGAGCGCGCCAGGTCGGCTCACCAGGTGGCGGTGGCGTGATGCTCTCCACTCGCACCACGCTGGCGCAGTTCCTGATCGTCGAGGCCCGCCGTCACGAGAACAGCACCGGCGAGTTCAACTCGCTGATCCTCGACGTGGCCCTGGCCTGCAAGACCATCGCCCGCCAGGTGTCCTACGGCGCCCTCGCCGGCCTCCACGGCGCGGTCGGGCAGACCAACGTGCAGGGCGAACAGCAGCAGAAGCTCGACGTGCTCGCCAACGACGCGTTCCTCCGCGCGACGGAGTGGGGCGGCCACATCGCGGGGATCGTCTCCGAGGAGCTCGACGAGCCGTACGAGATCCCCGCCGCCTACCCCAAGGGCAAGTACCTGCTCCTGTTCGACCCGCTGGACGGCTCGTCGAACATCGACGTCAACGTGTCCGTCGGGTCGATCTTCTCCGTCCTGCGGGCTCCGAGCCCCGGCGTCGGCGCGTCCTACAACGACTTCCTGCAGCCCGGCTCCCAGCAGGTCGCCGCAGGCTACGCGATCTACGGGCCGACGACGATGCTGGTGCTCACGGTCGGCCGCGGCGTGCACGGGTTCACGCTCGACCAGACCGTGGGCGAGTTCTTCCTCACGCATCCCGACCTGCGGATCCCGGAGCAGACCGCCGAGTTCGCGATCAACCACTCGAACCGCCGCTTCTGGGAGCCCGCGGTGCGGCGGTATGTCGACGAATGCCTCGAGGGCCGCCAAGGCCCGCGCGACAAGGACTTCAACATGCGCTGGATCGCAGCGCTGGTCGCCGAGGCCCACCGCATCCTCACCCGCGGGGGCGTCTTCCTCTACCCGAAGGACTCCAGGGACCCGGCCAGGGCCGGACGGCTCCGGCTGCTGTACGAGGCCAACCCGGTCGGCTTCGTGATCGAGCAGGCGGGCGGCTGGGCCAGCACGGGTCGCGAACGCGTTCTCGACGTGCAGCCGAGCGAGATCCACCAGCGGATCGCCTTCGTGTTCGGCGCCCGCGAGGAGGTCGAACGGATCGAGCGCTACCACGCCGAGCACTACGACGAGCCCGAGGACGCCGACCTCGATCTCCCCCTGTACGCCTCCCGCGGCCTGTTCCGGGCCTCCCGCTGATCCCATCACGAGGGAAACCACCATGTCACAGCGTCACCCGATCATCGCGATCACCGGTTCGTCCGGCGCCGGCACCACGTCGGTGAAGCGCACCTTCGACCAGATCTTCCGCCGTGAGCACATCAACGCCGCCTACGTTGAGGGCGACAGCTTCCACCGCTACGACCGCGCCGAGATGAAGCAGGCCATGGCCGCAGCGCTCGCGCGCGGCGACCACGCGATGAGCCACTTCGGCGAGGAGGCGAACCTGTTCGCCGAGCTCGAAGAACTGTTCGTCGCCTACGGCGAGAGCGGCGGGGGTCGGGTGCGCAGGTACCTGCACGACGATGTCGAGGCCGAGCCGTACGGGCAGCCCCCCGGCACGTTCACGTCGTGGGAGGAAGTGCCCGAGAACACCGACCTGCTGTTCTACGAAGGGCTGCACGGCGCTGTGAAGACGGACACGGTCGACGTCGCGCGCCACGTGGATCTCGCGATCGGAGTCACCCCGGTGATCAACCTGGAGTGGATCCAGAAGCTCCACCGCGATCAGGTCCAGCGGGGCTACACGACCGAGGCCGTCACGGAGACGATCATGCGGCGGATGCCGGACTACATCGGCAACATCACGCCGCAGTTCTCCCGTACCCACGTGAACTTCCAGCGGGTGCCGATCGTCGACACTTCGGACCCCTTCATCGCACGGACCATCCCGACCGCGGACGAGTCGATGCTCGTGATCCGGTTCGCCAACCCGCACGGCATCGACTTCCCGTACCTGCTGAGCATGCTGCACGACTCGTTCATGAGCCGCCCCAACACCATCGTTGCGCCCGGCGGGAAGATGGATCTCGCGATGCAACTCATCTTCACCCCGATGGTCTGGCGGCTGCTCGAACAGAAGAAGAAGCCGACGCGCTAGCCACCAGTGAGGTTCGAGCAACCATCGGCCCGGAACGCGACCGCGCCGGGCGCCGGACGCCGGACGCCGGATCTTGCCTCGGTGCTGACCCGGGACCATCCTTGAGGAGTGGAGGACAGCATTGAGGCCAGGGTTGTGGGCGAGGTCGTCGCCCGGCTGGTCGCGATGTTCCCCGGCGTTGCCCGGGAGACGATCGTCACGCGGGTCCAGGTCGGCCTGAGCGCGTTCAGCTCCGCGCCGATCCGGGACTTCCTGCCGGTGCTGGTGGAACGCAGGGTGGCCGCGCGCCTGCGGGCGGAGAGCCAGGTTCCGCTCGGTCTCGCGCGCCCCGCCTGAATGGTCGGCGAGCGGGGTCGCGCCGAGGCCGGCCCGGTTCTGGTCGGCTGGGCCGTGCCCGGGGATCGCGTCGCGCCGGCCCGGCTGGGCGCCGCCGATGCCCGCCGCGTCGCGGGGTTCGCCGCCGCCCGGAGGGAGGAGTTCCTCGCCGGTCGTGCCCTGCTCGCCCAGCTCTTGACCGACCGATTCGGGGAAGGTGAGCGGGTGGACACCGCACCCTGCCCGCGCTGCGGCGGCGAGCACGGGCCGGTCCTCGTCGCGAGCGGGTCGGCGTTCGCCAGCGTGGCCTACACCGAAGGGCTGGTCGTGGCTGCCGTGGTGTCGAACCGGCACGCCCTTCGTGTGGGCGTGGACGCGGAGGCAGCGACCGCCGACCCCGCCAGGGACGCCGATCTGGGTCGCCTGCTCGGCGTCCGCCCGGGCCGGGCGCTGCGTCGCTGGACCGAGGTGGAGGCTGTGCTCAAGGCCACCGGACGCGGGCTGCGAACCGACCCTGACCAGGTGCGGGTGAATGCCGGCACTGCCCGGGTGGACGGCACCGCCGAGACCTACCTGCTCGCGCGCGTCCGCGGCCCGGCGGACTACGAGATCAGCGTGGCCTGGCAGCCGCGCACGTGAACTCAGGCGTCCTTGCGTCGGTGGGGGAGCTTCGGCAGGGCCCGGTCTTCCAGCCACTCGACGAACAACCCGCCGAGCCGCCAGCCGGCGACCTGTTCGGCGAGGGCGATGAAGTCGGCGGTCGTGGCCGTCGCCCCCTCGTTCGCCGCCGTCCACGACTGCAGGATCCGGAAGAACACCTCGTCCCCGACCACCCGGCGCAGCGCGTGCAGGGTGAGCGCCCCGCGCTTGTAGACGCGGTCGTCGAAGATGAGGTCGGGCCCGGGATCGCCGAGCACCAGGTCCTGCGGCAGCCCGTCCAGCAACTCCCAGTGCTTCTTCGCCTGGTGGTGGGCGGTCGGGCCCCCGGACTCCTCCGACCACAGCCACTCCGCGTAGCAGGCGAAGCCCTCGTTGAGCCAGATGTCGCGCCAGGTCTCCAGCCCGATGCTGTTGCCGAACCATTGATGGGCCAGCTCGTGGGCGACCAACCGCTCGGATTCCCAACGGCCGTCGGTGAAGTTCGAGCCGAACACGGCCATGCCCTGGGCCTCGAGCGGGATCTCCAGGACGTCGGGCGTGACCACCATGTCGTAGCGCCCCAGCGGGTAGGGCCCAAAGCTGCGCTCGAACAGCGCCAGCATGCGCGGCAGATTCGCCACCGTCGCGGACACCGGTGTGCGCAGGGCGGCCGGATAGTGCACCGCGCCCGGCACGCTGCCCAGCGGCACCGCGTCGGTGCGGTACCGCCCGATGTGCAGCGCGACCAGATAGGTGGCAGTGGGGATGTCCTCGACGTAGGTCCAGCTCGTACGTCCCGAGGCGCTCGACCGTGCCACCAGGCGCCCCGGCGCGACCACCGTGTAGGCGTCCTCCGTGGTCAGCTCGATGCGGTAGCTCGCCTTGTCGCCGACCCTGTCGTTGCACGGGAACCAGGTAGGCGCACCGACCGGCTGGGATGCCACCAGCACCCCGTCCTCGAGTTCTTCCCAGCCCACCCGGCCCCAGCGGGAGGAGCGGGGGGACGGCGAGCCGGAGTATCGCACGTCCACCTCGAACCGCTGCCCGGCCTCGATCCGGGCGCTCGGCCGGACGGTGACCTGGCGCGGCGTGTGCTGGAAGCGGGTCCGCTTGTCCCCGTCCACCCGGACCCGGGACGCGGTCAGGCCGACCAGGTCGAGGTGGAACCTGGTCAAAGGTTCGAGGGCCTCGGCGACGATCACAGCCTCGGCGTCCAGGCGGTTGGTGGACACCTTGTAGCGCAGGCTGAGCCGGTACTCCAGGACGCGGTAGGACGGGTCGCCGTGCTCCGGCGCGTACGGGTCGACCGTCACGAATCCGCCTGGTAGGTACGCACCTTGACCGCCCGCCACGGGCCGATCGGGTTCCCGCTCCAGCGGCTGCCGGTGGGGACGGATTCGCCGCGCATCACCAGCGAGGCCGGACCGATCGTCGCGTGTGCGCCGATCGTGGCACCGGGCAGGACGATGCTGTGCGGCCCGAGTGTGCCGCCGCGTTCGATCCGTACCGCGTCCATGCTCATGATTCGATCATGGAACAGGTGCGTCTGCACAACGCAGCCTCGGTTCACCGTCGCCCCGTCGCCCAGCGTGACCAGGTCGGGTTCGGGCAGCCAGTAGGTTTCGCACCACACTCCCCGCCCCACCTTCGCGCCGAGGCTGCGCAACCACACCGCCAGAGCGGGTGTCCCGGTGCTGGGGTTGGCGAACCAGGGCCCCGCGACCATCTCGGTGAACGTGTCGGCCACTTCGGTGCGCCACACGAAGCTCGACCACAGCGGCTGTTCGCCGGCCCGGATCGGCCCAACCACCAGCCACTTCACCGCTGTGGTCAGGGCTGCGGCGACCAGGCCGGCGACGATCATCACCAGTCCGGACAGCAGCAGCGCCCCCCAGGTGCCGAGCGCCTCGTCCAGCCAGGCCAGCGTGAGCAGGACGCCCAGCCCGATCGCGCCGGTGGCGACCACCGCGAACAGTCGGCACGCTTCCCACACCCCGCGCGCCCACTGCAGGCCGACGCTGGGGTGGTAGGTCCGCTCGACGTCCCCACCGACCACGATCCGCCGCAGCCGTACCGCAGGCGAGCCGAGCCACGACGACCCCGGCTTCGCCTTCACCGGCGCCACCGACAAGACGGCGACCAGGCTGTCCCGCGGCACCACGTGGCCGGCGCCGGCCGTCCCCGAGTTGCCGAGGAAGGCGCGCCGCCCGATCGTCACCCGGCCGAGCCGCAGCCACCCGTTGCGCAGGTCGTAGGACGCCACCATGGTGTCGTCGGCGAGGAAAGCGCCGTCCTCGATCGTGGTCAGCGAGGGGATCAGGACCACCGTGGACGCCTCCACCTGCCGGCCCACCTTCGCGCCGAGCAGCCGTAGCCACACCGGGGTGGCCAGGCTGGCGTAGAGGGGGAACAGCTGGGTGCGCGCGGAGTCGAGGAGGCGTTCGGTGCTCCACGCCTGCCAGCCGATCCGGCTGCGGACGGGGTAGGTGCTGGGCGCGAGTCCGATCGAGAGCAGCCGGACCAGCACGACGACGGAGCCGGCGAGCACGAGGCCGGCGGCCAGGGTGCCGGCCGGCAGCCACGGCAACGCCCTGGCGGCGGCAGCGGCCACGTTGTCCGCCCCCCGCGCGGCCTGCACCACCACGAGGCCGCCCACCGAGTAGGCCGCCACCGGGACCAGGCCGAGCACGGTGGACGAACCGGCGTAGGCCGCCAGCCACTTGGGGGCGGCCGGTGGCCGGTCCCGGGGCCAGTCGTCGTTGGGCTCTCCGGCACGGGTCGCCGGGGAGCCGGCCCACAACTGGCCCTTCTTCACCCTGCCGAAGACCGCGGAGCCCGGGGCGACCTCGGCGTCCGGGTCGATCCGCGCGCCGGGGGCGAGTGTGCTGCGGGCTCCGACGCTGGCATGGGCCCCGATCCGGATCCCCCCGATCCGCAGGGTCTCGCCGTCGATCCAGTAGCCGGCGAGGTCGACCTCCGGCTCGATCGCGGCCCCGTCCCCGATCCGGAGCATGCCGGTCACGGGTGGCAGGGTGTGCAGGTCGACGTCCCGGCCGATCCGGGCGCCGAGGATGCGTGCGTACCAGGTCACCCAGGGCGCTCCCGCCAGCCCGACCGGGTCGACCTGGTGCGCGATCTGCTCGGCGAGCCACAGCCGCAGATGGACGCGTCCACCACGCCGGTAGTCACCGGGCCGTACCCCGGCCAACAGGAGCCGGGCGCACCCGGCCACGATCAGCATCCGCCCGAACGGCACGGCGAACAGGAGCAGGACGAGCAGAACCAGCCAGCCGCTCACGTCGGGAAGGAACGGATACCCGGCCGGGTCGGCCGCGCGCAGGAGCCAGCTCGCGGCGAGCAGGTACACCAGCCAGCGCGCGCCGGAGAAGATGAACAGCGGCCCGCTGAGCAGCGTCTGCGCCCAGCGCGTCGCCAGCGGGGTCGCGCCGGCCTTGCTGAACGACTCACGCCAGGGCGTATCCACGGCGGTGTCCGCGATGGCGGTCGCCATCGCAGCGAGCCGGGGATGGTCATACACGTCAGCGACGCTGAACTCGGGCGCCCGTGTGCGGATCCGCGAGACGAGCTGGGCTGCGGTCAGGGAACCGCCGCCCAACTCGAAGAAGTCGGATTGCCGGTCGAACACCGGGGTGCCGAGCACGGCCACCCATTCCCGGGCCAGCCAGGCCTCGTCGGGGGTGAACTGGGTCAGCGCCTCGGTGATCTCCTCGTTCACCTGTGGCAATGGCCAGGGCAGGGCGTCCCGGTCGACCTTCCCCGAGGTGCGGACGGGCAGTTCGTCGACCGGCGCGAGGATCGGGATCAACGGTGCCGGGAGGCGCTCGGCCAGCCGGGCCCGCGCGTCCGTGCGACTGAACCCGCCGGCGGCCACCAGGTACCCGACGAGGATCGGCACCCCCGCATCGGTGCGTCGGACCGCGACGGCCGCAGCCTCCACTCCGGGCAGGGCCGACAGCGCCGCCTCGACCTCACCGAGCTCGATCCGGCGTCCGCCCACCTTCACCTGGTCGTCGGCCCGGCCGTGGAACGACAGCCCGTCCGGCTCGAGCGCGACGAGATCGCCCGAGCGGTAGGCGCGCGTCCAGCCCACGGACGGCAGCGGCGCGTACTTCTCGGCGTCCTTGTCCGCGTCCAGGTAGCGGGCGAGGCCCACGCCGCCGATGACGAGTTCGCCCGTCTTGCCCGGCTCGACGGGTGCTCCGTCGGGGCCGATCACGGCGATCGCCCAGCCGGCCAGGGGCAGGCCGATCCCTACCCGCGGGCCCCCGTCCAGCACGGACGCGGTCGCGACCACGGTCGCCTCGGTGGGGCCGTAGGTGTTCCACACTTCACGGCCATCGCCCACGAGGCGGGCGGCGAGTTCGGGCGGGCACGCCTCGCCCCCGAAGATCAGCAGCCGTACCTGTTCCAGTGCCTCCACCGGCCACAGCGCGGCCAGCGTCGGAACGGTGGAGACGACGGTGATCCGGTGCCTGACCAGCCAGCCACCGAGGTCGGCGCCGCTCCGGACGGTGGAGCGCGGCGCGGGCACGAGGCACGCGCCGTGGCGCCAGGCCAGCCACATCTCCTCGCAGGAGGCGTCGAAGGCGACCGACAATCCGGCCAGGACCCGGTCGCCGGGCCCGAGTGGCGCATCGACGAGGAACAGGGCTGCTTCGGCATCCACGAACGCGGCGGCCGAGCGGTGCGACACCGCCACGCCCTTGGGCACACCGGTGGAGCCAGAAGTGAAGATGATCCACGCGTCGTCATCGGGTCCGGCCGCGGCCGCCTCCGCGGCCGGCGTGGTCGCGGCCTGTCGGGGGACGTACCCGTCGGCAGTGAGGACCCCGGCCACGTCCGCCTCGGCGAAGACCAGTTCGGCGCGCTCGGGCGGGTCGTCGGCGTCCACAGGGACGTAGGCTGCGCCGGCCGCGAGAACGGACAGGATCCCCACGTAGAGGTCGCGCGAACCGGACGGCAGCCGCACTCCGACCCGGTCGCCGCGTCGGATGCCCCTGCCTGCGAGGGTGGTCGCCGCCTGCTGAACCACTGCCGTCAGCTCGGAGTAGGTGAGCGTCCCTTTCGGGTCCTCGATCGCTGCCGAGTCGGGATGCTTGGCGGTAGTAGCGCGCAGGATGTCGAGCAGGGTGCGCTGCGGAGGCGCCTCCAGCGTCCGGTCGACGACGGATACCGGCGACACATCGGCTGGGGGCGGCGGGTCCGCGTCGGGGCTCACGGGTCTGACGCTAGGCCTCCCCCGAAGGGGATCGGGCTCGTCTTGCCTCGCGGCTGCGGGAGGACGCCGGGCAGCGTCTCCCGCAGCCGGTCCGGCAGGCTGCCCGTTCAGCGCAGCCGCAGGGTGGCGGTGGCGGTGGTGCTCGGCCGGTCGAGTTTCCTCAGGTCGATGGTGAGGATCTCGCCGTCGTCCGCGGTGCCGTTCGGCTGGATCTTCGCCTCCAGCGTGAACGCAGCGGTGTCGCCGGTGACCCCGGCGATACCGAAGTCGGAGTCGTTGGCGATCACGAGGGTGTGGCCGTGGTTGATCAGCGCGAGGCCCTCCACCTTGTCGTGGCCGTAGAAGGAGCCCTTCGGGTTCAGGGCGGTGAGGTAGGCGCCCAGGTCGAGGGTGAGCGACTTGGTCACCGGGGTGATCTCCGCCGAGGCCAGCACTGCGGTCGCCTCGGCAGTGGTCTTCTTGGTGGTCAGGGCCTCCAGGGACTTGCCGCCCACGGTGAGACCCAGCGAGGTGTCGTAGACCGCGCCGCTGACGGTGGCGGACGGGCCGATGTCGGTCGCGTCGGAGATCTCGACGGTGTAGAGCTTCTTGTACGCGTTCGGCTCGAAGTCGCCGTCCCTCTCGGTGATCAGGAAGGTGGTGTTGCTGAGCGCGGTGATCTCGCTGTTCGCGGTGTCGTTGGTCGCCGGGTCGTCGAGCAGGTACGGGTACTCGTGCACGACCCTCGTCTTCAGGTCGATCGTGACGATCCGGGTCAGCGGGTTCTTCTTCGGCTTGCTGGCGTCGCTCTGGTCGAGGGCGGACTGCATGATGCCGACCAGAGTCTTCCCGTCCGGGGTGATGGTGAGGCCTTCCATGCCCCGGTTGACGGTGCGATGGGCGAGTTCGGCCGGCAGGGTGCCGGACTGCGGCGAGAGTCGCTCGATCTCACGTCCGTTTCGGCTGAAGTGGACGACGAAGGGGCCGTACTCGTCCGAGACCCAGAAGCTGCCGTCCTTCATGGCGACGAGCCCCTCGCTGTCCAGCCCGTAGGGCGAGGTGGGCAGGACGTTCCCGGCCAGGTCGGTGATCGTCTCGCCGGTGGAGGCCGCGGAGTTGACCAGGCCGTTCATCGGGGTGCCGTCGGCGGCGCGGAGCTTGATCGTGCGCAGCAGCCGCGCCTTGCCTGCGACCAGCGCGAACTCTCCGATCGACGGCGTGAAGTCGGGCAGCGGTTCGATCTTGGTGCCGTTCGGCCCGTCGACGTTCGGCCCGCGGTCGGTGAGCCCGTAGATGATCTTGTTGCTGCCGGGCTTGGCGGCGATCCCGGAGCCGAATGCGCTGCCGCCGATGGTCACGCCGCCGATGGTGGCCAGGGGCTTGATCTTCTCGGTGTAGAGCCTGACCGCGCTGTTGGTGGTGTAGGTGAACGAGTCCGTGCCGGAGGCGCCGGCCTGGGGGGTGTAGCTGAATCCGCCGTTCGCGCCGAGGTTCAGCGTGCCCTGCGTGGGGTCGGTGTGGTCGACGATCTGGGCGTGGGCAGGACGGTCGTTCGCCAGCACTCCGCGTGCCGCGCTGACCTTGGTCGTGCGGGTCGCCGAGACCGTGTACCGGTCATCGACGGCGCCGGATGTCGCCTGCGCCGATGCGGTCGCTGCGACCGTCAGCAGGGTGGTGAGAACGGCCGCCGACACGGCGGCCCGGGTTCGCTTCACTGGTGCTCCTCGTCGATCACGGCCCCCCACCGCGGGGTACCGAACCGCAACCTAGGTCGGCTCGGCGACCTGCGGATGTCGAGCAGGTGAACCCTTCCCTCCTCGCCTCACCTAGGTGAGGTTCGCCGCGGTGAGTGCCTGTTGGTCGGCTAGTGCCCGGGGTGTGGCGGTGTGGGCGATGACCTGGTGGTCTTCGCTCAGGATGATGCTGCGGTCGCTCAGCGCGGCGGCCAGATCGAGGTCGTGGGTCGCGATCACCAGGGTGCGTCCGGACGACCGGAGCTGGCCCCCCGCGGCGGTGCCGGGCGCGCGCCGGGTCGGCTTGTGATGTGTCCAGACCCACTGCGGGCGTCCGGACGGGCACCCGCCGGCGGGCGTGGCATACGGCACGGAGTCGTCCGGGCCGGCACGTGCTAGCTTCATCGGTGATGCCGGTCTGGTGACGGGGGTGGGAGTGCAGGAGTCGGATGGCCGCCGGTCCGCGACCAGGGGATTGTCCGACCGGTTGCGCCAGTGGATCACGAGCGATCTGGCGCCTGGCGCGCAGTTGCCCTCGGAACCGGAGCTGGCCAGCAGCCACGGAGTGTCCCGGTCCTCGATCAGAGAGGCGCTGAAGGCTCTGGAGCAGGATGGGCTGGTCTACTCGGTGCGCGGGCGGGGCAGGTTCGTCTCCCCGATGGGCACGGTCAGCGTCGACCGTCCGGTCACCCGCTACGAGTCCACGACCGCGATGCTGGAGTCGCTCGGCTTCTCGGTCACCACCGCGGTGCTTGAGGTGCAGGAGACCCAGGCGGACGGACGCGCCGCCGAGTTGCTCGACCTCGCCCCGGGCACTCCCGTGATCGCATTGACCCGGTTGCGGGTCTCCGAGGACCGGCCGCTGGTCTTCTCCCAGAACATCGTGCCGAGGCACGCCCTGCCCGGGCCGGTGCGCTACCGCGACTGGTCGGCCTCGCTGACGGCAGCGCTCGCGGCTCACGGTCACCACCTGACCACGTCCGCCGCCCGGATCACCGCGGTGGCACTCCCCGCGGAACTCGCCGATCGCTATCACCTGACCGGTCTGGATCCGTGGCTGCTGATCGAGGAGACCTCGTTCACCAGGGACGGCCACCGGGTGCTCTACTCGCGCGACTATCACCGCGGCGATCTGATCGGCTTCAACGTCCTGCGCACGAGCTGAGCTCAACGGCGCCCCCTCCACCCTTCGTCCCGGGAGTCAACCCCGGGATTGACCCACGCCGACTCCATTCTGTGGTAGGACAACACCTAGAGTTGTCCGACAATAGGAGCCAGCATGTTCAACATCGATCCTCAGCACCACCTCGACACGCAGCGCCTTGCGGTGGCTGCCGCAGCCGCTATTCGCCGCGCCGCCGCCGCCGAGGTGGCTCGCGGGCTCGACAACGTCTTCTTCGCCAGCGCCGGCGGTGTCGCACTGCTGACCTATCCAGCGGCCAAGCTGCTGCAGCAGCGTTCCAGCCTGCCAGTGTTCATTGAGCGGGCCGCCGAGCTTGTCGCGAGCGACAATGCCAACCTCGGGCCGCGGTCGCTGGTCGTGCTCTGCTCGGTCTCCGGCACCACCAAGGAAGCGGTGGCGATCCTGCACGCGGCGCAGGCCAAGGGGGCGCGCGTGCTCACCTTCACCGGCACCCCAGGGACGCCTCTCGCCACCTTGTCGGACATCAACTTCGCCACTCCGGCAGCAGACGACACATCCAGTGAGACCTACCTGGTTCAGACGCTCGTCCTGGCCCTGGCATTGATGGAGGCGCGAGGCGAGTTTGCCGATCTGGACGAGATTCTCGCCGAGCTCTCCCTGCTGCCGCAGGCTCTGGTCGCGGCGAAGGAGCAGTTCGAGCCGCGGGCCGCCGAGCTGGCCACGGCGCTGGTCGGTCGTGACCGTCCGCTCATGTTCACCGGTGCCGGCGGCGCCTGGTACGAAGCGTGGTACTTCGCGATGTGCATCCTGGAGGAGATGCAGTGGATCTGGACTCGACCGATTCACGCCTCGGACTTCTTCCACGGCACCTTCGAGTTGGTCGAGGCCGACGTCGCGGTGGTGCTGCTCGCCGGCGAGGACTCCGCCCGTCCGCTGGCGGAACGGGTCAAGGCCTTCGTGCCGGCCACCGGCGGAGATCTCTTTGTCATCGACGCCGCGGAGTTCGAGTTGGCCGGCCTCAGTGCCGCCACGCGGGCCCTGGTCTCGCCAGTGGTCCTGGCCACCGTGCTGGAGCGACTCAGCGTCCACATCGAGGCGTTGACCGGCCACCCGCTGACGACCCGCCGCTACTACAAGCGGATGGAGTACTGAGCGCTGCGCCGGGCGGGCCGACCCGGGCTGCGCGGACGCGCGGCACCGTTCCGGGTCAGGCCTGCCGGGCCAGATCTCGGATCGATCCCCGCTCGATCCACGTGGTGGGGAGGACGTGGGTCTGTCGCGGCCTGTCCGGCGTCTGGATGCGGCGCAGCAGAGCCTGCGCCGCACGGGCGCCGAGGTCGTAGGCGGGCTGGGCGATCACCGAAAGCGGGGGACGCACGACCGTCGTCCACTCGGTGTCGTCGAAGCCGAAGATCGAGACCTGGTCGGGGACCAACAGCTCTCGGCTGTAGACCGCATCGATGATACCCAGGGTGAAGCTGTCGTCGAGGCCGAACACCGCGGTCGGTCGATCGGGGCGGCCGAGCATCTCGGCCACAGCTGTGCGCACCTCGGAGCGACCGTGGGCTCCGGGAGTGTACGCCTGCGGCACGGCCAGCCCCGCCTCCGTCATCGCGTCCCGATAGCCCTGGTGTCGTTCGTGCATGGTCGAGATCAGATTGGCGTGTCCGTCTCCGCCCTTCGTCCGAAGGATGGGGGCGGCGATCCGAGTGTGTCCCGCGGCGATGACTCGCTGGACGGCCTGATACCCGGATTCGTAGTTGTTGACGACGACGACGTCGGTGTCCAGGCCAGGGATGTACCGGTCGACCTGGACCAAGGCCTGACCGCGTTCGATGGCGATGGCGAGGTGTTCGCCCACCTCCTCGCTCGCCGGGGCGACCAGAATCCCGTCCACCCGCTTCTCGGTGAGGAGCTTGAGTCCGTGGATCTCGGTGTAGACGGTCTCGTCGGTGTTGACCAGAACTACGTCGTAGCCGGCGCTGCGGGCGCCGTCGGTGAATCCGCGGATGACCCGGGCGAAGAAGGGGTTCGAGATGTCGGCGATCAACGCACCCAAGGTCATGGTCTGGCCGGTGACCATCGAGCGGGCCACGGAGTTCACCGAGTAGCCCAGGCGCTCCGCTGCCGCCTCGACCCGTCGCCGAGCGTCCTCGCTCACCGAGCCGTACCCCCCGAGGGCGCGCGCCGCGGTGGCCCGAGACACGCCGGCCTCGCGAGCGACGTCGAAGATCGAGCTTCCCTGGGCGGGCACGGATGCTTGCACGTCGGGCAGCATAACCGGGATCGCTGCTCAACAGCATCACGTTCTTGAAACAAATCGCCGATCGGTGTTGACATCCGGGTGGCGCGAGTGAGAACGTGCTCAACAGAGGGATTGAGCACGTGCTCAAGCCCCGAGCATGAAACAGCGCTACGGCCAACGTGGGTCGCGAAGAGTGGATCGCTGCCCGCCGTGCAAAGTGATTGTGTTCGGGCACCCCTGCGTCTGCACAAACGGAAAAGGAGTCATTCAAGCCATGGCCGTCGAAACGTTGCCGTTGTCCCCGATCGAAGCGGACCTCGAAGCGAACCTCGAGAAGACTGTCGGATACTACGACAGGATCAAGAAGTTCGTGGAGGAGTGCGTTCACAACGGACTGAAGAACGTCTATCTCGTCGGGGCCGGTGGCTCGCTGATCGCATCCTTCCCTGCGTTCTACCTGCTGCATCGGACGGTCGACATCCCGGTGTTCCAGATTCAGAGCGACGAGCTCAACTACGGACGTCCGCGCGCCCTCGGGGCCGGGTCGCTGGTGATCATCGCCTCCTACACCGGTACCACCAAGGAGACCGTGGCTGCGGCTCAGTACGCGCGGGACGCCGGCGCGACCGTCTTCGCGGCGTGCCGTGCGCACAGCCCGCTGGCCGAGGCCGCAACCCTCGCGATCGAGGGTGGCTCGGACATCCTCGAGCTGATGGCCGCCTACGCGCTGTGCGAGGCTCTCGGCGTCGAGCTGGACTACGCCGCGGCTCGCGCCGCCTTCGCTGCCTTGCCCGCAGCGTTCCGCGCTGCCGTGGAGGGACAGGAGCAGCACGTCCACGACATCGCCGTGGCACTGAAGGACGAGCCGCTCACCTACGTGCTGGGCTCCGGCCCGTCCCACGGCTGGGCCTACGGCCTGGCCATGTGCTACCTGCAGGAGATGCAGTGGATGCATGCGGTGTCCTTCGACGCCGGCGAGTTCTTCCAGGGAGCCTTCGAGGTGGTCAGAGAGGACACTCCGGTGATCCTGCTGCTGGGTGAGGATCCGTCCCGTCCGATCGCGGAGCGCGCGCAGCGCTTCCTCCAGACCTACACCAAGCGGGCGCACTACCTGGACGTGCGGGACTTCGACCTGCCCGGGATGACGCCGGAGGGACGCGCCATCGTCTCACCGCTGATCCTTCCGAAGGTGATCAGCCGGCTGGCCAAGCACTACGAGGCGGTTCGCGGCCACAACCTCGACCAGCGCCGCTACATGTTCCGTACGGTCTACTGATCGCGCGGAGGAAGCCAGCCATGAAGGTCGTAGCCATCGGTGACAATTGTCTCGACTGGTATCTGGACCGGCAGACGGTGCATCCCGGCGGAAATGCGCTGAACGTCGCGGTCTATTCCCACCGGCTCGGCGCGGAATCCGGCTACATCGGTCAGTTCGGTACGGACTGGGCCGGAACCGTGATGATTGCCGCGCTCGAGGCCGAGGGTGTTGATATCAGCCGAATTCGCCGAGTCGAGGGTACGAGTGGATACGCGACGATCGAAACCATTCGAGGAGACCGGGTCTTTCGCGGTTCCTCGGACGGGGTGGTCGCATTCACACCCACCTCCGAGGACTACGCCGCCATGGCTGGCGCGGACGTCATACATACCGGCGACTCCTCCTTCCTGGACGAGTACGTGGCCGATTTCGCGGCCATCGCGCCAGTGAGCTTCGACTTCTCGACCAAGCCGTCCGACTACTGCGAACGGCTGCTGCCGCAGGTCACCTACGCCACGTTCTCCCGTCCCGACCTGGCTCCGGAAAAGGTCAAGGACCTGATCGGGTGGGCGCGCGAGCTGGGTGCGGCTGAGGTCTACGTGACCCAGGGCGAGTCGGGCTCCTTCTCCTGGGCCGACGGCCGGCTCCACTTCGAACCGGCCGTTGCCACCGCGCCGATCGTCGACACGCTCGGGGCCGGCGACTCCTTCGTCGCAGGCATGCTCGTGGCGCGCCTCAACGGAGTTCCTCTCGACGCGGCTGCGGCCCGCGCCAGCGCGTTCGCAGCCGCGTCGTGCGGCACCCTCGGCGCCTTCGGGTACGCCGAGTCGGCAGCTCGGATGACCGAGGCTCCCGACCATCGCTTCGCCTCCTAGTGGTTCAACCGACAACCGAAAGAAAGGAAAGTCAGGTGAAGAACAGATCCATCGTTGGCATCGTCGCCGTGATGGTCTTCGCGCTCATCAGCGCAGGCTGCAGCGGCCCTACCCAGTCCGGGAGCTCTGGCGCGACCAGCACCGGAGAACTCACGGGCAAGATCTCCTTCCTGGAGAAGTGGCCCGACCCGAAGTACAAGGTCTACTTCGACAAGGTGGTGGCCGACTACACGGCCGCGCATCCCGGAGTCGAAATCGACCACCAGGCGGTCGGCGACCAGCCGATCAAGGACCAACTCCGGGTGCTGACCAGCGCCAACGAGCTACCCGACATCTACTTCGCCTGGCCGGGCGACTTCGCGAACAAGTTCATCCGCGGTGGCTTCGCCGCGGATCTCACCCCGTACCTCGATGGCACCGAATGGGGCAAGAGCTTCGCTTCCTCCGCGCTCGGTGCCTACCAGTACGAGGGCAAGAACTACGGCATCCCGATCAACCTCAACGGCAAGGTGTTCGCCTACTCGACCGAGGCCTTCACCAAGGCCGGAGTCAGCGTGCCGACCAGCTTCGCAGGACTGAAGGCCAGTTGCGCCGCGCTGTCCAAGGCCGGCTACACCCCGATCGCCTTCGGCAACCAGTACGGCTGGCCGGCCATCCACTACATCACCCAGCTCAACGCGCAGTTCGTGCCGGCCGACGTGCGGGCCAAGGACTACGCCCCGACCGGCGGCGACTTCACCAACGCTGGCTACGAACAGGCCTTGGCTGCGTTCAAGGACCTGATCGACACCTGTGGGAAGAAGGGCAGCAATGGCATCTCCCACGAGACGGCGCAGGCAGAACTCACCAACGGCAAGGCCGCGATGCAGTATCTGGAGGTGCTGGAGTTCGTGAACCTGGAGGACAAGACCACGGTTCCTGAGGACTTCATCGGCAAGTGGGACCAGTTCGTCATGCCCCCGGTCGATGGCGCCGCGGGCAACCAGACGGCCATCACCGGCGCACCGGACGGCTTCCTGGTCAACGCGCAGTCCGAACACATCGACCTCGCGGTGGACTTCCTGAAGTTCCTCACCAGCAAGGAGAACGCGGCGGAGATGACCAAGGTGATCGGCTGGCCGAGCCCGGTCGAGGGAGCCACCACGACGGAGAACGCCTCTGCCGCAACCGTGAAGGCGGTCGGCGAGATCCAGCAGGCCAGCGAACTGGCGATTTGGCTGGACACCATTGCCAGCGCCGAAGTGGCTCAGGCCTACTTGTCTGGTGTCGAGGGACTCCTCAACGGTGACGAGACCCCTGCCTCGGTGATGGAGAAGGTCCGGACGGCGGCAGCCAAGGTCAAGGCCGAGGCCTAGTCGTCGATCCGTACCCGACCTGATCGGGTCCGGGGACGGGCCACCTCCCGTCCCCGGACGCGGTCACAAAGAGAGGCATGATGAAGCGACAACTCGCGCGGCGGTCCGTCGGCTATCTGTGGATCCTGCCCGCACTCGTGCTGCTGCTCGTGTTCGTGTACTACCCCATCGTCGAGAACTTCCGGCTCAGCCTGTACAGCTGGAACGCGTTCCGGCCGGTACCGAAGTTCGTGGGGCTCAACAACTACAACCGGGTCTTCGCCGACCCGGTCTTCTGGACCGCGATCGTCAACAACATCTGGTACGCAGTCGTATCCGTCGCCTTCCAGGTCGGAATCGCCCTGGTCCTGGCGGCGCTGCTGGAGGGAGTGGTGGCGCCCCGGCTGCGCGGCTTCCTTCGCACGGTGTACTTCATCCCGGCGACGATCTCGATCACGATCGTCGGGCTTCTGTTCCGGATCATCTACCAGCCCGAAGGCCTCCTGAACGCCTTCCTCGGCCTGTTCGGCGTGGAGTCGACGCGGGCCTGGCTGGGGGAGCAGGAAACCGCCATCGGCTCGGTGATCGCGATGAGCCAGTGGCAGAACCTCGGCTACACGACCATGTTGTTCGTGGTCGCCATCCAGCGGATCCCGAAGGAGTACTACGAAGCGGCCCTCGTCGACGGTGCCGGCGCTGTGCGCACCTTCTTCTCCGTGACGGTCCCCCTGGTTCGGGAGATGACCACCTTGTTGATGATCGTCACCATCTCGGGTGCGTTCCTGGTCTTCAACGAGATCATGGCGACGACGCAGGGCGGACCCAACAACTCCAGCCAGGTCCTCGGCACCTGGCTGTACCAGTCGGCCTTCAAGAACGACGACATGGGCTACGCGACCGTTGTAGCGGTCGTGATCTTCGTCTTCACCTTCACTGCCGCGATGCTGCAGTTGGCCTACTCGAGACTCCGGAGGGTCGAGCAATGAGCGTCACGAAGCTGTCGGCGGACGTGGCCGCGTCCCGCGCGGTGCGCGGCCGGCGGGCCAAGGTCACCCCGCTGCGGGTACTGATCGGAGCCCTCCTCACCGCACTGGCCGTCGTCGTGCTCTACCCGCTGTTGTGGATGGCGATCTCCGGCTTCAAGACCAACGCCGAGCTGTTCGGCGATGCGTGGGGACTGCCCGCGCAGTGGCGGTTCAGCAACTACGTCCAGGCGTGGGACTACGGCGTCGTCCACTACATCGCGAACTCGCTGATCGTCACTGTCGGTTCGATCCTGCTGGTCACGCTGGTGTCGAGTTTCGCCGCCTTCGCCCTGGTCCAGGTGCGGATCCCGCTCGGACAGCCGATGTTGATGCTGATCCTCGGCGGTTTGATGCTGTCGGAGACGGTGGCGCTCGTGCCGCTGTTCCGGATCATGCGTTCGCTGGACCTCTACAACACCCTGATCGGGATCATCATCTTGTACACGGCCTTCCGGATCCCGTTCACGACCTTCCTGATCCGGGCCTACATGATCGACCTGCCCACGGAGCTTCGAGACGCCGCGATCGTGGACGGCGCGTCCTTGTGGCAGATGTTCTGGCGGGTCACGTTGCCGCTGTGCTACCCGATCCTGATCTCCGCCGCGATCCTGCAGGCGCTGTTCTCGTGGAACGAGTTCGTCTTCGCCCTCGTCTTCATCAAGGACGATGCGCTCAAGACCATGCCGGTCGGCCTGATGGCGTTGCAGTCGAAGCTCACCACGAACTGGCCGGTGGTGTTCGCCGGGCTGACCATCTCGGCGATACCGATGGTGCTTGCCTTCCTGTTCGGACAGCGGCACTTCGTCCGGGGAATCACCGAGGGACTGGGCAAGTAACCGGGTCGAGGCCGCTCAGGCCGGCGACCGTCATCGCGATCATGTGAGAGTCGAGGCTGCCGCAATGCGCTGGCTGCGTTCGTTCCTGAGCTCGGACGTGCTGGCCGGGGAGCCGCGGGACGTCGTCCTGATCGAGGCCGTGCTGGCCGCGTCCAAACTCTCGATCCCCTTTCTCACTCTCTACCTGGTCCAGGCGCGGGGATTCGACTACGCCACGGCCGGCCTCTTCGTCGCCATTCGGGGCCTGGGCGGCTTGGTCGCGGTGATGCTCGCCGGCGCTCTTGCCGATCGGTTCGGCGAGAAGCCGGTCGTGCTCACGCTGCTCGCCGGGGCCGGTCTCAGTGCCGCTGCCATTCCCCAGTTGCACAGCACGCACGCCTTGCTGCTGGGGTTCTTTCTGCTCGGGGCGTTCGTGAACGCGGTTCAGCCGGCCTTTTCCTCTCTGGTCGTCCGTGCGATCCCGGTCCGTCAGTGGACCGAGGTGTACGCGGCCGAGTACTGGGCGCTGAACGTCGGATTCGCGTTCACGGCACTGGTCGGTGGCCGAGTTGCGGTGTTCGCCTTCGACTGGCTGTTCTACCTCGAGGCAGCAGGCACGTTCGTCACGCTCGGGCTGGTGGCCCGGATCCTGCCGCAGACCCGTCCGCGTCCGCAGGTGGCGCGTCCGCGGAAGCCGCGCCGCAGCCTGCGCAGCCGGAGCCGGCGTGCGCTGGCCGCGGTTTCGCTGGCGGCGCGGGACCGGCTGGCCGTGGTGTTGATCAGTTCCAGCCTCCTGTTTTCGATGTGCCTGTCCCAGATGACCGGGACCCTGCCGCTGGACATGGAGGCGAGCGGCTACAGCCCGGACTTCTACGGCTACGTCATCTTCTGGAACGGTGCGTTGCTCACCGTCTTCCAGATCAGAGCCGGACGCGCCATCGCCCGTCGCCGCGGCATGCGGATCCTTGCCCGTGCCGCCACCGTGGCTGCCCTCGGCTACGGCCTGCTGGCCCTGCCGCACCAGCACCTGGTGCTGATTCTGGCCTGCCTCACCATCTGGACGATCGGCGAGATGATGGACGCTCCGGTACGCAACGCCGTGGTGAGCGCGCTGGCGGAACCCTGCTCCCGGGCCCGGTACCTGGGGCTGCTGTCCGCTGCGCTCACCCTCGGCTACTGCATCGGCCCATGGATCGGCGGCTGGGTGCTCCAGGTCGTCGGACGCGAGGCATTGTGGCTGGGCACCGCTGCGTGTGCGCTCCTGTGCGGACTGATCCGCCGCGCCATCACGCCGCGGGTGGAGCGCCGGATGGCCCTCTCGCGCCAGGCCTCACTCGGCTCCTCCGGACGGGGCTGATCCGGCTTCAGCCCGCTCGCCTCTGGTCGCCTGTGCGTGAGGCAGGGCCGCGGCGCTCAAACGAGGTCGCGCGGGCCGACGTCGAGCCCGATCTGCGCGCTCGGTGAGCTGCGCCACCGCTGGTGCACGTGGCCCCCGGTGGTGATCGGAGAGCGCGCTAGGTGAGGTTCGCCGCGGTGAGTGCCTGTTGGTCGGCCAGGGCCCGGGGTGTGGCGGTGTGGGCGATGACCTGGTGGTCTTCGCTCAGGATGATGCTGCGGTCGCTCAGCGCGGCGGCCAGTTCGAGGTCGTGGGTCGCGATCACCAGGGTGCGTCCGGACGCCCGGAGCTGGGCGAGTAGCGCGAGGAGCCATGTGGTTGTTCTGGGGTCGAGGGCTGCCGTCGGCTCGTCGAACAGCAGCACGTGTGGACTCATCACCAGCACGGTGCCGATCGCGGCGCGCTTGGCTTGCCCGAGGGACAGGTGCGCCGGGGAACGGTCGAGCAGGTCAGCGATCCCCAGCATCCCGGCGACCTCGGTGATCCGACGCTGGGTCTCGGCGCGATCCAGACCCAGTTGGCGGCAGCCGAACTGGAGATCCTCGCTGACCGTGGCCGAGAAGAGCTGGGCGGCGGGGTCCTGGAAGACCAGCCCCACCCGGCTCCGGAATCGTGCGTTGGCGGCGTGGTCGGCCAGGGTCTCCTCGCTCACCTGCTCGCCGAACGCTTCGAGGGTGCCGGCCTGGCAGAAGACCAGGCCGGCGAGCACCTTCAGCAGCGTCGACTTCCCGGACCCGTTCGCTCCGAGCACTGCGAGGGACTCTCCCTCGCGCACGTCGAGAGACACCGATTCCAGGGCCGGGTACCGGTCCAGGTAGCGGTAGCTCAGCCCGTCCGCGCTGAGCAGGACGTCACCGGGCACGCAGGTCACCCCACAGCAGTGCCGCCGCCGCGAGCACGCAGCCGAGGCCGATCAGGACGTCGGATACCCGCAGCGGGCTCGGCGCCGGGTCACGCAGCCGTCCGGTGAATCCTCGCGCGGTCATCGCCTGGTGCACCTGTTCGGCGAGGTTCGTCGACCGGGCGAGGAGCGCCCCGACACTCGCCCCGACGAAGCCACGGTCCTCACTGCCGGTCGCCCCGCCGAGGCTGCGCGCCCTGCGGGCGAACAGTTGGTCGGTGAAGGCCTCGACCAGGACGCCCAGGTAGCGCTGCGCCATCGTCGCGATCAGGACGAAGCCCGCCGGCGCGCCGATCGCCCGCAGCGCGGCCATCAGTCGGAGCCAGCTTGTGGTCCGGGTGAGCAGCACGGCGACAGCGAGGCAGGCCAGGACCCGCGCCAGCACGATCCATGCGTTCCACAGGCCCTGGGCTGTCAGCCCCTGCCCCGACCACAGCGGCACCACCACCGTTCCGGGGCGTACGAGCGAGAGCGTCGCCGGGGCGAGCAGCACCAGGCTCATCAGCAGCACCGGTCCGGCGATCACCGCCAGCGATCCGATCACCCGGCGCCACGCGGCCAGCGCCAGCAGCGACACGGCGGCGACGGTCAGCGTCCATGGGCTGTGCAGCAGCGCGAGGACGACCAGCACCACCAGCGAGCTGACCAGCTTCACGCGGGGATCCCAGCGTCCCAGGAGATCTTCGTCAGGGACGAGGCTGGACGTCAGTTGTTCGGCCCGCGCCAGCGACCGGCGCAGGAAGCGGTGTTGGTGACGATCCGGGACGACGACCGCGGACGGCGTGGCCAGCCAGTCGGGCAGGGCGGACGACGTGCTCACTCGACCGGCACCGCCGGCCGTCCGCGTACCCGTCCGGCCAGCCAGAACACCAGGAAGGTGAATCCGGCAACGATCAGTGAGCCGAGCAGCGCCGAAACCCAGTAGCCGACCAGCGGATCTGTCGCACCGGGGAAGCCGTAGTCGGGGAGCAGAGTGCCGGTGAACCACTCCGACCAGGTCGCGAAGCCCGCCGGGAGAAAGCCGAGTTGCGCGGCCAGCTCGTTGCCGCCCCACTCGCCGAACGCGGTGCCCTGGGCGATCAGGCCGAGCGGCGTCATCAGCAGCATCGCCGCCAGCACCCCCAGCGAGACCAGGCCGGGAGTGGCGCGCAGGCCGGAGGGACGCGGCGCGTCGGGCGATCCGTCCAGCTGACCTGTCCGGGAGAGGAAGGTGTAGCCCGCCGCGGTGACGATCGCCTCTGCCGGGCCGGCGATCACCAGATGGGCGAACAGCATGGCGGGGACGGTCACCGCCAGCGGGTACGGGTTGTACAGGGCCACGCCGGCCGCGTCGTGGAAGAGGGCCGGCTGGATGCCGAGCTCGACGCCGACGGCCAGCCCGGCCGCGGTGATCCCGGCATAGCCACCCGCAGCGGCGGCGAAGGCCCGGCGGGGCAGCGACCCGGTGCGTCCGGCGAGCAGCCGGAAGACGGCCAGCCCGACCAGCGGCATGATCAGGGCCATGTTGACGACGTTCGCGCCATAGGCCAGTACGCCACCGTCGCCGAAGACCAGTGCCTGGAACAACAGCGCGACCGAGGTTGCCACCACGGCCGCAGGCAGGCCCGCGACCACCGCGATCAGCACCGCCCCGACCGCATGGGCGGTCGTCCCCCCGGGAACCGGGAGGTTGAACATCATCAGCAGGAAGCTGAACGCGCTGAGCATCGCCAACCGCGGGATCGCCCGTCCGCGAACCTGCCGCGCCACCGCGGCCGACGCTGCGGCGACCGCAGGAACGGCGACCGCGACGGCGACCGCGCACGTCTGCGGCGACAGATAGCCGTCCGGGATGTGCATGCGGGCCTCCAGAGCTCTGTTGCGACATGATCGCAACAACGAGACAACATAGTAGGCCACCGGAGCGCTGACGCAGGGCCGGCGTCGGGACCTGCGCCGGCGGCCGTCCCCGGGGCGGTCAGCCCGCCCGGTTCCGGCAGTCCCGGCACACCCCCGACAGGGTGGCGTGGCCGGCGTGCAGCTCGAAACCAGCCTGGGCCAGCAGCGCTGCCGCCAGGTCGTCCATGATCGCCCCGGGCAGGTCGATGATCAGTCCGCACCTCCGGCACTGGCCGTGGACGTGCGCGTGGCCGGTGTCTTCGATCAGGTGGTACAGCGTCGGCCCGTGGCTGGGGTGCAGGTGCTGGACGATCTGCAGGCGGCTGAACAGGTCCAGGGCGCGATGCACGCTGGCGCGGTGCACGTCCGGTGCCGTCTCGGCCACCAGGTCGACGATCTGCTCGGCGCTGAGGTGCTCGGAATGTGCTTCGAGCACGCCGAGCACGGCGATCCGGGCCGGCGTCAACCGCTCGCCCCTGGCGTGCAGGGCTGCCGTCAGTCGATCGAGCGTGGACGTGGACACGGCCCCATTCTCCGCGTGAGCGGCGCCAACCACCAGCGCCCGGCGCGGCACGCCGCCCGGCGCAACGGTGCCTGCACGGCGGGCCGGACGCTCCGCGGTCAGTGCCGGAACGCTGTGGCGGTGAGGTGCAGGGCACGCTGGAGGAGTTCGGCCTCGTGCCAGACGGGCAGCCGGAGCATGGACCGATGCCCGTCGTAAGGGGAGAACGCCGGTCCGGGGGCGAGCTTCACCCCTGCCCGCTTGGCGGTCTCGGCGAGGGCCAGCGCGTCGTCGTGGGTGTCGATCCACAAGCCGGAGCCGCCCTTGATGGCCTGCCAGGTCCAGTCAGGGAAGTGCGTGCGAATCGCCTCCTCTGTGGCGCTCAGGTGGGTGTTCAGCATCTCCCGGCGCTGGCGTCGCGCGCGGTCGGCCCGCTTCAGGAGCCTGACGGCATGGAGTTGGTCGACCACTGAGGTGGCGAGGTCCTCGACCTTGCGGAGCTCCAGCAGCTGCCTGATCCGGCTCCGCGAGGCACGGACCCAACCGATCCGCAGGCCTCCCCAGAAGAGTTTCGAGAGGGTGCCGACGCTGATCAGCAGCTCCGGGTCGACCAGCCCGGCGAGCGTTGCCGCCGGCGGACCCTGCAGGGTCAGGTCGTAGGAGCAGCAGTCCTCGATGGTGAGGATCGCGTGGTCGGCGATGAGCCCCGCGAGTTCGGCCCGCGCCCGGGCGGGCATGGTCTGGCCGGTCGGGTTGTGGATGCTGGTCTGGCAGTAGAGCGCGGTGGGCCGGCGGGCCGCGGCGCGGGCGAGCAGCTCCAGGTCGAGACCCTTCGGGGTGGTCCGGAGACCTTCGATGCGGGCGCCCAGGGTTCTGAGGACCTCCAGGCCACCGCGGTAGCTGGGATCCTCGACCAGGGTGAGGTCGCCCGCGGCCACGACGCCGCGCAACGAGAGGAACGTCGCCTGCTGGGATCCTGCCGTGACCAGGATCTCCTGCGGCTGGGTGGGGATGCCGTCGCCGCTGAGGTGTTCGGCGATGGCCTGACGGAGGACGGGAAGGCCGGCCGGGAAGTACCCGTCAGTGTCGAGGTAGGGCCGCAGCTCCTCGTCGAGCGGCTCGGCCAGGGTCTCCCGAACCACCGGCGAGGCGGGCAGCGCGCCGGTGGAGAGGTCGATCACGTCGACGTCGGTCCGGGTGAAGGAGAACAACCGCCCCTCGACGAGCGCTGCCGCCTTGCCGGAGCCGGACCGGACCCGGCTCCCCGAGCCCCGGGTCGAGACGAGGTAGCCCCTCGCCTCCAGCGCGGCGTACGCGGCAACCACGGTCGCGCGGGAGACGCCCAGTGCCAGGGCACAGTCACGCTGTGCCGGAAGGGCGCTTCCGGCAGGGATGAAGCCGGCATGGATCAACTCGATCAGCGAACCGGCCAGCGCCTCCGACAGCGGCGCCGCCGGGTCGGCCCAGCCACCGAGCATCCGGCTGAGCTCGGCGGCGTCCATGCGTGTGGCGAGCACAAGCTTCAGTATGTCGAGTGCAGCCCCGCCCGCGCCGGACCAATTGGTCCGAATTGGATCGGCGCGACCGTGCTGACCGCTCCTAACGTGTTGTCCACAACGACACAAAGGAGTGGGCATGGCCACCGTTGCATTGCTGGGCACCCTCGACACGAAGGGCGAGGAGTACGCCTGGCTGCTGGATCGACTTCACGGGCTCGGCGTGGCGACCCTCGCCATCGACACGGGCTCCTTCTCCACCAGCGAGCTCGCCGACGTCAGTTCGGAGGCGGTGATCGCCGCTGCGGGCGTGGACGTGGCGGCCGTCAGGGAGCGCAGGGACCGCGGCGAGATGATGGGCGTGATGGGCGCCGGCGCGGCCGTGGTGGTGCGCGACCTGGCCGAGTCCGGACGCATCCACGGGCTGCTCGCCATCGGCGGATCGGGCGGCTCCTCCGTGGCTGCCCCTGCGATGCAGGCGCTGCCGGTCGGCTTCCCGAAGTTGCTGGTCTCCACCATGGCGTCCGGTGACGTGAAGCCGTACGTGGGCGAGGTCGACACCACCCTGATGTACTCGGTGGTCGACGTGGCCGGGATCAACTCGATCTCCGCGAAGGTGCTCGGCAACGCGTGCGCGGCGATCGCCGGCATGGCGCAGGCCTACGAGGCGCAGCTCGCCGCGCCGCAGGGTGAGCACAAGCCGCTGATCGGCGTGACGATGTTCGGCGTCACCACACCGGCGGCGAACGAGGCGCGCGAGACCTTGACCGGCCTGGGCTACGAGGTGCTGGTCTTCCACGCGACCGGCACCGGTGGGCGCGCGATGGAGAAGCTGGTCGAGTCGGGCCTGCTGGCCGGCGTCTGCGACCTCACCACCACCGAACTGGCCGACGACCTGGTCGGCGGCGTGCTGTCTGCCGGCCCGGACCGGCTACAGATCGCCGGGGTCACCGGGCTGCCGCAGGTGGTCAGCCTCGGCGCTCTCGACATGGTCAACTTCGGGCCGATGGACACCGTCCCGCCACAGTTCGCCGGACGGAACCTGTACGTCCACAACCCGACGGTGACCCTGATGCGCACGACTCCGGACGAGATGGCCGAACTGGGCCGGCGGATCGCGGCCAAGCTCGCCGCCGCCACCGGGCCGACCGAGCTGTTCATCCCGCTGCGTGGCGTCAGTGCCATCGATGTGGACGGCGCTCCGTTCCGCGACGCCGAGGCCGACGAGCAGTTGTTCGCCGCGCTGCGCGCGGGCTTGGCCGGCTCGAACGTGGTCGTCCACGAGGTCGACCAGGCCATCAACGACCCCGGCTTCGGACAGGCCATGGCCGAGGCCCTGCATCACCGCATCACCAGCAAGTAACCGATTCACAAGGAGAAACACGAAATGTCACGCCAAGAGATCCTCGCCCGGTTCCGGGCACAGGTCGCGGCCGGCCAGCCGATCATCGGGGGCGGTGCCGGCACCGGCATCACTGCCAAGTCCGCCGAAGCCGGTGGCATCGACCTGCTGGTCATCTACAACTCCGGACGCTTCCGGATGGCCGGACGCGGGTCGCTGTCGGGCCTGCTCGCCTATGGCGATGCCAACGCCATCGTGATGGACATGGCCAACGAGGTCCTGCCGGTGGTCAAGCACACCCCCGTGCTGGCCGGCGTCAACGGCACCGACCCGTTCCGGGTGATGCCGTATTTCCTCAAGCAGGTCAAGGAGATCGGCTTCGCCGGCGTCCAGAACTTCCCCACCGTCGGCCTCATCGACGGTGTGTTCCGGGCCAACCTGGAAGAGACCGGAATGGGCTACGGGCCTGAGATCGACATGATCCGGATGGCTCACGAGCTGGATCTGCTCACCTCCCCGTACGTCTTCGACATTGATCAGGCCAAGGCGATGGCTGCGGCGGGTGCGGACATCCTGGTGCCGCACATGGGGCTGACCACGTCCGGGACGATCGGTGCCCAGACCGCCCTCACCCTCGAGCAGGCCGCGGTGAAGGTGCAGGAGCTCGCCGACGCGGCGAAGTCGGTGAACCCGGACATCCTCTGCCTGTGCCACGGCGGCCCGATCGCGAACCCATCGGACGCGCAGTACATCCTCGATCACACCGAGGGCATCGTCGGGTTCTACGGGGCATCGTCCATCGAGCGCTTCCCGACCGAGGTCGGTATCCGCAAGCAGACCGAGGACTTCAAGGCCATCACCTTCGCCAGCTAGCCAGGTGGGGTGGCGGGCCGCGCCGAAATCGCAGAACGTCACGGCCCGCCACCGAGCCCTCACACGAAAGGAACAACTCTCATGTCCGAGACTCAACAAGCACAGTACAAGGAGACCATCCCGCTCTGGCTGGCCGTCGCGATCACCGTCCTGATCTCGGTGCCGTTCTCGCTCTGGCTGGGTGCCTTCAACTTCGCGGTGTGGTGTTCGTTCATCGTCTGGGCCGAGTACTTCGCCCTGGGCGCGAAGCCCGCGGCACTGAAGACGATCATCCCCAGCTTCGCCTACAGCGCCGTTCTCACCGGGCTGACTCTGGCCGCGATCCCGCTGCTCGCCTTCCTCCCCACGCTGGTGACCCCCGGCGACCTCGCCGTGATGGTGGCCCTCTTCGTCGGCGTCGCCTTCATGGTCTACTCGATGCGCTGGGCCAAGGTGTTCGAGGACGGCAGCCTGCCGTTCTTCAACGGCATCTCGATGGTGCTGGCGATCTACTTCACCGGCAGCTACCCGCAGATCGTCAGCGGCCCGCTCACACCGCTGTGGGCGGCCGCCTGGGCCATCCTGATGGCCATCTTCGGCGGGCTGCTCGGCGTCTTCAACGTGTGGCTCACCTTCCCCAAGAAGGTGGAGAGCCCCCAACCCGCAGCTCAGGCATAGGAGGCCTGGACATGGCACGTTCGTACTTCAGCACGACGATCGACGTTCCGCTCGAAGAGGTCTGGGCAGTGGCCCGGGACTTCAACGGGCTGGCCACCTGGTGGTCCGGCAGCGTCTCCGAGAGCCAGATCGAGGATGGCAAGACCGGGGACACCGTCGGCGCGATCCGTCGCTTCACCTTCGGCACCGACCAGATCCGCGAACACCAGCTGGAACTGTCCGACGTCAGCCACCGCTGCGTCTACGAGTTCTGCGAGCCGGCACCCTTCCCTGTGACCGACTACGTTGCCACCCTGCAGCTGACTCCGATCACTGACGGCGACCGGTGCTTCGTTGAGTGGTGGGCCGACTTCGAGAGCGAGGCCGAGAAGCTGGACTACTGGCGCGGCTTCTTCGCCAGCGAGGTGTTCGCTCCGGCCGTCGCGGGTCTGCGCAGCTACCTCAAGGCCTGACCGAGGGGCGCGGGGACGCGGCGGTGGCCGTCAGGATCGTCCACCGCTCCGTCCCCGTTGGCCCGGTACTTCGTACCGCATCATCTGCGGCACGCGGCCGGTGGGTCGACGGGCCGGTGATCGGGAGGGCGAGCAGTCCGTGGGTCAGTGCTCCTCCTCGGCGGCCCAGGTCGCGTGCAGCTGCTGCTCGGTCTCCTTGTCCGGGTAGAAGAACCGGACCAGGGTGAGGCCCAGGAGCACCGCCACGAAGCCCGCCGTGTAGGCGAGGCGGTCGCCGTGCAGGAACGAGTCCCGGGCAGCGGCGATGATCTGGTCGGCGTACTGCGGGTGCGCGGCCGCGATCTGGGCGGCGCCCGCGTACGACATCTGCAGCTGGTTCTGGGTCTCGGCGGTGATCTCCTGCCCGGACGCGGCCCCCGCGGCTGCCATCGCGGACGCGTAGCCCGCGGTGAGCAGCGCGCCGAAGATCGAGGTCATCACGGCTCCACCGAGGTCGCGCTGCAGGTCGGCCGTCCCGGACGCCATGCCCGCGCGCCGCAGCGGAACCGAGCTGGTCAGCGAGTTGGCGGACGGGGTCTGGGCCAGCCCGATCCCGAGCCCCATCAGCAGCAGCGGGATGACCACGACCACGTAGGGGGTGTCCTCGCCCCACAGCAGCAGCATCGCCACGAAGGCCAGGCCCAGGATCGACTGGCCGGTGAGCAGCGTCCGCCGTGAACCCCACGCGGCCACGAGCCGGGCCGACATCGGGGCGATCAGCACCATCACGACCACCGCCGGCAGGATCGCGGCGCCCGCGGCGAGCGATCCGTAGCCGAGCACGTTCTGCAGGTACTGCTGGTTGATGAACAGCACACCCATCAGGGCGCCGAAGATGATGATCCCGGCGACCGCGGCCACCCAGAAGGTGGGACGCCGCGCAACCTCCAGGTCGTACAGCGGGTTCGGGGCCCGGCGCTGCCGCAGCACGAACAGCACGGCGACCACGACCGCGATTCCGATCAGGACCAGCGCGAGGACCTGGAGGTTGGGCGCGGCCACGATGTTGAGCGCGACCACCAGTGCGCCGACCATGAGCGCGGAGAGCAATCCGCCGTAGTTGTCGACGGGTTCCGCACTCTCCGCCAGTCCGGAGGGTACGAACTGCACGGCGAGGACCAGGCCCAGCAGTGCCAGGGGGATCGTGACCAGGAACACCGAGCCCCACGGGAAGACCTGGAGCAGCGCACCGGACACCAGCGGGCCGAGCACCGCCGAGCCCGTGCCCAGCGCCGACCACAGGGCGATGGCCCTGGTCCGCGCCGGGCCGGACCACAGCACGGTGATCAGGGCGAGCGTGGTCGGGAAGGTCAGGCCGGCGCCGAGCCCGCCGATGACCCGGGCCGCGATCAGGACCTCCGTCGAGGGCGCGATGCCGGCCACCAGGGAGGCGGGCATCGCCAGCGACATCCCGATCACGATCATCCGCTTGCGGCCGTACCGGTCGCCGAGTGCACCGAACCACAGCACTGAGGCGGCCAGGCCGAGGGAGTAGCCGACGGCGATCAGGTTCAGGTTGAGCTGGGACGCCGAGAGGGCCGTGCCGATGGCGGGCAGGGCGACGTTCGCCACGGTCAGGTTCAGGTTCGCCACGCCCGCGACCAGGATCAGCGTGCCGAGCACGACCCCGGCGTGCTCCGGCGTCCGGCTCTCGGCACCGACCGTCGGCGACTCATTCGGCATGTCCGGCTCCGTCCTCGCGCGATTGCGCGCGGAGCGTCTCCGCGCGTTCGTAGGCCCGTTCGACCGACTCCATCAGCTGGTCGGTCTCCGGGATCACGTTGTCCTCCCCGAACCGTTGCAGTGCGCCGGTGCGCTTCAGCAGGTCGTGCAGGCGGGCCGGCACGCCACAGACGACCAGGGCCAGGCCCTGCCGGCGCATCTCGTCCGCCTTGCGGTCGAGCATCTCGAGGAAGGTGGCGGACGGGATCGCCAGCGAGCCGCGCGTCGAGATCACCAGGGCGGCGTCGGTGACCCCGGCCGTGTCGGGCCACTCCTGGTCGAGGTGGTTCACCTCGGAGAAGAACCCGATGCCGGTGTAGTGCAGCACCGTCGTCGCGTGGGACGGCAGGCTCGCGGGGGCGTCACCGATGCTCCAGGCGAGCTTCCCGCGCCGGATCAGCTGCACGAGCCGGCCCGCCCCGGTGCCCTGGACGGCGGCGAGCAGGATCGACAACGCCGCGCCGATGAAGATGGCCTGCTGCAGCGGCAGCGCCGTGGTGGCGATGAAGGTGACGATCATCGCCGCGGTCGACGCCGGCGACGTCCGCAGCACCAGCCGGATGTCCGCGAGGCGTCCGACCACGAGCTCGCCACCGATCACGATCATCAGCCCGCCGATCACCGGCATCGGGATCAGTCCGGCGAGCGGGCCGACGGCCAGGACGAGCACCATCAGCCAGAGCCCGGCGAAGATCCCCGCCCAACGGGTCTGCGAGCCCGCGCTCGTCGCGACGCCCGTCCGGGACATCGAGCCGCCGGTCGGCAGGGCCCCGAAGAAGCCGCCGACCAGGTTGGCCGCGCCCTGCGCGCTGAAGTCGACCGAGGCGTCGCCGCGCGAGCCGTCCGGGTTCGCGACCGCCGCGCTGATCCCGGCCGCCTGGGTCAGCGCGACCAGCGCGACCGCGACCGCGCCGGTGGCCAGCGCGGGAATCGCGGTGAGGTCGGGAAGGGTGAACGGCGGCAGCGAGCGCGGGATCGGCGCGATGTCGCCCACGAGTTCGACCTTCAGGGCGGCGATCGCGGTCACGACGGTGACCGCGAGCAGGGCGATCAGGGTCGCGAACGGGCGCAGCGCGCGGACCAGGCGCACCACGAACCACACCGCGACCGTGGCGATCGCCACCAGGGTGGTGGTGAGGTCCCACTCGCCGATGTGCACGATCGCGCCGACCAGCTTGCCCACCGTGTTCGTGGACGCGGGCGAGTACGCGGTGGCGTCCTTGATCACCCCGGCCACGATCTGCACCGCGATCCCGGTGGTGAAGCCGGTCATCACCGCGGCGGAGACGTACGCCATCACCGAGCCGAGCCGGAGCAGGCCCATCGCCAGCATCACCACGCCGACCAGTACGGTGAGGGTCGCGATCGCACCGATGTCGTCGCTCTTCAGACCTGCGGAGGCGAGCACGCTCTGCGAGGTCAGCGCGATCGCCGAGGTCAGCGTGGTCACCATCAGCACCGTCCGCGCGAAGACCGAACCCAGGATCGTCGGGACGACGCCCGACCACAGCCCGAGCGGTGCGGCGAAGCCACCGATCGACGCGTAGGCCATGCCCTCCGGGATCGAGAACAGCCCCGTCACCAGGCCCGATGACACATCCCGCCAGGTGGGCTTCGGCATTGAGGTGGCCATCTGGCGTCCTTTCCCGGTCGTGGAACAGGCGGAACGACCGGACTCGTGCCTCGGCCCGGTGTTCCGAGTACACGGTGCCCCCGTTTGCACGGGTGCGCGACACCCTGCGCGGGTGATCCTGACCCGTCAGCCGGGTGTCACAGGGCGATCACGGTGACGTCGATGACGGCCGCATGAGCCCTGATCGCCGCGACCAGCGCCTCGTCGACCACGCCCTCGACGTTGATCCGGGCGACCGCGGCGTGGGCGCCGTCGAAGATGACGTTCTCCATCTCCTGGACGTTGATCCCGGCCGCGCTGATCGCGTCCAGCGTGTGCGCGAGGGTTCCCGGCCGGTCGAGGTGGCGCACCACGATCGAGGACGTGGCCGGCGTCTGGGTGGCGAGGTTCACCACGTTGGGCACGGTGCCGGTCTCGGCGAACACCCGGACGATGCGGACGGCCTCGGCGGCGATCGCCTCCTGCGCCTGCTCGGTGGACGCGCCGATGTGGTGCGTGCCGTACACGTTGGGCAGGCCGGTCAGTTCGGGAGCAAAGTCGCCGGTGCCCGTCGACGGTTCGTCGACGTACACGTCCAGGCCGGCGCGCAGCCCCTTCGCCTCGATCGCGGCGAACAGCGCGGCCTCGTCCACCACCTCGCCCCGGGAGGTGTTGATGAAGGTCGCCCCGTCCCTCATGGCCGCGAAGAAGTCCGCACCCAGCATGCCGCGGGTGCTGGCGTTGAGGGCCACGTGGACGCTGACCACGTCCGCGACCGACGCGACCTCCTGCGGCGATGCGGCCAGCCGGACGCCGAGTTGGGCGGCGGCGTCCGCGGTCAGGCTGCGGCTCCAGGCCACGACCGGCATGCCGAACCCCTTCGCCCTCGGGATCATCTCCTTGCCGATCCCGCCCACGCCGATCAGCCCGAGCGTGCGCCCGTACAGCCCCTTCGCCCTGCTGTACTCGGCCTTGTTCCAGCGGCCGGCGCGCAGGTCGGCGACGTTGTCGGCGATCCGGCGGTCGAGCGCGCAGACCAGGCCGAAGGCGAGTTCGGCCACGGCGACCGAGTTCTTGCCCGGGCAGTTGGAGACGTAGATCCCGAGGCGGGAGGCCGCGGCGACGTCGATCGTGTTGTAGCCGGCGCCCGCCCGGACGACCAGTTTGAGCGGTCCCGCGGCGAGCACCTCCTCGGGCACCTTCGTGCTCCGCACGACCAGCACCTCCGGCGCCAGCGCAGCGACCGCATCGACCAGGGACTGCTCCTTCAGGGTGGGCTCGAAGGTCACCTCGCAGCCGGCGGCCACCAGCCCGTCGATCCCCGATTGTTCGAACTTGTCGGCAACGAGAACTCGCATGCGCCCAACCTATTGCGAAGCGGGCGCAAGCGCCCCTGGTGCGCGCAGATCGGGTGGGTGCGGCGGCTGCGTGAAGCGGCCCCCGCGGGATTCGGTCCGAGTCACTCCTCCTGACGCCTGCGCAGGTACTCCCGGTCGAAGTGCGTGGGCAGGTCGCCTTCGACCTCCTCGGCCGCGCCGTCGGGGGAGTTGTCCCACTTCGACGGATCCAGCCGGCGGTCCGGGTTGACCAGGGCCTCGCGGCTGAGCACCTGCCGGATCGGCTCGGGCGATGCGGTGGGCTCGTCCTCGGGCGGCAGCGTCCACTCGCCCGTCTCCACTGCGTTGCGCCGGTTCCTCAGCACCAGCCACGCGACCACCGCGGCGGCGATGACGAGGACGACCACTGCGGCCACGACGGGATCCATGCCACCTCCGATCACTGGGGCCCAACCTACGCCAGCCCGAGTGGTCGTCCGGCCGGCTGATCGGCGATTGCCGGCCCGGAGCGCCCGCAATTCACCTACCCTTGAAAACATCACGACCGACTCGCTGGGTGGGAGGGGACGATGGGGTCCTCGGATTCGGGCATGTTCTGGGTGATCGTGCTGGTGATCGGCTTCGTGCTGGTCGTCGGCGTGATCGTGTTCTTGATGATGCGGGGCAGGGCGAAGAAGCTCAGTGGCCTCGCTGCGGCGCGGGGGCTGCGCTACACGAAGCGGGATGATGCGAAGCTCGGACAGTTCGGCGGCGAGTTGTACGCGCTGAACGTAGTCGAGGGCGAGCGGAACGGGCGACCGTTCGTCGTCTACGACTCCACCCGCACTCAGGAGGACGACGAGGGCGGCACCTCGAAGTCGGTCGCGGTCGTCGCCGTCGGGACCGGACGCCGGGTGCCCGACGTCCGCTGCGTGCGGCGCAAGGGCCTGTTCGGGGGAAACCGGGGCGTGCAGACCGGCGACCCGGACTTCGACAAGCGCTTCACCACCACCGCATCGGACGGCGGCTTCGCCGCCGCGGTGCTCACGCCGCCCGTGCGACAGCTCCTGCTCGCCGGCAAGGTCCGCTGGTTCGCCTGCCGCGGCGACGCCGTGGTGCTGTGCACCGACGGCAAGTACCCGCCCGCCGGGCTGGACGGGGTGGTCGACCGCGGCTTCGGCCTGGCCGGCGCGATCGACCCGTCCGTGTGGGACCGGCTGCCGCCCGCCTGAGTTCCCGGTCCGGCATCCGGTCCGGCCGCGTCTTGCGAAGCCGCCATTTCATAAGGAGGAATGATGAGAAGGATCGTCTCGGCATGGCTGGCACTGTTGCTGCTGGCGGGGTGCTCCGCCGCGTCGCCGGGCGCGTCCGACGCCCCCGGAGGGGACGGAACGGAGCCGGCCGCCTCGGTTCCTGCGGACGACACCGCCGCGGACGACACCGCCGCGGACGACACGGCCGCGGACGACACGGCCGCGGACGACACGGCTGCGGGGAAGTTCATGGCCACCTTCACGGTCACGACCACGGGGAAGGCGACCGTGACCTGGGGCAGCGTCGACGGCGTGCAGCAGGAGGAGATCAAGAAGGGCACCTGGACCAGGGAGGCCGATCTCGGCGAGTTCGAGGTCTCCTCGCTGATGGTGGTCGCCGTCGACTTCGACAAGCCGGTGACAGTGACCTGCGAGATCGTGGTCAACGGCGTGTCGAAGTCGAAGGACACCGGCACGGGCAACTCGGCCTCGGCCAGTTGCGGCACCGACGGCATGTAGCAGCCGACACCGTTGCCGCAACGTCCGGGCTCCGCCTGCCACGATGAGAGCGTTTGCAGTAGGCTGTCGGCCAGGATCGCTACGAAAGGCCGACGATGTCCCAACCGTCCTACCTCGACGTCACGCTGAGCGCGAAGGAGCGCGCCGGGGACCTGCTCTCCCGACTCACCACGGAGGAGAAGGCGGGCCAGCTCAGCCAGTACTTCTACTTCGGCACCGGTGACCTGCCCGACGAGGCCACGCTCGCCGCGATGCCCGAGGAGGAGCGGCAGCGGGCCCTGCAGCCGGCCGCCGTCGAGGCCGCGATCACGGCCGGTGCGGGTTCGGTGCTGTTCGTCCGGAACGCCGCGCTGCACAACAAGCTCCAGCGCAAGGCGGTCGAGGGCAGCCGGCTCGGCATCCCGCTGATCTTCGGCTACGACGTCATCCACGGCCTGCGGACGATCCTGCCGGTGCCGATCGCCCTGGCCGCCTCCTGGTGCCCGGAGGTGATCGAGGCCGGCCAGGCCGTCGCCGCCCGCGAGGCCCGGGCCGTGGGGATCAACTGGACGTTCGCGCCGATGGTCGACATCGCCCGCGACCCCCGCTGGGGCCGGATCGTCGAGGGTGCGGGCGAGGACCCCGTCCTCGGCGCCGCGGTCGCGGCCGCCCAGGTGCGCGGGTTCCAGGGTGTGGCCTGGGCGGACGGCGAGGCGATCGCGCCCGACCGGGTGGTCGCCGGTCCCAAGCACTTCGCCGGCTACGGCGCGGCGCGCGGCGGCCGCGACTACGAGGACTCCGACATCTCCGACGCCGAACTGAACAACATCTACCTGCCGCCGTTCCGCGCCGCGGTCGAGGCCGGCGCGGGCAACGTGATGAGCGCCTACATGGACCTCAACGGCGTCCCGGCGAGCGGCAACCGCTGGCTGCTCACCGACGTGCTCCGCGAACAGTTCGGGTTCACCGGCTGGGTGGTCAGCGACGCCAACGCCGTCCGCTCGCTCGCCGTCCAGCACTTCGCCGCCGACCTCACCGACGCCGGTGCGCGGGCCCTGCACGCGGGCCTCGACATGGAGATGTGCATGTTCGACCCGGCCTTCGGCCGGCTGCCGGAGGCCGTCGCGGCCGGCCGGGTGAGCGAGGCGGAACTGGACGCCGCGGTGCTCCGTGTGCTGGAGGCGAAGTTCCGGCTCGGCCTGTTCGAGAACCCGTACGTCGACGAGGCGGCCGCGCCGGTCGTGCTGGCCGAGGCCGCGCACCGCGACGTCGCCCGCGAAGCGGCCGGGAAGACGTTCGTGCTGCTGAAGAACGATGGCCTGCTGCCGCTCGCCGGCCAGCAGAAGATCGCCGTGATCGGCCAGCTCGCCGACGGTCCGCGGGACATCCTCGGGCCCTGGGTGTTCGACCACGACATCGACGAGACCGTGACCGTCCTCGCCGGCCTGCGCGCCCGGGCGGGTGCGGGGGTGGAGATCGGCTACGCGCCCGGCGTGCGTCCGTTCACCCGGCTGTTCCCGTCGCTGTTCGACCACATGGACCACGGGCTGCCGACGGTCCCCGACGACTTCGACGACGACGCCGAGTTGGCCAGGGCCGTCGAGCTGGCCGCCGGCTCGGAGGTGGCGGTGGTCGTGGTCGGGCAGAACCAGAACCTGATCGGCGAGAAGGCATCGACCTCCACCCTCGAGCTGCCCGGACGCCAGCTCGAGCTGTTGATGAAGGTCGTCGCCACCGGGACCCCGACGGTCGCCCTGGTGATGTCCGGGCGTCCGCTCGACCTGCGTTGGGCCGCCGAGCACGTCCCGGCGATCCTGCAGGTCTGGTACCCGGGCAGCCGCGGCGGGGACGCGGTCGCGTCCGCCCTCTTCGGCGACGTGGTGCCCGCCGGACGGCTGCCGTTCACCTGGCCCCGCACGGTCGGGCAGGTGCCGATGGTGTACAGCCACTACCGCACGTTCCAGCCCGAGGAGGCCGACCAGCGGTACTGGGACGAGGCGTCGACCCCGCTGTGGCCGTTCGGGCACGGGTTGTCGTACGCGAGCTTCGCCTACGGTGAGCCGCGGCTGGCGCCCGCCGAGATCGGCGTGGGCGAGACCACGACGGTGACGGTGGACGTGACGAACACCTCCGGCATCGCCGCCGACGAGGTGGTCCAGCTGTACGTCCACCAGCGGTACGGCACCTCCTCGCGCCCGATCCGGGAGCTCAAGGGCTTCGAGCGGGTGAGCATCGGTGCGGGGGAGACCCGGACGGTCACCTTCGAGCTGGGCCCCGACCAGTTGCGCTACTGGAGTGCCGCCACCCGCGATTGGGTGCAGGACGCCACCGAGCTGGATGTCTGGATCGGCGGCTCGTCGGCCGTCGCGGCGGCGGAGAGCGAGACGGTACTCCGCGTCCGCTGAGTCCGTGCTGGACCGGATTGGGGACGGTTCCGAACCCGGTCCACCCGGAACGTGGGTCACGTCCCTCCGCTGTCGGATCGGGGCGGGCCCGTTCGTCGTAGGTGTGAACGGCCCGCCAGGGCCACCAGCAAGGAGGGCTGAGATGCAGTTCCTGTTCTCGGTGATCGCGGACTCGAGCGACCTGGCCGATGCCGACGAGATGGCCGCCATCGACGTGTACAACGAGGGACTCAAGGCGCAGGGCCACTGGGTGTTCGCGGCTGGTCTCGGCGGCACCGAACGCGCCACGACCATCGACAACCGCCGGGACGCGGGCATCGTCACCGATGGCCCGTTCACCGAGTCGAAGGAGTTCGTCGCCGGGTTCTGGATCGTTGAGGCCGCAGACCTCGACCAGGCGCTGGCCCTCGCGACGGAGGGCTCGAGGGCCTGCAACCGCAAGGTGGAGGTGCGCCCCTTCCTCTGACCTGAACGGGAATGGGGACACACCCTGCGAACGGTGCGGGCGCGGGGACGGTTCCTTTCCCGTTCACCCGTTAGCCCTTGTCGGGGGCTTGAACGGAAAAGGAACCGTCCCCGTGAACGGGAATGGGGACGGATCCTGGGCGAACGGCGATGGGTGAACGGGAAAGGAACCGTCCCCTTTTCGTTCGGCGACCGGGGTGGCAGGATCGGCCGATGCGAGCCGACAGCCATGACCTGATCCGCGTCCACGGGGCACGGGAGAACAACCTCAAGGACATCAGCGTCGAGATCCCCAAGCGGCGGCTGACCGTGTTCACCGGCGTCTCGGGTTCGGGCAAGAGCTCACTGGTGTTCGCCACGATCGCAGCGGAGTCGCAGCGGCTGATCAACGAGACCTACCCGGCGTTCGTGCAGGGCTTCATGGCCAGCCTGCCCCGCCCCGACGTGGACGTGCTGGACGGGCTCACGACCGCCATCGTCGTCGACCAGGAGCGGATGGGCGGAAATCCGCGCTCCACCGTCGGCACCGCCACGGACGCGAACGCGCTGCTGCGGATCCTGTTCAGCCGGCTCGGCCAGCCTCACGTCGGCCCGCCCCAGGCGTTCGCGTTCAACGTTCCCACCATCCGCGGCGGCGGGGCGTTCACCGTCGAACGCGGGAACCGGATGGCCGAGAAGAAGTCCTTCGTGGCCCTGGGCGGCATGTGCCCGCGCTGCGAGGGCATGGGCCAGGTGAACGATTTCGACGTCACCGCGCTGTATGACGAGACGAAGTCGCTGAACGATGGCGCGCTCCTCATTCCCGGCTACAGCATGGACGGCTGGTACGGCCGCATCTACCGCGCCAGCGGCTACTTCGATCCGGACAAGCCGATCGCCCAGTACGGCAAGCGCGAACTGTGCGACCTGCTGCACAAGGAGCCCACCCGGATCAAGGTCGAGGGGATCAACGTCACCTTCGAGGGCCTGATCCCGAAGATCCAGAAGTCCATGCTGAGCAAGGACGTCGAGTCCCTGCAGCCCCACGTGCGCGCGTTCGTCCAGCGCGCGATCACCTTCACCACCTGCCCCGATTGCGGCGGCACCCGGCTCAGCGAGGCCGCCCGCAGCTCGAAGATCGCCGGGATCAGCATTGCGGACGCCTGCGCGATGCAGATCAGCGACCTCGCCGAGTGGGTGCGCGGGCTGGACGAGCCGTCCGTCGCGCCGCTGCTCGAGAAGCTGACCGGCACCCTGGACGCCTTCACCCGGATCGGCCTGGGCTACCTGTCGCTGGACCGCCCCGCGGGCACCCTGTCCGGCGGTGAGGCGCAGCGCACAAAGATGATCCGGCACCTCGGCAGCGCCCTGACCGACGTCACCTACGTGTTCGACGAACCCACCGCCGGGCTGCATCCCCACGACGTGCAGCGGACCAACGACCTGTTGCGCCAGTTGCGGGACAAGGGCAACACCGTGCTGGTGGTCGAGCACGAGCCCGAGGTGATCGAGATCGCCGACCACGTCGTCGACCTCGGCCCGGGTGCCGGGACGGCCGGCGGCACGATCTGCTTCGAGGGCACCGTGGACGGGCTGCGCGCCAGCGGGACGCTGACCGGGCGGCACCTGGACGACCGCGGCCGGCTGAAGCCGTCCGTGCGCACCCCGACGGGGAAGCTCCAGGTGCGCGGCGCGAACGCCCACAACCTGCGGGAGGTCGACGTGGACATCCCGCTCGGCGTGCTGGTGGTGGTCACCGGCGTGGCCGGGTCCGGCAAGAGCTCGCTCGTGCACTCCTCGCTCCCGGCGGGCGCGGGCGTGGTCTCGGTCGACCAGGCCCCGATCGGCGGCTCCCGACGCAGTAACCCGGCCACCTACACCGGGCTGCTCGACCCGATCCGCAAGGCGTTCGCGAAGGCGAACGGGGTGAAGCCGGCCCTGTTCAGCGCGAACTCCGAGGGCGCCTGCCCCACCTGCAACGGCGCCGGCGTGATCTACACCGACCTCGCGATGATGGCCGGGGTCGCGGTGCCCTGCGAGGAGTGCGGGGGAAAGCGGTTCGACGCGTCCGTGCTCGAGTACACGCTCGGCGGCAAGGACATCAGCGAGGTGCTCGCGATGCCGGCGGAGGAGGCCCTCGGCTTCTTCTCCGACGGTGCGGCACGGACGCCGGCCGCCGCGGCGATCCTGGGTCGGCTCGCCGCCGTCGGGCTCGGCTATCTCACCATCGGCCAGCCCCTGACCACGCTGTCCGGTGGCGAGCGGCAGCGGCTGAAGCTGGCCATCCACATGGCCGAACAGGGTGGGACCTATGTGCTGGACGAGCCGACCAACGGTCTGCACCTGGCCGACGTGGAGCACCTGCTCGGCCTGCTCGACCAGCTGGTCGACGCCGGCAAGTCGGTGATCGTGATCGAGCACCACCAGGCCGTGATGGCCCACGCGGACTGGATCATCGACCTCGGCCCCGGTGCCGGTCACGACGGTGGGCGCGTCGTGTTCACGGGCACTCCCACCGACCTCGTCGCGGACGCATCCACCCTCACCGGCCAGCATCTCGCTGCCTATGTGAGGTCCTGAACGCCGTTACCGATCGGCGTCCAGCGTCGAGGACCGGGTCGCCTCGGGGTCCATGGCGTTCCCGTGCGCGTCGCCGGGCGGCCAGCCTTGCGGGCCATCTGAGGTGGGGCTCCGGGAGTGGCGAGGAGCGAACCACGAGGGGCAGGCTGGGGCCGTGGCCACACTGCTGCACCGGTTCACCGTCAAGCCGCACCACCTGGACGCCTACCTGCCCCTGTGGGCCGAGGAGGTCGCGGTGCGGCGGCGGCACGGCTTCGAGACACATCGGGCGTTCTTCGAGACCGACGCCGAGCCCAAGCTCACCTGGCTCTACTCGCACCCCGAGCCCGACGCGGGCGAAGCGGCCGTCCGCGCCGATCCGCAGACCGCCGACATCGAGGCGCGGAAGGCCGGGCACGTGTTCCGCAATCTGTGCGTGCGCCCGGTCCGGGTCGAGGTGCTGAATGCGCCCGGTGACCTCGCCCGCACCGCGATCATGCGGCGCTACTCGATCACCGGGTCGTGGCCGGCGTTCCTCGCGGTCTGGCACCGGGTGGTGGCCGTGCGCGAGCGGTACAGCTTCGACTGCCTGTTCGCCGTGGCGGACGAGCCGACCGACATGTTCACCTGGGCGTTCGGCTTCGACGGCGACTGGGCCGGGTTCCGCGAAGCGCAGCGTCCCTACTACGCCGATCCCGAGCGGGTCGCGTTGCGCGGCATCTTCGACTACATGGCCGACTACGACATCCACCCGGCGCGGCAGCTCGCCGTCCCCTGAACCGGAAAGGAACCGTCCCCGTTAAGGTATCTGGCTTAACGGGGACAGTTCCATTCCGGTTCACTCAGCGGCCGCGGGTGGTCACCTCGTGCGCAAGAGGGACGCCCCGGTCGGCGAGGTCCGCGTCGATCAGCGCGCGGACCCGGGCGACGGATGCGGCGTCCGCGCAACGGACCTCCACGGCGCCGACCTCGAGTTCCTCGGTGCCGACCAGTTCCAGGTAATCGTCGACGCGCTGGTGCCACCAGTCCTCCGGGGCCCCGGCCGGGACCACATCCACCGCCACCAGCGCGCCGCCCGTCCCCGGCAGCACGGCGGCCACCCGGATCACCCGGCCGTCGTCGAGGATCAGTTCCAGCTGGCCAGGGGGTGTGACGGCCTCGGCCGGCGCCCGGAAGTTGCGCCACTGCACGATCCAGTTCGCCGCCTCCCGACGCAGCACCGCCCACAGGCTGGGGTAACGGACGCCGCGCGCGCTGTCCAGGCGCCGGGCCTGCGCCCGGGCCTGATAGGCCCCGATCACGCCGACGACCCAGAACACGAACTGGGTCGACATCGCCCAGCGGAATGCGTCCAGGGTGTACCCGCCGGCCAGGTCGAGCACCACGCCCACGACCAGAATGTTCACCAGACCCGCGAAGAAGCCGCCGACGATCACGATCCCGGTCGCGGTGCCGATCCGGTGCAGCGGGTTGGACGCGCGGGCGACGTCGAAGCCGATCCCCGAGCCCGGGCCCGCGGCCGCGATGCCGGCTACCACGATCGCCATCAGCCAGACCGGCGCCGGGCCGGGCCACAGCAGCACCGCGAGCCACGGCACCGCGGCCAGCAGCGAGGACAGCAGCGCGAGATTGGTCCGTTGCAGTGGCGCGCGGCGGCTGAGCAGGCCGATCAGCGGGCCGGCCGGGATCCCGGCGATCACCATCACCGTGAACAGGCCGGACGCGACCGGCAGCGGGTAGCCGAGCCCCCGCAACAGGAACGGGTAGCCCCACATCAGCGCGAACACCATCGTCCAGAACGCGCACATCCAGTGGATCCAGAACGCCAGCCGGGACGCGGGGAGGCGGAGCACGTCCATCACCTGCGCCCGCAGGCCGGCGGCGATCCGCAGGGGTTGCTCCGGGGTGCCGGGCGGCGCGTTGCGCAGGGCCACCAGAACCACCACCGCCACCCCTGCGGATGCCAGCGACGCGGCGAGGAACGTGCTCGTCCAGCCGGCGATCCCCAGCATGGCGGCCAGTGGTATCGAGCTGAGCAGCTGTCCGCCCTGGCCGATCATGCCGGTGAGCTGGTTGAGGACGGGGATGCGTCCGGCGGAGAACCACGCCGGGAGCATCCGCAGCACGGCGGTGAACGTCATCGCGTCCCCCGCCCCGACGAGGATCCGGGCGATGATCGCCGAGACGACGCTGGTGCTGAAGGCGAGGTCGAGCTGGCCGATGCACATCAGGGCTGCGCCCGACGCGAGCACCAGACGGGTACCGAAGCGGTCGGAGAGCAGCCCTACCGGCACCTGCATGCCGGCGTAGGTGAGCAGCTGCACAACCACGAACAGGCTGACCAGCGAGGCGCCCGCGCCGAACCGCTCGGAGGCCGTCACGCTGGCCACCCCGAAGCTGGTCCGCTGCATCACGGCGACGACGTAGGCGAGCGCGCCGAGCGACCACATCAACCACGCGCGTGGTGAGTCGATCGCGGAGTTCTGCACGGGCGGCCTTGGTCAGTGGGGACGGCTGTCGATACGCGGCCGCCCTGCCTATCCTGCTCCACCGCGCGGCACGCGGCGGGTCGGCGTGGCCTGAAAGGGGACGGTTCTCCTTTTCGGCCACAGCCGGCGGGTGGACTTCACCGGTGGACGGAAAGGAGAACCGTCCCCTTATCGGCCAACCCTGGTCGGCGATCGGGTGGACGGAAAGGAGAACCGTCCCCTTATCGGCCAGCCGGGTCGAGTGCGGGGGGGACGGAGCTACGAGGCGCGCAGCGGGACGGCGTGCAGCGGGCGGGCGCCCAGGCGACGCTCCGCCGCGTCCGGGCCCAGCACCAGCGACTCGGTGTAGCTCGCCACCAGCTGCATCGCGTGCGCGGCCTGCGGGGTGATCCTGCGCTCGAGATCGGTTCCGGCCTCGAGCAGGACGCCGCAGCCGCGCTCACCGGCGAGGCGGAGCAGCTCGGCTCCGGTGTGCTCGGCGTAACGGGGACGGTGCGACGAGCGCGCGCGGAGGAACAGCGAATCAGGTGCTGTGAAGGCCATCAGCCAGCGCTCGCTGCGGCGATCGGTGGGACGGGGCAGCTTACGGTCATCGGGATCCAGGGCGAGCGGGACGTACACCCGGGCCGGGCCGAGCGCGGAGGCGAGTTCGAACTGGGTGCGCGAGGTCCACCCGCTGCTCGTGATCGCCCGCAGCGCTGCCCGAACAGTGGTGATGGTCGGCATCGAATCGGCCCCCTGACTCGTCAATCCTCAATGATCGACGCGCGTCGACAAATCGCGTCGATCCATGGTGGCACGCGTTCCAGTCGAGTGCAAGGGTTTACTCAGGTCAGGTCGCGTACGCTGCCGCGTTCGACCAGCGGCGCGTCCATCAGAACCTCCGACTGGGTGACCGGATGCCCCTCCACAGCACCGATGAGCATGCGGACGGCAGTGTCGGTGAGCGCAGCAACGGGCGGGGTGATCGTGGTCACCGGCGGGTCGACCTCCGCCGCCTCCTCGCCCATGCCGATGGAGAGGACGGAGAGGTCACCCGGCACGGAGACCCCGGCGAGCTGGGCGGCGTTGATGAACCCCACCGTGGCCTGGTCGTTGAACACGATCGCCGCGGTGATCGGAGCCCCGGACGCTGCGAGGTACCGGTAGGCGGCCCGCCCGGTGCCGTACGTGCGCGGGCCGGCGAAACGGTCGAGCGACACCCCGAACCGGCGTGCGCTGGCCTCGAGTTCCGTGATCGTGCGCACCATCGGCCCGTGGCCCTGTTCGACCCGGTTCTCGCCCACGAACAGGATGTGGCGGTGGCCCCGGTCGACGAGGTACTCCAGCGCCGTGCGGGCGCTCTCCCGGAAGTCGGTGTCGACGTAGGTGAGCCCGGACGGGTCGGAGTTCCGTCCGAGCAGGACGAACCGGACGTCGCGTTCCCGGAACAGCGCGACCCGCGGGTCATCCCACTGCACCTCCATCACGATCACGCCGTCGACCAGTTGCTGGGAGACCAGGTGGGTGAGTGTGGTGACGTCGTCGGCGGCGTTCGGCCACAGCAGCAGGTGGAAGCCGCACTCGTGGGCCGCCTGGGTGGCCGTCTCGAAGTAGCGGACCTCCATCGGAGACCAGCCCTCGTCCCGCAGGGGGTAGTTCAGCGCGATGATGCCCTTCCGGGCGCCGGCCAGCCCGCGGGCGAAGGCGTTCGGTGTGTAGTCCAGCTCTCGCATCGCCTCCAGCACCCGCTCGCGGGTCGCCTCCGAGATCCGGCGGCGGCCGCTGATCGCGTAGGAGACCGTGCTCGCGGACACTCCGGCCAGCCGGGCCACGTCGTCCCTGGTCGCCACGCCGCTCACCTCCTTCGCAGGTCGTGCCGAAGACTATCCTCCTCCGTCGGGGCCGAGCGGGGTCGGGGCGGCTACCGCCCGTCCCGTTCGACCAGCCGGCTGAGCACGATCGCGGAGCGGGTGTGGTCGACGGTGGCCGCCGCGCGCACCTGTTCCAGCGCCCGCTCCAGGGACGCCATGTCGCGCGAGCGGAGGTGCGCCAGAGCGTCGGCCTCACCGGTGACCGTGACCGCACTGACCACCTCGGGTACTCCGCCGAGGATGCGGCGCAGCGCGTCCGGGGTGACGTTGCCGCGACAGAACAGCTCCACGTAGGCCTCGGTGCCGAGTCCGTCCACGCCGGGGTCGACGGTGATCGTGAACGACCGGATCACCCCGGCGGCGACGAGCCGGTCGATACGCCGCTTCACCGCCGAGCCGGACAGGCCGACCTGGTCGCCGATCGTGCCGTAGGGCGCGCGGGAGTCGAGCCTCAGCGCATCGATGATTGAGCGGTCGATGGGGTCCATGGTCCGGACGCTAGCGCACAGATTCAGCGCAGGAGCGGCAAAGCGCGCGTGATCTGCGCGCGAAATTGCCACAGTGAGCGCGCGATCGTCGCGATCATGGGGTCATGACGATGATCGGGGAGCAGCAGGTGGACGCCGTCGCCCGGCCGGACGACCCGGCGCCGCGGCACTCGACCGCCCGGCGTGTCCTGATGTGTCGCCCCGACCACTTCACCGTGAGCTACCGGATCAACCCGTGGATGCACCCCGCGGTGCCGACCGACACCGACCTGGCGCTGGCCCAGTGGGAGACCCTCCTGGACACCTACCGCCGCCTCGGCATCGAGGTCGAGCTGATCGATCCGATCCGCGGCCTGCCGGACATGGTCTACGCCGCCAACGGCGGGTTCGTGCTCGACGGCGTCGCCTACGCCGCACAGTTCCGCTACCGCGAGCGGGCCGCGGAGGGACCGGCCTACGCCGACTGGTTCGCCGCCCGGGGCCTGCGTGTGGTGCGCCCGCGGCACGTGAACGAGGGCGAGGGTGACTTCCTGCTCGTGGGCGACACGATCTTCGCCGGGACGGGGTTCCGCAGCGCGCCGGACAGCCACCGGGAGGTGGCCCGGGTGTTCGACCGCGAAGTGGTCCCGCTCCGCCTGGTCGACCCCAGCTACTACCACCTCGACACGGCCTTCGCTGTTCTCGACTCGGCCGGCGGCCCGGCGTCCGTGGCCTACCTGCCGCGTGCCTTCGACGCGCCGAGCCGGGCCGAACTCGAGCGCCGCTTCCCGGACGCCGTGCACGTGACCGGCGAGGACGCGGCGGTGCTCGGCCTGAACTGCTTCAGCGACGGGCGCAACGTCGTGGTCGCGAGCCGGGCCACCACGTTCGCCCGCGACCTGGCCGCGCGGGGTTACCTGCCCCACGCCGTCGACCTGTCCGAGCTGCTGCGCGGTGGTGGCGGGGTGAAGTGCTGCACGCTCGAGCTGCGGTGGTGACGTAACCGGGAGGGGCGCCTGCGTCTCGTCCGGGGTCGGGGAGGCCCTGGACGAGACGCAGCGGCGGCCAGGTGCGAGGATCGGGGCATGGCAGCTTTCGACCCGGCGTCCGTGCTTCCCGATGACCTGCTCGCCCGGCTCCGCGCCCGGGCGGCGGCGCACGACCGCGCCAACACCCTCCCCGAGGATGACCTCGCCGACCTGAGGGCTGCCGGCTACCTCGCCATCCTGGCACCGGTCGAACTGGGCGGTGCGGGGCTCGGCCTGGCCGAGGCCTCCGTCCTGCAGCAGCGCCTCGCAACGGCAGCCCCGGCGACCGCGCTGGCGATCAACATGCACCTGGTCTGGACCGGCGTCGCCAAGGTCCTCGCCGACCGCGGGATCGACAGCCTGCGATTCGTCCACGAGGGCGCGGTCGCCGGCGAGGTGTACGCCTTCGGGATCAGCGAGGCCGGCAACGACCTGGTCCTGTTCGGCAGCGACACCGAGGCGCTGCCGCTGGAGGGCGGCGGGTACGCCTTCACCGGCACCAAGATCTTCACCTCGCTGGCGCCGGTGTGGACGCAGCTCGGCCTGCACGGCCTCGACACCACCAGCCCGGACGCGCCGAAGCTCGTCTACGCCTTCGTGCCCCGGACCGAGCAGGTCGTCACCCGTGACGACTGGGACACCCTCGGCATGCGGGCCACGCAGTCGCGCACGACCGAGCTGCACCGCGTCGTGGCACCGGCCGACCGGGTGGTGCGGAGGGTCGATCCCGGACCGAATCCCGACCCGATCGTGTTCGGCATCTTCAGCGTCTTCGAGCTGCTGCTGGCCTCGGTCTACACCGGGATCGCGCGCAGGGCCCTCGACGTCGCCGTCGAGACCGTCGGACGCCGACGCTCGAAGAGGTCCGGCAAGGCGTACTCCCAGGATCCCGACATCCGCTGGCGGATCGCCGACATGGCGCTGGCCTACGACGCCCTGCCCCCGCAGCTGGCCGCGCTGTGTCGCGACGTCGACACTCTCGCCGACCACGGCGCGCGCTGGTTCTCGCTGCTGGCCGGGGTGAAGCACCGTGCGGTGACCACGGCGAAGGCGGTCGTCGACGACGCACTGCTGGCCTCGGGCGGGTCGGCGTACTTCGCGTCCAGTGAGCTCAGCCGGCTGTACCGCGACGTGATCGCCGGGATGTTCCACCCCTCCGACCCCGAGTCCGCGCACGGCACGGTCGCGTCCGCGTGGCTGGGGCCGCTCGAGGCCTGAGCGTCACAACCCCGGCAGTTCGAGCCCGGCCACCGCGCCGATCACGGTGAGCGCGGGGGGCTCGATGCCGACGTCGGCGGCGAGGCCGGAGAGAGTCGCCACGGTGCCGCGAAGGACGAGCTGGTCGGGCGAGGCTGCCTTCGCGACGATGGCCGCCGGGGTGTCGGACGCGAGCCCGCGCGCGACCAGTCCCGCGCAGATCGCGGCGAGGTGCTTCACGCCCATCAGCACGACGATCGTGTGGCCGCAGCGCGCGACGGCGTCCCAGTCGACGGTGGAGGCGGCGTGGTCCGGACCGACGTGGCCCGACACGACCGTGAAGCCCTGGCTCAGCCCGCGGTGCGTGAGCGGGATCCCGGCCAGTTCGGGACCGGCGACGGCCGAGGACACGCCCGGAATGACGCGGACTCCGATGCCGGCCTCCGCGCAGGCCAGCCACTCCTCCGAACCGCGGCCGAGCACGAACGGGTCACCCCCCTTGAACCGGACCACCGTCGCGCCGGCGCGGGCGTGCTCGACGAGCAGGGCGTTGATTTCCGCCTGGGTGTACTGGTGCCGGCCGGGGATCTTGCCGACGTCGACCAGGGTGGCGCCCGGCTTCACCTCGGCGAGACTGGACAGCGGGGCGAGGTGGTCGTAGAGCACGACGTCGGCCTGCTGCAGGGCCCGCAGGCCGCCGACAGTGAGCAGGTCCGGGTCGCCGGGCCCGCCTCCGACCAGGATGACCTCGCCTGCCGCCGGGGTCACCGGGGTTCACCGCCGAGGGCCCGCACCACGCGGTCGCGCAGCTCCTTGGCCCGCTGCGGGTCGTGGTCGGTGAGGACGGCCACCACTGCCCCGTCGACGAGCCCGGTGGCCGGCGTCCATGCCGAACCCGCCTCGGCCCGGTCGGCCCGGACGCAGAAGGTGTGCCGCACCTCCGCTTCGGCCGCGACATCGGCGTTGACCGTGGCCGAGTCGGTGGCAGCGAGCACGTACCAGGCGCCGTCGAGGTCTGCGGCCCTGACCGGCCGCTCGTGCCAGGTGATCGCCCCGCTGCGGGCGAGCCCGTTCAGGCCGGGATGCAGGACGGGAGACACCACGACAACTTGGGCCCCCGCCTGCAGCAGTCGCGGCACCCGGCGCAGGGCGACCCTGCCGCCACCGGCGACCACGACCTTGCGTCCGGCCAGCAACAGGCCCGAGAGGTAGGCCGGCGTACGCGTTCGGAGATCATCCGCACCCATGGTCGGCCAGTGTGGCACACCGGGGTCGCGGCGTCTCCCCTCGTCAGACCGCGGCAGCAGCGGCGGCCACGGCGGCCCGGGTGAGGTCGCGGATGGTCGCCCAGTCGCCGGATGCGATCGCCGCCCGCGGCACCATCCAGGAGCCGCCCACCGCCACGACGACGGGGATCGACAGGTAGTCGGCGAGGTTGGCCGCGCCCACGCCCCCGGTCGGCACGAAGCGCACCTGTCCGAACGGTGCGGCGAGGGCCCGGATCGCCGCGGGGCCGCCGGAGGTGCCGGCGGGGAAGAACTTCAGGGTGCTGCAGCCGAGTTCGAGTGCCGCCTGTACCTCGGTGGCGGTGACCGCGCCGGGCAACGCGGGGACGCCGTGGTGTGCGCACCGCTCGACCACGGCGCGGGACAGTCCGGGGGAGACGATGTAGCCGGCTCCGGCGGCGACCGCCGCGTCGACCTGCTCGGCGGTGAGCACCGTGCCCGCGCCGACCAGCACGTCACCCCGGGCAGCGATCACCCGGATCGCGTCGGCTGCGGCGGCGGTGCGGAAGGTCACCTCGGCAACGGGCAGCCCGCCCTCGACCAGTGCGGACGCGAGCGGGGCGGCCTGCCCGGCGTCGTCGAGGACAACCACCGGCACGATCCGGTGGCGGCCGAGTTCTTCAAAGATGCCGACGGGCATTCCGGTCTCCTCCCGCGGGGGCGACAGCGCCGTCCGCAACAGCTATCGTGGAAACGGTACCGCAACTTTCCATCGGAGGGATTCGGAGGGACATGGCCCGGTCGGCTTTGCTGCTGCTGGCTCCGCAGGACGATGTCGCCGTCGCGCTGCGCGACCTCGCGTCCGGAGAACGGGTGGACACCGCGGGCGCGGCCGTCACGGTGCGCGCCCGGGTGCCCCGCGGCCACAAGGTGGCCGTGCACCCGGTTCCCGCGGGTGCCATCGTGCGCAAGTACGGCCAGGTGATCGGTGTGGCCACCCGTCCGATCGAGTCCGGTGACCACGTGCACACGCACAATCTCGGCATCGCAGAGGTGGACCGCGACTACGAGTTCGGCACCCGCAGGACGGCGCCCATGCCCCCGTCCGGCCCGCCCCGCAGCTTCGCCGGCTACCGCAGGGCGGACGGCTCGGCCGGCACCCGCAACTACGTCGGCATCCTCACCTCGGTGAACTGCTCGGCCTCGACCGCGCGGCTGATCGCCGACCAGTTCCGCGGTTCCGTGCTCGCAGACTTCCCCGGTGTCGACGGCGTGATGGCGCTGACCCACACGACCGGTTGCGGGCTGGTGCCCTCCAGCGAGGGCGGGCAGATCCTCCTGCGTACCCTGCGCGGCTACGCGCGCCACCCCAACTTCGGCGGCCTCCTCGTGCTCGGCCTGGGTTGCGAGATGGTCAGCGTCGATGCGCTGGTGGCCGAGGCCGGAATCCCGTCCGACACGCTCGTCCGCCGGCTGCTGATCCAGGAGGAGGGCGGCATCCGGGCGACCGTCCGCGCCGGGGTGGAGGCGATCCGCGGGATGCTCCCCGAACTCGACCGCCGTGCCCGGGTGCCGATCGGCATCGACGAACTGGTCCTCGGCCTGAACTGCGGCGGCTCGGACGGCTACTCCGGCATCACGGCCAACCCGGCGCTCGGCGTCGCGTCCGACCTGTTGGTGGCAGCCGGCGGGACGTCGGTGCTCGCCGAGACCCCTGAAGTGTTCGGCGCGGAGCACCTGCTCACGCAGCGCGCGGCCTCCCGCGAGGTGGGGGAGCGCCTGCTGGCCCGGCTCGACTGGTGGCGGGGGTACGCCCGCGACGGTGGTGGCAGCCTCGACAACAACCCCTCCCCCGGCAACAAGGCCGGTGGTCTCACGACCATCCTGGAGAAGTCGCTCGGCGCGGTGGCCAAGGCGGGCACCGCCGAGCTCTCCGCGGTGTACGAGTACGCCCAACCGGTCCGCACCCGGGGTCTCGCGTTCATGGACACCCCCGGTTATGACCCGGTGAGCGTGACCGGGCTGATCGCCGGCGGGGCCAGCGTGGTCTGTTTCACCACGGGACGGGGCTCTGTCCTCGGCGGCAAGCCTGCCCCGGTACTGAAGATCGCCACCAACTCCGCAACCTTCACCCGGATGCGTGAGGATATGGACCTGAACGCCGGCGGGATTGCCGACGGTACGGCCAGTGTGTCGGGTGTGGGTGCGCAGATCCTCGACCGGATCATTGAGGTGGCTTCCGGCGCCCGGACGGTCAGCGAGGAACTCGACCTCGGCCAGGACGAGTTCGTCCCCTGGCACGTCGGCGTGGTGACGTGAGCGGTATCGGCGTGGCGAGGGAGATGAGGTAGCCGTGGGATCGACCATCCGTGATGTCGCCCGGGCAGCCGGGGTCTCGGCCTCGACCGTGTCGCGGGCACTGAGCGAGCGGGGTTCGGTCAGTGGCGAGACGCGCAGCAGGGTGATCGCCGCGGCCGAGCGACTCGACTACCGGCCCAACCCCACGGCGAGGGGCCTGATCACGGGGCGCACCGGAAACCTCGGCCTGATCGTGCCCGACCTGCTCAACCCGTTCTTCGCGGACGTGGCCAAGGGCCTGCAGAGCCGTGCCCGTGCGACCGGGTTGTCGGTGTTCGTTGCGGACGCCGACGAGGACCCGCGCCTGGAGCTGGAAGCCGTGCAGTCGCTCACCCGGCAGGTGGACGGGCTGGTGCTGTGCTCGCCGCGCAGCGATGTGGCCGAGCTGGTGCGCCACGCGGCAACTCCGGTCGTGCTGATCCATCGCCGGCACCCGGGCCTGTCCAGCGTGACCGCCGATGTCTCCGGTGGCACTGTGAAGGCGGTCCAGAACCTGCGCGCGCTCGGCCACACCACCATCGCGTACGTGGACGGGCCAGCTGCCTCGTGGGTGGGTGGCCAGCGCAGGGAGGGCCTGCGGGAGGCGGTCCAGGCCACGGGTGTCGAGGTGATCCACCTGGGCAACTTCGCGGGGACCTTCGACGGCGGGTTCGCGGCGGCGGACCTGATGCTGGCCTCGCCGGCGACGGCCGTGCTCGCGTACAACGACATCGTCGCGTGCGGCCTGCTCAACCGGCTGGCCGCGAGGGGCGTCCGCGTCCCCGACGACGTGAGCGTGGTGGGGTACGACGACGTGACCATCGCGATGATGACCTACCCGCCGCTGACCACCGTCCACCTTCCCCGGCAGTCGGCCGCCCGCACCGCCGTCGACCTGCTGGTCGCGGCGATCAAGGATCCCGACGTCGCTCCGCGCGAGGACGTGCTCGCCACCCACCTGGTGGTGCGGGCCAGCACCGGGGTGCCCGCGCGGCGCTGACCTGTTGGACGAAAAGGGGACGGTTCTCCTTTCCGTCCACCCCCGGGCCGGTCGAGTCGTTCGCGGCGGCCGGGCCGCAGTCGCTCCAGATCGCGGTCGGGGCGCGCACCGGATCAGCGGTCGACGCGGGCCCCGCCGCCGGCGGCGAGCTTGAGTACCTCGGCCTTCGTGGCCATCGACGTGTCCCCGGGCGTGGTCATGGCGAGGGCGCCGTGGGCTGCACCCCACTCGACGGCGACAGGCAGGGGCTCACCATCGAGCAGGCCCGCGATCAGCCCGGACGCGAAGGAGTCCCCGCCGCCCACGCGATCGAGGACCTCGAGGCGATCGCGCTGGGCCGCGGCCACCACTCCGGTTCCGGGCGACCACCCGATCGCCCCCCAGTCGTTGACGGACGCGCTGCGCACGCTCCGCAGCGTCGTCGCGATGACCTCCAGGTTGGGGTAGGCCCGGGCCACCTCGGCGATCATCGCCTCGAAGCCGGCCGTGTCCAGGTCCGCGAGCGAGGCGTCCACACCCGGCACGTCAAAGCCGAGTGCCGCGGTGAAGTCCTCCTCGTTGCCGATCATCACGTCGACGTACGGGGCGATCGCCCGGTTCACCTCCCGGGCCCGCGCCTGCCCGCCGATCGCCTTCCACAGGCTCGGCCGGTAGTTCAGGTCGTAGGAGACCACCGTGCCGTGGGCGCGTGCGGTGCGGACGGCGGTGAGTGCGGTCTGCGCCGCTGTCTCCGACAGTGCGGCGTAGATGCCGCCGGTGTGCAACCAGCGGACGCCCACCCGTCCGAACAGGTCGTCGAAGTCGACGTCGTCCGCCCGCAGCTGCGAGATCGCCGTGTGACCGCGGTCCGAGACCCCCACGGCACCGCGGACGCCGAAGCCGCGCTCGGTGAAGTTGAGCCCGTTGCGCACCTCCCGGCCCACGCCGTCGTACGGCACCCAGCGAATCCAGGAGGTGTCCACGCCGCCGGTGAGGATGAAGTCCTCGACCAGGCGGCCCACCTCGTTGTCGGCGAGCGCGGTGACGATCGCGGTGCGCAGGCCGAACGCGCGCCGCAGGCCGCGGGCGACGTTGTACTCCCCGCCGCCCTCCCAGGCACGGAACGACCGTGCGGTGCGCACCCGGCCCTCGCCGGGATCGAGTCGGAGCATCACCTCGCCGAGGCTGACGGCGTCCAGCCCGCACTCGGCTGCCGATCGCAGGGTCAGGGTCATTCCGTACCTCCTGGGGTCAGTCCTCGTTGCGGGCCTCACGGATGCCGGCCGCCCTGGCCCGGTCGCGCGCGGTCACCGCCACCGTCCCACCGGTGAGAGATTCCGCCGTGAAGCACTATGCATTCGTTTGCAACTCTGCGTCAACCAGACTCCCGCGAATTCCCCGGACAAGCTGGGTCGCCGGATCGCGAGTAACTCGTAATCCCTTGTAAGGAGCCTTTAGGAACATACGAAGGAGACGCTCATCATGTGTGGAACAGGATGAAACGATCCGCCAGGACGGCACCCTCCCGAGCGCTGATCTGATCGGTCCGCCGAGAACCGGCGCGACGACCGGTCTTCCGGCTCCGGCCGGCGGTTGGGCGCGACCTCCGTCAGGGCACAGCTCGCGGGGGGTGCTGGGAGACAGCGCGAACCGGAGACCGGGGCCCAGGCGGGCAACGTCCGGCCTGCGTGGTGCTCCGGCTGGAGGGAGGCCGGGGCGCCCCGAGGGGAGGGGGCGACCCCGTCCGGAGTACACCGAGGCGAAACATACCGGTGGCGCCGGTGGGGCAGCAGCCCAATCCAGGGAATTGGCCCATTCCGTGGGATGCCGGGTGATTCCCCGGACCGCCGGCCCCTCCTGGTTCGATGCTCGCGACTTCCTCCAGCTTCGGGCGTCCCGGCCGTTGACGCACCCGGAGCGCGTGGCGTCTAGACTCACGGCACCAGCGGCAGGGCAGGGAACTGGAGTGGTGAGGCGAATGTCGGACGAGCCGGGCTCCGCTGAGTCCCGCACGGGCCCCTCGGCGCTCGCCGTCGTGGCGATTGCGCTCGCGGTGGGTGCCGCGCTCGTCTCCGCGGTCGCGGTCGCGAACCTGCTTTCGGTGCTGCCACCGCTTCCCGGACGCCAGGAGGCCGATCCGATCACGGGATTGATCTCCAGCCTGGGTGACGCGGTCGGGCGGCTCACCTCTACGGCGACGCTGGGCCTGCTCGCCGGCATGGTGGCGTTCCTTCCCGGCGAGGCGGGCGGGGCGCTCCCCGCTCCCGCGCTGCGGCTGGGCCGCTGGGCCGGACGCGCCGCGCAGCTCTGGTTCGTTGCTGCGCTGCTGATGACCTTCGCCAACCCTGCGTTCACCACGGGTGTGCCGCTCGCGTACACGATGCGTCCGGACATCTGGTGGTACCTGCTCACCTCCACGCCCAGCGCGCTCGCATGGCTGGTCTCCGCGCTGGTCGCGCTGGCCACCGCTGTCGTCGCCTACCGCGCGAGGCGGGCGTCGGCGTTCGTGGTGTGCTGGCTCGCCGGAGCGTTGAGCGCGGTGTACATCGCGGTCACCGGAAACGTCTCGGTCGGCCTCGACCACGACTGGGCCACGGACGCCTCGGGTATCGCGGCCGCCGCCCTGGTGCTGCTCACCAGCGGGGCGGTGGGCGTGGTGGCCGCCCGCTCGGAGGATGGCGTCGCCCGCTACCACCGCGTAGTGCTGCCCCTGCTCGTGCTGGCCACGGCGGGCTCCGCGATCGTGGCCTGGCAACAGCTGGCCGGGGTCTCCCCGTTCGACACCCCCGCCGGTGGGCCGGTGCTGGTCGGGGCCGCCCTCGCCGTCCTGCTGCTGGCCAGCTGGGTGTGGCGCCAGCTCGACCGGCGTGCCCCCGTCCGCCGCCGGATCGGCTCGGTGGCCAGGGACGTCGTGCTGTACGTCCTCGGCATTGCGGCCCTGGGCGCGGCCGCGCACCTGCCGCCGCCACGGTTCCTGGTCCCGCAGTCGAGCCAGGTGAACTACCTCGGCTACGACGTGGAGGTGCCGGCCACCTTCGAGCGGCTCGCCGGGCTCGGCCGGCCCAACCTGCTCTGGGTGCTGCTGTCGGTCGGCGCGATCGCCGCCTATCTGTGGGGCATGATCCGCGTGTACCGCTCCGGCGGCCGCTGGCCGGTCTCCCGCCTGCTGTTCTGGCTGGGCGGCTGGCTGCTCACCCTGTACCTGGCCACCAGCGGCCTGTGGATGTACTCCACCGCCGTCTACAGCTGGCACATGCTCGTGCACATGACCGTGAACATGATGGTGCCAGTGCTGTGCGTGCTCGGTGCCCCGTTCACGCTCGTGGACGAGGCGTCCCGGCCCCGGTCGCCGGGCGAGCTGCCCGGGCCGCGCGAACTGCTCTCCGGCCTGGCCGCGAACCGGTTCGTCCGGTTCCTGCTCAGCCCGCCGGTGCTGTGGATCAACTACGTCTCGAGCCTGTTCCTGGTCTACTTCACGCCGCTGTTCGGCTGGCTGATGCGCTACCACTGGGCGCACCAGCTGATGCTGCTGCACTTCATGCTCGCCGGCTACCTGTTCTTCAACCTGCTGATCGGTCCGGACCGGAGCCCGTGGCAGCTGCCCTACCTGGTGAAGTTCGCGTTGCTGGTCAGCGTGATGCCGTTCCACGCGATCTTCGCTGTCGGCATCATGATGGCCGAACACGTGATCGGGGAGACCTTCTACGAGACCATCGCGGTGAGCTGGGTCGGTGACCTGCTCGCCGACCAGAACATCGCCGGCCAGATCACGTGGTTCACTGGGGAGGTGCCGGTGTTCGTCGCCGTGATCGTGCTGGCCGCGCAGTGGTTCCGCAGTGACAGCCGCGAGGCCGCCGTCTCCGACCTGCTGGCCGACACGGGAGCGGACGGCGACGAGCTCGGCGCCTACAACGACATGCTCGCCCAGCTGGCCGAGCGCGACCGGCAGCACGGAGGTGAGGGAGAGTGAGCACCGACACCACGGCGGACGCGGGACTGGAGGCACGCGTCGAGCTCGACATCTCCGGCATGACCTGCGCCGCCTGCGCGAACCGGATCGAGAAGAAGCTGAACAAGCTGGACGGCGTCCGTGCGACAGTGAACTACGCGACCGAGCGCGCCGTGGTCCTCGGCATGCCGCCCCAGCACGTCTCCGAGCTGATCTCCACCGTGCAGGCGGCCGGCTACGACGCGAAACGGGTCGTCGAGGGCGCCGAGCCGGACGGCTACAGCGACCGGGTGAAGCTGCTCCGGACCCGCCTGCTGGTGGCCGCGCTGATCACCTTCCCGCTCGGCGACGCGGCGATCGTGCTGGCACTGACCCCGCAGCTGCGGTTCCCCGGCTGGGAGTGGGCCCTGATCATCGGCGCGATCCCAGTGGTGTTCTGGTGCGCCTGGCCGTTCCACCGGGCGGCCTGGCGAAACCTGCGCCACGGCGCGACCAGCATGGACACTCTGGTCTCCCTTGGCGTGCTGTCCGCGTTCACCTGGTCTGTGGTGGCCACCGTCCTCGGCTCGCCGCAGGAGACCTCGTACTGGTTCGGCTACGGCCTCGCCCCGGCCGGCGCGGACACGCTGTACCTGGAGGCCGCCGCAGCCGTGACCACGTTCCTGCTGGCCGGGCGCTACGTCGAGGCGCGCTCGAAGCGGTCGGCGCGCGGGGTGCTGGAGGCCATCGGCCAGCTCGCGCCGAAGACCGTCCGGGTGGTCAGGGACGGGGTCGAGCAGCTGGTGCCGATCGGCTCGCTCAAGGTCGGCGAGCGGTTCGTGGTGCGTCCGGGCGAGCGGATCGCCACCGACGGCCAGGTGCTGGTCGGCACGTCCGCGATCGACACGTCCGCGATGACCGGCGAGCCCGCTCCGATCGAGGTGACGGTCGGAGAACGGGTGCTGGGCGGCACCACCAACACCACCGGCGCCCTGGTCGTCGAGGCCGAGAAGGTCGGAGCGCACACGCAGCTGGCCCAGCTCGCCGTGCTGGCCGAGCAGGCACAGGCGCGCAAGGCGTCCGTGCAGACGCTGGTCGACAAGGTCGTGGCGTGGTTCGTGCCGTCCGTGCTGGGGATCGCGCTGATCACCCTGATCGTGTGGCTGGCGATCGGGGCCGGGTCGCGGGCGGCGTTCAGCGCGGCGATGTCGGTGCTGATCATTGCCTGCCCGTGCGCGCTCGGCCTGGCCACCCCGACCGCCCTCCTCGTGGGCGTGGGACGCGGCGGCCAGCTCGGCATCCTGATCAAGGGCCCGGATGCGCTGGAGGCGTCCGGAGTGATCGACACCGTCGTGCTGGACAAGACCGGCACCCTCACCACCGGCACGATGGCCCTCGCCGGTGTCCACGCCTTCGACGGCACCGACCCCGACGAACTGCTCGCCCTGGCCGCCGGCGTCGAGCACTACTCCGAGCACCCGGTCGGCCGCGCGCTGGTCGCCGGGGCGCGGGCGCGGGAGCTCACCCTCCCCGAGGCGAGCGAGGTTGCCGCGCTGCCCGGCCACGGGGTGCGCGGGGCGCTCTCCGGAGGGCAGTCGGTCGTGGTGGGCAACCAGGGCCTGATGGAGGAGCAGGGCTTCGACCTGCCCGACGCTGCCCGGCTGGTCGTGGACGCGGCCGCGGAGGCGGGGCGCACGGTCGTCCTGCTGGCCGTCGACGGGGTCGTCCGGGGAGGCTTCGACATCGCCGACCAGCTGAAGGATTCCGCCCCGGGCGCCGTGGAACGGCTGCGGAAGCTCGGCCTGCGCACCGTCCTGCTCACCGGCGATCGCCGCGGCGCGGCCGAGAACGTGGGCCGCCAGGTCGGCGTGGACGAGGTCGTGGCCGAGGTACTTCCTGCGGAGAAGGCTGCGGTGGTCGAGCGGCTGCAGGCCGAGGGACGCCGGGTCGCGATGGTCGGCGACGGCATCAACGACGCCGCGGCGCTGGCCACGGCGAACCTCGGCATGGCGGTGGTCAGCGGCACGGACGTGGCGATGAAGTCGGCCGACATCATCCTGGTCCGCCGCAGCCTCGACGTGGTCCCGGACGCGATCCGGCTCGCCCGGCGCACCCTGGGCACGATCCGGGGCAACCTGGTCTGGGCGTTCGCCTACAACGTTGCCGCGATCCCGCTCGCCGCGACGGGCCGGCTCAACCCGCTGATCGCCGGCTTCGCGATGTCGCTGTCGAGCGTGTTCGTCGTCACCAACTCGATGCGCCTGCGCAGGTTCGAGCCCGGCGCCTGACGCGATCCGGCCACCCGTCCGCCCGGGTGTGACACCTGAGCATCTTGGGGTGGGGACGGCGCTCAGATCGCGACAACCCTTCGCTGAACCGCCGTGACGCAATTCGGCCACCGATCCCGTCCCACAGTGCACCGCCGTCACAGCACAGCCTTGCTGCGGCCGGATCGCGACTCACCAGCCGAGGCGGGTGGCGATCACGTCCGCGGCCCGGGACGGGTAATCCGGCCAACCCGGTTCGAGCAGCTCCCGAGACGCATCGAACAGCCCCCGGGCACAGGTCTCCACGTCGGTGTCGAGGAGAGCGGCCAACCGGTCCGCCACGCCGGGCAGGGCTCGCTCCAGCCGACGCAACGGGTCGAACGGGCTCCGCGGGGCGTCCGGGGCGAGCCGCTGCCGCAGTGCCTCGGCGAGGCAGATCAGCGCGTAGGTGCGTACATGGGCGTTCCCGGCGACCCGTTCGCCACGCCGTACCCGTCCCACCCCGATGTAGAGCTTCGCGAGGAACACCCGCACCTGCATCGCCGCGTCCGGCAACGGATCGGGCGGGGCGAAGGCCAGATCGCCGCCGTCGAGCAGCACCTCGCGGTCGGGGTCGCGGATCGTCCAGGGGTGGCCCGCGCCGAACTCGTACAGCATCCCGTCCGCGTAGAGGGTGACGCCCCCGTTCTCCCCCTCGTGCGCGGTCATCACCAGCTGGTCCGGGTGGGGAAGGAAGGGCCACGTGCTGGCCAGCTCCGGCGCCGCATCGGCGGTGAGGAACAGGTTGAAGTCCAGGTCGGACCACTCGTCCCTGCGGCCCGCCCCGTCCCCGGCCGACGACCCGAAGACGACCAGGCTGGTCACCCCCGGCGTCCGGCGGCAGGTCTCGAGCAGTGCGTCCCGGTGTGCGGCGAGCTCCATGCCGCGATTATCGCCCGCGTTCAGGCGGTGTGGCAGGTGCAGTGCGGCCCGCACTGGCAGTCGGCGCACAGGCACTCCTCGCCCGTGCGGCAGCCACACAGGTGCACATCCACCGAGTTCACGACCCGCTCGCCGAGAACGCTCTCCAGCAGCGGAAGGGTGCGCAGACCGCGGTTCACGGCGGTGGCGTCGTCCAGCCAGTCCGAGCAGGATCGGCAGGCGGCAAGGTGGCCCATGATCGCGGCCATGCCGAAGGGCGGCTCTTCGCCGTCCAGAAGCGCGGAGAGGGCGGCGCGCCAGCTCTCCTCGTCCACGACGGCCGCTGGATCCATCCGCGCAGCATACGCGCCGGGTTAGGGTGGCGCATGGCCGACGACACCACAGCCCTGGCGCTGGCCGCCGGAGGCGGCGACCGCGCGGCGTTGGCCGAGTTCATCCGGGCGACGCAGGCGGACGTGTGGCGGTTCGTGGCGCACCTGGCCGGACGGGACGTGGCCGACGACCTCACCCAGGAGATCTACCTGCGCGTGATCGAGGCGCTGCCGTCGTTCGAAGGACGCTCCAGCGCGCGCACCTGGCTGCTGGTGATCGCCCGCCGGGTGGTGGTCGACCGCGTCCGCTACGAGACGACGCGCCCCCGGCTGGTCGCGATGGACGCAGCGGTGGTCGACGCGTGGGCGGTACACCCCGACCCCGACGGCGACCTGCACCTGGCCGGCCTGCTCGGCAGGCTCGAGCCCGAGCGCCGTGAGGCCCTGGTGCTCACCCAGCTGATGGGCTTCAGCTACGCCGATGCCGCCCGGGTGTGCGGCTGCGCGGTCGGGACGATCCGCTCCCGTGTCGCCCGGGCGCGGGCGGACCTGGTCGCGGTGCTGGACCGGGCCCCGTCGGGTGAGTTCTAGGCAGGATTGCGCAGTCCGGGAACTTCTCCGCGGGACCGTCCGACCATGTGGTCGAACCCTCGCGGAAGGAAGCCATGTTCACCCTTGCTGCCACGCCGGTGAAGTTCGTCGCGCTGCTGGTGCTGTTCGCCTGGTGCACGGCCTGGTGCGTTTACGAACTGACCCGTCCACAGGACATCCGGCAACGGGTGTCGAACCTGCTGCACCTGGTGATGGCCGTGGTGATGCTCCTCATGGTGGCCGGGCCGACGTGGCAGGCACTGACGATGGTCGTCCCCGAGCCGGTGATCGTGGGGGTGTTCGCCCTGTCGACGCTCTGGTTCGCCTGGTTGTCGATCGATGCCTTCCGGGCGTCGGACCGCAGCGGCGGCCTGCACTTCGCCGGGCACACGATGATGTTCGGGGCGATGACCTGGCACCTCTCGGCGATGGCGGTGATGGCGGCCCGCATGTCCGGGATGGGTGGCATGGGCCACGGCGGCGGGATGGGCGGCATCGAGCAGGCCCGGCAGCCGGGTGGGGTGCTGTGGGTGTTCGCGATCGTCGGACTGCCGTTCATGGTCTACCTCTTGGGCGCGAGCGTGGTCGCCGTCCGCAACCTGGTGCGTCCGCGGGCCGCGGTGAACGATGCCTGCCCGTGCGGCGAGGGCTGCACGTGCGGCCCGGACTGCGCGTGCAGCGTCACCCACGCCACCCCGGTGCAGACGCTTGAGCGCGAGCTGGTCGTTGTCGGCGCGCCGGCTCCGTCCGCGGTGACCGTTGTCGCTCCGGCGGCGATGGCGCACAGCTGCCACGAGGAGCGACCCGTCGGCAGCACGAAGTACCGCCTCGCGGCCCTGAGCGACTTCGCGATGAACTTCGGGATGTTCTGGATGAGCACCGGCCTGCTGGTCGCGATCCTGCCGTTCTTCGCCCTGTTCGCCTTCTGAGTGGACCGAATCGGGGACGGTTCCTATCTCGGTCCACCCTGAGAATGGACTGAGATAGGAACCGTCCCCGATTCGGTCCGGACGCGGGTCAGAAGCCGTGCCGGGAGCGGCTCTGCTGCTCCTGGGCCCGGAACAGGCCGAAGCGCGGCATGAACTTGTCCCAGTCGATGGCGTGGCCGTCGATCTCCGGGCCGTCGATGCAAGCGTGCTTGCGGACCAACGTGCCGTCCTCGATCACCGGCACCATGCAGGCGCCGCACATGCCCGTGGCGTCCACCATGATCGAGTTCAGGGACGCCACCGTCGGCACCTGGTACGGCTTCGTCAACTCCGACACGGCGCGCATCATCATCGGCGGGCCGATCGTGACCACCTCGGCGATCGGACGCCCCTGGCCGGCCTGGTTCGCCTTCAGCATCGGCTCGAGCGGCGTGGTGACGAAGCCCTGCACGCCCACCGACCCGTCGTTGGTCGCGTAGATCACGTCCAGCTGGTCGCCGAACTCGCCCTTGATCCGCCCGATCCGCTCCTCGGGGCCGTCCCAGAACATCAGGTCGGCACTGCGGAAGCCGGAGATCAGGGTGACGTGGTTGCCGAGCCGCAGGTGCTCGCGCATGATCGGGTACACCGGGGGCAGGCCCAGGCCGCCCGCGGTGAACACGACCGTGGTGTCGTCGGGGTACCGCTCCAGGTCGCTCGGACGCCCCAGCGGACCGGCCACGCCGGCCAGCGCCTGGCCCACCCGCATCTGGTTGATCATGATCGTGCTGGAGCCCATGCTCTGCACGACCAGCGTGATCGTGCCCGCCTTGGCGTCCCAGTCGGCCAGCGTGAGCGGGATCAGCTCCCCGTTCGGAGTGGCCAGCACGCGGACGAACTGCCCAGCCTGCGCGGTGCGCGCGATCACGGGCGCCCGGACGGTGAACTCCTCGATGCCCACGCTGAGGTGCGTCTTCGCCACGATCGTCGGCGCCTCACCGGCCAGCTCGGTGTACGCCAGTGCCCGTGCGACCCGCGCGGTCACCTCGGTGGCCTCGAGGTGCTCGATCGTGCGGACGATCTCGCGCGCGGCCGACTGGCCGTCACCGGCCGCCCGGATGGCCGTCGAACCGCCACGCGCCGCATCGCCGCCGGTGAACACGCCCGCCAGCGAGGTCTCCTTCGAGCCGTCGCCGGTCTGCTCGATCGTGCCGTACTTCGAGGTGACCAGCCGCGGCTCGGAGTCCTTGATGATCGGGTTCGCGGAGTTGCCCAGCGCCATGATCACGAGGTCGGCCGGGATCTCGGTCGTGCGCCCGGTGGCCACGGGACGGCGGCGTCCGGACGCGTCCGGCTCGCCCAGACCCATGATCTCCACCGTCGCGGAGGTGACGAAGCCCTGCTCGTTGCCCTCGAACGCCACCGGCGAGCGCAGCACGGCCAGCTCGATGCCCTCCTCGAGCGCGTGCTCGAGCTCCTCCACGCGGGCCGGCATCTCCGCCCGGGTGCGGCGGTAGACGATGGTCACGCGGCCGCCGAGGCGGCGGGCGGTGCGGGCCGCGTCCATCGCGGTGTTGCCACCGCCGATGATCAGCACCTGCTTGTCCGTGACCATCGGCAACGGCGTCTCGTGGTCAGCCCTGTGCGCCTGCATCAGGTTCACCCTGGTCAGGAACTCGTTGGCGCTCATCACGTTCAGCAGGTGCTCGCCCGGCACGTTCAGGAACCGCGGCAGGCCCGCACCGCTGCCCACGAACACCCGCGCGAACCCGGCGTCCCTCAGCTGCTCCAGCGTGGCCGTCTTGCCCACGACGAAGTTCGTCACGAACCGTCCGCCGAGCTGGCCGATCTTGGCCACCACGTCGTCGATCAGCTCGTTCGGCAGCCGGAACTCGGGAATGCCGTAGCGCAACACGCCGCCGAGCTCGTGGAACGCCTCGAACACGGTCACCGGGAAGCCCTCGGCGGCCAGCAGATAGGCCGTGATCAGACCGGACGGGCCGGAGCCCACGATCGCGATCGGGGGGCGCAGTGCCGTGGCCCACGGGTCCTTGACCCCGGCGTAGCGCGAACGGGCCCGTTCCGGATCGGCGAGCTTCTCCCACTCGGGCAGGAACCACTCCAGCTGGCCGATGCTCATCGACTGCTTGTGGATGCACTGGCCCTGGCACTGCAGTTCCTGCGGGCAGACCCGTCCGGTGACGTCGGGCAGCGGGTTGCAGGATTCGAGCATCTCCAGCGCCTCGCGGAAGTGCCCGGTGCCGATCAGCTCGAACATCTTCGGGATGTGGATCTGGACGGGACAGCCGCCCTGCGGCTCGATGTGCCCGGCCAGCAGCACGCCCAGCTCGCACGGCGCCTCGGCGCACTGCTTGTCGCGCAGCGCCTCCAGCCACACGAACAACTCGACGTCACGACGGGTGTAGCCGAGGTCCATGTAGCCGAGGAACCCCTTGTTGACCAGCTCGAAGTCCTCCCAGCGCTCGCTCGGCTTGCGGATGTACGGGCCGATCGCATTGCCGGCCGGCCAGTTCTCGCTGAGCCCTGCGAACATCGGGTAGCGGCCCGACAGGTGCTCGTCCAGTGCCCGGACGAACATCCGCTTCTTGCCCACCGGCAGTTGCCACAGGAACCGCATCAGCAGCCGGCTGGAGTCGTCGTCGCGGCTGAGCACCTCCCACAGCTGCCGGGTGAACTTGGCACCGAGGGCGGGCTGGCGGAACTCCCACGCGACCGCCTCCATGCCGTCGGCGGTGAACAGCTCCCGGAACGCCCGGGGATCGGCGACCAGTCGCCGCTCCAGCAGCCCCAGCTGGTTGCTGAACTCCTGGGTGGTCACTGGATGATCTCCGCGTCACAGGTCGCCCTGACCCGGGTGATCCGGGCCTGCAGCTCCGGGGTCACCTCCAGGCCTTCCAGGGCGTCGGGCCTCATCCGGCCGACCGTGCGGGGACTCCCGTCCACGACGATCGTGGCCTTCTCGAACAGCTGCGGCAGCTCCTGGTAGCAGGTTGCGCAGTCGTTGCACTTGGCCAGATCCTCGGGGTCGAGCCAGATCGGACGGTCGACCACCGCGGTCGTCGCGGCCGCCGCCTCGGTTGCGGGCGCTGCCATCGGGGCTCCGAACAGGCCCAGGTTGAGCGCGCCGCCGGCGGGGGCGCCGGACGCGGTGGCCAGGTCGGCCATCGCCTTGGCGATCACGTCGAGTGCCGACTCGCGGGCGTCGATCGCCTCGCCGTAGCGGGACGTCCACTCGCTGACCTCGATCCGGTGCTGCGCGTTCAGCACGTTCACCGACTGCCCGGCCAGGAACTGCAGCGTCTGCCAGTTGCGCTTGCGGTCCTCGACCAGCGCCACGATGCTCGGCGAGCAGGCCATCTTGACCAGGTGCCGCTTGCGGTCGGTGGTGTAGATGAACGGCGTGCGTCCGGTGCGCTGGTGCAGCGGCAGTTCGACGTACTCGGCGATCGGCACCGCGCCGTCCTCCTCGTGCTGGGCCAGCCAGCGGAACTGCTTGCGGAACCGCACCTCGCCGATCGCGAACTCGGCCGGAGTCAGCGGCATCGTCATCAGCTGCAACTGGCCGCGGTCGTCGCGGTAGGTGAGGGTGGTCTCGGTCCACAGGCCGTCCGGCTCCGGGTTGCCGTCCAGGCTGAACCGCTCCGCGATCGTCGCGCCCTTGCGCGGGTCGTGCACGAACAGCGGGCTGACCCGGCTCTCGACGGCGAGCCGCGAGCGGGCGTTGGCCAGGTCCTCCGGCATCCCGTTCTCGGTGTCGCAGGGGGCATAGGCGATCATCAGGCCGGCGCCGTCGTTGTAGTCGATCAGCTCCGCGGACGCCTGCAGGAAATGGCTGTGGAAGGCTGTCGAGACCGACGAGACGTAGACGTTCGGGTGGAACGTCGCCAGCAGGCCGAGTTCCTTGCGGGACTCCTGCTTGCCGCCGTGCGCGCTGCCGTAGCGGGCGAGGTCGGCGTCCTGGCCGGCGAAGGACGCCGTGGACGCCTGCCCGCCGGTGTTCGAGTAGCCGCCGGTGTCCAGCACGAGCGACTTGATCGGCGTGCCGCCGGCGAGCACGCGCGACATCGCGCCGAAGCCGATGTCGAACGCCGCGCCGTCACCACTGATCGTCAGCACGACCGGCATCAGGGCCCGCTCGGCCGGGGTGAAGTCACGCCAGGAGAGCGTGGCGAGCGCCTGGTCGTGCGTCTCCGGATCGTAGGCGCCGTCCAACTCGAGCCGTGCGACCCGCAGGGCCTTCACCTCGCCGACGAGCCGGGAGACCAGCCCCTCGTACATGCCCATGGCCAGCGGCTGGGCATCCTGGAACAGGCCGTTCACCCACGGGTTGAGATACGGCGAGAACGGGACGGTCGAGGCGTACACGCTCGAGCAGCCGGTGGAGTTGGCCATCACTGCGGTGGACGGGCCGTCGCCGGTCGGGCCGGACTCGTACAGGTAGAGCCGCCGCTCCAGCTCGGCCATCGTGGCCGCCACCCGCTCGCGGCGGGTGCCCTCGGGAAGCGACTCGTGCAGGGTGGCCAGCTGGTCCAGCGTGGCGTCCAGCTCGCGCAGGTGCGCCTGCCGGCGGTCCTCGCCGATCCGGTGGCTGAGCGAGTTGAGCAGGTGGATCGCGGTGACCTCGCCGCAGCCGCGGCAGGCGCCGTGGCCGCCGGTCATCGAGTAGTAGTCGGACCGGTTCAGCATGATCCGCTTGATGTCGCCGCCGGGGGCGGTCGCTTCCGCGGAGAGCCGCGCGGGGGAGTCGGGCAGCTTCGTCAGCCGCTCGAACCGGGTCTCGAGCATGCCGAGCAGCACGTCGTCCTGGTCGGCGGAGGTCAGGGCGCCCGGCCCGCAGACCTCGATGCACTGCAGGCAGCCGGTGCACTTCCACGGGTCGACGACCGCGGAGAACAGGACGCCTGAGCCGGGCGCGGCCTTCTCCGCCGCGTCGTAGAGCGGACGGGTCCGGGCGACCGGGAAGGCGGCGATGGCGGTGACCACCGCGTCCAGCTGGCCGGCCGGGAGCTGGTCCTCGGGCAGGGCGCCGGCGGCCGTGCGGGCGACGGAGGCGAAGTCGGTGGCGGCGGAGTCGGCGGCGAAGGCGGCACGGATCGCGGCCGTCCACTCCGGCACCAGGTCGTACCAGACGGCCCGCTGGCCCTCGCTCAGCCCGGCGGCGTCGATGGCCGCACCGAGCAGGTCGCCGACCTCGTGGCCGGTGTTCGGGATGGCGTTGTCGGGGCAGGCCAGCGCGCACTCCATGCAGGCTGTGCAGGAACTCGGGTCGAACACGGGCACGGTGCGCCGGAAGATGCCCTTGTTCTTCGCCGCGCCGGTGCCGACGGGCATGAACAGGCCGGTGCCGGGCAGCACGGGGGCCTCGTCGATGGTGCCCTCGCGGAATGGCCGGGCCACCATCTCCTCGTAGTAGCCGGGGTCGAACAGCCCGCTGGTGCGCTCCCGTCCGACCGTCGGGGTCATCACGGCGGACAGCGACTCCCGCACGCCGGCCAGGATCGGGTCGGCCTCGATCGCCTCGAAGGCAGGGTCGGCGTAGTCGACGCGGACGGCCTTCATGCCGTCCCGGATCACCGCGAGGTTGGCCTCGATCACGGTTTCGCCGCGGCGGCCGAACTTCTTGGCCAACTCGGCGCGCACCTCGGCCTCGATCTCGCCGGGGCCGCCCTCGATGCCCACCTGTCCGAGGATCGCGCCGATGAAGGCAATGCCCATCATGCGGGTCTCGAGCTCCGGGTTGGGGGCGTGGGCCCGGGCGATCGTGAAGGCGTCCAGCACGAGGAACTTCACGTTCCGCTCCCGGATCGTGCGGCGGGCGAAGGCGGGCAGTTCTCGCCATACCGCCGTCGGCTCTGCGTCCGACTGCATGATCAGCGTGCCGCCCTGCACCAGGCCCTTCAGCGGGTTGGTGTGGGAGAAGACCTGGTGGTCGGGGCAGACCACGAGTTCGACGTCCTCGAGCTCCGCGTTGGTGAGCAGGACGGGCTCGGGCGAGAGGGTGATGTAGTAGTTCGTCGCCGCCCCGGACTTCTCCGAGCCGTACTTGGGCGCGGACTTGGAGTGCATGCCGAGCAGGGAGGACAGGACGTCGGTGAGCAGCTTGCCGGTGGCGACCGTGCCGTAGCCGCCGACGGAGTGGAACCGGATCCGCAGGCTGCCCTGTGGCAGCACCACGGGGTTGGGCTCGGTCTCCAGCGCCATCAGCTCGGTCTCCGGGTACGCCTCGCGGAGCCGGTCCTGGATCGCCGCGACGGCCGGCGTCGGGTTCGGCGTGAAGAACTGCGAGCCGAGGTAGATCAGCGGGGACGGCGATGCCTTGGTCATGTTGCGGAACGCCGCCACCATGTAGCGCGGCTGGATGTCGTGGCCGCCGAGGCCGAAGATGCCGGTGGTGAGGCGCGGGATCGAGGCCAGGGCGGGCACACCCGGGTACGGGGTGTCGTCGGCCGCTTCGGCGTTCGAGCGGGCGTGGAACAGCGCCTGGGTGACCAGGCGGGTGAGCGCGGTGTCGTCGGAGCGCTCGAGCACGGTGATGGCCTTCGCGTTCTTCAGGGCGGCGACCAGTTCGGCCTCGGGGAACGGCTGCAGCAGCTTCACTGACACGACTCCGACCTTCAGGCCCTGCGAGCGCAGGTAGGGCAGGACGGCGCGGACGTCGTCGGTGATCGAGCCCAGACCGACCATCACGTAGTCGGCGTCCTCGCAGTCGTAGGCGACCACGGGGGAGTACTCGCGTCCGGTCAGTTCGGAGTACTCGGCCATCGCCTGCCGGACGAGCGCGGGCACGGCGCTGGCGAAGTGGGTGCGGTGGTCGGCGGAGCCGGCCTGGAAGTCGGGCTGGTTCTGCACAGGGCCGGTGAGGCCCGGGTTGTGCGGGTCGACCAGAGCAGGGACGAGCTGGCGGGTGCCGGCCGGCCAGGCGTTCAGCCACTGCCGCCGCCACTGCGGCTGCAGCGAAGCCGGAACGCGACCGAGCGTCTCCTCGAGGAGGTCGCCGTCGTTGTCGGCCTCGACGCGCGGGCTGCGGGCGCCCAGCCAGTTGCGCAAGGCGGTGAGGTCGGCGGAGGCGAAATCGTCGGCGTGCCGGTCGAGGTAGCGGTTCAGCTGGAACACCCGTCCCTTGGCGCCGAACAGCATCTCCTGGGCGACGGTCGGGCAGGGGATCCGCTCCGAGGGGTCACCGAGGTAGGTGCGCAGCAGTTCGGGCTCGGGGAGCAGCACCTCGCTCATCACGTGGCTCGTGGCGAAGCCGTCCATGGCGTTGGCGACCGGGATCAGCGACAGCGCGGAGGCGCGGTAGGAGATCGCGGCGAGGTCGGCGGCCTCCTGCGGGTTGGAGCCGAACAGGATGGTGTAGCCGGTGGGCAGCAGCGCGTACACGTCGTCGTGTCCGGCCATCACGTTGAGGGAGTGCTTGGTGACCACCCGAGCGGCCACCTGCAGGACGAAGCCGCCGATCTTCTTGCCGACGCTCACGTAGTGCGACTCCAGGCCGTAGAGGATGCCCTGGCTGGAGGAGGCGTTGGAGATGAAGTTGCCGCCGACGAGCGCCGCGCCGAGCGCGCCGCTCTGGGCGGAGTGCTCACCCTCGGTCTCGACGAAGAACGGATGCCGGCCCCAGACGTTCAGCTGGCCCTCGGCCCGCGCCGCCTCGAAGATCTCGGAGATCTCGGTGGACGGGGTGATCGGGTAGCCGATCACGCCGCCGCAGACGTGCTTCATCACGTACGCGACGGCGCCGTTGCCGTTGATGACGTCGGGGACGCCGGGGTACTGCGCTGTATTGGTGGACATGCACACTCTTCCTTGAGTCGGGACCCGCGCTGAGGCTACCTCGTCAATGGGGAGGATTGCTCACCAGAACGGACAAGGACATTATGCTCCGACGGACACCCCGGGGGGCATATCCGGGCTATTTCAGGACGCTGTCCCGATCGCCGTCAGAGTCCCCCGCGGCGGACGCCGTGCGTTCGGCACGACGTACCGATGTCCAGGACACGACGGCGATCAGAGCGGCGAGTCCGGCGAATCCGGTGACTACTGCGAAGCCTGCCGGGTAGCCGCCGGTGTCGATCACCCCGCCGGCGATGCTCGACCCGATGGCGACCCCGATACCGATGCCCGTCCCCATCCAGGACAGGCCCTCGGTGAGCCGCTCGCGCAGCACCAGGCGCCCGATCAGGGTGTTGCCGTTGATGAAAGTCGGGGCGACGGTCAGTCCGATCAGCACGCCGATCCCGGTCAGGACCAGCACGGAACTGGTCAGGTGGAGCCCGAGCGTCGCGACGAAGAGCGCGACCACGCCGGTGACGAAGCGTCCGGGCAGGGGCGAACGCCAGTGGCGGGCGCCGTAGAGCAGTCCCGCCACGCCGGACGCCCCGGAGAACGCTGCCAGGATGATGCCGGAGGCGGACCGGAAGCCCCAGTCGGTGGTGGCGGCGACCACGCTCACGTCCACGCCGCCGAACACACAGCCGATCAGCAGGTTCACCACGACGATGGCCGCGACGCCCGGGGTGAGCAGGATGAACCGGCGCAGGGCCGCCGGACGCTCGGTGCCCGGCTCGGGCGGCGGCGCGACGGGTGGCTCCGTGGCGCGCTGGGAGTAGAACAACTGCGCGCCGAGCAGGGACAGCACGATCGGTGCGATCAGCCCGGCCGCGGGGTGCACGCTGGTGGACAGCGCGGTGGCGAGCACCGGTCCGACGACGAAGGTGACCTCGTCGAGGGTCGACTCCAGCGAGAACGCGGCATGCAGCTGGCGGGCGTCGGAGGTGACGTGGCTCCAGCGTGCGCGGACGAGGGCACCGGGGGAGCCACCGGTGACGCCGCTGATGATCGCCGGCGCGAACAGGGTCCAGGCCGGGAGCTGCAGGACGGCGAAGGTGACGAGGATGGCGAGAGTGGCGGCGGAGGCGACCGTGGCCGGGTACATCACCTTCCGCTGGCCGTACCGGTCGACGAGATTGGACAGCACGGCCGTGCCCAGCGCCCAGGCGGCCGCGTTCGCCGCGACCAGCGCGCCGGCCAACCCGTAGCTGCCGTACAGCGCGGAGACCATCAACACGATGCCGAGGCCCATCATGGCGCCGCCGGAGCGGGCCAGCAGCCCGGCCGAGCTGAACCTCAGTGCGCCGGGGATCGCGAGGATTTCCCGGTAGGTGCGCACCGGATGAGTCTCGCACACGGCTCCGACAGCGCTGCAATCGCTCTCGGGTTGAGCGCAGGGAGGGCGCCGGCTGCCGCACCGCGGGGCTGCCGCGCCACCCTGTGGCTACCCTGTCACCGTGGGGATGATGCTGTGGGCGATTGCCGCGATGGCCGTGGTGATCGTGGTCGTGATCGCCGTCGTGATTCTGCTCGCGGCGGTGGGAACGGCCGGTCGTCGGGCCCGCGGCGGTTCCGGGCCGCAACGCGAGGCGGAGGCGCGGGTCGTCGACAAGCGGAGCCAGATCACCGGTGGCGGGGAGTCCCGGGCCGACCAGCTCTACTTCGCGACCTTCCAGTTCCCCGACGGGAACCGCATCGAGCTCCGCGTGCCCGTCTCCGAGGCCGGTCTGCTCGTGGTTGGGGACGAGGGCCGCCTGAGCTGGCGCGGGAGCGATTACGTGGGGTTCGCGCGCGAGATCATGCGCTGACCAGCGCCGAGTTCCTGTCCGGCCCGGACCAGACGGCGGGCACTGCTCGAACCCTGCCTTCCAGACCCAACGCTACGACCCGCCACTGATTGCCGGTGTTGCAGGGGGACATCGCTCGCGCCGCAGGAGGTGTGCCGAGCGCGCGAGACGGGCGCTCAACTCGGCGTGACAGGATGGCGCCATGGCCGAACCGGTGCACTCCGTAGCCGCCACGATCACCGGTGACGACACCCCCGGTGTTCTCACCCGGTTGCTGGACGCGGCCGCGTCCGAAGATGTCGAGATCCTCGACCTGGAACAGACCGTGGTCCGTGGCCGGCTCAGCATCGGCCTGCTGCTCGGCGTACCCCCGGCGGGATTCTCCGCGCTGGAGGACCGGCTGGCCGGCACCTGCGCCCGGCTCGGGCTGGCGATCACGATGTCGGAGGGCATCGGCGACAACCCGCCGCGCCGCAACCGGGCGATCGTGACCGTCCTCGGCCAACCGTTGCTCACCAGACACGTCGCCCTGGTCACGAGGGTGATCGCCGAACTGGGTGGCAACATCGACCGCTCCCGGCGGCTGTCGCGCACGCCGCTGACCAGCCTCGAGTTGTGGATCTCGCGGGTGGACGCGGGTGTGCTGCGTCCCGCCCTGGCCCGGAGTGCCGCGGAGGGCGGCTTCGACGTCTCCGTCTCCCCCGCGGGCATCGGCCGGCGCGGCCGGCGCCTCGTGGTGATGGACGTCGACTCGACCCTGATCCGTGACGAGGTGATCGAACTGCTCGCCGCCAGGAAGGGCTGCGAGGCCGAGGTGCGCGAGATCACCGAGCGGGCGATGCGTGGCGAACTGGACTTCGAGCAGAGCCTGCGTGAGCGCGTGCGGCTGCTCGCCGGGCTCCCGGTGGAAGTCGTCGACGAGGTGCGTGCCGAGATCCGGCTGACCCCGGGTGCCCGCACGCTCGTGGAGACGCTGAAGGACCTCGGCCTGTCGATCGGTGTGGTCTCCGGCGGCTTCATCGAGATCGTCGGGCCGCTCGCCGCCGACCTGGGGATCACCTACGCTCACGCGAACCGCCTGGAGGTTGCTGGCGACCGACTGACCGGCGGGCTCGTCGGGCCGGTGGTGGACCGGGCGGCCAAGGCGGCCAAGCTGCGCGAATGGGCGGGCCTGGAGCGGCTGCCACTCGCCCGCACGGTCGCGATCGGGGACGGCGCGAACGACCTCGACATGCTCGCCGCGTCGGGTCTCGGGATCGCGTTCAACGCCAAGCCGGCGGTGCGGGCGTCCGCTGACACCGCGCTCAGCCTGCCCTACCTCGACGCCGTCCTGTTCCTGCTCGGCCTCTCCCGAGAGGAGGTCGAGGACGCCGCAGCCGCGCGGGTGCTTGAGTGAGTCTGGGCGCGAAAGCGGCCCCACGCAGCCTGGCCGTCAGGGCCGGGCCACCGGCGCTCAGCTCTCCGGGGCCTCGGAGGAGACCCGCCTGGCGATCCGGCTCAGCGCCACGTCGGTCACGTTCAGGTAGGCGGCGAGGTCCCTGCGGCTGATCCGCGCGACCAGTTCGGGCCGGGAGTACAGGAGCTGGCGGTAGCGCTGCTCGGGCGAGTTGCGCAGCGTCACCGCGTCCGCCTGGAGGGTGATCGCGTAGGCCATCGAGAGTGCTGTGGCCAGCCGCGACCAGGGGATGTGCCGCGTACCGAGCCGGTCGATCAGGCGGTAGTCGAACCCGTGCACGATGGACGGCTCGACCGCGACAACGGTGTGGATGCTGACGCCCTTGACGGCCACCTGCAGGTCGTCGGCGCGCGGGTGCAGGTTGCGCTGCACGACCTGGCGGACGCCCTCCGGCGCCAGCGCGGGCATCGAGACCAGCAGCTCGCCCTCCTCGGCGAAGAAGGTGATCACCGTGCGTCCCCTGGCGTCCGTCATCTGCGCCTTCATCAGGCCCTCCTCCACGTAGTACACGTAGGGGTGGACCTCGCCGGCCGAGAACAGGATGTCGCCGGGATCGAGGTGGACGCTGCGGATCGTTCTGGCGAGCGCCTCCCACTGTGGCAGCTCCGCTCCCGCATACGCCTCGAGCAGGAGCCGGACACTGCGCAACAGGTAGGCGCGCGCGGTGGCGGATCGAATCATGCGCACCTCCTCGACCGGAGCCCTTTCGGGCCGCAACCTGGGCCGCTGTCCGTCGTCGGGTCGGCGGGGTTGCGACCCGCTATCAGGGTAACGCGGCCGGGCCGCAGGGCCCGCTCACACGATCGTGTCCAGCCGTCCGGATCAGCCGCGGACGTCGACGGCGATCCGCCCGTGCGCGGCACCGCCCAGCAGTCGTGACGCGGCGTCGATCGCGTCGGCCAGCGGGACCGTCTCGGTCAGGCCGTCAAGCACGTCGGGATCCACGTCGCGGGCCAGTCGCGCCCAGGCCGCCTCGCGGTCGGCCAGCGGGGCCGACACCGAGTCCACGCCAGCCAGGGTGACCGCGCGCAGGATGAACGGGACCATGCTCGCCGGCAGCGCCGCGGAGCCCGCCAGGCCGCACGCGGTGGCCGTCCCGCCGTAGCGGGTCTGGGAGAGCGCGTTCGCGAGCACCTCGCCGCCCACCGTGTCGACGACCGCCGACCAGCGCTGCGATTGCAGGGGCCGCCCTGTCCCGAGCAATTCGGCACGCGGCACCACCGAGGTCGCCCCGAGGGCGCGCAGGTAGTCGCCGTACTCCTGCTCGCGCCCGGTGAGCGCCGCCACGTGGTGCCCTGCCGCCGACAGCAGCAGGATCGCGATCGAACCCACGCCACCGGTGGCACCGGTGACCAGGACCGGCTGCTTCGGTGACGACGTGAGCCCGGCTCGCTCCAGGCGCAGCACGCACAGTGCGGCCGTGTAGCCCGCCGTGCCGAGCGCGGCGGCCCGGGCGGCGGTGAGCGCCTCGGGCACCCGGACGAGGAAGTCGCCGGACACACGGGCCTGCTCCGCGAGCCCGCCGTTACGGGTCTCCGACAGCCCGGTCCCGTTCAGCACCACGACGTCGCCGGGACGCCAGCGGGCGTCCTCCGATGCGGCGACCGTGCCGACCAGGTCGATCCCCGCGACCAGCGGCGGCGTCCGGACGACGCCAGGTCGCCCGGTCAGCGCCAGCGCGTCCTTGTAGTTGAGGTCCGACCACGCGACGTCGACCAGTACCGGACCGTCGGAGGCCGGCGGTGCTCCCACCTCCTCCAGCACTGCGGTGTTCACCGGTTCCCCGGCGGCAGCGGATTCGGACTTCTTGATCAGGATGGCTCTGGGCATGCCCCCATCCTCCGCCGCAGTCCCGGGTTTCCGGAAAGGCGGGGCGCCCCGGAGCCCTGGGGCGCCGGAGTTCAGGCCCGCGCGGAGGCCACGGCGTCGGGCCCCGCCGTTCGAGGCTGCCGCGGCGGGCTCGGGATCGGGATCGGGATCGACGGCTGCTCCTGCCGGAACGGGCCCACGATCGGCCGCGGCGTGGGCGTGTGCGTGGTGAGCGGGGACCGCGGCGGCTGTGCCTTCGCCGGCGTGGTCCGGCGCGGGGAACCCGTCGTGTGCGTCCTCGGAGCGGGCTCCGGCGTGGTCTTGCGGGGATTCGGGGTGGGGACCGGTTCGGGTTCGGGCACCTGCGGATCCGGCGGGGGCGGCGCGGCTGTGGTCGGTACCGGCGGGGGTGAGATCGCGGCGTCCGCCACGGTGGCCGGTGCGACCCGGGCGTCCTGCGCCAACCCGACGGCGGTCGCCACCGCGACCAGGGCGGTCGCGGCCACGGTGAGGCCCGCCACCTTGGCCGGTTGGGTGCTCAGGTTGCCGAGGCGGGCGCGCACACCGTCGATCGCCCGGGTGAGCCAGGCGCCGAGGCGGCCGATGACCGGGATCGTGGCCGGCTGGAGGCCGCTCAGCGCGGCGCCGCCCGTCGCGCCGAGGGCGGCCCTTGCTGCGAGCAGCGTCGCCCCCGTGCCGACGAACGCCGTGGATGCCTTGAGCGCGTCCGCGATGAACGCCAGCCGGGTCCGCGTGGTCGCGCAGCGCGAGCACTCCTCGAGGTGCTCGTCGACCCGCTGTCGCGGGCCTGAAGCCAGCTTGCCGCGGGAGTACGCGCCGAGACGATCGAGGACCCACTGGCACTCGGGGTCCTCACCGCGGCGCCGCACGTGGGCCTGCAGCCAGGCGGTCCGCAGGCCCTCCCTTGCGCGCAGGCAGAGCGCCGACGCTGCGTTCGGCGTCAGGCCGGCCGTCCGGGCGAACTCCGCGAGCGACTGGCCCTCGACCTGGGTCATCCACAGGGCCTCCTGCCAGCGCCGGGGGAGGCGGGAGAAGGCGGCGTCGATGGTCGCGACCTCGGCGATCGCCGTGCTGGTGAGGTCCGGCTCGGAGACCAGCTCGCCGAGCCGGGCGGGGTCGATGGCGAACTCGCGGTTGCCGCGCCGCCAGTTCAGGGCGACGTTGCGGACGGCCGTGGCCAGGTAGGGCCGGAAGGCGCGATCGGGCCCCCCGCCGTGACAGATCGCCGTCCACACCCTGGCGAAGGCCTCCGCGGCGACGTCCTGCGGATCGAAGTCGGAACTGGTGCGGGCTGCGATCCTCACCGCGGTGTCGTAGTGGCGCCGAAACAGTTCGGCGAAGGCCGTCTGGTCGCCGTCGCGGCTCAGGTCGAGCAGGGTCGCCTCGTCGAGCTCGCTGGGGAGGATCGGTGCGGAGGCGCCGCTGGGAGCCTCGGCCGCCGGTGTCATGTCGTGGGTGTCCTGGGTGTTCGATGAGTTCTGTTGGTCCGATGAGATTACGGCACGCTCGCTTCCCCCGTGGGTTCCCTTCCGGGCTACCTGGTGCCGGGCGGCGGGGGCCGGTCTCCGCCAAGAGGGATCCCCCTCCGCCCGGCGAGCGCGGCCGGTGTCCCCTCCTGGATGGCGCGCGCTCCTTCTGAAGACACCGGAGGGCGGCGGATCTGACGCGAGTCGGAGAATCTCTCCAGCCGATAGGCTGCGGGCTGTGGAGGACCCGAAACGCCAGGCATGGATGTACCTGATCGCCGGAGTGGCGGCGATCATCGCCGCGATCTACTTCATCTCCACTGCTTCGAGCGGCGCGGGTGACTCCTTCGGGATCCTCGACTACGCCATCCTCGGCATGGGCATCGTCGCCGTCTACCGCGGCGTGAAGGGATTCCTCGACATGCGGCGCGGGAGCGCGGCGTCGGGCGAGGGGCCGAAGCGGATCACCAGGCCGGGCGGCCGGTCGTCCGACGACACGGACGAGGGCGGCAGGCCCGGCGACTCCTGAGTCGCCGGTGGAGTGGCTACGGTGCCAGGAGTGTCGGCACTGACCCGAGCAGCGCAATGCCGAGGAGCGTGACCACCAGCAGGGCGAGCGCGAGCCCCGGGAGTACGCGGGTGCTCTGTCGACGCGTCGTTCGGACGGACGCCGATGGCGTCCCGGATGGTGTGGATCGGGGCGCCGGCAGGGGTGCGGAGATCATCCCCCGGCAGTGCGGGAACCGCGTGCAGCCCCAGAACCAGGTGCCGGACTGCCCGGCCGCCCCCGCGGGGCGCTGTTCCATCGGCGCGTCGCACAGCGGGCACGGCTGAACCCGGTTCGTCGGGTTCCTCGCCGCGGCTACGCGACGAAGCACCGACACGGCCACGGCTACCACGACCGTCGGCCCATTGCTCGGGGGGTGTTCATCTCATCCGAAGGCTAGCGGCCGTCCACACGGCGCCGCAGTCGCCCAAAAGGGGTCTTTTCTCAGGTTTCTCTCAGCGTTCATCGGCTCTGCTGAGCGTGCGCAGGCATGTATTTGGTATGACCGGTCAGTTCAAGTAGTCTGGAGGTGACGAGAAGGAGCACGACCTGTGAGCACCACCCTCACCCGTTCCGGGGAAGACATCACCGGAGCCGAGCCGGAGTCATCCACGAACAGCGCGGCGGCCGGCTCGCCTGAACCGGTCATCCGCGCATCCGCCCTGCAGCTGGACGGCAGGCGCGGACGGATCTTCGGGCCGGTCGACCTCGAGATCGCGCCCGGCAGCCTGACCCTGGTCACGGGCCGGTCGGGCAGCGGCAAGACCTCCCTCCTGCTCACCCTGGTCGGGCGGCTGCGGCCCAACCGCGGCTCCGACTTGACCGTGCTCGGGCGACGGCTCCCCGCGCGGGCGGCCGGCGTGCAGCGGCGCAGTGCTGCGGTGGGCGTCCACGGCCTCGACGACCTGGATGAGGAGGTGACCGTCGCCGCCACCATCCGCGAGCGCGAGGCCTGGCTGGCACCGTGGTACCGGATCGTCCGCACTCCGGACCAGTCCCGGGTCGACGAGGTCTGCGCCGGGGTGTTCGGACGCAACCCCACCCCGGGCGCCCGGCAACTCGTCCACGAACTCGACGAGGCGGCCAACCTGCAATTGCGGCTGGCTCTCGCCCTGCTCGGCGACCCCCTGCTGGTCGTGGTCGACGACATCGACGCCCTGCACGACACCGAGAGCCGCCGGCTGGTCTGGGAGTCGCTGCGGGCGCTGACCCGCCGGGGCGTGACGGTCGTCGCCGCCGCAGCCACGGCCGGCGAACTCTCCCGGCTCGGCTGGGACACCCTGCCGAACCACGTCCCGCTGCCTGGCCGATAAGGGGACGGTTCTCCTTTTCGGCCACGCCGCGCTGGCTGGCCGAAAAGGAGAACCGTCCCCTTATCGGCCACACGGGCCGGACCCACCTACTCACGAAGCCAAGAAGAAGACGATGTTTGCCTGGACCTCCCACGGAACCGAACTGAAGCGGTTCACCCGCCAGCCGATCACCCGCGCAGCGATCGCGGTGATGCTGCTGATCCCCCTCCTCTACGGCGCCATGTACGTGTGGGCCTTCTGGGACCCGACCACCCGCATGGACGAGCTGCCGGTCGCGCTGGTGAACGCCGACCTGCCCGCGAAGGACGACGACGGCACGCTGCAGCACTACGGCCAGGACGTGGTCGACCAGTTGCTCGACGACGGCTCGGTGGGCTGGACGGTGCTGGACGCCGACACCGCGGCCGCAGGCGTCGAGGCCGGGACCTACTACTTCGCGGTCACCATCCCGCCGGGCTTCACCACCGACGTCCTCTCCCTCGGCAAGGACGACCCGACCGCGGCCCGGATCATGGTCAGCTACGACGACAGCAACTCCTTCCTCGCCTCCACCCTCGGCCGCACCGCGATGCTGGAGGTCCGGGACGCCGTGAACAAGAAGGTCGGCAAAGAAGCGGTGGACACCCTCCTGGTCGGCGTGGGGGACGCACGGGACGGCTTCGCCAAGGCCTCCGACGGCGCCTTCGAGCTGGCGGACGGGCTGCGCGATGCAGCCGACGGCGCCGACCGGCTGAACGTCGGCGCACAGCAGCTTGCCGACGGCGCGGCGAAGCTGGCCGACGGCACCGGCGACCTGGCCACGGGCGGCAGCACCCTTCGCGACAAGCTGAAGGAGTACGTCGCGGGCGTGACGAAGGCGGGTGCGGGCGCGGATCAGCTCTCCGCGGGCGCCGCGAACCTGACCGCACTGCAGCACGGCCTCGCGCAGGCCGCGGACCCCGCGACCGGCGCGCCGGCCCTCGCCGCAGGCGTCAAGCAGCTGGCGTCTGGGGTGAGCACGCTGGCCGACGGCGCCACCAGCTACGCCCAGGGAGCGACCGGTTACGCGACCGGCGCGGGCACCTGGGCGGCGGGAGCGAAACAGTGGCTGGCCGGGGCCTCGGCGGCGACGGCGAGTGACGGCCAGCTCGCTGTGGGCACGAAGCAGCTCGCCTCCGGAGCGTCCGGCCTCGCCGACGCCACCGGGTCCGGCTCGCAGCTCGGCCAGGGCGCGGCGTCGGTCGCGAAGGGTGCCAGCGACCTCGCCGACGGTCTCGACGGCATCGACGGCCTGCTCGCCAAGGCGCAGTCGGCGCTCGCCGACGGCGATGCTGACACTGCGTCCGCCTACCTCGCTGCCGCCCGGCAGGCGACCGGCTCCGCGCACTCCGGGGCGACCGGCCTCGCTTCCGGTGCCGCGCAGGTGAAGGGCGGCATCGCCGAGGTGCACTCCGGGGCGGCGGACCTCTCCGACGGCGCGTCCGCGCTGCAGGAAGGCTGGAGCGGCGTCCATGCCGTCCTCGGATCCGACGGCCAGCTCGGGGCCGGGCTGGACGCGCTGACGGCGTCCCAGCAGCAGCTCGTCACCGGCGCCGCGGGCCTCACCACCGGCGCCGCGCAGCTCGCCGACCCCGCGACGCTGGCCCAGGTGCAGCAGCTGAGTGCCGGGGCGGACCAACTCGCCGGCGCGCTCACCACGATGAGCGCGGGGGCCTCCGACCCCTCGAGCGGCATCCCTGCCCTGCAGTCCGGCCTGCGGCAGCTGGTCTCCGGCTTCGACAACGCCGATCCCGAGCAGGGGCTGATCAGCGGGGCGAAGGCACTGCACAGCGGCGCGTCCGACCTCGCGGACGGCCTCCGGCAGGCCGACGCCGGCGCGACGAAACTCGACGCGGGCAGCAGCGAGATCGCCGCGAACACCCCCGACCTGGCCTCGGGCCTCGTGGACGCGAAGTCCGGTGCCACGAAGCTCGGCACCAAGCTGGACGACGGTGCGCAGGACATCCCCGACGACAGCGCGACGCTCCGGGACCAGCGGGCGGAAGCCGTCTCCAGCCCGGTGGAACTGTCGAACAGCCACGTCTGGGAGGCGGACTCCTGGGGCGAGGGCTTCGCGCCGTTCTTCATCTCGCTGGCGCTGTGGGTGGGCGCCCTGATCACCTGGCTGTTGCTGCGTCCCCTGCAGACCAGGGCGCTGATGACCTCGGTGAACGGCTTCCGGATGGCGTGGGGCTCGCTGAACTCTGCACTGCTGCTCTCGCTCGGCCAGGTGGTGATCATGCTGTCGGTGATGCACTTCGCGGTCGGGCTCGACCCGCAGAACGTGGTCGCCACCCTCGCGTTCACGATGCTGGCCGCGGCCGCGTTCTTCGCCCTGCAGCAGTTCTTCCAGGTGACCCTCGGGTCGGCGGTCGGCAAGGTGGTGATCATCGTCTTGCTGATGGTGCAACTCGCCTCCGCCGGCGGCACCTACCCGATCCAGACGACGCCGTCCTTCCTGCAGGCGATCAGCCCGTACATGCCGATGACCTACGTGGTGAACGGGCTGAGGGAGGCCATCACCGGCGGCATCGAGACCCGGTTCTGGACCAGCGTCGCCGTGCTGGCCGCTATCTTCGTGGTGTCGCTCGCAGCCACCTCGATCGCTTCCGCACGCAAGCGGATGTGGACGATGTCCCGGCTGCACCCGGCGCTGAGCATCTAGGAGGTCGCTGATGAGTGCGTCGGCACAACCGAAGCAGGACGGACGGGTCGCCCGCCGGGCGGGCACCCGCGAAGCGATCATGGACGCCGCCACCGAGCTGTTCGCCGCGCGGGGAGTGACGTCGACCTCGATCGACGACATCGCGGCCGCAGCGGGGATCGCGAAGGGTTCGATCTACTACAACTTCGAGTCCAAGGCCGGCCTGGTCGAGGAGATCATGGCTCGCAACAGCGAGCTGATGGCTGCCGCGCTGCGGTCGGCGACCCGGGGCCGGACCGGCCCCGACCTGCGCGACGAGGTGGTTCGCGCCCTGCTCCGGCTCGTCCAGGAGCACGCCGCGGCGGCCCAGGTGATGGTCACCGAACTGTTCCGCACCGAGAGGTCCTGGCGTGAGGCCATCGCACGCTGGCGCGGCCTGGCGCTCTCGCCCCTGATCGACGACCTCAGGGCGTCCGGGGCCGAAGGGGTGGTCGCTGACGTGCAGGCGGCAGCAATCGTCGGCGCCACCTTGATGGCCGGCCTGGAGTGGCTCGTCTTCCACCCCGAGCGCAGCTACGACCAGGTGATCGCCGCGGTGCTGGGTACGCTCGCCCGCTGACCCCCGCCGGGACCCCGGGGGGATCAGCGCATCGGCGGCTGCGGCTGGGCCTGCTGCGCGACCACCCCGGCGGACTGCTTGGTCGCGCCCGGCTGGCCGCCGGCGATCGGCTCGACCACCACGGCGGTGCCGTACGCACAGACCTCGGAGAACGCCTGCGCGATGTCTCCGGTGTCGAAACGCATCGCGACGATGGCGTTCGCGCCGCGCGAGGTCGCGTCCTGCCACATCCGCTGCATGACCTGCTGGCGGCTGTCGTAGACGAGCTTGGTGTATTCATCGACTTCGCCACCGCCGATCGAGCGGAAGCTGGCAACGATGTTGGCGCCGATATTCGCGGCGCGCACGGTCATGCCCATGACCTCGCCGAGCACGGCCTCGATGCGGTAACCCGGAATGTCGTTGGAGGTGACGATCAGCATGCCGCGATTCTAGGGCCGGGGCGCCCGCTCGCGTCCAGCGCCCGGGAGGCCGGCGGCGGAGCCGGGGACCGGGCCGGAACCCGGCGTCGCATCGCGGCATTACCGCGCGCCGGCGACCCGGGAACTCCGGGTCGCATTAACCGGCGCCGGACTATTCGATATTGCGCGGCACCGGCCGTGATCGCCAGCAGGTCGTTAATCAACAATTCGGGACGACCGAATGCCCATTGTTGCGGATGCGCAGCGGTGCGCTGGTGCGGGCGGCCGGCATGCGACATCGCTGGCGCGCTCCGGCGCCCGGGCGCGCGTCAGCTGCGCTTGTAGGCGTCGCGCAAGTTGTCGTCCGAGTGCTGCCGGAGCTGGACGAAGACGCCCAGTCCCGCCACCACGACGAAGGCAGCCGACCACGCGGCGTGCCTGATCAGGTCGAACTGCCACGCGCTCTGGCTGATCCAGTCGAGCCGTCCGCCGAGGAGTTGCTGAAGGCCGTCGATGACCGCCCCCGCGCCCACGAGGGAGGTCATGACGATCAGCAGGAGCCGGGGCAGGTTGAGCGTCCAGCCCACCATCACGAGGCCTGCCGCGACCACGAGGCCGGTGGCGAAAGCGATCCAGCCGGGCATGTGGGCGGCGCTCGAAACGATCTGGCCGAGGCCCCAGCCGACCGTGCCCATCGAGATCAGCACGCCGACCGTGTAGAACGCGAACGACAGCCAGGCCCCGAGCAGCGCGACCACGATGGCGGTCGCCCACCAGGGCACAACGTTCATGAGCCCGCCGGGGATCCACACGAGCAACAGGGAGTGCAGCATGATCCCGCCGACGAACCCCACGAGTGCGCCCCACAGCGCCAGGACCACCCGGGCCGCCGAGTAGCCGATGAAACAGAAGATGAGACCGAGGCCTATTTGGGCCAACGCCATCCAGACCTGGTCCAATGCCGGAACCATGGGGCGAGGGTACCCGGCATCGTCCCGGAATCCTATCCATTCGGGAAACTTCCCCGGGCGGGAGTAGGCAATCGGTCGAGAAACGAGCGATATCCGCGATTCCTGTCCCCCTTTTGGGGGATGGCCGGACGTCCCGTCGCGGCCCTCGTCGTCCGGTGCGGGAGGGATCCCCCGCCGCCGCCGTTCGGCACAGCGACGGGGGTACGTCAACCTGCTGCTGCGGGACGAGACCCGGACCGGAGGCCCGCGTGGCGCGGGTAACAATGGGCGTATGGCCCAGATCGAATCCGCTGCCATCTACCTCCGCCTGGCCCAGCTCGGGCTGCCGATGCCGGCCGACGTCCAGGACTCGGCCACGGCGAAACTGGTCGCGCCGATCCTCGCGCGCCAGCGCGAGCTCAGCCGTCGCCTTGCTGATCGCCTGTGCGCGGCCGACAGCCGGATCCAGAACTGGCTGGACGACTACCTCGCCGACACCGGCGTCGCGCCGAAGCTGCCCCGCCGGACCTTCGTGCTGGACGAGCCGGGGCTGGCCAGGACACTCTCGCTGCCGCAGGGCTCCGACGAGTTCACCTCGCCGCTGCTGAGCAGCTACCGGCTCGCCAACGGCGTCCTGCACAACCCCGCCAATGACCGCCGCACCACCGCGGGCGTGTTCCACATCGCCGAGGGCGGGCTGCCCATCCCCGACGACAAGATCGCGGTGCCGAAGGCCGTCTTCGCCCGGCTGCTCGAGCTGGCGTTCCGCCCGCCGGAGGTCGACCTCGTGCTGCCGTACACGGCGAACCAGCCGGAGCCGGCGGCCTGCTTCGTCTCGCTGCAGCTGCGTCCGCTGGTCGCGCCCGCCGTGCCCGGCTGGGTGCGCGAGAAGCGGATGGAGACCCGGTTCATCGTGCCCGGCGGCCTGGTCGCGAACCTCGACTTCGTGGAGGGCATCTTCGGCAACGGCGGCGACCCGTACCTGCCGGAGAACGACGCGTCGCTCGCCCCGGAGACCTGGACGGGCCACACCGGAGCGATCGTCCTGGCACCGCACCTGACGAAGGTGACCAAGAAGTCGCTCGGCCTGCCCCACGTCAGCACGGCCAGTGAGCGCCAGAAGCGGGACGGCATGTGCTGGGAGCACGAGGACGAGTGCTACAACGCGGGCCAGGCGTTCAAGGCCTGCGCCCGGGACGAGCGTGGCGTGATCGTCACGGTGATCGCCGACAACTACTTCGGCTACTGCAAGAAGGAGGTGAAGACCCAGATCTCCTACTCGGCGAACCTGTTCGGCAACGCGGAGGAGGAGCACGCCGGCGGCGCCATGGTCTTCCCCAGCTACAACCTCGGCCAGGAGTACACGGTCAGCGCGCGCAGTGGGGAGTCCTACGCCCTCTCCGACGTGCTCGACCGCGATCCCGACCGGTTCCGCCTCCAGCCGGAGGGTCACGCGGTCGACGCCGAGCAGCCGCACATCGTGCTGGTGCCGATGGAGTCGAACTTCTCGCTGCGCACGGGCCGGGTCAGCTGGACGAACCCGAACGGCGCCGAGGCGTCCATCCCGCTCCGGGCCGACACGTACTACCTGACCCCGGACGGCTACCAGGTGCGGATGCTGCAGCAGCCGGCCGACCGCACCCAGTGGAGCCTGCGCGGCACGGTGCCGATGGCCACCAGCTGCCACAAGCCCGCTACGGTCTCCGGCGGCGGCAAGTCGGAGATCTCCAAGGCGATCACGGACGCGTTCATCTTCGGCAACGCGTACTCGCCCGACTACGACGCCGACATGGACGCCGTGGCCGCGATCCTCGAGCGCGACTTCTGCGACCGCTTCGCCGACCCGGCGCTGTGCACCGACCGCCGCAGCCTGCTGGCCAGCGACCGCTCGATCGGCAGCGTGATCAAGCTGCTCACCCCGGGCGCGGAGTACACGCCCGCGTACAACGAGTGGCTGGAGTCGATCCCCCAGCACGTTCGTGAGCTCGTCTACGTCGTGAAGCGGTTCTACCGTCCCGAGTGGGGCACCGACTGGCGCAGCCACTTCACCGTGGGCATCATCAACGGCCGCCGCGGGATCAACCTGCGCCTGGACGGCGACAAGATCATGGTGAACATGCTGCGGGTCGGCTTCGACACCGACGGTTCGTGGCGGCTGTTCGGGCTGCGGCACGACTTCAGCCCGGCCGTGAAGGTACAGACCGAGGACGACATCACCGCGTCCACCGTGGTCAGCGGGCACATGCTGGGCCTGGACCCGTACCGCTCCTACAAGCTGGTCGAGAACTGCGAGGAGCTGCTGTTCCAGCGTCCTGACGACGCCATCCACCGTGGCTACGACAAGCAGGCCGAGCTCGACATCGCCTCGCCCGGCACCTTCTTGTCGAACTTCGCCCCGCTCACCCACGCCGACGCGGTTGCGATGCGCGACGACGCGGTGGCGTTCAGCCAGTTCACCGCGCCGATGCGCCAGCTGATCAGCGCGGTGGCCGACTCCGCCCCGGACGCGTCGCCGAGGTTCTTCGTCTCCTCGGCGAACCCGCGGCTGGTGGGCGGAAAGCCGAGCAAGAACCCGCGCTACCTGCAGAAGCGTCCCGACCGGACCAACGCGGACGCGACCGCGGTCGCCGACCTGGCGTCCCACCTGGTCCGGAAGCTGCCCTCCCACCAGCCGCTGCCGCTGCCGGTGGACGTGGTCGCGGCCGGACGCCGGAACAACCCGCCCGACGGTGCGGTGCCGCCGCTGTGCTCGTACAACCCGCTGCACTACATGGAGCTGCCCGAGCTGTTCGCCGAGTTCATTTCCTCGATGACCGGCAAGTCGCCGTCCACCACCGGCGCGGGTTCCGAGGGGGCGATGACGAAGGGCCCGTTCAACGCGATGCCGGCCATCCTCGACCTGAACGCAGCGTTCCTGTCGTTCGCGCTCACCGGCTACGACGGCTGGGTCTCCTGCGCCGGGTTCGTGGGTCCGCGGGTGCGGGTCGACCACGACATCTCGATGCTGGTGCCCGAGGTGTTCAGCCGGATGACCCCCGAGGAGCGGAAGGCGGCCAACCTGGTCGCAGAGGGCGCGCTGGAGAAGATCGAGGACTTCGAGTTCGACGGACGCACGGTGCTGGCCAGCCGGCTGGGCTACCGGATGACCCAGGCATTCGCCCGGAAGTACTTCGGCCGGATCTTCCTGCACCCACACGCCGTGTTCACCGAGGCGATGCTGCGTCCCGAGCTGCAGGGCGAGGCGATCTTCGCCGAGTCCGTCGACACCATCGTGGCCACCCACGAGCGGGTCGCGAAGGCGTACTTCGACGACGGCACGATCGAGTTGGCGATCCCGCCGCTGCGGGCGTTGCTGGAGATCATGGCCCACGGCCACTCGGCCGAGGGCTGGACGCTGGAGACCCCCGAGTTTCGTGAGCTGTTCACCCGGGAGGCCGTCGTCGGTGCCGACTGGTACGTCGCTCGCCTCGACGCCAAGCAGCAGGCTGCCGCCGCCCGTGCGGACGCCGGCCTGAAGGCGTTGCAGAAGTTCATCTCGACCCCGGGCAACGAGGAACCGTCGCAGCGCCTCGACGTGCCGAAGCGGATCGAGGCCGCCCAGGCCGAGTACAACAAGTTCAGCAGTGCCGAATATCGGGCGGGCATCGTCGGGACCGTCGGACGCCAGCCCTTGTGACGGACCACAATGGCCCAATGAGCTGGGCAACACTGGACGGCAACGAGGCGGCGGCGCGGGTCGCGCATGCGCTCAGCGAGGTGATCGCGATCTACCCGATCACCCCATCCTCCGCGATGGGGGAGTCGGCGGACGCGTGGTCGGCCGACGGCCGGACGAACCTGTGGGGCGCGGTGCCCGAGGTGGTGGAGCTGCAGTCGGAGGCAGGGGCGGCCGGGGCACTCCACGGCGCGGTGACCAAGGGCACGCTGGGGACGACGTTCACCGCGTCCCAGGGCCTGCTGCTGATGCTGCCGAACATGTACAAGATCGCCGGTGAGCTCACCTCCGCGGTGATCCACGTCGCAGCCCGGACCGTCGCCACCCACGCGCTGAGCATCTTCGGCGACCACTCCGACGTGATGGCCGCCCGCACCACCGGCTGGGCGATGCTGTGCGCGTCCAGCGTGCAGGAGGCCCACGACTTCGCGCTGGTCGCGCACGCGGCCAGCCTGCGCACCCGGGTGCCTTTCGTCCACTTCTTCGACGGCTTCCGCACCAGCCACGAGGTGAACACGATCCAGTTGCTGGCCGAGGCGGACCTGCGCGCCCTGGTGCGCGAGGAGGACGTGCTGGCGCACCGCGAGCGCGGGCTCACCCCGGACGCGCCCGTGCTGCGGGGCACGGCGGCGAACCCGGACACCTGGTTCCAGGCTGCCGAGGCCGCCAACCCGTTCCACTTCGCCGTCCCCACCGTGGTCGAGGAGGTGTTCGAAGAGCTCGCCGGGCGCACCGGCCGGCGATACTCCCTGGTCGACTACCACGGCGCGCCCGACGCCGAGCGGGTGGTGGTCGTGATGGGGTCGGCCGCCGGCTGCCTTGCCGAGACGGTCGACGAGCTGGTGCGCCGCGGCGAGAAGGTCGGCCTGCTCACGGTCCGGCTGTACCGGCCGTTCCCGGTCGAGGCGTTCCTCGCCGCCCTTCCGGCCACGGTCGCCTCGATCGCCGTGCTCGACCGGACCAGGGAGATCGGCGCCCCGGCAGAGCCGCTGCACGCGGACGTCCTGGTCGCGCTGGCGGGCGCGACCCGGCGTCCCCGCGTGATCGGCGGACGCTATGGGCTGTCCTCGAAGGAGTTCACCCCACAGATGGCGAAGGCCGTCTTCGACGAGCTGGCCACGCCGTCGCCGAAGCCGCGGTTCACGGTCGGCATCACCGACGACGTCACCCACCTCTCGCTCTCCCCGGACGCGGAGTTCCGCCCGCCGGCCGAGCAGGCGTCCGCGGTGTTCTTCGGCCTCGGCTCGGACGGGACGGTCGGGGCAGCGAAGAACTCGGTGAAGATCCTCGGGGCGCAGCCCGACGTGCACGCGCAGGGCTACTTCGTCTACGACTCCCGCAAGTCGGGCGCGGTCACGGTGTCGCACCTGCGGTTCGGCCGCACCCCGATCCGCTCCACCTACCTGGTGGACGCGGCCGACTTCGTGGCCGTCCACCAGTTCGAGCTGCTCTCCTCGATGAAGACCGTCGACGTGGCCAAGCCGGGCGGAACCCTGCTGCTGAACTCCCCGTGGGGCGAGGACACCTGGGACCACCTGCCGGTCGAGGTGCAGGCCGAGATCGCGGCCAAGCGGCTGCGCACCTGGGTGATCGACGCGGAGGCGGTTGCGCGGTCCGCGGGGCTGGGCAAGCGGATCAACACCGTGATGCAGCCCTGCTTCTTCTACCTGTCCGGGGCACTGCCGGCCGACGAGGCGATCGCAGCGATCAAGGCCTCGATCGAGAAGACCTACGGGCGGCGCGGGCGCACCGTCGCGGAGCGCAACTACGCCGCGGTGGACGCAGCCATCGCGGCGCTGCACCCGCTGCCGGCGGGGCTGCGTCCGTCCAGCCACGGGCATCGGCTGCCGCCGCTGCCCGAGCCGGCCGGCGACTTCGTGCGCAGGGTCACCGGCGCGATGCTGCACGGCCAGGGCGACCTGTTGCCGGTGAGCGCGCTCCCGGTGGACGGTGCGTGGCCCACCGGCACGGCGCAGTGGGAGAAGCGCGGCCTGGCTGCCGAGCTGCCGATCTGGGATCCGTCGCTGTGTATCGACTGCGGCAAGTGCGCGGTGGTCTGTCCGCACAGCGCGATCCGGATCAAGCTGGCTCGCCCGAAGGATCTCGCCGGCGCGCCGGAGGGATTCAAGGACAAGGAGTACAAGGACCGTGCGCTCCCGGGCCGGCGGCTGATCGTCCAGGTCGCCCCGGACGACTGCACCGGCTGCGGGATCTGCTCCGACATCTGCCCGGCGCGCTCGAAGAGCGAACTCAAGCACAAGTCGCTGGACATGGAGCCGGCCCGCGAGCACCGGGACGTCGAGCGGGAGCGGTTCAACTTCTTCCTCGGCCTGCCCGAGACCGACCGGACCCAGGTACGCCTCGACCAGGTGAAGGGCGTGGCCCAGCTGCAGCCGCTGTTCGAGTTCTCCCTGGCCTGCTCTGGCTGCGGCGAGACGCCCTACATCAAGACGCTCACGCAGTTGTTCGGCGACCGGATGGTCATCGCGAACGCCACCGGCTGCTCGTCCATCTTCGGCGGCAACCTGCCCACCACGCCGTACACGACGAACGCGGACGGCCGCGGCCCGGCGTGGTCGAACTCGCTGTTCGAGGACAACGCCGAGTTCGGCCTGGGCATGCGGATCGCCTGGGAGAAGCAGCACGCCGAGGCCCGGCGCCTGCTCGGGCAGCTGCGCGGCGAGGTCGGCACCGAGCTGGCGGACGCGATCCTGGCTTCCGGTTCGACCGATGAGGCGAGCCTGGCCGCCCAGCGCGAACGCGTGGCCGCGCTGAAGGCCGTGCTGGCCAGGCACGCCCTCCTCGGAGCGGACGCCCGGGACGACCAGGAGGCGTCGCTGTCGTCCCTCGCCCGGCGGCTGCTGTCGCTGGCCGACGAGCTGGTGGAGAAGTCGGTCTGGATCGTCGGAGGCGACGGCTGGGCCTACGACATCGGCTACGGCGGCCTCGACCACGTGCTCGGAAGCGGCCGGAACGTGAACATCCTCGTCCTCGACACCGAGGTGTACTCCAACACCGGCGGGCAGGCGTCCAAGGCGAGCCCGCGGGGGGCGACGGCCAAGTTCGCCACCGCAGGCAAGGGCACCCCGAAGAAGGATCTCGGCATGCTCGCCCAGGCCTACGGCGACGTCTATGTCGCGCAGCTGGCGATCGGCGCGAACCAGCAGCAGGCGGTGCGGGCGATGCTGGAGGCGCAGGCGTGGCCGGGACCGTCCCTGCTGATCGCCTACTCCACCTGCATCGCACACGGCATCGACATGGCCACGTCGATGAGCCACCAGGCCGAGGCGGTGGCCAGCGGGTACTGGCCGCTGTACCGGTTCCGGCCCGGCGAGGCCGGTCACCCGCTGCATCTGGACAGCAAGCCGCCGACGATTCCGGTGCGCGACTTCATGCTGAGCGAGGCGCGATTCGCCATGTTGGCGAGGGCGAATCCGGCCCGTGCGGACGAATTGGCAAAACTCGCACAAGCAGACGCCGACGAACGCTGGCACTATTACTCGCAACTGGCCGGTGTGGAGCGCACCCTGCCGACGGTCAAGGAGGAATCATGAGGCCCCAAATGGCAACGACCTACCTCGGGTTGCCGCTGTCGGGTCCGCTGATCGTCTCGGCGATCCCGCCGACCGGTCGGATCGACGCACTGCTCGAGATGGAGGCGGCAGGAGCGTCCGCGGTCGTACTGCCTTCGCTGTTCGAGGAGGAGGTGCTCTCCGAGGAGGGCCGGCTGGCGGACTTGATGTCGACGGGCGAGGACTTCGCCGAGTTCACGGGTGCCCCGCTGCCGGACCTCGAGCAGCCCGAGTTCGGTGCCGCGCGGTTCGTCCGCCTGGTGCGCTCGGCCAAGGAGCAGCTGAAGATCCCGGTGATCGCCAGCCTGAACGCGACCCGGCCGGGTTCGTGGCAGCGCTACGCGAAGGAACTCGCCGACGCCGGGGCGGACGCCCTGGAACTGAACCTCTACACGATGGCCGCCGACCCGCGGGTGGGTAGTGCGGACATCGAGCTGGCGCACCTCGCGGCCGTGGAGGCGGTGAAGATCGCGGTCGACATTCCGCTGTCGGTGAAGCTCTCGCCGTACTACTCCGCGATGTCGAAGTTCGCCTCTCTGGCGGTGGACGCCGGCGCCGACGGCCTGGTGCTGTTCAACCGCTTCTACGCGCCCGATATCGACCTGGAGCGGCTCACCCTGCTGGCCCGGGCGGATCTCTCCGAGCCCGACGACCAGCGGATCGTCCTGCGCTGGCTCGGCATCCTGCGCGGCCAGCTGCCGGAGGTGTCGCTGGCGGCCACCTCGGGCGTCCACTCGGGCGCGGAGGTGATCAAGGCGATGCTGGTCGGCGCGGACGTGGCCTGCACGGCGTCCGCCGTCCTGCGCAGGGGCCCGGAGGCGATCACGCTGATGCTGGCCGAGGTGGAGACCTGGCTGGCCGCCCACGAGTACGAGAGCGTGACCCAGCTGCGTGGCTCGATGAGCGCCGCGTCCGTGCCCGACTCGTCGATCTATGAGCGCGTCCACTACCAGAACGTCCTGCACTCCGGGAACTACGCCTGACGGACCGAATCGGGGACGGTTCCGAACTCGGTCCACGGACCGGATCGGGGACGGTTCCGAACTCGGTCCACGCGCGGGCGGGTCGGGCGGGGTAGCAGCGGGTAGAAAGGACGCATGGACGCGCGCTACCTGATCATCGGCGGCGGCCTGGCCGCCGCGAAGGCCATCGAGGGAGTCCGGGAACACGACCGGGACGCCCCGATCACGCTGGTCACCGAGGAGAACCACCTGCCTTACGAGCGTCCGCCGCTGTCGAAGGACGTGCTGCTCGGCACGACAGGGGCCGATGCGGCGTTCCCGCACCCGCCCGAGTGGTACGCCGAACAGGGCGTGACCCCCCTGATCGGCGATCCTGTGGTGGCCCTGGACGCGTCCGGGCGCACGGCGACGCTGCGGGGCGGCGCCGTGCTGTCGTGGGAGCGTGCGTTGCTGGCCACCGGCTCGTCGGTGCGGACGCTGCGGGTGCCGGGGGCGGATCTGCCCGGCGTCCATTACCTGCGCACCCTGGACGACTCGCTGAGCCTGCGGGAGGGACTCAGGGAGAGCCGCGACGTGGTGGTGGTCGGCGGCGGCTGGATCGGGCTCGAGGTCGCGGCCGCAGCACGGGCTAACGACTGCCGGGTGACGCTGATCGAACCGCAGGCGGTCCCGCTGGAGCGAGTGGTCGGTCCCGAGATCGGCTCCTGGTTCGGCGAACTGCACGCGGCGCACGGGGTGCAACTGCGGCTCGGCACAGGCGTCGTGGGATTCACCGGTGGGGACCGGGTGAACGGTGTGGTCACGGATGGCGACGTCGCGCTCCCGGCCGATCTGGTCGTGGTCGGCGTCGGCATCCGGCCGCGCACCGAACTCGCCGAGGCCGCCGGCGCAACGGTCGAGGACGGGGTGCTCACGGACGCGCGGTTGCGCACCAGCCTGCCCGGGGTCTGGGCCGCAGGGGACGTTGCCCGCTGGGACAGCGCGTTGTTCGGCCGCCGGTTGCGGGTCGAGCACTGGGCGAACGCCCACGACGGCGGCCTCGCCGCGGGACGGTCGATGGCGGGTGCCGAGATCAGCTACGACCCGGTGCCGTTCTTCTTCTCCGACCAGTACGATGCCGGCCTGGAGTACGCCGGCCACGTTCCGCCCGGCGCCGCGGCGCGGCTGGTGGTGCGCGGGGATCCCCGCAGCGGGGAGTTCATGGCGTTCTGGACGGAGCCGACCGGCTCCGGCGTCCGCCTGCTCGCCGGCATGCACGTGAACACCTGGGACACCATGGACACCGTCCAGTCGCTGATCCGCGGACGCACGATGATCGACCCGGGTCTGCTGGGCGACCCGTCCGTCCCGCTGGAAGACCTCGCGGGCTGAGCGTGGGGTGGCCTACTTGCGAGCGGTGCCCCACATCGTGCGGACGATGTCGCCGCCGACCCGCATCGCCTGGTTCCAGAACGTCGGCGAACTGAGCACCTTCTCCACCCCCGACTTCGGCGCGCGGCGGGACGAGGAGGTCTGCCGGGGAGCCTGACGGGCCGCGGCCTTCTCCTGCGCCTCGCGCTCCTTCGCCTCTGCCGCGGCCTGCTGCTCGGCCTGCGCCTTCGCGGCGCCCGCCTCGAGCTTGCGGGTCAGCATCTCGTAGGCCGAGTCCCGGTTGATCTCCTGACCGTACTTGGCCTGCAGAGCCGAGGACGCGACGCCCTTGGCCAGCCAGTCGGCCGGCATCGGGCCCATGGACGCCTGGGGAGCCAGCATCCGCGTCCAGGCGACCGGGGTGGGGGCGCCGTCCGGGTTCAGCACGGTCACGATGGCCTCGCCGATGCCGAGGCTCTGCAGGGTCTCGGCCAGGTCGTACTGGCTGGTCGGGTAGGTCTGGACGGTGGCTTTCAGCGCCTTCGCGTCGTTCGGCGTGTGCGCCCGCAGCTGGTGCTGGACGCGCGAGCCGAGCTGGGCCAGGACGTTGTCGGGGACGTCGGTCGGGGACTGGGTGACGAAGAAGATGCCGACACCCTTCGAGCGGATCAGCCGGACGGTCTGCGCGATCGCGTCCAGGAAGGCCTTGGACGCGCCGTCGAAGAGCAGGTGGGCCTCGTCGAAGAAGAACACGAGCTTGGGGATGTCCACATCCCCGATCTCGGGCAGGTCGTGGAACAGGTCGGCCAGCACCCACATCAGGAAGGTGGAGAAGATGGCCGGGCGATCCTGCAGGTTCGGCAGCTCGAGCAGCGAGATCACGCCCTTGCCGTTGAAGGTGCGGATCAGGTCCGCGGTGTCGAACTCCGGCTCGCCGAAGAACTCGTCCGCCCCCTGGGTCTGCAGGGTGACCAGGCTGCGCAGGATCACGCCCGCTGTGGCAGCGCTCAGCCCGCCGATGTCCTTCAGCTCGGCCTTGCCCTCATCGGAGGTGAGGTACTGCAGGACCTGCTTCAGATCGGCGAGGTCGAGCAGCGGCAGGCCCTGGGTGTCGGCGTAGTGGAAGACCAGCCCCAGGCTCGACTCCTGGGTCTCGTTCAGCCCCAGCACCTTGCTCAGCAGGATCGGGCCGAAGGACGACACGGTCGCGCGCAGCGGGACGCCGGTGCCCTGGCCACCGAGGGCGTAGAACTCGGTGGGGCAGCCGGCCGGCTTCCAGTCCTGGCCGATCTTCTGGGTGCGGGCGAGCAGCTTCTCGCTGGGTTCGCCGGGGATGGCGATCCCGGACAGGTCGCCCTTGATGTCGGCGGCGAAGACGCTCACGCCCGCCGCCGAGATCTGCTCGGCCAGCAGCTGCAGCGTGCGGGTCTTGCCGGTGCCGGTAGCGCCGGCGACCAGGCCGTGACGGTTCAGCATCGACAGGGACAACCGGACCCTGACCTCAGGGTGCGCCTCGGAGTCCACCATCAGGACGCCCAGGTCGATGGACGGGGTCGTGAAGGTGTAGCCGTTCTTGATGGTCTCGATGGCATCGGACTGCGCAGTCATGCGCCCAAGACTGGCACAAGACCTTCCCGCGGGGCACGGATTCTGGACCGGGTTCGGAACCGTCCCCAACCCGGTCCGGACCGAGTCGGGGACGGTTCCGAACCCGGTCCACCTGATCGCGGACGGTGAACTCCGATCCCCACGCTGGTAACCTTGTCGATTGACAGGGGAGCGCCACGGGGCGCTGAGAGTGCGGGAGGCCGCAGACCCTCGAACCTGATCCGGTTCGCACCGGCGTAGGGAGTCGGGATTTTCTCCCCGGGGTGGTTCCCGGGCCCTCCGAAGCTGGAGGAATCGAAACGTGTTCATTCGGAAGTCACTGGTCGCCCTTGCCGCGGCCGTCCTGCTCGCGGGGTGCGCGGGGACCGCGAGCGGGACGGGAACCTCGGCGGGCACGGACACCCCGTCCGCACCCACCCAGGGCAAGACCCTGACGGTGGTCACCCATGATTCGTTCGCCCTGGACAAGGCGACGATCGCGAAGTTCGCCTCCGAGACGGGCTACGAGGTGACCTACGTCGCGCCGGGCGATGTGGGGACGGTGGTGAACCAGCTGATCCTGACCAAGGACGCCCCGATGGGCGATGTGGTCTACGGCATCGACAACACCTTCGCCGGGCGCGCGATCGGCGCCGGCATCCTCAGCCCGTACGTCTCGCCCGACCTGCCGAAGGGCGCCGAGGCCTACGCCGCGGACGGCTCGAACTCGCTGACCCCGATCGACTACGGCGACGTGTGCCTGAATGCCGACACGGCGTGGTTCAAGAACAAGGGTGTCGCCGTTCCGCAGACGCTGGACGACCTGCTCAAGCCCGAGTACAAGGGCCTGCTCGTGGTGGAGAACCCGGCGACCTCGTCTCCGGGAATGGCCTTCCTCGCCGCGACGGTCGGCGCGAAGGGCGAGGACGGCTACCTGGACTACTGGAAGGCCCTGAAGGCGAACGGGGTGAAGGTCGTGAAGGGCTGGACGGACGCGTACACCGTCGCGTTCTCCGGATCCTCGGGCAAGGGCGCCTACCCGCTGGTGGTGTCGTACTCGTCCTCGCCGGCCTACGAGCACGCCACCCAGGCCCTCACCCGGACCTGCTTCCGGCAGGTCGAGTACGCCGGGGTCCTCGCCGGGGCGCAGAACGAGGTGGGCGCGCGCGCGTTCGTCGACTTCATGCTCTCCGAGCAGGTGCAGGCCCAGATCCCCGAGCAGATGTACATGGACCCGGTCGACCCCGACGTGAAGCTGCCCGCCGACTGGGCGAGGTACGCACCGGTCGTGACCGACCCGATCCTGGTGTCCGCCGCCGAGATCGGCGCGAAGCGCGACGAGTGGATCAAGGCCTGGACGGCAACGGTCATCGGGTGAACGGAACCGTCGCCGGACCTCGGACGCGGTATCGCGGGGTGGGCGGGAACCCGTGGGCGTGGGCGGCGGCCGCCGCCCTCCCGGTGGCGTTCCTTGCGGCGTTCTTCGTCTGGCCGGTGACCGCCCTGGTCGCCCGCGGTTTCGTGGTGGACGGGAAGTGGTCGCTGGCCGGTGTCCAGGAGGTGCTGGCCGCACCGCGCACCTGGCGGATCCTCGCCCAGACCCTCACCCAGGCGGTGCTGGGCACCCTCGGCTCGGTCGTGCTCGGCGTCCCCGGGGCCTACGTGCTGTACCGCTGCCGGTTCCCCGGACGCCGGCTCGCGCGCGCGGTGGTCAGCGTCCCGTTCGTGCTGCCCACGGTGGTGGTCGGCGTCGCGTTCGCAGCCCTGTTCGCGCCCACTGGGCTGTTCGGCTCGCTCGGCCTGCAGGAATCGCTGGCGGGCATCGTGGCCGCGCTGGTGTTCTTCAACTACTCGGTGGTCGTGCGGACCGTCGGCGCGCTGTGGTCGCGGCTCGATCCGCGCGCCGAGGACGCGGCCCGCACCCTCGGCGCCGGACGAGCCCGGGTGCTGGCCACGGTCACCCTGCCCGCCCTGGCCCCGGCGATCGCCTCGGCCGCCGCGCTGGTCTTCCTGTTCTGCGCGTCCGCGTTCGGGGTCGTGCTCGTCCTCGGCGGCGAGAGCTACGGGACGATCGAGACCGAGATCTGGTACCAGACCACCCAGCTGCTCGACCTGTCCGCTGCGGCAGCGCTGTCCATCCTGCAGTTGCTGGTGGTGGGCGCCTCGCTGATGATCGCCGGCGCCACGCGGGCCCGCCAGGAGCGGGCGCTGCGGCTGTCCGGCAACCGGGTGGACGCGCCGCTGCGCGCGTCCGACCTGCCCGCGGTACTGGTCACTGCGGCCGTCGTCCTCGGCCTGCTCGTGCTGCCGATGGTGTCGCTGGTCTGGCGGTCCTTCGTCACAGCGGACGGGATCGGCGCGGCCAACTACGCCGCACTGTCCGGTGCTGCCGGGGCGTTCACGGTGAGCGTCTGGCAGGCGCTGGCCAACTCGCTCGTGATCGGGCTGGCCGCCACGGGGCTCGCCGTCGGGCTCGGCCTGCTGGTCAGCTACGTGCTGTCCCGGCGCCCCGCCTCCGCCCCCGGACGGCGGGCGATGCGGGCGGTGGACGCGGTGTTCATGCTCCCGCTGGGGGTGTCGGCGGTTACGGTCGGCTTCGGCTTCCTGATCACGCTGAACCGGCCGCCGCTCGACCTGCGCTCCAGCTGGGTGCTGATCCCGATCGCGCAGGCGATGGTGGCGCTGCCCCTGGTCGTGCGGACGCTGCTGCCCACCCTGCGCGCCATCGACCCCCGGCTGCACGAGGCCGCGGCCACCCTCGGCGCCGGTCCGGGACGCGTGGTGGCCACCATCGACACCCCGTTCGCGCTGCGCGGCCTGGGCCTGGCCGTCGGTTTCGCGTTCGCGACCAGCCTGGGCGAGTTCGGCGCCACCTCGTTCCTCTCCCGCCCCGACCGGCCGACGCTGCCGGTGGTGATCTTCCAGCTGATCGGACGGCCGGGCGCGGAGAACTTCGGCATGGCCATGGCAGCGTCCGTGGTGCTGGCGGTGCTGACCGCACTCGTGATGGGGTTGGCGGAGTGGATCGGGCCGAAGGAGGTGCACCCGTGGTGAGTGCGGGGCTGTCCGTCCGCGACGCCGTGGTCCGCTACGGGCCCGTCGCTGCGCTCGACGGCGTGTCGATCGATGTCGCGCCCGGCGAGGTGGTGGCGGTGCTCGGCGCTTCCGGCTCGGGCAAGTCCTCCCTGCTGCGGGCGATCGCCGGCCTCGAGTCGCTCGTCGCCGGCTCGGTCAGCTGGAACGGGGAGGACCTGGCTGCGGTGCCGGTGCACAAGCGCGGCTTCGTGGTGATGTTCCAGGACGGCCAGCTGTTCCCGCACCTGTCGGTCGCGGGAAACGTCGGCTACGCGCTCGCGGGGAAGCCGAGACGGCTGCGCGAGCGGCGGGTGGCCGAACTACTCGAGCTGGTAGGGCTGGAAGGGTACGGTCCGCGTCCGGTGACCGCGTTGTCCGGGGGCCAGGCCCAGCGGGTCGCGCTGGCCCGCTCTCTGGCCGCGAATCCGCGGCTGCTCCTGCTCGACGAGCCGCTGTCTGCGCTCGACCGCGGGCTGCGCGAGCACCTCGTGGGGGTGCTGGACCACACCCTGCGGGCGGCGGGAGTGCCTGCGCTCTACGTCACCCACGACCAGGACGAGGCGTTCGCGATCGCCGACCGGGTGGCGGTCCTGGCTGAGGGTCGCCTGCTGCAGGTGGACGGGCCGGCTGCGCTCTGGCGGCACCCGGCCAGCCAGGAGGTCGCCGGCTTCCTCGGCTACGGGCCGTTCCTCGCGCCGGAGTCCGCGGCCGCGCTCGGCTGGACCGGGGCGTCGGGCGTGGTTGCGGTCGGCCCCGACGGCCTGGTCGTGGACGCGGCGGGCACGGACGTTCCGGTGCTGCAGGGGCAGGCGCGGCGGGGCGGCAGCGAGTTCACCGTCCGTCTCCCGGACGGGTCGAGGGCGACGGTGCGGACGCCCGACAGCACCGCCCACGGACGCCCTCCCGCGAGCCTTCCGGTGCGCCTGGAACCTGGTGGTTGCGTGCTGCTCGCGGGCCCGGGCCAGCTGTGTTCGTGACCGGTTCGAAGAGATTTCGGACGGCTGTCACCCGGATGTTGAATTCCGTCGGAACAGACCCCACAGGCGCACGGATCCCGGTGATCGTTTGACGCGAGAGCCGAAGGCAATTCGTGTCTGCGGAGGATCTGTCCTGCGGTGCCCGACCGGACTCGTCGGGGCCGGTGCGACGGTGCGGGTGCCGTAGTGGCAGGGCACAGCGCCGGAGAGGGCGACCCACAGCGAACCCACAGGCGCAGGCGTCCGGTGTGGGTTCGGCGGTGGCCGGGCCGGATCCCCCGATCCTGGCCCCAATGGCATTCAAACAAATGCACGGGCACGGACGTGAGAAGCAACACAAATGGCCCGCCAATGGTTGTTTTGTGACCTTTTCGCAAACACTTCTTTGTTCTTCTTTGGTGCGATAGATTCCGCATCGGGTACCCGCATTGATCCTTCCAAAGAAGAAAGGCAACAGATGTTCCGCAAACTCGCAGCCGCGGTTGCGATCACTCTTCCCTTCGTACTCGCCGCCTGCAGCTCCGGAGCGGCCGCGCCGTCCGCCAGCGGCAGCACCGGAGGCGGCTCTGACAAGATCGTCGTCGGACTGATCACCAAGACCGAGACCAACCCGTTCTTCGTCAAGATGCGCGAAGGCGCCCAGTCGAAGGCCGACGAACTCGGTGCGACGCTGATGACCGGCGCCGGCGCCAAGGACGGCGACAACGAGGGCCAGGTCACGGCCATGGAGAACATGATCAACGCGGGCGCAAAGGGAATCCTGATCACGCCGAGTGACACCTCCGCCATTGTCCCGTCGATCAAGAAGGCCCGGGACGCGGGCGTCGTCGTGATCGCACTCGACACGGCCACCGATCCGCAGGACGCCACCGATGCGCTGTTCGCAACGAACAACTTCAAGGCGGGCGAACTGATCGGCCAGTGGTCGAAGGTGAAGTTCGCCGGCAAGACCCCGGTGATCGCCACCCTCGACCTGCAGCCCGGCATCACCGTCGGTGCGCAGCGCCACAACGGGTTCCTTCAGGGCATGGGCCTGGTCTCCGGTGTCGCCGAGGACTCCACCGACCTGGCCACCAGCAAGGAGGTCGTCTGCTCGCAGGACACCCACGGTGACCAGACCGAGGGCCAGACCGCCATGGAGACCTGCCTGCAGAAGAACAAGGACATCAACCTCGTCTACACGATCAACGAGCCGGCAGCTTTCGGCGCCTACACGGCCCTGAAGAACGCGGGCCTGGAGAAGAACGTCACCATCGTCTCGGTGGACGGCGGCTGCCAGGGCGTGCAGGGAGTGACCGACGGCAAGATCGCAGCGACCTCGCAGCAGTACCCGCTGAAGATGGCCTCGCTCGGCGTCGAGGCGATCGTGAAGTACGCCAAGGACGGCACCAAGCCGTCCGGCTACACCGACACCGGCGTCACCCTGATCACGGATCAGGCGCAGACCGGCGTTGACAGCAAGGACTCCACTTTCGGCGCAGCGAACTGCTGGGGCGAGAAGTAGTCGGATCCGGACGGGTGGTGGCGGCCCTGCGCCGCCACCACCCCGACCCACGGGAAAGGTCACCACAGCAATGAGCTCAGCGCAGAGCGCCACCGTCCGCACTCGCCCTGCCTTCGTCAGCACCCTCCTCGCCTCGCCGATCTTCGGCCCGGCCGCAGCCCTGGTGCTGGTCAGCGTCTTCTTTGCCATCACGGCACCCCGGTTCCTGTCGCCCGGAACCTTCTCGCTCATCCTCCAGCAGGTGATGGTGGTCGGCGTGATGGCGATCGGCCAGACCCTCATCATCGTCACCACCGGCATCGACCTCTCCTGCGGCATGCTGATGGGCCTCTCCGGGCTGCTCATGGCCGGCTTCGCCGTCCGTGGTGGCCTCAACCCCTGGCTCGCCATGCTCCTGGGCATCGGCGTCGCCGTCCTGTTCGGCTTCCTCAACGGCGCGCTGGTCACCGGGGTGGGACTACCTGCCTTCATCGTGACGCTTGGCACCATGAACATCGCCTGGGCGCTGAAGCGCATCTACAGCACGTCCACGATCACCCTGACCGACGAGCAGGCCCCGCTGCTGTTCCTCGGTACACCGATCAAGGTGGGCGGCACGGAACTGCCGCCGCCGGGCATCCTGCTCCTGCTGATCCTCTACGTCGTGGCCTGGTTCATGATGAAGTACACGGCGGCAGGGCGCTCGGTCTACGCGGTCGGCGACAACATCGAGGCCGCCCGGCTGGCCGGCATCAACACCAAGCGGGTGCTGCTCGCTGTGTACACCGTGGCAGGCATGGCCTACGGCATCGCGGCCCTGCTCCAGATCGCACGCACCGGGGTCGGCGACCCGAACGCGGGCGAATCGTCCAACGGCAACATGGACGCGATCACCGCCGCCGTGATCGGTGGCACCAGCCTGTTCGGCGGCCGCGGCAGCATGGCCGGCACCCTGATCGGCGTGATGATCGTCGGCATCCTGCGCGCAGGGCTGCAGCTGATGGGCATCCCCACGACGTACCAGGTGCTCGTCACCGGCGTCCTGGTGATCGCGGCCGTCTCGGTCGACCAGCTCACCCACCGCAAGTGAGGCGGTCGCGATGACGGCGCAGGCCACGGAGCACCTGCTGCTCCAGATGCAGGGCATCGGCAAGGAGTTTCCCGGAGTGAAGGCGCTCGAGGGGGTGCACCTGAGCGTGCGCGCCGGTCAGGTGCACGCGCTGCTGGGCGAGAACGGTGCCGGCAAGTCCACCCTGATCAAGATCCTCTCCGGTGCCTACACCAGGGACGAGGGCGAGATCCTCTTCGAGGGCCAGCCGGTGGACATCCGCACCCCGGCCGACGCCGAGCGGCTCGGGATCTCCACGATCTACCAGGAGTTCAACCTCACCCAGCACATGACGATCGCCGAGAACATCTTCCTCGGCCACCTGCCGAAGAAGGCCGGCCGGGTCGACTGGTCGACGGTGCGACGGCGGTCGCGCGAACTGCTCGACAGCCTGGACGTGGGCCTGGACGTCGACATGCTGACCGGGTCGCTCACCGTGGCCCAGCAGCAGATGGTGGAGATCGCCAAGGCGCTGAACCGGAACACGCGCGTCCTGATCATGGACGAGCCGTCCGCGGTGCTGGGCGAGCGGGACATCGAACGGCTCTTCGACGTGGTGCGTCGGCTGCAGGCGTCCGGGATCGGGATCGTCTACATCTCGCACCGGCTGAAGGAGATCTTCGAACTCGCCGACGAGGTGACCGTGCTCAAGGACGGGCGCTACGTCGACACCCGAAGGGTCGCCGACGTCACCATGGATGACCTGGTCCGCCTGATGGTTGGCCGCGACCTCGTTGACGTCTTCCCGAAACGCCGCACCAAGCCCGGCGAGGTCGTCCTGGAGGTGAGCGGCCTGGCCCAGCCGAAGCTGGCCCGCGACGTGAGCTTCTCGGTCCGCTCCGGTGAGATCGTCAGCCTGGCCGGCATCACCGGATCGGGCCGCACCGAGGTGGCTCGGGTGATCTTCGGGGCCGACAAGGCCACGTCCGGGCAGATGCGGCTGGGTGGCCAGCCGTATCGACCCCGTTCGCCCAGGGACGCGATCAACCACGGCGTGGCGCTGGTGAATGAGGACCGCAAGAAGGAGGGACTGCTGCTCAAGCTGCAGGTGTTCTTCAACATCACGGTCTCCGGACTGGACCGGCTCGCCCGGTACCGCGTCCTCCGGCTGAAGGAGGAGAAGAGCCTGGTCGCGAAGTGGATCGAGAGCTTGCGGATCAAGACGCCGGGGCAGAACTTCATGGTGGTGAACATGAGCGGCGGCAACCAGCAGAAGGTCGTGCTGGCGCGGTGGTTGAGCCTCGGCATCAAGGTGTTCATCATGGACGAGCCGACCCGCGGCATCGACGTGGGCAGCAAGGCCGAGATCTACCAGATCATGTCCGATCTTGCCGAGCAGGGCGTGGCGATCATCATGATCTCCTCCGAACTGCCGGAGGTGCTCGGGATGAGTGATCGGGTGATCGTGATGAGGGAGGGCCGGACGGTGAAGGAGATCAATCGCGCGGAGGCGACCGAGGAACTGGTCATGCAGTACGCGGTGGGCCACGAGGAGGCGGTCGCAGGGTGAACCCTGGTGTGCTGCTGGTGGACCTGCCGGCGCTGGCTGCCCGGTTGCGGACCCGGGCAGCCGGTGCCTCCCGTGTGGTCGTCGGGCTGTGTGGGGCGCCCGGCGCGGGCAAGTCGACGCTGGCCGGGCTGCTCGCCGACGAGCTGAACCGGGACGCTGTGGGCACGGCGGTCGTCGTGCCGATGGACGGATTCCACCTGGCGGCGTCCGTGATCGCGGGGGACGCCAGGACGAGCCGCCGCGGCGCCCCGGACACCTTCGACCCCGCCGGGTACGCCGCCCTGCTGCGCCGCCTTCGGGACAACGCCGGGGAGGTGGTCTACGCCCCTGAGTACCGCCGCGAGATCGAGGACCCGGTCGCGGGCGCGATCGCCGTCCCGCCGGAGTGCCCGGTCGTGGTGACGGAGGGCAACTACCTGCTGCACCCCGATCCCGCCTGGCGGGCGGTGCGTGAACAACTCGACGAGGTGTGGTTCGTCGAGGCGCCCAGCGATGGCCTGCGGGTGTCCCGGCTGATCGAGCGCCACGAGCACTTCGGCAAGTCACCCGAACACGCCCGCAGGCACGTGTTCGGCTCCGACGAACGCAACGCGGCGCTGGTCACCAGCCACAAGGAGTCCGCTGACCTGGTCCTGCGCTGGCCGGGCTGGTGACGGACCGGTAGCGGGGCCGGGTCGCGCAGGCCTCCCGTCCACCGGGCCGGGAGACGGCTCAGCCGGCCATCCGCGCCGTGCCCGCCCTGGACCGTTCCTTGAGGGCCGATTCGTGCAGGCGCCACACCAGCGGGGTCAGGATCAGCTGCATCGCCAGTTCCATCTTTCCCCCCGGCACCACGATGCTGTTCGCACGCGACATCAGCGAGCCGTCGATCATCGACAGCAGGTAGGGGAAGTCGATTCCGCGCGGATCGGCGAACCGGATCACCACCATGGACTCGTCGGCGGTGGGAATCCAGCGCGCGGTGAAAGGGTTCGAGGTGTCCACGACCGGCACCCGCTGGAAATTGATGTGGGTCTTCGTGAATTGTGGACAGATGTAGTTCACGTAGTCCGGCATGCGGCGCAGGATGGTATCGGTGACGGCTTCGGTGGAATAGCCGCGTTTGGTGCGGTCCCGGTGCAGTTTCTGAATCCATTCCAGGTTGATGATCGGAACCACGCCGATCAACAGGTCGACATGCCGGGCGACGTCGACGGTCCCGGTCGTGACGGCGCCGTGCAGGCCTTCGTAGTAGAGAAGGTCCGTCTCCTCGGGGAGGTCCTGCCACGGCGTGAAGGTGCCCGGGGTCTGGCCGAACTCGATCGCCTCGACGTCGTCGTGAACGTAGTTGCGGACGCGGCCGGTCCCGTCCTCGCCGTAGCGCCGGAAGAGTTCCTCGAGTTCCTCGAAGAGGTTGGCGTCCGGACCGAAGTGACTCAACTCCGGACGGCCGGTGGCGACCGCGTCCGCGTAGGCCCGTCGCATGCCTTCCCGGTCGAAGCGGTGGAACGAGTCGCCGTGCACGATCGTCGCGGTGATCTGCTCTCGGAGGAAGATCTGCTGGAAGGTGTCGGTGACCGTGCTGGTGCCGGCCCCGGACGATCCGGTGACGGCGATCACAGGGTGCTTGCGGGACATCGTGACCTCCTTGGTCGGCGCCCTAGTCGGCGAACAAAGTGCGGTTGTGGAAGAGCGGGTGGGAGAACTCGCGGTCGTGACCCTGCGCGTGCTCCAGGACGTACCCGGCGAGGCGGTCCACCTCCGCCGTCCCGCCGAGGAAGAGCGGAACCCGTGCACCCAGGTCGTCGGGCTGGACATCCAGGACCAGCTGCGACCCGGTGGTCGCCGACCCGCCGGCCTGCTCGGCGAGCATCGCCAGCGGGTCGGCGGTGTACAGCAGAGGTGCCAACCAGCCCTGAGGACGGGTCGTCGCCGGGGCCAGGAACAGGCCGCCTCGGGTCAGCACGCGATAGGCCCCGACCAGAGCCGACGCGTTCCAGCGCATGCTGAAGTCGTGGCCGAGGGGGCCCTCCGCGCCCCGCAGGCACTCCTCGACGTAGCGCTTCACCGGCGGAGGCCAGAACGGCGCCTCGGTGGCGTTGATCGCGAATACGCGAGACTCGGCGGGGATCCGCAGCCCGGGGTGGACCAGCACGAAGTTGCCCACGTCGCGGTCCAGGACGAAGCCGTCCACTCCCTCCCCTGTGGTCAGCACCAGTGTGGTGCGGGGCCCGTAGAGGGCGATCCCGGCTGCCACCTGCAGGCGGCCCGGTTGCAGGAACTCCGTGGCCGTGCACGGGCCGGGGCCGTGCGTCCGTGCCAGGATCGAGAAGGCGGAGCCGATCGGGAGGTTGTCGGCGAGATTCGCCATCCCGTGCATGGCCTCGTAGGCCAGCAGGTACCGGCCGGTCTCGCAGACCTGGTGGATCGTCTGGCTGCCGGCCACAGAGACGGCGGCGAGCGACGGCAGGGATGCGGTGCGGGCCAGCAGTTCGCGGGTGGCCAGCCGGCGAAGGCGCACGTTGACGACGCGGTCCGGAGGGGGTGGGGCGTCCTCGCCGCCGACGACGAGAGCGCCCCTGCTGATCATGGCCGCGGTCACCTTGACCGACACCGCGACCGCGCTGAGGATCGGCGCGCAGCCGCCCCGCCGGTCGTCGCCACCGACGTCCAGCAGGTACTGGGTGAGGGTCCGGGCGGGCACGGGACGGCTCCTTCGCGCATCATTCGGGTCTGGCGGAAAGGCTAATGACGCCGGGCCCGGACCAGAACACCTGGTTCCGACATTGCGCATTGAGGTCACGGTCCGGCGCGGCCGTGAACGGTTGTGCATTGCTCGGTGCGACCATTACGGACGGTCGGGAGTGCTCGTAGCATTGTCGCCAGCACGGTGCCAGAGAAACCTCGGGAACCCGCAAGAATCGCACGTGAGGATTCCGCCAGGGTGGGAAAGGCACCGAAATGGTGCCGGTCTTTCACAGTCCGCGCGCCTTTTGCGCGACACCGCCAGAAGGAGAGTCATCGTGGACCAGTCCAGCCGCTACGTCGACCTGAGCCTTGACGAGGCCGACCTGATGGCCGCCGGCCGGCACATCCTGTGCGCGTACCGGATCCGGCCCCGGGCAGGAGTGGGCCACCTCGAGGCCGCCGCACACTTCGCTGCCGAGTCGTCCACCGGCACGAACGTCGAGGTGTCGACCACGGACGACTTCACCCGCGGCGTGGACGCGCTGGTCTACCAGGCCGACGAGCCGAGCGGAGAAGTGCGGATCGCCTACCCGCTTGAGCTGTTCGACCGCAACATCACCGACGGCCGGATGATGATGGTCTCGTTCCTCACCCTGACGATCGGCAACAACCAGGGCATGGGCGACATCGAGAACGCCCGGATGTACGACTTCTGGGTGCCCCGGCGGGCGATCGAGCTGTTCGACGGGCCCGCGGTGGGCATCCAGGACCTGTGGCGGATCCTCGGCCGGCCGGTGCGGGACGGCGGCTACATCGCGGGAACGATCATCAAGCCGAAGCTCGGCCTGCGTCCCGAGCCGTTCGCCAAGGCCGCGTACGAGTTCTGGCTGGGCGGGGACTTCATCAAGAACGACGAACCCCAGGGCAACCAGGTGTTCGCGCCGATGAGGCAGACGATCCCGCTGGTCTACGACGCGATGAAGCGGGCGATGGACGTCACCGGAGAGGCGAAGCTGTTCAGTGCCAACATCACCGCCGACGACCACGCCGAGATGATCGCCCGCGGCGAGTTCATCCTTTCCGCCTTCGGGCCGGACGCCGACAAGGTGGCGTTCCTGGTCGACGGGTTCGTCGGCGGACCCGGCATGGTCACGACCGCGCGCCGGTACTTCCCGCGGCAGTTCCTGCACTACCACCGGGCCGGGCACGGGATGGTCACCTCGCCCCGCTCCCTGCGCGGGTACACGGCCTATGTGCTGGCGAAGATGGCCCGCCTGCAGGGGGCCTCGGGCATCCACACCGGCACCATGGGCTACGGGAAGATGGAGGGCTCCGCGGACGACCGCGCGATCGCCTACGTCATCGAGCGGGACGCCTACACCGGGCCCGCCTACCACCAGGAGTGGCACGGGATGCGTCCGACCGCTCCGATCGTCTCCGGAGGCATGAACGCGCTGCGGCTGCCCGGGTTCTTCGCGAACCTCGGACACGCCAACGTGATCAACACCGCAGGCGGCGGCGCCTACGGCCACCTCGACGGCCCCGCCGCGGGTGCGCGGTCGCTTCGGCAGGCGCACGACTGCTGGGCGGCGGGTGCGGAGCCGCTCGAGTGGGCCCGGGAACACCGCGAGTTCGCCCGCGCCTTCGCCTCCTTCCCCGCCGACGCGGACGTCCTGTTCCCCGGCTGGCGGGACGTGCTGGGCGTGAGCGGGTAGCGCCGTGGCCAGGGGAGGCCCGAACCGGCCGTCCCGGAGTCGGGGCGTCGCGCCCGTTCCGGGCGATCGCGACGATCGCTACGAGGACCGCTACCAGGCGGCCGCGCGCTACTACGTGCAGGGCGAGACGATGGACGCGATCGCCCGGCAGCTCACGTTGTCGCGGTCGACGGTCTCCCGGCTGCTGCGCGAGGCGCGCGACCAGGGCCTGGTCCGGATCACGCTCGCCGACCACGAGGGCTCGGGGTCCGCGGCTGCGGTCGCGCTCGGCCACCACTTCGGGCTGCGGGTGCACCTTGTCTCTGTGCGGGCCAGCGCCACCCAGACCGCCCGGCTGGACCAGGTGGCGAAGCTGGCGGGCGGGCTGCTCACCACAGCCGTGGCCGACCACCAGGTGATCGGGGTCGCCTGGGGCGCCACCGTGTCCCGGGTGGTGGCGCACGTGTCGCCCCGCCCGCTGGTGGGGGCAACCGCCGTCCAGCTCAACGGGGGCGCGAATCCTCGCGGGTTCGGGATCTCCTACACCGGCGAGATCCTGCGCGCGCTCGAGGACGCCTTCGAGGCGGAGCTCGTGCTCTTCCCTCTGCCCGCGTTCTTCGACCAGGTCGGGGCCCGGGAGGTGATGTGGCGAGAGCGGTCGGTGCAGCATGTGCTGGCCCTGCGCCGCCGGGTGGACGTGGCGCTGTTCGGGGTCGGGGCACTCCAGGCGAGTCCGCCCTCGCAGGTGTACGCCGCCGGCTACCTGGACGACGACGAGCTGGCCACGCTGGCCGCGGACGGGGTGGTCGGCGACGTCTGCACCGTGCTGCTCCGCGAGGACGGCTCCCATGCCGACATTCCGCAGAACGCGCGGGCGACCGGGCTCAGCCCGGAGGAACTGCGACGGATACCGCGCCGGATCTGCGTCGTTGCCGACCCCGGCCGGGTGCCCGCGCTGATCGGGGCGCTCCGGGCCGGTGTCGCCACCGACCTGGTGCTGGACGAGGCCACCGCACGGGCAACCCTGGAGCGCCTGAACCTGCGGGCCTGACCCCCGGGCGCGGGCCGGGGCCGGTTCAGGCCTGAGCGGCGGCCAGGGCGGCGACCACGGAGGCCTGCGCGTCCCCCGGGCTGGCCGGCAGCAGCGGGATGCCCATGGTGTGCATCACCCGCTGCATGCCCTCGCCCATGTGGTCGACCACGACCGCCTGGATGCCCTGCTCCTTGAGGAAGCGGACGATCCGGGCGTGGTGGGAGCCGTGGGTGCCCTCGTCGTGGGAGACGTCCCAGGCGACCTCGTGGATCTGCCAGGCGCGCACCTGCCCGTCCTCGACGTCCGCGACGCCGATCCAGTGGGCCTTGCCCCAGGCTGCGGCGGAGAGTCCTGCTTCGGTGACGGGTGTGGCGACGATCACGGGTGTCCTCCTGTGGACGAGCGGGTGCAGGCACATCGTATGGCCGTGCCCATAATGGCCTCATGCGCTATGCACCTCTTGGGAACAGTGGACTGATGGTGTCGGTGGTCGGGGTGGGCTGCAACGCCTTCGGTGCCCGGATCGATGCCGACCAGACGAAGACGGTGGTCGACGCGGCCATCGAGGCGGGGGTGACCTTCTTCGACACCGCGGACGCCTACGCCGACGGGGCCAGTGAGGAGTTGCTCGGCCGCGCCCTGGGCTCCCGGCGCGAGGACGTGATCGTCGCCACCAAGTTCGGCATGGGCGATCACACCGCCGAGCACTTCGGCGCGCACGGCGGCCGCCGCTACGTGCGCCGCGCGGTCGAGGCCAGCCTGCGCCGGCTCGGCACCGACTACATCGACCTGTACCAGCTGCACCGTCCCGACCCGATCACGCCGATCGAGGAGACCCTCGAGGCGATGAGCGAACTGGTCGCCGAGGGCAAGGTGCGTTACCTCGGCTCGTCCAACCTGTCCGCGTGGCAGGTGGCGGACGCGGACTGGATCTCGCGGACGGCGGGCCTGCAGCGCTTCATCTCGGCCCAGAACGAGTACTCCCTGTACAACCGGGCGGCTGAGGACGAGCTCGTGCCCGCGTGCGAGCGGCTCGGGATCGGCATCCTGCCGTACTTCCCGCTGGCGTACGGCCTGCTCACCGGCAAGTACCGCCGCGACGAGGCCGCTCCCGAGGGGACGCGGCTGGCCCGCACCGACCAGGCGAAGCGTCTCGCCGGCGCCGACTGGGACCGGATCGAGGCACTGCAGGCCTTTGCGGACGCCCGCGGTATCACGCTGCTCACCCTGGCGATCGGCGGCCTGCTCGCCCAGCCTGCGGTCGGCAGTGTGATCTCCGGTGCCACCCGTCCCGAGCAGGTGCGCGCGAACGTCGAGGCGTCCACCTGGCAGCCGTCCGCCGACGACCTGGCCGAGCTCGCCGGACTCCGCCGGCCCCCCGCCTTCAGCTACACCACCTTCGCCTGACCGGAAGGAATCGGAGGCGGACGAAATCGGGGACGGTTCCGAAATCCGCAGCGCTTCGGCGAAACCCCTTGCCGGCAGCGGGTGGACGGAAAGAGGAACCGTCCCCTTTTCGTCCAGCGGCCGAGCGGGACCGAAAGAGGAACCGTCCCCGGTTCGCGGGGCTAGCGGAGCGCCGCCTGGGCGGACGCCACGGACGCGACGAGCTCGTCCCACGACTTCGCGAACTTCTCCACGCCCTCGTTCTCGAGGACGGCGTTCACGTCGTCCAGGTCGACGCCGGCGGCGCTGACCTCGTCGAGGACAGCCCTGCCCTCCGCGGCCCGGCCCTCGAGGGGAACCCCGGGCTCGCCGTGGTCGCCGAATGCCCGCAGTGTCTTCTCCGGCATCGTGTTGACCACGCCGGAGGCGACCAGCTCGCTCACGTAGAGGGTGTCGGAGTACGCCGGGTTCTTGGTGCCGGTGGACGCCCACAGCGGACGCTGCACATTGGCGCCCCGCGCAGACAGCGCGGCGAACCGCTCGGAGCCGAAGACCTCGGCGTACGCGCCCAGCGCGAGTTTCGCGTTCGCGATCGCGGCCTTGCCGGCCAGGTCTGCCCGGCCCACCGCGACCAGCCGGGAGTCCACCTCGACGTCCACCCGGGAGATGAAGAACGAGGCCACCGAGTGGATGTCTGACAGCTCGCGTCCCGCGGCCGCCGCCTGCTCCAGGCCGGCCAGGTAGGCGTCCATCACCGCGCGGTAGCGCTCTACGGAGAAGATCAGGGTCACGTTCACGGAGATGCCGGCTGCGATGGTCGCCGTGATCGCCGGCAGCCCCTCGAGCGTCGCGGGGATCTTGATCAGCACGTTCCTGCGGCCGACCAGCGCGTGCAGTTCGGCCGCCTGTGCGATCGTGGCGGCGGTGTCCCGGGCCAACGCGGGCTCGACCTCGATCGACACCCGGCCGTCGAACCCGTGGCTGGAGCGGAAGGTGGGCTCGAACAGGTCGCAGGCATTGCGGACGTCCGTCGCGCACAGGTGCGTGATCGCCTCCGACGTCGGTACGTCGCCGAGCGCGACCAGCTGGGGGGTGTACGCGTCGCCCCTGCTCAGGGCGGCGGCGAAGATCGTCGGGTTGGTGGTGACGCCCACCACCGAGTCGTTCTGGATCAGCCCGGCCAGATTGCCGCTCTCGATCCGCTCGCGGGACAGGTCGTCCAGCCAGATCGAGACGCCGGCATCGGCGAGTGCCTTCAGGCGGGTGTTCATCGCTTGCTCCTTCGTCCGGTTTCGTCTCCCAGTGTTGCCCGCCAGTCACGACGAGCCTGAACATTTGTCTAGAACGTTTGTTCACATCCTGCTAGAGTCGTGAGCTGCGGGCAGGTGCAGGCAGCGTGCCTGGATCCCTCCGCAGGGAGGTACGAGGGTGGCTCACCGAGGCGAGAACGGCGATGCGAGGCCGTCGATGAGGTTTCCGGCCGACATGCTCTATCGCGGCGCCCGGCTCTACTACGAGGAGGACCGCAACCAACAGGAGATCAGCGAGTTGCTCGGCATCAGCCGGGCCACCGTGAGCCGCTTGCTGGCTGAGGCGCGCGCCTGCGGGGTGGTGCACATCGAGGTGCGCGACCCGGCCGCCGGCGAACTGGAATCCCTGGCTGCGGCACTGAAGGACCACCTCGGCCTGCTCCGCGTCGTGGTCACGCCGAACGTCCTGGGCGCCCTGCCGGCCGCTGTGCAGGCCCCGGCGGTGGCGAAGCTGCTGGATGAGGCAGGGCTGCACGCGGGCGACGCCCTGCTGGTCAGCCCCGGCGCGACCATTCTGGGGCTCGCCCACGAGCGGCTGGTGCCCCTGCCGGGGGTGTTCGTCGCGCCGACCATCGCTGGCATGGACGAGCCCGAGGAGTTCTACCAGGCCAACGAGATCACGCGACTGCTGGCCCTGAACGCCGGGGCGACTCCGGTGCTGCTGCACGCCCCGGTCCAGCCGGCGGAGGCGCTCTACGGGTTGCTCCAGGAGGATCCGGGCGTGAAGCGCGTGACCGGGCTGTGGCGGCAGGCGAAGTGCGCCCTGCTCGACATTGGCGAGCCGCCGCGCGTGCGCTCGTCCCTGCCGACGGTGCTGAGGAGGGTCATCGCCGACCTGCGGACGGCCGAGGCGGAGATCAGCAACCGCACCTTCGACGAGCACGGCGCCCCGGTGCCCTACCCGGGCTCCGACCGGGTGATCTCGATGCCGCTGGACGACCTGCTGCGGGTGCCGCACGCGATCGGTGTGGCCGTCGGAACGAACAAGGCGAAGGGGATCACCGCGGCGGCACGCGCCGGCTACATCAACCGGCTGGTCACCGACACCGCCACCGCGCACGCCATCCTCGAGCTGGCCCGGTGATGGCCGGCGTGGTGGTGGTGGGGTCGGCGAACGCCGACCTCGTGGTGCACGTGGACCGGCGTCCGGTCGGCGGCGAGACCGTGACCGGCTCCGAGCTGACGGTCACACCGGGCGGGAAGGGCTCGAACCAGGCGATCGCGGCCGCGCTGCTCGGTGCGGACGTGGCGTTCCTCGGTTGCGTGGGTCGGGACGGCTACGGCGACCTGCTCGTCTCTGCTCTCGCCGGCGCCGGTGCCGATGCGTCCGGGCTGGGCCGGGTCGCGGCGCCGACCAGCGTCGCGCTGATCACGCTGACGCCGGACGGGGAGAACTCGATCATCGTCACCGCCGGGGCGAACGGTCAGGTGACGCCGGACTTCCTGGCCGTCCGCGAGCACCTCTGGCGCGACGCGCGCCTGGTGGTGATGCAGCTGGAGGCGCCGCTGGAGACGGTGTCGTACCTTGCCGGGCGGTGCCGCGAGCACGGCGTCCGGTTCCTGCTCAACGCCGCGCCGGCCGCCCCGCTCGGCGCGGATGTGCTGGCGGCCTGCGACCCGCTGGTGGTGAACCAGACCGAGGCGGCGTTCCTGCTCGGCGGGGACGTACCCGACCAGGAGCTGGTCGAGCGGCTGCTCGGGCTTGGACCCGCGAGCGTGGTGGTCACCCTCGGCGCGGCCGGAGCGATCGCAGGAACGGCGGCGGGGGAGCGGTTCGTCCAGCCGGCCGAGGCGGTGGAGCGGGTGGTGGACACGACCGGGGCGGGGGACGCGTTCGTCGGTGGCCTGGCGACCGTGCTGGGCCGTGGCGGCGGCCTCGCCGAAGGCCTCGCGCACGGCGCCAGGGCGGCGGCGGTCGCCGTCGGCTCGAGTGGGGCGGCAGCGTCGTACGCCGGACTGAAGGACCTGCGCTGACGCGAAGGACGCAGCGCTGAACGCGCAGCTGGCCAGGCTGCTCCCGGGCCTGCGTAACAGCGGAGCGGCTAGGGCTGATCGGGCACGGACGGCACGTCGTCGATGCTCAGGTAGACGGGTTTGCCCATGCCCCGCGCCAGGTCGCATTCCAGGTCGGCGCCGCGGGACGCACCGGGGATGCGAAGCACCGCGTCGCACTTCGCGAGCAGCCGGTGGGCCACCGGGTACTGGTAGCGCGCGAACTCCTCCGACTGGTGGGAGTCACCACCGGCCGCGGCGATCACCGGCCACGCGAGCCACTCGCCGACAGCGGCGAGGTGGCCCTTCTCGAACAGCGGCAGCGCCATCGCCTCCATCCGGGCCAGGTTCGCCCGGATCTTCGCCTCGTCCCCGTCGGTCCCGCTCAGGTATGGCCCGGAAACCAGGATCAGCATCGATTCCACGCTCATCGCGCCACTCTCCCACGGCTTCGCGGCTGAGCGCTCGCGGCACACCCTGCACCGGGAGCGGCTCGCGGCCATGGCGTTCCCGGTGGGCCACGCACTGCGCCTGCACAAATGTGGTGCACATTCTTTCACGCCGTGCTAGCGTGAGGGCACCACGCGGTGCGGCGTGGGGTCGTCGGCACCCGTGCGATCGAAGAAGGTGAGTCGAAATGACGAGCGTCCTCAAGCTCCCCGACGAGCTGTACGACGCCTACGTGTTCGACATGGACGGCACGATCTACCTCGGCGACGACCTGCTCCCCGGCGCCGCCCGGATGGTCAACGAGCTGCGCCGTCGGCAGATCCCGGTGCGCTTCCTCTCGAACAACCCCACCAGGGACCCCGAGCAGTACGCCGAGAAGCTGACCAATCTCGGCCTGCCCACCGAACTGGACGACATCGCGAACACTGTCGTCACCACCACCGCCTGGCTGAAGGCCCACCACCCGGACGCCGTGGTCTTCCCGATCTCGGAGGAGCCACTGAAGCGGGCCCTGGCGAAGGCCGGCATCCGGATGAGCGAGGATCCGGCGGAGATCGACATCGTGATCGCGTCCTACGACCGTGGCTTCGACTACCGCAAGCTGCAGATCGCCTTCGACGCGATCTGGTTCCACAAGCGGGCCTTCCTGATCCAGACCAACCCTGACCGGTTCTGCCCGTTCCCCGGCGGACGCGGGGAGCCCGACTGCGCGTCCATCACCGCGGCCATCGAGGCGTGCACCGGCACCACCTGCCGGCGCAGCTTCGGCAAGCCCGACCCGATCATGCTGCAGACCGTGATGGCGTCCCTGCCCGGCGCAACCCTCGGGCGCTCGGTGATGGTGGGCGACCGGTTGCAGACCGACATCAAGATGGCCCTCGACACCGACATGATCTCCGCAGTGGTCCTCACCGGAGAAGCCACAGCCGACGACGTCGCGGCACTCCCGTCGCACCTCGCGCCGAAGCTGGTCCTGGACCGCATCGACCGGCTCATCCCGCAGCACATCTGGAGGGAACTTGGCTGGTCCGAATCCGACCCCGACTGACCGCCATCCAGCCACCCGCCTCCGGGGCCGGTGAGCAGAGCGCGGGGGAGGAGGTCCAGCCAGAGGGCTGCGTCGCCTCGCGTCGCCCGCGTGAGCCGGGGGCGGGCGCGGGGTTTGCGTCCGGGGGTGCCCGGGTGCTGGACTCGACGTGGACGTGTCCGACCGAGTCGTCCGACCAGGAGGCTGATGTGCTCGCGGTGTGCCCGAACCCCACCATCGACCGGCTGGTCGTCCTTGCCGAACTCCTGCCCGGAACCGTCGACCGGGCCCGGGAGAACAAGGCGTTCCCGGCCGGGAAGTCGGTGTCGGCGGCACGGGGGAGCCGGGCCAACGGTGCCCGTCCTGAAGTGCTGGTGCTGCTCCCCACCACCGGAGCCGACTGGTACCTGTCCACCTTGCGGGCGGAGGGCCTGGACGTGGCTGCGCACTTCTACCCGGGCGCGGTGCGCGAGTCGATCATCGTGATCGAGGACTCCGGGCGGGTCACCGTCCTGAACGGCACCGGCGCGCAGGTGGACCAGCCCGACTGGGACGCCTTCGTCGACGCCGCGGTGGCGCGGACGCGTCCGGGCGACTGGGTGGTGTGCAGCGGCAGCTTCCCGCCCGGAGTGGGCCCGGAGGCGCTCGCCGGATTCGTGGCAGCGATGACCGGGGCCGGCGGACGGCTGGCACTCGACACCGGGCCCGCGTGGATGCCGTACGCGCTCTCAGGGCCAGCGCTGCCGTCCCTGGTCACGCCGAACCTGGCAGAGGCGGAAGCGATCCTTGCCGGAGGCACCCCGGTGGAGAGCACCTCGGTGGGGACAGGGGCCCTGGCGCGCGCTGAGGTTGCGGCGGCAGCGCTGCACGGGCGCGGCATCGAGTCGGTCGTGGTCACGGCCGGCTCTGCCGGACTGGCCTGGGCGTCCGCGGACGGCTCCGGACGCCTGCCCGGCCAGCCGGTCGCTGTGCGCAACCCGATCGGCGCCGGAGACGCCTTCATGGGCGGTCTGGTCGCCCGCCTGGAACAGGGCACGCCGTTCGCCGAGGCCGTCGCCTGGGGCATGGCCACCTCCTGCGCCGCGATCGAGCAGTGGTCGCCCGGCGGCGCGTCCGGTGATCGCGTAGCGCACTTCCGCGACCTGATCGCGTCCGCCCGCCGGTAAGGGGGTGGCCGATAAGGGGACGGTTCTCCTTTTCGGCCAGGTGGCCAGGCCCGCCGGGGGTGGACGGAAAGAGAACCGTCCCCTTATCGGCCAGATGGCCAGGCCGTAACCAACGAGTGACTCCTCGCCGCCCCGTGGGTAGCTTGACGCCATGACGACGGCTGAGCCGGTGGAACTGGAGGTTGGCCCCAGGGTGGTCCGGCTGACCAGTCCCGACCGCGTCTACTTTCCGGCGCGCGGCTGGACCAAGCTCGACCTGGCGAACTACTACCTGGCGGTCGGCGACGGGATCGTCCGCGCGCTGCGCGAGCGTCCCTGCATGCTGCACCGGTTCCCGTCCGGACTGGCGGGGGAGAAGGTGCACCAGAAACGGCTGCCCGCCGGCGCACCGCCGTGGGTGGAGAGTGTGCAGATCTACTTCCCGCGCTACGGACGCACTGCCGACGAACTCTGCGTCACCGAACTCGGCGCGGTGATCTGGGCGGTGCAGATGGCCACTGTCGAGTTCCACCCCTGGAACTCCCGGCGCGCGGACGTCGAGCGTCCTGACGAATGGCGGATCGACCTCGACCCGATGCCGAAGGCCACCTTCGCGCAGGTCAGGAGGGTCGCAGCGGTGGCGAAGCAGGTGCTGGACGAACTCGGCATCGCCGGCTTCCCGAAGACCTCCGGCGGCAACGGCCTGCACATCTACGTGCGGATCGTGCCCGAGTGGAGCTTCGGCGAGGTGCGCCGCGCCGCCCTCGCCTTCGCCCGTGAGCTGGAGCGCCGCCTGCCCGACGACGTGACCACCACCTGGTGGCGCAAGGATCGCGACCCGCAGCACGTGTTCGTCGATTTCAACCAGAACGCCCGCGACCACACGATCGCCAGCGCCTGGTCCGTCCGCGGGGTGGCGGACGGGACGGTCTCGACTCCCTTCGCCTGGGACGAGCTGGACGCGATCGAGCCGCGCGAGCTCACCATCGCCACCGTGCCGGACCGCTTCGCGAGGACCGGTGACCCGCACGCCGCCATCGACGACGTCGCTCACCGGCTCGACACACTGCTGGAGTGGGCCGACCGGGACGGCCTGCCCGAATAGCCGTCAGCGGGCGGTGAGCAGTTCCTTCACCTGGCTGGCGGTGGGCACGCGTCCCGACAGCACGACCTCCTCGTCGACCACCAGGCCCGGCGTCCGCATGATGCCGTAGGACGCGATGTCGGCGTAGTCGGTGACCTTCTCGAAGGTCGCCTCGAGACCGAGCTCGTCGACGGCCTGTCGGGCGGCCTTCTCCAGGTTCTGGCAGTTGGCGCAGCCGGAGCCGAGGATCTTGATGTTCATTGGTGTGTTCCTTCTTCGGTGGGTGGAGGTGGACCGGAATAGGAACCGTCCCCAATCCGGTCCGGGGATCTACAGGACGGCGTTGAACAGGTAGCCGACGGCGACGATGCCGACAGCGGTGACCCCGGCGAAGATCGCGATCAACTTCGGCTTGAGCACGCGGCGGAGCAGGATCATCTCGGGCAGGCTGAGCGCGACAGTGGCCATCATGAACGCGAGCAGGGTGCCCATCGGCATGCCCTTGGAGTACAGCGCGTCCACCAGCGGCAGGATGCCGGCGGCATTGGAGTACAGCGGGACGCCGAGCAGCACCGCGACCAGCACCCCGAACGGGTTGTCGGCCCCGGCCCAGGTGGCGAAGAAGTCCGCCGGCGCCCAGCCGTGGATCAGCGCGCCGAGCCCGATGCCGATCAGCAGGTACGGCCAGATCCGGCGGAGGATGGACGCCACCTCTTCGCGTCCCATGGTGAGCCGGTCGTCCCAGGTCAGGCCGACGCTCGGATCGATCGCCTGGCCGCGCAGCTTCGTCTCGAACACGAACGGTTCGACGAAGCGTTCCAGCTTCAGCCGGCCGATCACGAACCCGGCCACGATGGCGATCAGCAGCCCGGCGCCGATGTAGAGCGCGGTCGGGCCGGGCCCGAACAGGCCGAGCAGCAGCGCGATCGCGATCTCGTTCACCAGCGGGCTGGCGATCAGGAAGCTCATCGTGACGCCGAGCGGGACGCCCGCGGCGACGAAGCCGATGAAGGCCGGCACGGCGCTGCACGAGCAGAACGGCGTGACCACGCCCAGCGATGCCGCGAGCACGTTCCCGACACCCTCGCGCTTGCCGCCCAGCAGGGCGCGGGTGCGCTCGATGCTCATGAAGCTGCGCAGCACGGTGACCACGAAGATGATGCCGCTGAGCAGCAGCGTGATCTTGATCGTGTCGTAGGTGAAGAAGTGGACGATCGAGCCCCAGCCGGCGTTGAGGTCCCAGCCGAACACGGTGCCGTACAGCCAGGTCCACAGCCACTCGTTCAGCGCGTAGAGCCCGACCCAGCCGAGAACGGCTGCGCCGACCAGGCCCCATCGGCGCACCGTGAGGCGGCGGTCCTCGGTGAGCTGGCTGGTCATCGGCCGACCTGGAGCAGGACCGGCTCGGTGGCGCAGCCGCACGCGGCGGAAGCCGGGACGGGCAGGGCGGCGTGCAGGCGGTCGAGGGCGTCGTCGGTGAGCTGGTAGTCGATCCAGCGACCGCGGCGGATGCCCACCACCAGGCCGGCTTCGCGGAGCACCTTCAGGTGGTAGCTGAGCAGGTTGGCCGGGATGTCGGGCTTGGTACGCAACTCGCACACGCAGCGCTTGTCGTCGCGGGACAGCTGGGAGATCAGCTGCCAGCGGATCGGGTCGGCGACAGCAGTCAGCAGGCCGACTGACATTTCAACCGGGTTTGATTCAACCACGGTTGAAGTGTAGACCCGATCAGCCGGCGGGGAGTAATTCGGCGAGCAGGTTCTCGATCCGGCGGCGGATCTCGTCACGGATCGGACGGACGGCCTCGATGCCCTGGCCGGCCGGGTCGTCCAGGACCCAGTCCTCGTAGCGCTTGCCGGGGTAGAACGGGCAGGTGTCGCCACAGCCCATGGTGATCACGACGTCGGAGAGCTGGACGGCGTCGGTGGTCAGCACCTTGGGCTGCTCGGACGCGATGTCGATGCCCTCCTCGGCCATCGCCGCCACGGCAGCGGGGTTGATCTCCGCGGCGGGTGCCGAACCGGCCGAGCGCACCTCGACCCGGTCGCCGCCGAGGTGGCGCAGATAGCCGGCGGCCATTTGGGAACGGCCTGCGTTGTGGATGCACACGAACAGGACGGACGGCTTGCTCATTGAGGCTCCTCACTCTCCGCCCGGGCTTGACGGGTCGAATTGCTCAGCTAGTATTGAGTCAATAATCATGGAGGTAACGCCGAAATGTCAAACGGTCTGGAAGAGCGGGCACGAGCCTATGCCGCGCTGGGCGAGGCGTCCCGGCTGGCGATCATCGACCGGCTCGCGCTCGGTGACCTGGCCTCCGGCGAGCTGGCCGCCGGGTTGGGCCTGCCCACCAACCTGATGGCCCATCACCTGCAGGTGCTCGAGCAGGCCGGACTCGTCGAGCGCCGCCGCTCCGAGGGGGACGGGCGGCGCGCGTACGTCCGCCGCACCGCGGCGTGCAACCGCCTGCTCGGCAGCGACGCCACCCCGCGGCCGCACCGGGTGGCGTTCGTCTGTTCAGCCAACTCCGCGCGCTCCCAGCTCGCCGAGGCCTACTGGCGCACCGTCAGCGACATTCCCGTGGTCTCTGCCGGCACACACCCCGCCCGGCGCGTGCACCCGCGTGCGGTCACGGTGGCCCGCCACCACGGCCTCGACCTGGTTGGCGCCACACCGAAGCTCGTCGACGACGTGCTCACCGGTGACGAACTGCTGATCACGGTCTGCGACCGCGCCTACGAGGGCCTCCGGGCGCCGTCGGCGCACTGGTCGATCCCCGACCCCGCCCGATCGGGCGATTCGCGGGCGTTCGAATCGGCCTTCACCGACATCGCCGACCGGATCGATCGGCTCACGTCCCGCTTCGAAGGAGAGGCATCATGACCATCCACCCCGTCTCCGAGCGCACCTGGGAGAGCCTGCACCCCGACGAGAAGCTCGCCCTCGGGCAGGCCGCGGCCCGGCTCGGCGGGGAGTTCGCCGGCCTGTACGGCACCGAGACCATCGGACGCTTCCTGGCCGGCTCCTTCGACCAGTTCGCCGACCGGGCCACCGTCACCAAGTTCCTGCCGCTGCTCGCCGAGCGATTCGCCCGGCAGCGCCTGCACGCACTCGCCCGCGTCGAAGGGCTGCACGCGGACGGCCGGCCCGTCGTCCTGTTCCTGTGCACTCACAACGCCGGTCGCTCCCAGATGGCCCTGGGCTTCTTCCAGGCGCTCACCGGCGACACGGCCGTCGCCTGGTCCGGCGGCTCTGAACCCGGCCTCGCGGTCAACCCCGTCGCCGTCGTGGCCATGGCCGAACGCGGTATCGACATCTCCGGCGAGTTCCCGAAGCCCTGGACCGACGAGACCGTCCGTGCCGCCGACGTGGTCGTCACGATGGGTTGTGGGGACGCCTGCCCCGTCTTCCCCGGCAAGCGCTACGAGAACTGGGACGTCGATGACCCGCACGGCCAGGACCTCGACACGGTTCGCCGCGTCCGCGATGACGTCGAACGACGTGTGCGCACGCTCATCGCCTCGCTCGACCTCTGAACCGGGGCGGCCGCTCGGTCAGGCCCGGATCGGCCCCGCCCCGCTCGCGGACTTCCCGCCTTCCCGGGCGATGGCCTCGGTGAGCAGCGTGATGCCGTAGGCGAACGCGTCCGCCACGTCCTCGCCCAGCTGGAATCCGCCTGCCAGTTCCATCCGGAGAAAGCCGGACGCCCAGGCCGTCACGGTTCGGGCTGCCGCCAGCGCGTGGTCAGGACCGGCGAGTTCGCCGGTCACACGAAGGAGGGGTCCGACCGCGGCCGCATAGGTGGCCGGGTCGGGCGCACTGTGGGCCGGCAGCGGCTGGAACAGCAGCCCGAAGCCGTGCGGATCACGCGCGGCGAGGCTGCGCAGTGTGTACGCCATCGCCCGGAGGTCGCTCGCCGGATCGCCGCTGGACGCTGCGGAGGCCAGGTCGGCGGCGACTTCGGCGACCACGTCACCGGCCACCAGCCGGACGAGTTCCGGCCGACCCGACACCCGCTTGTAGAGCGACGGTGCGCGCACGCCGGCTGCCGCTGCCACCTTCTCCATGGTGAGGCCGTCGAGGCCTTCCCTGGCGAGGATCATCCGGCCGGCGGTGATGATCGCCTGCGTCGACGTGCGAGCGGGGGTAGGCATCAGCTGCTCCTTCATGGCTATTGACACTAGCCATCATAGCTAATTAGATTAGCCATCGCAACACACGACGAGAAAGGAAGGGGCACCCATGATCGGCGCCAACCTCGCACTCCGTTTCCTGCTCGAGCTCTTCGGCCTGGCCGCCGTCGGCTACTCGGGCTGGCAGGTGGCCGGCGGACCGCTCCGCTGGGTCGCCGCGATCCTCGCTCCACTCGCACTGGCCGCGTTCTGGGCGCTGGTGGTCGCCCCCAACGCATCGAACGGCGTCCCGCTCCCGACTCGGGAGCTGATCGGCTCCGCGATGCTGGTCGCGGTCGCCGGTGGCCTCGCCCTGGCCGGGCAGCCCTGGCTCGGCACGGCGTTCGCGGGGTTGGTGATCGCCAACACCGTGGTACTGACCCTGCTCGGACACCCGGGGGGGCCGGGAGCGGAGGTGACCCGGTGAAGCTGGCCGAAGGACTGCACCGCATCGGGAACGACATCGTGGCCTGCTACCTCGTCGACGACGGCACCGAGGTCGTCCTCATCGATGCAGGCGTGGCGGGCCTGTGGCGGCCGTTCCTGCGTGAACTGACGGCGATGGGACGCTCCGTCAGCGACGTCCGGGCGGTCCTGCTCACCCACGGCGACGAGGATCACATCGGGTTCGCGGAGAGGCTGCGCAGCACCTACGGCGTCCCGGTCTGGGTGCACGAGGCGGACGCGGGGAGGGCCCGGGGCGAAGGCAAGCCCGAGACCCCCTGGGGACGTTTCCGGCTGTTGCCGACGCTGCGCTTCCTGGCCTACGCGGCCGTCCGGGGCGGCCTGCGGACCCGCTACCTCGCCGAGGTCCGTACGTTCGCCGACGACGCGGGCGTCCTGGACCTGCCGGGTTCCCCCCGCGTGATTCCCCTGCCCGGGCACTCACCGGGAAGCGTCGCCTTCCACCTGCCCGTCGTCGACGCGCTGTTCGTGGGGGATGCCCTGACCACCCGCCACGTGCTCACCGGCGCGCACGGACCCGGCCCTGCGCCGTTCACCGACGAGCCCGACCGCGCGCTCGCCTCACTCGAAGAACTCGCGCAGGTGAGCGCAACCTGGGTACTCCCGGGACACGGCTCCCCCTGGACCGGGGGCGTTGCGGACGCCGTGCGCCGGGTGCGTTCCCTGGCCGCGGAGTAGCGCCGCCGCACGGTGGGGGTACGCACCTTCACCACCGCGACGTTCGGGGAAGGTGGGTAGAGTCGGGGTAACGGCGATGGGGCTCGCCCAAAATGCTGACGCTGACGGTCCCTACTGGACGACACCAGAGGACCCCGCATGGGCGCACCGATGATCACGGAGTCGCCGGCACGCGGCGCCGGCCCACAGCCGCCCACCACCTGCCCGAGCCTCTTCTGCGGCACCTACGGCCAACTCCGTAACGCGGCCCGCCGCCACCGTGTCCTGACCGGCTCCCCGCTGGCCACCAGCCACGGCATGGACATCCACGACCAGGTGTTCGGCGACGAGATCGCTGGACGCCCGCCCACCAGGGCCCATTCCGAGAGAGGATGACGAGATGACCGACATCTACCTGTGCCGGCACGGCCGCACCACCATGAACGTGGCGGGTCTGCTTCGTGGGCGACTGGATCCCGAACTTGACTTGGTCGGGTACGCCGAGGCCCGGGAACTCGGTGGCCTGCTCGGCGGCCTCGGCCTGACCCGGGTGATCTCCAGCCCGATGGTACGAGCAGTGGAGACCGCTCGACCGATCGCCGAGCGGGCCGGGCTGGAGGTGGAGACCGACGATCGCCTCCTCGACCGCGCCTACGGGCAGTTCGACGGCACCTCGTCCGACGAACTGGTCGAGAAGTACGGCTCGCTGGACGCCGCGCCCGGCGTCGAACCGGCCGAGGAAGTCGTCGCGCGCGGGCGTGCGGTGCTGGAGGAGCTCGCCGCCCAGCCGGACGGCGGCCCGATCGTGGTGGTCAGCCATGACGCGGTGATCCGGCGGCTGCTGGACGAGCTCACGCCCACCCCGACGCACACCGAGCACGTCCAGCCCCGCACCGGCTGCTGGAGCCTGCTCCGCACCGAGGGCCAGGGCTGGGAGCTGTTGATGGCCGACAGCAAGGATGACCCGGTCGAGACCGCGTTGGCCACCCGCTCGGTGCACCATGAGCCGGTGTTCAGCACCGGACGGCCCGCGACGTAGTCACGCAGAGCAACGCGCGATCCCTCCCATCCGACGTCGACGGGAGAGACCGCGCGTAGCGGCTCTCAGTTGCCCAGGCCGTAGGGCAGCGCGGTGTTCTGCGCGGAGATCTGGATGAGCCGGTTGTACTTCGCGACGCGCTCGCCGCGGGCCGGGGCGCCGGTCTTGATCTGGCCGCTGCCGGTGGACACCACGAGGTCGGCGATGAACGTGTCGGGGGTTTCGCCGGAACGGTGCGAGACCATCTGGCCGTAGCCGGCGTCGTGGCAGATCTGCATCGCCTCGAGGGTCTCCGAGACGGTGCCGATCTGGTTCACCTTGATCAGGGCTGCGTTGGCGATCCCGTCGGCGATCGCCGCGGTGATGATCGCGGGGTTGGTGCAGAAGTTGTCGTCGCCGACCAGCTGGATGCGTCCACCCAGTTCCGCGGTGAGCTTCTTCCAGCCCTCCGGGTCCTGTTCGCCCAGCCCGTCCTCGATGCTCCAGATCGGGAACCGGTCGACCATCTCGCCGTACCGGGCGATCATCTCCTCGCTGGAGAGCCTGACGCCGTTCACCACGTAGCCGCCGTCGCTGTAGAACTCGGACGCGGCCGGGTCGAGCGCGATGCCGACCCCGGCAGAGCCGGTCGCGTAGCCCGCGTCGCCGATGGACGCGACGATCAGCGCCAGCACCTCCTCCGGGGCGGCCAGGTTGGGCGCGAAGCCGCCCTCGTCGCCCAGCCCGGTGGCGTGGCCGCCGGCTGCGAGCCGCTTCTTCAGCGCCTGGTACACCTCCGCACCGGCGCGTACGGCCTCAGCCATCGTCGGGGCGCCGAGCGGGCAGATCATGAACTCCTGGAAGTCGAGCGGATTCGCCGCGTGGGCGCCGCCGTTGAGCACGTTGAAGCACGGGACGGGCATCCGCTGGGCCTGCCCGGTGATGCCGGGCAGCGACTCGTAGAGCGGCTTGCCGGCGGAGACGGAGAGCGCCCGCGCCAGCGCCATCGAGGTGCCGATCAGGGCGTTCGCCCCGAGCCGGGCCTTGTTCGGCGTCCCGTCGAGGTCGCACATGGCCTTGTCGACCTCGGCGAGGCTGGCCCACGAGCGTCCCGACAGTGCGGCGTTGAGTTCGCCGTTCACGTTTCCGACGGCCGTCCTCACGCCGGCGCCGCCGAAGCGGGAGGCGTCCCCGTCCCGCAGTTCGACCGCCTCGCGGGTACCCGTTGACGCCCCCGAGGGCACGCCCGCCTCAGCCACGGTGCCGTCCGCGAGGCTCACCGTCACGGTGAGGGTCGGGCGCCCGCGGGAGTCCAGGACCTCGATCGCCTGCACACCACTGATCTCGAAAGCCATTGCTGGCCCCTTTCGCATCCACCGGCCCCACCCTGGAGCTCGGGAGCGTGCGCGGACCGACCGGCGGCAGCTGCTGGAGGTTCGAGGAACGTCCCACCTCCGCATCCAGCCGGGCTGTGCACGAGGTAGGGACCGTTGGTCGCAGGGCGACGGTTCTGAGTGGGCGAGCCCCACCGCCCGACTCGACTCTAGTCGCCCCGGGACGATGCCTGCTGTCGCCTGCCGGGCGTCCACGGACCGAGGCGCCGTTCGGCGGCTGTGTGCGGGCCGGCGGCGTCCCGTAGCCAGGTCCGAAACCCGCTTGGTCGCGGTCGCCGATCACGGTGCAATGGACGCACACCCGCGAAGGAGACCGACGCCCATGCCGACGCCCTCGAACCGGATCGGAACCCGAACCGGTGCCATCCTGGCCCCGTACCTGGCGCTCGCCCTCACCTGGGGCATGAGCTTCCTGTTCATCAAGATCGGCCTCGAGGGGCTGGTGCCGGGCCAGGTCGTGCTCGCCCGCATGGCGCTGGGGACGATCACCCTGGCCGTGGTGGTGGCGATCAGGCGGCAGCGCCTTCCCCGGGATCCGGCGGTCTGGGGTCACCTCGCCGTGGTCGGGCTGCTGCTGTGCGTCCTGCCGTTCCTGTTGTTCTCCTGGGCCGAACTGCGCATCCCCTCGGGCCTGGCGAGCGTCCTCAACGCCACCACTCCGCTGATGACGATTCTCGTGTCCAGCGTCGCGCTGAGGACCGAGCGGCTGGGACTGGCCCGGGCCCTCGGCCTGGTCGTCGGCTTCGCCGGAGTCATCATCGTGTTCGTTCCGTGGGGCGGGGATGCGGCCGGCGTGCTGCTCGGCGGCGACCTGCTCGCCAAGGGTGCCTGCCTGGCCGCCGCCCTGTGCTACGGCATGGCGTTCACATGGTTGCGCCGGTTCGTCGCCCCCCGCGGTCTACCGGCGATCCCGACCGCGTTCGTCCAGGTCGGGCTCGGCACACTCATCCTGCTCCCGCTGACACCGTGGCTGGCTGCCGCTCCGTTCACCCTGACCCCACGGGTCGTCGGGTCGATGCTCGGCCTGGGCGTGCTCGGCACGGGTCTGGCCTACATCTGGAACACCACCGTGGTGAACAACTGGGGCGCGGTGCGCGCCTCGACCGTCACCTACCTCGTGCCCCTGGTCGGCGTCGTCGCCGGGGCGGTCGTCCTCGGCGAGCGGGTGGCCACGTCCAGCATCGTCGGCGGCCTCGCCATCATCACCGGTGTGGTCACCGGCAACGACGGGTGGAGACCCCTGCTGCGGGTCCTCAGGCGCGCCGGTAGAGCCTCCCCGCAGCCCGCCGACGGCCTCGCTCTCGACGACCGAAGGCCCGGAACCGGTGCGGCTCAGGAGCTGCCGGGCACCGTCCCCGTGAAGGACTGAGGCCCTCCTGGGCAAGGCGACCTCGCGTGGGCGCTTGCACGTCTTCCGAGCGCGTCCGGACGCTCTCACGGCTTCGGCGGGAACACCCGTGCCGCCACCACGCTGAGCACCATCCAGCCGGCGGCGTAGGCGAAGGCGACCTCCGGGGAGAAGAGGGTCCACAGGATGCCGGCGACGACGGTGGCACCGAGGTCGCCGACCGACTGGGTGAGGCCGAGGACGCCGAAGGCATGGCTGCGCGCCTCACCGGAGATGCCGAGGGCGACGAGCGATGATTCGGCGGTCTCGGCGAGCCCGATGCCGAGCCCGGCCAGGGCGAAGCCCGCCATCACGCCGGCCACGCCGCCGACGGCGAACAGGGCGTAGGCGCCGACGTAGACCGTGGCGCCGAGCGCGAAGGTGAGCCGGGGGCCGTGCCGGTCGGTGAACCGGCCCGCGACGAGGGAGGAGGCCGCCGCGACCGCGTTGTGGCCCGCGTAGGCGAGGATGGCGACGCTGGCCGCGGCGGACGCGTCCCACCCGGAGGCGGCGAGCACGTCCGTCGCCCGCAGGATCAGCAGGGTGGTGGCGAGGTTGCCGAGTTCGAAGGTGGCGACCGGGGCGAGGAGTCGGGGGAGACCCTCGCGGCGCAGGGCCCTGAGGTTGAGCGTGGCCTTGGCGCGCGCCTCGGTGCTCGAGAAGGTGATCCGCGTCTCCCGCACGGCGACGGTGATCGCGACGGCTGCGAGCGCGCCGGGCACGATCGCGAGCAGGATCGTCCACCGGACGCCGAGCACGCCGACGAGCACGGACGCGAGCAGGGGCCCGGCGATGGCGCCGAGGTTGTCCCCGGCACGCTCGACGCCGAAGGCGCGTCCCACGCTGTCGCGGCGGGCCAGGTCGGTCAGCACCATGTCGCGGGCGGGGGAGCGCAGCCCGCGGGAGACCCAGGCGAGCGCACGCAGGATCGCCACCTGCCAGATCGCCGTGGTCAGCCCGATGGCTGCGGTGGCCAGGGCCGTGCCGAGGTATCCGCTGCGGGCCAGGCGTCCGCGGCGTCGCGGATCGGCCGCGATGGGCCCTCCGGCCAGCTTGCTCAGCCCGGTGAGGGCGTCCGCGACACCGTCGATCGCGGCCAGGGCACCGGCGCCGCCGCCGAGCACGCCGGTGACGAAGCCGGGTAGCAGGGAGGTCGCCATCTCGTGGCCCGCGTCCGAGCAGAACGACGCCGCGCCCACGCTCACCACACCGGGGGTGAGTCAGCGTCCCTGCGGCGGGTGGCCCGTCGTCTCGTCCGGGCTGTCGGGCATGGTCCCTCCTCGAGCTGAGGCCGGTGCGCGCAGGCATGCAGCAGGAACATCAGGCCGGCGCGGTTCGGGTACCGGCCGGGGGCGAGAACCATCGCCTCGCCCACTGTAGGCCGACGTGACCACAGCGGGCAGCCGTGCTGGGTCCCGACGTCGCCAGAGCGGTAGGTGGCTGGAGTCGGCTCCAGGTGTGACACTGGATTCATGGCTTCCGCACTGACCATTGCCGAAGCGGCCGTCGCGACCGGCCTGAGCATCGACACCCTGCGCTTCTACGAGAGGGACGGGCTGCTGCTGCGCCCGGTGCCGCGCAGTGCGGCCGGGCATCGTCGCTACGAGCCGCAGGACCTGAGCTGGATCGAGTTGCTCAACAAGCTCCGGGCGACGGGTCTGCCGCTACGGGACATCGCCCGGTACGCCGAGCTGGTGCGCGCCGGCACCGGGAACGAGGCCGAACGGCTGGAGCTGCTTCGCGCGCACCGGCAGCGGGTCCTGGAGCAACTCGCCCAGACCGCAGAGCACCTGGGTGCGATCGATCGCAAGATCGGCATCTACGAGGCCACGCTTGACATGGAGCGCACTCCAGCACCTGAGATGGCTTCATGATCACAACGCGCACTCTCGGAACTGCCTCGCCCCTCACCGTGTCCACCCTCGGGCTGGGCTGCATGGGCATGTCGGAGTTCTACGGCACCGCCGATGAAGCAGAGGCAACGGCGACGATCCACCGTGCCCTCGATCTGGGCGTCACCCTGCTCGACACCGCGGACATGTACGGCCCGTTCACCAACGAGGAGCTCGTCGGACGCGCGATCGCCGGACGCCGTGACGACGTGCAGCTGGCCACCAAGTTCGGCAACGAGCGATTGGCTGACGGCACCCGCGTGGGCATCAACGGACGCCCCGAATACGTGCGGCGCGCCTGCGACGCGTCGCTGCGGCGGCTCGGGGTCGAGTACATCGATCTGTACTACCAGCACCGGGTCGACCCGTCCGTCCCGATCGAGGAGACGGTCGGCGCGATGGCCGAGCTGATCGCGGCCGGAAAGGTCCGTCACCTCGGCCTGTCAGAGGCGGCTCCGGGAACGATCCGGCGGGCCCACGCCGTCCATCCGATCACCGCGCTGCAGACCGAGTACTCGTTGTTCACCAGGGATCTCGAGGACGAGATCCTGCCCACCTTGCGTGAGTTGGGCATCGGGCTGGTGCCGTACTCCCCGCTCGGCCGCGGCATTCTGACCGGTGCCATCACGGCCGGGTCGCTGGAACCGGGCGACAGCCGGGCGACCGCGTACTTCCCCCGCCTGAACGGGGAAGCGTTGCAGGCCAACCTGGCCCTGGTCGACCGGGTGCGTGCCCTGGCGGAGACGAAGGGCTGCACGCCGGGTCAGTTGGCGCTCGCCTGGGTGCTCGCCCAGGGTGAGGATGTGGTGCCGATTCCCGGCACCAAGCGCGTCCGCTACCTGGAGGAGAACGTCGGCGCGACCGGGGTCGTGCTGAGCCCTGACGACCTGGCCGCGCTCGCCGAGGCCGTTCCCCGCGGCGCAGTGGCGGGGGCCCGCTACGGCGACATGGGCTCCATCGACGTCTGAGGTCGTTCGACGGGAGACCCGGCCAGTTCGCGCTGCCGGTACTTCGGCAGCCGCGCGACCACCGCGTCGTAGGCGAGGTCGGCGAGTTCGAGGATGTCGTCATCGGGTACGGCGCCGGCCAGCGGCAGCGTGTTGAAGTAGGGCTGCTGGACCGGCGGGCAGTGGTAGCCGCGGACGATCACGCCGGGGTAGAGGGCGCGGTACTCCTGCGCGGTGGCAGGGTCGCAGCTGAGCGTGGCGGTGGACTGCCCGCGCAGGGTGAACACCTGGGCGAAGATCCGCCCGGACGGCTGCGACGGGGCCTTCACCTTCACGGCGGCCACGCCCGGCCCGAAAGGGAAGTCGAGGTAGGCGCCCGGCTTGGCCAGGCAGTGGTCCAGCAGCGTGTCCGATTCCACGACCGCAATCTAGCCGGGTGCGCCGACAGCCCCGCCGAAGTAGCCCGGCTGCGGGCCGTTGGCCCTCAGCGGCTCGGGGGGCTGCCCGTGCTGGAGCGGATGACCAGGCTGGTGACGAGCTTGATTCGCGTGGAGGTGGCGGAGTGCCCGGCGGCTATGTCCCTGAGGGTTCGCACGGCGAGCCGTCCCATGTCGCTCAACGGCTGCGCGATGGTCGTCAGCGCAGGAGTCGCGAGCTCGGCACCAGGGGAGTTGTCGAAGCCGATCACGGAGATGTCGCCCGGAACCCGGATGCCGTGGCTCTCGAAGGCACGGATGGCGCCGAGGGCCATTCGGTCACTGAGCGCGAACACCGCGGTCGGTGGCTCGGACAGCCGCATGATCCCCTCCGCGGCGTCGAATCCGGAACCGAAGGTGTACCTGCCGGGGAAGATGAGGTCGTTGTCGACTCCGATCCCGGCCTCGTCGAGAGCCGCACGGTACCCGTGCATCCGCTCGATCCCGGGCAGGAATTCGGACAGACCGTTGATCAGGGCTATCCGGCGGTGGCCCAGCTCGATGAGATGCTCGGTCGCGGTCTTTCCGCCCTCCCAGTTGGTGGCGCTGATGGTGACGTCGGCGTCCTTCGACATCACGTACGGATCGATCGCGATGACGGGGATGCCCCGGCGCCGGGCGACCTCGAAGATCGGCCCTCGAACCCGGTAGACCATGGTGACGATGCCGATCGAGCGGGGGGCGAGGTGCTTGCTCTCCCATTCATTCGGTGAGGTGGCCCGCTGGACGCCCTCGGACTCGATGTGCGGCACGATGTCGATGCCGCGTCGGTCACCCTCCTCGACCAGGCCGCGGAGCACCTCGACGCCGTAGGACGGGTCGATCGCATCGGTGATGGCCGTGATCGTGGGCCGCGCGGAGATCGGGTCGAGTCGTTTCGCAGGGAAGTAGCCCAACTCCGCGGCGGCATCCAGGACAGCGCTTCTGGTGTCCTCCGCGATGTCTCCGCGCCCGTTGATCGCCTTGGACGCGGTGGCCTCCGAGACCCCGGCACGTGCCGCGACGTCCTTCAGTGTGACCTTCACGTCACCTCCTCTTTCCGAAAATCTTTCCGCGTCACTCGCGAGGCGTCAAGCTGACGATTCGCAGATTCTGGTGCGCGTCTACGCTTGAAGGGCTGTTGCGGCGCATTTTGCTCGGGAATTTCCTGCTCCGGATCTGTTGACAGTGGGGTAGCCCGCCCCTACCATCTTTCCGCCTTCAGGCCGGATCATTCGAAAGTTTTCGGAGCTTCGGTCACTCAAGGCGAGAGGATCCGGCAACGATGCTCGGATCCCGGCGTACGGCTTTCAACGATGAAGGAGTGCGGGTGACGTCATGAGGTCACTGTTCTTCGCCCGGGAGGGCACGATGGAACTCTGGGATGTGGAGGTGCCTACGCCCGGCGTCGGCCAGGTGAGGGTCAAGACCGCCTTCGCGTCCCTGTGTGCCACGGACGTACACCAGGTCACCATGGGCGTCCTCGGCGCGAAGCCGCCGATGCCGCTCGGTCACGAGACGAGCGGCACGGTCGACGCCCTCGGCCCCGGCACCGAGGCCAGTGGGCTGCGGATCGGCGACAAGGTGACCGCATTCCCGGTGTCCGTGTGCGGGCAGTGCGTGCGCTGCAAGCGCGGACAACCCCAGTACTGCGAGAACGCCACACCGTTCGGCGGCTTCAGCGAGAGTTATGTCACCTCGGCGAACAACATCTTCCGGTTGCCCGACGACGCGGACCTGAAGTCCTTCACCATCACCGAACCCACGGTCTGCGCGATCCGCGCCATGGATCTCGCGCCGATCGCGCACGGGCAGACGGTGGCCATCTCCGGGATCGGCGGGATCGGTGCGATCCTGCTGAACGCGATCCTGCTCTCCGGTGCGGCCAAGGTGACCGTGATCGAGCCGGTCGAGGCGAAGCGGGCCATGGCGCTGGAAATGGGTGCCACCCACGCGATCGACCCGGTTGCCGAGGACGTCGTGGCCCGTGCGGATGCGATCACGGGCGGCCTCGGCTTCGACGTGGTGTTCGAGGCGTCGGGGTCGCCGAGGGCCGCTCGGCCCGCACTCGACATCGTCGGGAAGTGCGGACGCGTGGTGTACTTCGCGGTCTACCCGCCCACCTTCGAGTTCCCGGTCAACCTGTACGACCTCTACTCCAAGGAGGCGGCGATCCTGACCGTCTTCACCAACCCCGACCTGTTCCCGCGGGCGATCGACCTGCTGCCGCGGCTGGACCTGGAGCGGATCATCGGGCCCGTCGTCCCGCTGAGCCGTGCGCTGGAGGGCGTCGAGCTCTTCAACTCGGGCCAGTACCCGAAGGTCGTCCTCGACTGTTCGCAGTAGCGGCGAAGGCGAAGGAACTTCGCATGATCGATGAGGCGATCCGGAGCCAGGGGACCAGCGAGAGGCCGGCACGAGCGAGCATCCGGCCCGGGGTTCAGATCAATCAACAAGGAGGCATGTCATGAGCACCCAAACCGCGCCTGCCGGCGCCCGACCCAGTGTGAAGGAGCTCGAGGATCTCGCATTCGAGTTGCGGGAGAAGCTCCTGCACCTGTGCGGCACCTACGAGGGCGCCGTCCACATCGGCGGGGATCTCTCGTCGGCGGACATCCTGACCGCGCTGTTCAGCTACGGGATGAAGGTCGATCCGAGCGACATCGCCAACCCGGGTCGCGACCGGTTCGTGCTGAGCAAGGGGCACGCAGCGGTGTGCATGTACATCGCGATGGCGATCCGCGGGTTCTTCTCCTACGACGAGATCGTCGCGACCTACGGCCAGCTCGACAGCGCATACGGCATGCATCCGTGCAAGGTGCAGCTGCCGGGCGTGGAGTGCTCTTCGGGGTCGCTCGGCCACGGGCTCCCGATCGCCGTCGGGATGGCCATGGGCGCGCGTCACCGCGGTGACGACCATCGGGTGTTCTGCCTGCTCGGTGACGGCGAGACCGGTGAGGGCTCGGTGTGGGAGGCGGTCATGGCGGCCCGCAGTAACGAACTCGGCAACGTGGTCGCCTTCGTCGACCGCAATCGTCAGTTGATGACGAGCTTCGCCGAGGAGCGGATCGTGTTCGAGCCCTACCCGGACAAGTGGCGCGCTTTCGACTGGAACGTCATCGAGATCGACGGCCACGACATGAGCCAGCTGGTGGGAGCGATCGATGCGCTGCCGGCCGCCGACAGCAACCGGCCCACGGTGGTGATCTGCGAGACCGTCAAGGGCAAGGGTGTCGACTTCATGGAGCACAACCTCGCCTGGCATGCCGGTTCGCTCGGAGCCGCCGATCTGGAGCGCGCGATGGCCGCGCTGCAGGCATCCCGCAAGAAGGAGACATTCTGATGCCCGTCACGTTCAACTTCGGAGAGTTCCTCGGTGCCAGGTCCGTCATCGGCACCACCCTGGCCGAGCTCGGCGACCAGTACGACAACCTGTGGGCGCTCACGCCGGACATCGGCGCCACGCTCGTCGAGTTCCGCGACAAGTTCCCTGACCGCTTCCTCGACGTCGGCCTCGCGGAGCAGGCCTGCGTCGGCGTCGCCGCCGGTCTCGCCTATGACGGCAACATCCCGGTCGTCTCGGGAATGCTGCCCTTCCTGAGCATGCGGGCACTCGAGCAGGTGCGCACCGATGTGTGCTACCCGAACCTTCCGGTGAAGATCATCGGTACCCACGGCGGGCTCGTCGGCAACGGTGGGTCGACCCACTACGCCGTCGAGGACCTGGCCCTGATGGGCGCCCTGACGAACATGACCGTCACCTCGATCGGCGATCCGCTCATGGTGGGCGAGATCCTGCGGCAGTCGATGACGATGCAGGGTCCGATCTACATCCGCCTGGCGGTCGGCAAGAAGGACAAGGTCCTCTACAAGCCGGGCGAGCACGAGGTGCGCATCGGCAAGGGGATCGTCGCCGCCGAGGGTACCGACGCGACGATCTTCACCCACGGCACCACTGTCGCCCAGGCGCTGGACGCCGCCGCGGAGCTCGGCAAGGACGGGCACTCCGTGCGGGTGGTCGACATGTTCACCCTCAAGCCGATCGACGAGGAGCTCATCGTCCGCTGTGCCGCCGAGACCGGCGGACGCTTCGTCGTGGTCGAGGACCACCTCGCTTACGGCGGGCTCGCCACTCGGGTCGCGGACGTCGTGGTGGACCGGGGCATCCAGCTCGCAGCCTTCGAACGCCTCGGGATTCCTCAGGTGTACGCGGGCTTCGGATCCGATGAAGAACTGCGCGACAAGCACGGGTACGGCCTCGCGGCCACCGTCGCCGCGGTCCGTCGGGTAATCGCCGACTGAGCCGCACCCTAGAATTGCCCATCGACAAGGCATAACGGAGAGACAATGAGAACGGTAGCCGTCACCAAGATCGGGAGCTTGCGCGACCCGGACGAGGCCACTCGCGGACGGATCGGCGTGGTGGACTTCCCCGATCAGCCGCTCGGGCCTGAGGACGTGCGGATTCGGGTCGCCTACGCGGCGATCTGCGGCTCGGACCCGCACCTGGCCGAGGGCTTCTTCGGCACCGACGTTCCGATCGGGCTCGGTCACGAGCTCTCCGGTGTGATCGAGGCGCTCGGCGAGCAGGCGCACCGCAACGGGCTGAAGGTCGGCGACCGGGTCGCGGGCAACTTCCTTCGCTTCTGCGGCACCTGTTCGCCGTGCCGGGAGGGAAGGCAGCAGTTCTGTGAGTACTTCCAGGAGTACAACCGCCCGGGGATGTCGGAGACCATCACGTGGCACGAGTCCCAGGTCTACAAGCTCCCGGACTCCGTCTCGCTGCTGAAGGGATGCCTCCTCGAACCCACGTCGGTCGCCGTGCGGATCGCGGACAAGACCCACATCAAGGTTGGCGACCGGGTCGTGATCTGCGGCGGCGGGCCGATCGGGCAGCTGTGCCTGCAAGTGCTGAAGCTGTACGGGGCGACCTCGCTCACCCTGATCGAGCCGATCGCCGAACGGCGGGAGATGGCGCTTCGCAACGGAGCGGACTTCGTGATCGATCCGATCGCCGAGGACCAGGGATCCCGTGCGGACGAGATCACTGAAGGCAACGGCTACGACATCGTCGTCGACGCCTCCGGGTCGCCCCGCGCGGTGAAGGGTCTGCTCGACCTCGCGGCCAGCGGTGCGACTGTCGTCTATGGCGCGATGTACCCGCAGGACTTCGAGATGCCGTTGAACCTCTCCGACTACCTGTACCTGAAGGAGCTGACCCTCACCGGGGTGTTCGTCTCCCCGTACGCGTTCCCACGCGCGCTTCGGGTCCTGCCGCACCTCCAGCTCGGCGAGCTGACGCAGGCCGTTTTCGACCTGGAGGACGCAACCGAGGCTTTCGCCGTCCATGTCAGCGGCAAGTACCCCAAGGTGGTCATCCGCTGCAACCACATCGACAACGAGTAGTCATGGACCAGGAGCTGGCAGCCCGCCCGTCGCCGCAATCCGGCCTGCCGATGTTGAGTGCCCGGGGTATTTCCAAGCATTTCGACGGCGTGTTCGCGGTGCGCTCGGCGGATCTGACCCTCGAACGCGGTGAGATCCACGCGCTGCTGGGTGAGAACGGCGCGGGCAAGAGCACCCTGGTCAAGATCCTGACCGGCGTCTACGCCCCCGACGGCGGGGCGGTGGAGCTGGACGGTGCCCCGGTGGAGTTCCGGAACGTGATCGAGGCGCAGCGGGCCGGGGTGGTCGCGCTCTACCAGGAGCTGTCGATCGTGCCGAACCTCTCGGTCGCGGAGAACATCATGATGGGCGAGAACACGCCCGCCAGGGCAGGCTTCGTGAACTGGACGAAGCTGTTCTCGGTCGCGGGGGGCCACCTCGAGGTGCTCAACCAGCGGATTCCGTTGCGGCGTCTCGCTCAGGACCTGTCCCCGGTGCAGCAAACGATGGTGTCGGTGGCAAGGGCGCTCGCGGTGAACGCCCGGGTGCTCATCCTCGACGAGCCGACCGCCTCGCTGACGAATCTGGAGATCGTCGACCTGTTCCGGACCCTGCGTCACCTCCGTGCCGAGGGTGTCGCGATCGTCTACGTCTCGCACCGGCTCGAGGAAGTCTTCGAGCTGTGCGACCGGGCCACGATCATGCGCAACGGGCAGGTCGTCGCCACCGAGGCGGTGGCGGACCTCACGATCGACTCGGTCATCTCGAAGATGGTCGGACGTCGTTCCGACGAGATCTTCCCGCCGCGCAGCGCCCACGAGGACGAGGTCGTGGTCCAGGTGGAGGGACTCACCGGCAAGAAGGTGCGCGACGTCTCGCTGACCGTTCGCCGTGGCGAGATCCTCGGTGTCGGCGGTCTGGGCGGCTCGGGACGCAGCGAGCTGCTCCGCCTGATCTCGGGGGCCCAGCGGGCGCAGTCCGGGGTCATCCGGCTGGCGGGCAAGGACGTCACGCCCTCCTCGATCACCCGCGCGCTCGATGCCGGCATCGCGATGGTCCCGGAGGAGCGGCGGAGCCAGGGGGTCATCCTCGACCAGCCGATCCGCGAGAACGTGATCCTGGCGAACCTGCTCTCGGTGAGCTCGTCCGGACTGGTCAGCAAGGCGCGGGTGCGGGACCTCGCGAACCGGGGCATGACCGACCTCCAGATCCACGCGCGCGGCACGGGCCAGAAGGTGGGTGAACTCTCGGGCGGCAACCAGCAGAAGGTGGTGCTGGCGAAGTTCCTCGCCCGCAAGCCCACGTTCCTGCTCCTCGACGAGCCGACCCGGGGCATCGATGTCGGCACCAAGTCAGAGATCTACCTGCTGATCCAGCAGCTCGCCCAGGAGGGTGCGTCGGTGCTGGTGGTCAGTTCCGAGCTCCCCGAACTGCTGGGGCTGTGCCATCGCATCGTCCTCCTGCACGAGGGTCGCCTCGCCGGCGAGGTCGCTGCCGAAACCGCCACCGAGGAGCAACTCCTCACTTACTGCTACGGAAGGACTGCCTGAGATGACAACCAACGGGCCGTCGAGCACCACCAGGGTCGGATCCGCCGAGGTCCTCGCAGCCGCGCTTCCGGACCGCAAGATCGGGATCGGACGGATACTGCGGCTGAGTGGCACGGGCATCGGCCTGATCCTGCTCATCGCCATCTTCGGAGCGTTGCGGCCGACGGTGTTCCTGACCGTGGGCAACTTCGTCAACATCCTTGAACAGATCTCGATCCTGGCGATCATCGCCGCCGTCCAGACGGTGGTCATGGTGGTCGGTGACTTCGACCTCTCGGTCGGATCCACTGCCTCGCTCGGGGGAGCCCTCACGGCCGTGCTGCTCATGGCAGGCTGGAGCATCCCCCTGGCCGTCGCCGTGGCACTGATCGTCGGAGCGCTGGTCGGTGCCGTGAACGGCGTACTCGTGTCCTACCTGAAGCTGTCGGCGTTCATCGCAACCCTGGCCACGATGACCAGCGTCACGGGCCTGGCGTTCATCGTCACCGACGGTGCCAACATCTTCGGCTTCACCAAGGACTTCCTGCCCCTCGGTCAGGGACGCTTCCTCGGCGTGCCGGTGCCCGTCTACGTCGCTGCCGCGGTCTCCCTGCTGATCTGGGCGCTGCTCCGGTTCACCACGATCGGGCGCCGGTGGCGGGCGGTCGGCGGAAATGCCGAAGTCGCACGGTTGAGCGGTATCCGCGTGGACTGGGTCAGGTTCGTCGCGTTCGTCATCGCGGGGCTCGGCTCGGCGCTCGCCGGCATCATCCTGGTCAGCCGGCTCGCCAGCGCGACGGCCCAGGCGGGCGACTCACAGATGATGCTCGCCGTCGCCGCGGTGTTCCTCGGCATGACCATGTCGAGCTACGGCGGGGCGAACATCGGCGGCACGCTCGTCGGCGTGGCCATCCTCGGTGTGCTGACGAACGGACTCAACATCGTTGGGGTCAACACCTATGTTCAGCAGCTCCTCACCGGATTCATCATCGTCGCCGCGGTCGGGTTGTCCCGGCTCGGCCAGGACCGGCGCTGACCGCCGGCCAGAACATCGCATCATCGCCGGCGGGGTGTCGGCGCATCTCAAGGAAGAGGTACATGCTATGGAAAAGTCTCGTCTCATAGGCCTCGCTGTGATTGGCACGGCGGTGACCCTGGCTTTCGGCGGTTGCGCGAGTGGCGCAGAGTCCGGCAGCACTGCATCCGGTACTGACAACGCGGGGAAGAAGAACATCGCGCTGATCACCGGCTCCTACGGCACCCCCGCCGCCAAGTCGGCGATGGACATGCTGATCACCAAGGGTGCCGCCAAGGGCTGGGACATCAAGCTCCAGGACACCGCGTTCGACTACAACAAGATCAACTCGCTGATGCAGGACGCGGCATCCCAGAAGGTCGACGCCATCATCGTGGGCTACACCACCCCGGAGCTGATCACGCTCGGCATGCAGGCCGCGACCGATGCCGGCGTCCCGGTCTTCGGGCTCGACGCTGGCGTCCAGCCCGTGGACCAGGTGACCCTGAACGTCACGAGCGACAACCCGTGGTTCGGCAAGACCAGCGCAGAAGAGCTGATGACGCTCGTCGGCGGCAAGGGCAAGCGGGTGCTCATGCTCGAGCATGAGCCGCACCCCGGCGTGAAGCTCCGCTCGGAGGCGGCCCGCCAGACGTTCAAGGACGCCGGCATCGGCATCGTGGCCGAGGTCCAGATCAAGGATCCGAGTTCGGGACGCCAGGAAGCGATGAATGACGTCTCCGACTACCTCACCGCGCATCCGAACGGCCTCGACGGCATCTGGGGCGGCTGGGACGACGTGGCGATGGGCGCTGCACTGGCCCTGAAGAACGCGAACTCGAACATCCCTGTGACCGGTGTCGACGGCACGGACGAGGGCCTCGCAGCGATCCAGTCCGGCACGAGCAACCTCAAGGCGACCGTGTGGCAGGACTGGGGCACGATCACCGACAAGCTCGTCGCGGGCATGGGTGACTACTTCGCCGGCACGAAGCTGCCGGAGAACATCGTGAGGGTCGAGGGCAAGCTCGTCACCGCGGACAACGTCGCCGAGTTCATCAAGTAACCGTCGACTGATCCGGATGCCCTGGCGCGGGCCGACCGCCACACCCGTGCCAGGGCTCACGAACCAAAGACCGGCGCAGGGCACGGACCAGTAGGGCCCTGATCGCCCCTGGGGCGGCCCGGCATGCTCAGGCGTGTGGGCTGCCCCCGGCCTGCCCTGCCCGGAACCCGGCCGATCAGCGGATCGGCCCACCGCGGTGGCCTCGCCGCCATCGTCATCAGGCCTGTATCGATGACGCCTGCATCGTGCAGGCAGCGATAAATCGGAGCTCAACAAATGAAGACAAACGCAGCAGTCCTGGACGCCGCTGGAGCGGCCCATCGGATCAGCGAGGTCGACCTCGCCGGCCCGCAGGCGGGCGAGGTGCTCGTCCGCATCGTCGCATCAGGGGTGTGTCACACCGACCAGGTCGCACAGGAGCAGATGATCCCGGTGCCGCTGCCCGCGGTGCTGGGTCACGAGGGCGCCGGCATCGTGGTCGAGGTCGGTGCAGGGGTCGACGACCTGCAGCCCGGCGACGCGGTCTGCATGAGCTTCGCCTCGTGCGGCCGGTGCCGGGAGTGCCTGCGGGGCCGTCCGTTCCTGTGCCTGGACTTCAACCTGCTGAACTTCAGCGGACGGATGCGGGACGGCACCACGCGACTCAGCCAGGCAGGTGCCCCGGTGTCGGTGTTCTTCGGGCAGTCCTCTTTCGCCGCGCATGCCGTGGTGAACCGTCGCGGTCTGGTGAAGCTCCCGCCGGACGCCGACCTGAACCAGACCGCACCGTTGGGGTGCGGCATCCAGACCGGCGCGGGGGCCGTGCTGAACCGGCTCCGGCCGGAGTTCGGATCCTCCATCGCCGTCTTCGGTTGTGGAACGGTCGGCCTGAGTGCCGTGATGGCAGCGGCAGCCGCGGGCTGCGAGCGGGTGGTGGCCGTGGGCGGAAAGCAGTCCAGTCTCGACCTGGCCCTGGAGCTGGGGGCGACGCACGTGGTGAATCGCTGCGAGTTCGACGATCTCGGTGCTGCGGTCAAGGACGCCGGTGGCGGACTCGTGGACTACGCGATCGACACCAGTGGGGCCTCGCACATGGTCCGGGCCGCGCTCGCCAGCTGCTGTCCGGGAGGGAGCGCCGTGGTTCTCGGCGTGACGGGAGAGCTGACCATCAACGTCCAGCAGGAACTCATGGGCGAGAGCAAGAGCCTGATCGGAGTCGTCGAGGGCGATTCGGTTCCCGAGGTCTTCCTGCCGAAGCTCATCGAGTACCAGCGTCTGGGGCGGTTCCCCTTCGAGCGGCTGATCACCTACTACCCGTTCGAAGAGATCAACGCTGCGGTCGCCGATTCGGCGGCCGGGCGCGCGATCAAGGCGGTGCTCACCTTCGGGTGAGCCGTCCGCGGCGGGCGGACCGGCCAGCGCCGCTTCCACTACAACCTCGAACACCTGACACGTGATCCGCATTTCGCGGTCGCGTCGCGCCGCCGCGCGATCTTCATCAAGGAAGGAAAGAGTCGAATGACCACACAGTTCGATGCCGAGTACGACATCATCGTCGTCGGCGCGGGAGCCTCCGGGCTGTCGGCAGCCGTCGAGGCAGTGAAGAACGGCAACACGGTTGCCGTCCTGGAGAAGCTGGACTCGGTCGGTGGACGCGGCCAGTTCGTCGAGGGCTCGACGGCCTTCGAGTCCGCCGAGCAGAAGAAGCGCGGGATCGAGGTGACCCGGGCCCAGGGCTTCAAGGCGCTGATGGACGAGTCGCAGTGGCGGGCCAACGCCGAGGTCGTCTCGGCGTTCGTCCACAACGCTGCGACCACCATTCGCAAGCTCTCCGACATCGGTGCAGTGTGGGAGGACGTCACCATCTACGCCTACGAGCAGGAGAGCGAGCTCAAGACCATGCACTGGGCGGAGGGTGAAGGCGCCCGGATCATCGAGCTGATGGTGAAGGCTGCCCGCGATGGCGGCGCGGAGATCTACCTGAGCACTGCGGCCACCGAGTTGCTCACCGAGAACGGTCGGGTCGTGGGCCTGGTGGCGAAGGACGCGGACGGCCAGCTCCTGAAGCTGGGTGCCAAGGCGGTGATCCTGGCCGGTGGTGGCTACGCGTCCTCGCCGGAGATGATGGAGAAGCACTCCTGGTACGGCAAGAATGCCCGCTACTTCGTCGATCTCGGCACGCCGGGCAACACCGGCGACGGCATGAACATGGCTGTCGCCGCTGGTGGAGCGACGGCCGAGACCGGGTCCGTCCTGCTCATGCCCGTGGCGAAGGGCAAGACGATCACCTCTCACGTCTCCGGGGCGGGCTCCCAGCCGTACCTGTGGGTGAACACCTCGGGGCGCCGGTTCACCGACGAGGTGGTCGCGATGAACTTCTCCGACGCGGCGAATGTGATCGCCCAGTGCGATCAGGGGACGTCGTTCACGGTGTTCGACCAGGCGACCAAGTCGCATCTGGAGACCGACGGTTCCGACATCAGCCTCGGCACCTTCATCCCGTACCACGCCCCGCTGGACCGGATGGACGCCGAACTCGAGCAGGATCTCACCACGGGCACGGCGGCGAAGGCCGACACCGTCGCGGAGCTGGCCGAGATGATCGGGGTGCCGCCGCAGGCGCTGGCGCTGACCATCGCCCGCTACAACGAGATGGTCGATGGCGGCGTGGACGACGACTTCTACAAGCCGGCCAAGTACCTGCGGGCGATCTCCCACCCGCCGTACTACGCCGTCCGCATGGTCGCGGGGACGCTGGTGTCCGTCGGCGGGATCAAGGTCAACGGCAGTTTCCAGGTGGTCGGCGAAGGCACGGACGCGCCGATCCCCGGCCTGTACGCCGTCGGAGCGGAGGCGTCCGGCATCTACGGCGACACCTACCCGTTGACCGTGCCCGGCAACATCAGCGGCTTCTCCTACACCTCCGGCTGGCTGGCCGCTGACCACGCGAGCGCTCAGATCGTCAAAGAGGCGGCGCTGGTCTGATGACCACCGTCGTCGCCTTCAACGTCGCCCGGGAGCCTGCCGCGGCCCGGATCCTGGCCGATGGCAGCGTGATCTGGCCGACCCGCAAGCTCCCGCCCGCCGAGGACGACCACGCCGCGCTGTCGGCGGCTGTCGTGCTGGCGGACGGAGACGAACTCGTCGGAGTCACCCTCGGGCAGGGCGACCCGGTCTGGGCTGCCGCGCGTGGGACCACCCGGGTTCTCCGGATCAGCGATGTGGTTGTTGGCGACGACGACTCGGCCACCGCTGCCGCGCTCGCGGCGGCGGTGGCCGAGGTGGACGGAGCAGACCTGGTGGTGCTCGGGGATTCTGAGCACCATCCGGGGCTCGCGCCGGCCTTGGCCGGCCACCTCGGCTGGCCCTGCGTCCTCGCTGCGGCGGCGGCCGCCCGCGTGGGCGAGGGCGTGGAAGTGACCCGTCGGATCGGGGGGGTCGAGGAGACGATCTCTGCTCGTCTCCCGGTGGTGATCGCCATCGTCGCTGAGGGCGAGGAGACGTCGCCGCCCGGGATGAAGACGATGCTCGCCGCCCGCCGGCTACCCGTCCACGATCTCGTCGCGACCGATCTCGCACTCGAGCCGGTGCCGCCGCTGGAACCGGTCCAGACCCGTCCGCCGTCCTCCGCCGCTGCGCGGTTGTTCGACGGCGGCCCGCAACAGGCGGTGGGCGAGCTGATCAAGGCGTTGCGTAGCGAAGGAGTGCTGTGATGGGGGAGGCCTGGCTGGTTGTCACCGACTCGCAGGACGTCGGGGCATTGAGTCGTCTGCTTCCGGATGCCCCGGTGACAGCGATGGTCATCGGTGACCGGGCTCTTGCGGAGTCGGCGGCCGTCGCGGGCGTGGCGGTCGTGCACTGGATCGAGCCGGACGAGGGCGTCCCGGCGGAGGCGTACGCCGGCGCGGCTGCCGCGAGCATCCTCGCCTCGTCCCCTCGCCTTGTCGCCGCGACGGCGCTGGGGCCGGCCTCGCGCGCGGTCCTCGGTGCTGTCGCAGCTGGCTGCGGGGCGACATTGCTGTCTGGCGTCACCGCCGTCCGGGACGCCGGGGACCGCGTGGAGGTCACCGGTGGCGCCGCGGGCGGGGACGTCGTCGCCACCTACGCGGTGCCCTGGCCGCTGTGCGCGCTGGTGGTCCCTTCCGACGACGTACCCGCCCCCGACCCCTCAGTCCTGGTCGCCCCTCTGGCGGCCACCGACAGCCCGGTGCGCGTCACCGCCCGGCGGGTGAGCCAGCCCTCCGGACTGGCTGACGCGGCGCGTGTCGTGGGCGTGGGGCGTGGCCTGCGCTCGAAGGCCGATCTTGACCTGGTCAGGGGGTTGGCCGATCGCCTCGGTGCCGAACTGGCCTGCTCGATGCCGCTGGCCGACGACCTCGGCTGGCTGCCGCGGGACCGGTTCCTGGGGCGGTCGGGGCAGCAGATATCGCCTCGGCTCTACCTCGCGGTCGGGCTCTCGGGCGCGCCGCAGCATCTCCAGGGCGTACGCGGGGCGAAGGTCATCGTCGGGATCAACTCCGACCCCGGCGCGGGCATCTTCCGGGCTTCCGACTACGGAATCGTCGGGGACCTGTACGAGATCGTCCCCGCGCTCACCGAAGCTCTCGCGCGCGGCTGACATCGGCCCTGCTCGCCTCCCTGCTGGCGAGCAGGGCTCGAGCCGACATCTGCCACCAAGGAGTCCGGATGGAAGACGAAGTACTCGACGTGATCGTCGTCGGCGGCGGTGTGGCCGGGTGTGTCACGGCGTACCAGCTCGCCCGCGCGGGTCGCTCGGTCGCGCTTCTGGAGCGCGGCGCCGTGCCGGGATCGAAGAACCTTTCCGGCGGCGTCTTCTACTGGCGGGTTCTGCAGGAGGTGTTTCCGGACTTCCTGGAGAGCGCGCCGATCGAACGCCGGATCACGCGCAACTGCCTGTCCCTACTGAACGAGTCGTCCTGCGTCACCGTCGACTACTGGGACGCGCGGCTCGCCGAGCCGGTGAACGCGGTCAGCGTGTTGCGGGCTCGGTTGGACGCCTGGCTGGCGGAGCAGTGCGAGGAGGCCGGCGTCGCCGTCCTGTCCGGCGTCCGGGTGGATGGACTGCTTCGGCACGGCGACTCGGTCGTCGGTGTCCGAGCGGATGACGAGGAACTGGCCGCGCGGGTGGTGATCCTCGCCGACGGGGTGAACTCCTTCCTCGCTCGTGATGCGGGCATCCGCGCGATGGAGCCGACCAAGCACCTCGCCGTGGGGATCAAGTCGGTTCTCGGGATCCCGGCGCAGCGCCTGGAGGAGCGATTCGGGCTTGCCGAGGGCGAGGGCACCGCCTACGCGGTGGTCGGCGACTGCACCCAGGGTGTGGCCGGGGGCGGGTTCCTCTACACCAACTCCGATTCGATCTCGGTCGGCGTCGTGCTGCGGCTGGACGACCTGGCCGCGAGTGGTCGCTCCGCCTCGGACATCCACGACCACTTCCTCTCCCACCCGGTGATCTCCCGGCTCGTGGCCGGCGGAACCCTGCTGGAGTATGGCTCGCACCTCACCATCGAGGCCGGTCCTCAGGTCGCGTCCCAGGACCTCACCCGCCCCGGCCTGATGCTGGTAGGCGATGCTGCGGGCTTCACCCTCAACACCGGATTCACGATCCGCGGCATGGACCTGGCTGCGGCATCCGGGATTGCCGCGGCCCGGGCAGCGGACGCGGCCCTCACTGACGGCGACTACTCGCAGCAGTCGATCGACCGCTACCGCGCCGAGCTCGCGGCGACCTTCGTCGGCCGAGATCTGAAGACCTACGCGAAGGCTCCCGCATTCTTCGAGAACCAGTCGATCTACCGCGAGGCGGGTCTGCTGGTGGCGGACATCATGCACGGTATCTACGACCTCGACACGTCGCCCCATGCCCATCTGAGGGATATCGTCCGGCGCGCCGTGAGCGACTCGGACCTCGGCTGGCGACAGCTCGCCGGTCTGGTGTTCGGCGGAATGAGGAGTCTGTGATGAACGACCTCGGCAGCATCGCAGAGCGGCTGGCGGCCAACGCCTACGCCGTGGACGAGGGGCACGCCCACATCGAGGTCAACCAGGAGGTCGTTCGGCGCACGGGCTCGGGTCCACTCCTGGTCAGGGTCTGCCCCGCGCACGTGTACAGCCAAGGCGAGGGCGGTCGAATCGAGGTCGCCTGGGCCGGCTGTCTGGAGTGCGGCACCTGCCTCGCTGTCGCTCCGGACGGAGCCCTCACCTGGCACTATCCGCGCGGTGGCTTCGGCATCAGCTTCCGGAGCGGCTAGACACGGTGTTCCCCTGCGGTCGCGTAGGTTGAGGTCGAGAGGCACAGCGCAACCTCACCCTGCGGCTCCGGCGCTCACGACCCGGTCAGGGCGCGCACCACGCCGTCGGAGAGTTCCTCGATGCTCCCGTCCAGCACGCGCAGGCCCCGCTCTGTGCTGCCACCGGGGTGGGCCACCCGCCGGATCACCTCCGCGGCGTCGATGCCATCCTCGTCCTGCAGCGCGATCGTGCCAGCGACCGTACGCCTTACCATGTCCCGGCAGAGCTCGCGGTCGATGCCGTGCCGCCTGGCGACGGTATCGGCCCAGCACTCCAGTGCACGGGCATACAGCGCCGGTCCGTTGCTGGTCAGCGCGCGCCAGGCCGCGACCTCGGCGGCCGTCCCCTCGTACACCTCACCGCAGGCCAGCAGCGGAGCGAGTACCGCCGCTCGATCTGCCTCGGCCGGCTGAGCGCCCCAGGTGAGCAGGGTCACGCCGAGCCCTGTCGAGAGGCTGACGTTCGGCAGCGCCTCCGCCCACCGCGGGCTGAACTCGCCGAACCCAGCGTCCGGCGTCGAGCTGACCAGGAACGGCTGCCGCCGAGCCAAGAGCTCAGCGTTCGCCGCCAGCACCCTGCGGGCGTCGGACGCGTACATCCACACAAACACGACGTCGCACCGCTCGAACACCTCGGCCGCTGTGGCGAGCAGCCGGACGCCCGGTGCGTCCGCAACGACCTGCGCGGCCGTCGCTGCAGTCCGGCTGTAGGCATAGACCTCCTGGCCACCTACCCGTCCGAGCCCGCGCGCGAGCGCGCCGCCCAGCCGTCCGAGGCCGATGATCCCCACTGGCATGGGTCGGAGTCTACGTGCCCCACGCCTCCGGCTGGCCGGCTGGTGCCTCGGGGCCGGGTTGCCGCGATCGGTCTCCTGCCCGGCGAAGAGGTGGCCGAGCGCGATCACGTTGTACGTGATCCTGGATAGTGGACTTGCGCGATTTCGTCCGGCCTTGTGGCCGTAGCGCTGCCGAGCCGCCTCGCCCTGCGGTGCGTGATGGCGGGCGCAACCGGGCCAGGCCGACTACTCCGCCAGCCTGGTGAACTCGTTTTCGTAGGAGGTGCCTTTGGCGCGTGCCCAGCTGTTCTTGATCTCGTGTTCGGCTTCGGCGTGGCCGACCCAGACGGCGCCTTCGACGGATTTGCCGGGTTCGAGGTCTTTGTAGACGCTGAAGAAGTGTTCGATCTCGAGCAGGGTGAGGTTGGGCAGGTCGGTGAGTTCTTTGAGGTCCATCTGGCGTTGGTCGGCGACCGGGATGCACAGCACCTTGTCGTCGGCGCCCATTTCGTCGCTCATCCGGAACATGCCGATTGCGCGGCATTCGATCAGGGCGCCGGGGAAGGTGGCTTCGGGGACGAGGACCATGGCGTCGAGTGGGTCGCCGTCCTGGCCGAGGGTGCCTTCGATGAAGCCGTAGTCGTTGGGGTACTGGGTGGAGGTGAACAGCGTCCGGTCGAGTCGGATCCGGCCGGTGTGGTGGTCCATCTCGTACTTGTTCTTGGTGCCCTTCGGGATCTCGATGGTGACATCGAAGTGAAGGCTCGGCTGGATCCTGGGGCGCGCGAACGTTGGCCTGTCCGTCGGAGTCATCTGGGGGCTTCCTGTCATTCGGTGAGGGGTGCGGGACTGGTGGGTGGCCACACGCTCGAGCCGAGCTCGCGCGAGATGTTCCGCGCGGTCTCGCGCAAGTCGTTGAGCACGCCGTCCGGCGGCGGGAACTCGGTGGAGGGCAGCACGACGGCGATGGCGGCGACGACGGCCCCGCTCTGGTCAGCGACCGGGACGGCCACGGACGACTCGCCCAGGATCGCCTCGTCGTGCTCGGTAGCCAGGCCCTGGTCGAGGACCTCGCGGAGCTCGGCGCGCAGCGCCTTCCGGTCGGTGATCGTGTCGCCGGTGAGGCTGCGCAGCGTGCTGCTCAGGTCGTCCAGGTCTTCGGGATAGTAGGCGAGGAGGATCTTGCCCATCGCGGACGCGTGGATCGGGATCGACAGGCCGGTCTCGAGCATCTGCTCGCTGCCGTCCGGACGCGGGTCGTGGTGGGCGATGATGACCTCGTTGAAGAGCTTCACCCCCAGCCGGGTGGACAAGCCGGTCCGCCGGGACAGTTCCCGGGTCCAGCGCATGCTGCGCGCGCGGACGTCCAGGCTGTCGAGGTAGACGCTGCTCAGTTTCAGCAGGGCGGGCCCGAGCATGTAGCGGTTGCCGTTGGGCTCCTTCGCCACCAGGCCGTGCTGCTGGAGTGACTTCACGATCCCGTGGACGGTGGACGGGGGAAGGCCGAGCGCGTTCCCGAGCTCGGTGATGCCGAGGTGCCGTGATCCCTGCAACTTGAGCAGGATCATCGCGGCTCGATCGATGGCCTGGATCACTCATACCTCCACTGTTGGCCTCCATTATCCACACGTCGATGGGGCGTTCGCGAACTGCCTTGACAGCATCCAGCATCCTGCATAATCTTCGGCATTGTCGAATGACGTTCCAACGGAGGGGCGCATCGGCCCAGTACGAAGGAGTGCTTATGGATGAGAGCAGGCTGTGGCAGAGGCTCGCCGCAGAGTTCCTCGGTACCGCGTTTCTCGTGTTCGTCGGCGTCGGCTCGGTGCCGGCCCTCGCAGCGGCGCGTGGCAATGCCCCGTTCACCGGAAGCGAGTTGGGGTTCATCTCCCTCAGCTTCGCGACGATCGTGATCGTGACCGCCTACGTGTTCGGCTACGTCTCCGGCAACCACATCAACCCCACCGTCACCGTGGGCTTCGCCGCGGTCGGCAAGTTCCCGTGGAGGGAGGTTCCGCACTACCTCGTGGCCCAGGTTGCCGGCGCGATCGTCGGGTCGCTGGGCATCGTCGGCGTGCTCGGCAACACGGCCGTGAAGGGCGGGCTCGGCGTTGCAGCGTTCAACCCGGAGGTGACCACGGTTCCGCAGGCGCTGCTGGCGGAGTTCCTCGGAACCTTCATCCTCGTCTACGCCGTGTTCGGTGCTGTCTTCCGCAAGGCGGCCGCCGGGTGGTTCGGCCTGATCATCGGCCTTGCCGTGTTCGCCGCGATCATCCCGGTCGCCCCGGCCACGGGCGCATCGATCAACCCGGCCCGCACGATCGGTCCGATGCTCGTCCTCCAGGCACTCGGCGGCGACGTCCACTGGAACCAGCTGTGGGTCTACCTCGTGGCCGAATTCCTTGGCGGGGTGGCGGCCGCTTTCGCCTTCGCGGTGATCGCGCACACGAAGCTCGACCTGTCCGACAAAGCTCTCGACCCCGAGGTGGTGGCGAAATGAAGAAGTTCATCAACGATCCCGCGTCCGTTCTGGCCGACGCGCTCCAGGGGATCGCGAAGGCACATCCCGAACAGGTGGTGGACCCCACCAACCGGGTGATCTACCGGGCGACGCCCAAGGGGGCGGGCAAGGTCGCCCTGATCTCCGGCGGTGGCTCCGGCCACGAGCCGCTGCACGGCGGGTTCGTCGGCCTCGGCATGCTGGACGCGGCCTGCGCCGGCGAGGTGTTCACCTCCCCGACGCCTGATCAGATGCTCGAAGCCACCACGGCCGTCGACCGCGGCGCGGGCGTCCTGCACATCGTCAAGAACTACACCGGCGACGTGCTGAACTTCGAGATGGCCGCCGAACTCGCCGCCGCCAACGGCATCGAGGTCGCCACGGTTGTCGTGAACGACGACGTCGCGGTCGAGGACTCCACGTGGACGGCCGGACGTCGCGGCGTCGGGCTCACCGTCCTGCTGGAGAAGATCGTCGGCGCGGCCGCGGAGGAGGGGCGCGACCTCACCGCGATCACCGCGCTGGCCGAGAAGGTGAACGCGGGCGGCCGCTCGATGGGTGTCGCCCTGACCAGCTGCACCGTCCCCGCGGCCGGCAAGCCGACCTTCGACCTCCCCGAGGACCAGATGGAGGTCGGCGTCGGCATCCACGGCGAGCCCGGACGCACCCGCGTGGCGCTGGAGCCTGCGGCGAGGATCGCGGAGCGGCTGGTCGCGCCGATCCTCGAGGACGCGCCGTTCGCGGACGGCCCGGCGATCGTCATGCTGAACGGCCTGGGCGGGACGCCGATGATCGAGCTGTACCTGATGTACGGCGAGGTGGCCAAGCTCCTGGAGCAGGCCGGCGTGCAGGTCGCGCGGGTCCTGGTCGGGAACTACATCACGTCGCTGGACATGCAGGGTTGCTCGCTGACCGTGCTCAAGGCCGACGAGGAGCTGCTCGGCCTCTGGGACGCGCCGGTCAGCACGCCCGGTCTCCGGTGGGGCATCTAGCAAGGGGAATCACTGATGGACAACGTCACTCTCGACACCCTCACGGACTGGCTGTCGCGGTTTCACGCCGCGGTGACCGAACGGCGTGACTACCTGACCGAGCTCGACTCGGCGATCGGCGACGCCGACCACGGGGCGAACATGGCGCGGGGCATGGCCGCGGTCATGGCGAAGATCGACGTTGCCCGCCCTGGCACCGTCGACGAACTTCTGAAGACCGTGGGCATGACCCTGGTCTCCTCCGTCGGCGGTGCCAGCGGACCCTTGTACGGCACCTTCTTCCTGCGAATGGGGATCGCCTGCGGGGCGGTCTGCGAACTGACTCCCGAGGCTCTGGGGTCGGGCCTGCGTGCCGGCCTCGATGGGGTCCTCCAGCGGGGCAAGGCCGAACTCGGGGACAAGACCATGTACGACGCGCTCTTCCCGGCGCTGGAGGCCTACGCCACGGCCGTGGCGGCCGGTTCCGGAGCCCCCGGAGCGATCGACGCCGCAGCGGACGCGGCCCGGCTGGGGCGGGACGCTACCGCACCGATGGTCGCCCGGAAGGGCCGCGCCAGTTACCTGGGCGAGCGTTCCGTGGGCCACCTCGACCCTGGCGCGACCTCGGCAGCGATGCTGATCAGCAGCCTGGCCGCAGCGATGGCGGGGTAGTCGTGGTCGGAATCGTCGTCGTCTCCCACAGCCCACGGCTCGCGGAGGCAGCAGTCGCCCTCGCCCTCGAGATGGTCCACGGCGAGCGGCCCCCGATCGCCCTCGCCGCGGGCACCGAGGACGGGCGGATCGGCACCGACCCGATGCGCGTGAGCGAGGCGATCGCCGAGGTCGGATCGTCGGCCGGGGTCCTGGTGTTCATGGATCTCGGCTCTGCCGTGCTGAGCGCAGAGTTGGCGCTGGACCTCCTTGGTGATCCGGGCTTCGAGGTGCGGCTCACGAGCGCTCCGTTCGTCGAGGGCCTGCTCGCCGGCATCGTGAGCGCCGCCTATGGCGCCGATCTCGACCGGGTGCACCAGGAGGCGGGTGGTGCGCTGCTCGCGAAGCGGATGCACCTGGGCGAGGAGGACACGGCCCTGGCACCGGCGCCGTCCCCGGGGGTGCCGGGCCGGAGTGAGGTCGCTGGATGACATGGGTTCGAAAGGACACTCAGCCGAGACCGCCGGGTCCCGCGGACCGTCTGTCTGACAGACCCCTGGCGAGCTGCGGCGGCCCCGGTCAGAGCAGCCGTCGCCTCTTGAGGTACGCCCGCAGGTCCTTGAAGGTGCCGTCGTCCGTGCCGTACTCAACGACGGTCCGTGCGGACAGGAGCCATGGTGTGACCGATGGAATGATCTCGCGGATCGATTCATCCAGGTCGGCTTGCGCGATCAGGCGCGGATTGCCGGAGTTGACCGAATCGATGAGAGCGAGTTCCGCGGCGCCTTCGCATGCATAGGCGATGTCAGCGCCGGAGAAGCCGTCGGTCGCGGCTGCGCATCGGGCGAGGTCGATGCCGGCAATGGGCCGGCCCCTGAGGTGGTGGACGAAGATGGCGCGTCTGGCCTGATCGTCGGGCGGCAGTACCAACAGGGTGCGGTCGAGGCGTCCAGGGCGCCGGAGCGCTGCATCGATATCCCACGGCTGGTTGGTGGCGCCGAGCACGAAGACGCCATCGTTGTCATCAGCGACGCCGTCGAGTTCGGTGAGCAGCTGGTTGACCGTGGTTCTGAGGTTGATGTTCCTGGTCAACGATCGCTTCGGCCCGAGCGCGTCGAGCTCATCCAGAAACAGGACGCAAGGGGCGGATCTGCGCGCGAGCTGGAAGATGTCATGGAGGTTCACTTCTGAGGTGCCAACGTGAATGTCGAGGATGTCGGCGATGCCGACGGCGATGAACTTGGCGCCGAGTTCGCCTGCGACCGCCCGAGCGATGAAGGTCTTGCCGCAGCCGGGGGGGCCGTAGATCAGCAGGCCGCCTCTGAGCGACTTGGCATATAGCCGGCGCAGCCCAGGGTTTCGCAGCGGTGCGAGGAACGCCGCATTGAGTCTGGCCTTGACATGCTCGAGCCCGCCGACATCCGCGAGGGTGACGCTCGGTCGCTCAACGTCCCACGCCGGGGCAACAGACTCGCCGGCTGGCTGGTCGACGAACATCGGTGGGATGGCGTCAGCGAGCTGGCTCTCGGCGTGACGCCAGAACCCTTCCTGTTCCGACGGTCTTGGGTCGCTGATGGAGTCTCTGGCCGTGTCGGCGTGGGTTGGACGCTGGGCGGGTGACGAGTCGTCGGCACCGACAGGTTTGCCCAAGGCGAGAGCCATCAAGTCCTTGGCTTGAGCGTCACCGGGGCTCTGCTCAAGAACACGCGCGCAGTGGCTGACGGCCTCGGAGATGCGATCAGAATCGATCAGCAGCCGAGTCAGCAGGAGTCGTAGTGCGATGTCGTCTGGTGCACGCTCGACGGCTGCCAGGAGGCTGACCAGGGCGGCCTCGTCCGGACCTTCGTCGCTCATGTCTCAAACCTCCGCGGTACCCAGCTCAGTGCTACGCCGATCCAGATGAGAATCTTCGCCAGCGCCAGGAGTCCTACCGCGCCTGGCACCCACGAACCGACGTTCAGGAGTGTCACCGCCAGGATCAGGGCGACGATCCAAGCGGCTCCGGCCGAGTCTCGTCGCGGAAAGGCGCGGAGATGCGCAGCGGCTGAGGAACCCAGCTGCCACCGAATGGTGACGAGCAGGAGCGCCACGATCAAGGCAGCGCCGCCGGCGATTGCGCGCATCGCAGCCGGGGATCCGGCTAGCCAGGCGAAGAGACAGCCGAAGAACGCGAGGATGATCAGAATGTGCACGAGCCAGATCAGCCGACGAAAAATGTAGGCGATCGCACCCTTCGGGGCGTACTCAAACGGCGAGGTTTGCAGCACCCGGGCGGATCCTCGCAGTCCCCGCGCGAATCCCCAGCCCATCGCGGCCAGCGCGGCAGACTCCTGCATCGCTGTGAGGTGGGTTGGGTCAAGCTCCAGCGCCCGCAGCAGCTGCGCGCGGGCTCGGCGCCGAGCGAGCGGACCTGGGCGGAGTCGGCCCGGGTACATCTCGGCTCGCGCGGCAAGCACGTGTGCGTCGGGATCCAGGGGTTGCATCTCCAGTACTGTCGCGGCGGCCGCCCTGACCTGTTCGGCGTAACGCTTCTGGCTCAAGCGGGCGTAAGCGAACGCCTGATACCCACCAGGTTCGCGCGGCCACGCCTCGATCGCTTGCTGTGCGTGCTGAGCGGCGCGCTCCGAGTTCCCGGCGGCCGTGTACGCCAGCGATGTGAGCACCATCGCGTCCAGGTCGTCGGGTGCGTAACCGAGAGCGGTCGTGGCGGCGCTCACTGCGTATCCGGGTTCCCTGAGCTTCAAGTGGCACCGAGTCGCCAGCAACAAGGCCATTACGTCGTCGGGACGGGCAGCGAGTTCCGCAGCAACGACTTCAAGCGCGTCCTGAGCACGACCGACCTCGAACAGTGCCTCGGCCTCGGCAAGGCTGCCCACACCCATGCGCGACAGCATAGGCAGTCACAAGCGGGAATTCGTGTGATCGGTTGGCTTGGGTGGAGCTGCGCGACGCTGAATTCGGGGGCATGGGCTTCGAGTTCCGAGTCGACGACCGCGGGCCCCTCGAGTCAGTCCCGCCGCCTCAGAGTCGAGTCTGCCGCGCTGGGGACGCGTGAACGCACAAAGCCGCCCCGACCGGGAGCTAAATCCCTAGTCAGAGCGGCTTTCCGCTGGTCGGGGTGACAGGATTTGAACTGCCACCTCAGGCCTTTTCCGACACCCCTCTTGACTACCAGTTTCAGCGGTGCGACTAGGTGCGATGGTCTCCGCCTCTCAAACGCCAAGTAGGCGCAGACGGGCAGAAATGGGCTGTCGTTAGGGTGCGTTAGGATGCAGGTGAGATGCAAGGGCAAGGTGACAGGGTGACCAATCTTCGACTGGTGGACGGTGCCGCGAGCACGCCCGCGCGCACCGGTTCGGCCCCGCGGCCGTCCAGTCGGACTAGGTCGACCAGGCGCCGGCGGGCCTTCGGAAAGATCGCGAAGCAGCGGTCGGGTCGCTACCAGGCCAGCTATCTCGGCGAGAACGGGGAGCGCTATCTGGCCCCGGTCACCTTCGAGACCAAGGGCGACGCCGATGCGTGGCTGTCGATGCGCCGGGCCGAATTGGAGGAGCATCGCTGGCGTCCGCCCGACCCGCAGCCGGCCGAGACCCCGACACTGCGCGACTACTCCGAGATCTGGATCGAGCGCCGACGCACCCGAGACGGCCAGCCGCTCAAGCCCCGGACGAAGGATCTCTACCGCATCCTGCTCGACAAGCAGATCCTGCCGACGCTGGGCGACATGCATCTGGCCGACATCACCGCCGACGACATCGACGAGTGGTACGCGATGCTGCTGCCCGCTGCTCCGACCCGGCGGGCCCACGCCTACTCGCTGCTGTCGACCATCATGCGCAGCGCCAGCACGGGCCGCCGTCCGCTGATTCCGGACTCCCCGTGCAAGGTCGAGCATCCGACGGTCCTTCACCGCACCTTCGAGCCGAAGCCGGCCACGCCCCAGCAGATCGCCACCATCGTGGAGAACATGCCCGACAAGTACCAGGCGCTGATCCTGCTGGCGGCCTGGTGCGGCCTCCGCTGGGGCGAGGTGAGCGAGCTGCGACGGAAGGACCTCGACCTGGCCTCGATGTCGGTTCGGATCGAACGCGCCGTGGTGTGGCGCAAGGGTGAGGCGACGGTCGGCACACCCAAGTCCCGGGCGGGCGTCCGGACGATCGCGCTCCCGCCGAACCTGCGTCCGGCCCTGAAGCGGCACCTCGCCGAGCACGCCATGCCCGGCCCGGACGGGCTGCTGTTCCCGAACGCGACCAAGACGGGCCACCTGCACGTGAACACCCTCAGCAAGACCTACCACAGGGCTCGTCAGGTTGCCGGACGGCCGGACCTGCGCTTCCACGACCTTCGCCACAGCGCGGCAACGATGGCCGCGCAGGCCGGCGCCACTCTCGCGGAGCTGATGGCCCGCATGGGGCACTCCACGGCGAAGGCTGCGCTGGTCTACCAGCACGTTGCCGAGGGCAGGGACCGGATCATCGCCGAGCGAATGGCGCTGCTCGCCGAACCGAGTGATGGCGCGGGGTAGCGCCGCGTCGGTCCAGTGGTGGAGAGTGGCTTCTCCTTCAGACTTGGCAGGAGGTATCGGGGGGCTGGCGAGGTCGTGGGGGGCCACCTAGCCAAGTTCCAGGAGCTGGGCCGCCAGGGGCTCGTCAGCTGGGAGTTGCCGTGGGAACCGGCGCCGAGACGGTTGGAAGGATCTGAGGCGTGTGGGCCGAAATGCCTCCGGCGGCCACCAGTATCACCGCTATGGCCCCAATGAGGATCCCGGCGCCTTGAGCCCAGATTCCAAACGAAAGCATTGCAGCCTTGAAGTTGTTTCCGGGGCGCATTGCTTCGACGGTCCTTGCGTTGAGCCAAGCCGTGACGTTGCGGCTGTCGACCTCACTGTCTACCCAGTGCTCGCCGAGCATCTTGGCAAAGGTTGCGGAGTCGGCCACCTCGTAGGTGGTCAGCCTCGTGGCGAAGACGCCGCACAGGAATGCTGCGACGAGCACTACGAAGCTGGCTACGAACAGGCCAAGGGGCCAACCAGAGAGTGCCTGATTGCTGCCGAGAAGCAGGCCCAATGCAGTGGCCAGAAGCCCTACGGTGACACTCGCGGACTGCTGAAGCTTGGCGCCGCGGTCGTCCAGCGATGCGCGGCGGGCAAGCTCGGCTTCCAGTTGACTATCGATGAACCGTGAATAGACGACGCCTTGGTCACTCATCATTGCCGGTCAGGTCGTTGGGTTGGCCGCTTGCTCTCAACGATGCGGTGGTCACCCACGTGCGATCGGGCGGTGGTTTGGGGGCAGAGTCCGGCATTACTCCCTCCAGCCGCCGGTCCGGTGCACTAGGGAGCGCGTTGGGTGTGTTGCTGTTGCACCCCTGATTATCGCGAACTGGGGTCATCGTTCCATCGAATCCGGCGGTATCGCCGAGAATCCTTCGCCAGAGGGAGCGGCGAAGGTCTCGCCGGTGGATGGATCGCTGAGCTTCAAAGTGGCGGTCGACAGCCAACCTTTGTCTGCCGGCGGCTTCGGCGCAGGTTCCGGTGGCCCAGAGGGCTTCGCCTCCGAATCGTGTGTACTCACTCCAGCCCCTAGTTCACTAGCTTGTCAATCTTCTCCGGACGTGGAGCCGCCGGCGGATGAGGGTTCTCCTTGATCAGCTCCGTTGTGACCCAACTCCGGTCGGGCGGCGGCTGTGGAGCCGGTGGCGTGGCGCCCCCTTGAGGGTTCTCGTCGCTCACGACCGCTCCTTTCCACGTTTCACGGGACCCGTGCGAGACCCGGTCTGCTTTGGCTCATTCCTGATGCTCTCCGTCGTCACCCACTCACGGTCGGGCGGAGGTTGCGCAGGGGGCCCGGATTGGGTTTCGCTCGGCATATGACAATGCTGCCACTGGACGCTGACACCGGGCGCCGAAGTGGCGTGATCAGCACGTGTGGCACGCCAGATTGCCCAGGACTCAGCCGGGCGGTGGTGCCTTATGCGACCTTGTTCCCGTAGCGCTGCCGGGCCGCCTCCCCTGAGGTGCCGACAAAGAGCCCGATGGCCGCCCAAGACATGCCGGTTTCTCGCGCTGCCTTGATCGCGTCGAGAACATGGCGCTCGGCATCCGAGCGTTCCTGGATTGCGGCGCGGAGCAGCGCGACGGCGCCGGGGTCGAGTTCGTCGGCGGGGTCGGGCTCGTAGTCCTCGAAACGGGCCGCGAGTTCGTCCGCGTGCTGGAGGATCTCGTCAACTGTGCGGGGCATCGTCATCACCTGAGGTACTTGTCTCTGGCCGGCATGGCGTGGACGATCACCATCGCCACGTCGCCTTCCACATATCCGACTTCGAGGATGAGGGCGGCCCGGTTGGGGCCGATCATCATGGTGAACCCGTCTCCGAGATCCCAGATCCGAAGGGGGTTCCTGTATGCGTGCAGGATGTCCTCACGGCTGAGGCCGTGCTTGAAAGCCGATGGTGCGATGATCGGCTCATCCATCACGCCTCCAAGATAACTTGCGGACCGCGCCCCCGCAATGCATGTGGGTGCGCAATGCGCGGGGCGTGTCTGCTGGGGAGGACATCGGCCTGGCTCTCCTCACCATGCTCGGCGGCGCCACTGCTTCCGCTGACCGATCGCGATCGGGTGAAGGACGCTCTCCAGGTCTGCCGCTCGGACCCGAATCAGGCGCGCGCCGCACCGGGACGCCGGCAACACGCCCGAAGCGATCCGGCGCCTGATGGTGTCGACGCTAACCCCGAGGAGCTGGGCGGCTTGTTGAAGAGAGAGCCATTCGGGGACGGGCTGGCTCCACTCGGCAAGATCGCTGGCCATTCTGTTCCTCTCCATCGGTGTCAGATGCTGATGCCGCGGTCGGGGCTGTGGGATCGCGGGTGTTCGGGGTAGGGCCGGGGAGCGGTGGGGGTGATGGTCTCCCAGACTCTGCTCTCGGCTTCACGGTGGGTCTTGATGAGCCCGGTGATTCGGTAGGTGAGGGCGTCGGCGGGGTGGTCGTCGGGCAGTGTGCCCTGAGCGGCGGCCCGTTGCAGGAGGTCGGCTGCGTCGTGGCCGCGGTCGGCGAGCCGGGCGAGGCGGGCGGCGAGGACGGGCAGGCGCGGGTCGCCGGCGGTGGCTGGTGCGGCGTGGGCGATGCGGGGTGCCCAGTCACGGATGCCGGTTTGCGCGTGTTCGAGCTGTTGGTCGAGGTCACGCTGGGTGCGCCGCTCGGCGGGGCTGCTGCTGGTGGGCCCGGTGGGTCGTAGGTCGTGGTCGGGGACGCGCTGGGCTGCCCGCCACACTTGGATGTCGGCGACCAGCTCGGGGTCGAGGCCGGGGAGATGCTCGGCCCACCGCTGAGTGTCCTCGGCACTGTCGGCTGCCTTGTGGACTTCTTCGCCGAGCTTGCGGGCGAGGATGTACCGGGCGCTGAGGTAGGTCTTCCATTCGGGGTCGTCGAGGAGCTGGGTAGGGATGCCTGGCAGCCAGGGCAGGGGTCCGCGGGTTCGGCCGTTGGAGGCTTGGGTGAGGTCGATTCGCCAGCACAGGACGGCGGCCGGGTCGTGGGCGTCGTCGAGCCCGCCGAGGCCTATTGCCTGGCTCAGTACGGGCACCGGCTTGTGACCGTTGGCCGCGATGAGCATCAACTGGCCGCGCAAGGCTGGCCAGGCAGCAGTCTCGGTAAGGCCGTACCGTTCGCCGACCCAGTCGATGACCTGCTTCGTCTCGTCGGGCAGGTGCTGTTCGGCCGCGAAGGAGATCGCGTCGAGGTAGCAGCTAACGGCAGGTCCGAGGAGTCTGGTGGGCTCGTCGGCCTGGGCGAGCAGGGTGGTGGCGGAGGCGGGCGCGTCGTCGTGGCCCAGGACCTGCTCGAGCAGCTGGGTCGCAGTCGAGGGTTGGAGCAGGTCGGTGGCTGCGGGTGCGAGGTGGGGGTCGGTGTCGTTGACCTCGATCCAGGCGTGGTTGGCGTGCCGGCCTCTGCTGAGCATGGTGTAGGCGAGCTGGCGGGACTCGGCGCCGGTGAGCAGGCCGTGGCAGGTGTCGGCGGTGACGCCTTGGGCGGTGTGGATCGTGGTGGCGTAGCCGAGCTCCACCGATTCGGCGACGTAGCTGGCGGGCAGGGTGAGCTGGTGGTGGTTGCGCAGGTGCCGCACGTCGATCGAGCCGTCGCGGTGGACGGCGGTGACCTGCCAGCGGTCGCCGTTGCGGACCCAAGCGGTCTCGCCGCTATTGAGGGTCCGGTTGTTCCGCCGGGTCAACACCACATCCCCGACAGATGCTTGGTTACCGTCACTCAGGTCGACTCCTCTGGGCCGGGCGCCGCCCAAGCGGCCGCGTCGGGCGGCGTTGTTGAGCTGGGCGACCTGTTCGCGGGTGGGAGCGAGCATGAGCGCGTCGAGCCCGGCCTGGGTGTCGGCGAGCCACGCGTCGAGGAGTTGGGTGGTGGCGGTGTCGCGGTCGACGACGTGGATCCGGTTGTGATCGAGGTAGTAACCCAGGGCACCGGTGTCGCCGGCGCGGAGTGCGAGGGAGGCGTCGGCTTCGGCCGGGTCGGCGAACCGGACGACTTCGTCCAGCTTCAGCGCGCCGTGGGTGGTGGCGATGTCGCGTAGGACACCGCCAGCGCCGATCGCGCCGAGTTGTTGGTCGTCGCCGACGAGCCGGATGCTGGCGCCGTGGTCGAGGCACCAGGTGACGATGTGGTCGAGGGTGAGGGTGTCGGCCATGCCCGCCTCGTCGATGATGACCAGGGTGCTGGGGCCGACCCGTTCGGCGAGGGGTTCGTGGTGGCTGATCGCCCACATGAGTTTGGCCAGATTGTCCGCGCTCGCCCGGACGCCGAGCTGGCCGCGCAACTGCTCGGCCGCGGTCGCCGAGGGGGCGAGCCCGAGAACGGTGCCGCCGCTGTTGGTCCAAGCGGTAGCAAGGGCGCGCATGGCGGTGGTCTTCCCGGTCCCGGCTGGAGCGATCGCCAACTGCAAGCGATGCCCGGAGGTGGCCATCTCCCGGACGAGGATCTGCTGGCTCGGATTGAGGGGTTCGCGGTTCGCCATCGACTGCAGCACCGCCAGCGAGACCGAGTTGTGGTCGGCGACCCGGCCGCCGCTACGGCCGGCAGTGTCGACCAGGCGGCGCTCAGCCCAAAGGATGCGTTGGGAGGTGTAGCGGGTCGCTTCGGGCGGCTCATACACCGAGGCGCCGTCCGAGCGGCGCAACAGCTCGGGTTCGACCGGCATCGCCCGGGTGGTGCTGATCGGCACCGAATGCGCCCGGCTCAACGCCCGATCCACGACGGCGTCGACCGCCCCTTCGACCTGGTCGAGGGGGAGCGCGGCGGCACGAACCTGCCTGAGGGCTTCGGAGCGGACGTTGAACGACGTCCACCACGACCGTTTGCCCTCCACGACAGTGATCACAGCGGCGGCCGTCCGTCCGACCCAGCCATCGTCGATAACGACCGGCTCGGCAGGCTTGTGGGTGGCCACGGCGTGCAGGGTCCGCTCGATGCCGTCCGGTCCGAGAAGCCTGGTGGCTTGGGCGACCCAAGCGCGGCGCTGATCCGCCTCGGAGCGCGGCGGGTGCTTGGCTTCCCTCGTGGCCAAGGTGGCCTGTTGCTCGAGGTCGAGCTTCTCCGCCGCGGTCGGGGGACGTTCGTGATGGTCCTCGAACTCGGCGACGAGCCGACCGGTCAGGGCGGTGATCGACTCCCGCCGGGTGGACCACCGCTTGTTGAGGGCCGGATCGACGCCGGCGACCTCGTAGACGGGCCGCTTGCCCTCCCGGCCGACCGCCACCATGGTCAGCCCGAGCGAGCGAAGGCGGGCGGTGAGGCTGGTCAGATACACCTCCGACAAGGTGACCTTCGCGTCGTAGACGAGTTCGCCGTTGATCGCCATCCACGCACCCTCAAGGGTCTGGACCTTGTTCGAGATCGCCACATGGGTGTGCAGATCCGGGTCCCCGGCGCGACTGTCGCGGTGAGTGAACCGGGCTGCGACCATGCCGCGCACCGGCACGTGGCGGGCACCCTCATGACCCTGCCGGGTGAACAACACACGCCGCTCGCACTCGGCCAGAGCGTCGCTGACGGCCGCCTCGTGCACCTGCCGGATCGCCCCAGCTAGCGGTGGGGGAGCGATCGCCCACAAGGTCGACACCGACTTCGGCGGCGACAACGTTACATCCCAGCCGGCCAGCGCCGTCCGCGGCTTGCGGGAGTTCTTCGCGATGAAGCCGTGCAACTCCCGCGGCCCCTCCGATGACCGGCCGTACCGTGCGGTGAACCATTCCCTCGCCAGGTCGGTCCGCAGCTCCTCCCGCACCCCCTTCGGCACCGACACGCTTTCGTCCAGATCCTGGCTGAGGCGCCACGAGTTGAGGCGGTGGGCGAGTTCGGCCTCGAAAGGGGTCGGCGTATTGCCGAACACCGAGAAGGCTCGGCCTAGCCTCTCCCCCGTCGTGGGGTCCAGCCCGGCGCCGAACAGCAGCTTCATCTGCTCGGCCGACACCACCGAGTCAGGCTCCAGGTCCAGCCCGGTGAGTCCGTGGCCCCACCAGGTGCCGGGCGACTCTCCCTTGGCGGAGTAGTAGTCGGCCAGGGTGGCGCGGCCGAGGCCGGTCGCGTCCTGCACCGCCACCTGCCGCACCAGGTACTCGTAGCCCGATCCGGCCGCCAGCTTCACCAGACCGATCGCCACCCCACTCACCTCCGTCCATCCAATGAGACCGACGAGCGGCCCCGATTCGGGACCCACGGTCCTGCTACTTCCTTAAGCCGCGATCCGGCCCTTTCCGGACATCCCGACCCGGACTTCTTCCTCTGCAACCTCCCTAAGCCCGACCGAGCGCCGATCGGGACGCGCCAACCCGCCACGACTTCCGCCCGCCACCTCCCTAGGCCCGGAAAGTCCGCGATCGGGACACGAGATCGCGAGAGCGGTTCGGCGGCGCACGCGGCGGGACCTCTCACCATCCCTAGGCCAAACGAGACGGCGATCAGGACGCGGAAGCGGCAGAGTCCCGCAATGTTGCCGAGCGGGGCAGCAGGAGTGCGGGCTAGGAGGCATGCAGGTCCTTGAGCCGAGGAGGGTCCTCGAATCACCCGGCGTAATCCGCAAGGCTCGGCAGCTCTCGGACCTCGTGGGCTCGAGCGAGCCGGTCGCGGTCATCGGCCAGCCGCCGCTTGCCTACTTCATCGCCACGCGCACCGTCCACGCCGCAACCGCGCCGCCCATCACCCACGACCATCCCGACCGACATCGGCGCGACCAGCGATCACCGGCCGTCCAGCCATCACCGAGACAGCTCGACACCTGAATGTCACCAACCCATACACCCGGTGCAAATCGGACCCGGAAGAGTTGATCAGGTGGGAACCCGGGCATCGCCGTCGAACCGCGATGTCGGAGGTCGCCCATACGCTTTCGCTAATGGGGGGTGTTCGTCCGCCCCGGGAGGGATGCCGCAGTGGCGAGCGGGAAGAAGCTCAGCGAAAGCGAGATGATCGGCGATGCAGGCATCGCGCTGATTCACCGGAGGGTGAGCGCGATGGGACACGCTTGGCGTCAACTGGGGCTGGATGCGGGCATCGACGGGAGTATCGAGCTTCGGGACGCGTTGACCGGTGAGGTTTCCAATCGGCACATCCTCGTGCAGAGCAAGGCGAGCAAGCGACTGTTCCCGGGCGAAACCATGGATCGGTTTCACTTCATCTGCGACGAGCGCGATCTTGACTACTGGCTGAAGTCCGACCAGCCCGTCATCCTCGTGTGCTCTCACCCCGAAGACGACGGCGCATGGTGGGTCCACGTGCAGAGCTACTTTGCAGACGCCGCCCGGCGAGCGGATCGTCGCGTCGACTTCGACAAGCGCACGATGTCATTTCAGGGTGACATCTCGGACCGCCTCTTTGCCGTCGCAGACCCTGAAGGTCGTGCTCACACACCCTCCCCTGCGTTCAAGCAGGAGGTCTTGGAGTCGAACCTGCTGCTGGCACGGCCTCCCGCCAGCTACTTCTCGTATGTCACTACCGCATCGGGTGCTCGCGAAGTCTACGAGGCGCAGCGCATTGAGAATCTCGGGCTGCGCCATGACTTCGTGCTGAGCGCCGGCCGTCTGATCACTTTCCGGATCGTGGATGAGACCGGGCTCGGTGTGACCGTACGCGGCGAGCCGACCGTGCACAGCCTCTCCGACCTCGTTGACGGACACGGGGACGACGTCCGGCTCGCAGTGCAACTACTGAACCGAGCGCTGCGTGACGACCTGAGCGAGGACTGTGACTACGCCCGCAGTCGCAACCTTCTGTACGTCCGCGCGACCGATGATCTCACAACCCGGAAGTGGAATACGGGTGGGTCGAACTGGCGCTCGATGTTCAAGGCCTACCCCAGCAAGAAGGATCCGAGCAAGGTCAGTTACTGCCGACACGCTGCCCTCTCCTGGCAGTTCGTGTCGGTCGACAACGACTGGTACTGCGCGCTGACACCGGACTACTACTTCACTCGCGATGGACATCGAGAGTCCCTCTTTTCCGCGGATCTGCTCAAGAAGATCAAGATGATCGACCGTCACCAGGCGGTGCGACAGGAGACGAGGATGTGGGCCTCGATCCTGCGCGGCGAGGTGACACTTCTCAAGGAGCCGCGTACGCGAATCCTCAACTTCGGCGACATCGCCACTTTCAGTATCGACCGCGGTATCGATGACGCCGCATGGAAGCCAACCCGGGTAGCCGGCCCGGCGCTCTTGGGTGCTCCCGATGGCATGCTCTTTGAGGTTTCGCCGTGAGGGTCTATCTTCTCGACGAGCCAGATCTTGAGTTCGCCAACGGCAGCAGGCACACCGACCCTCGGTATGGCGTTGCGTTCTACGGTCCAGCCGACACGAATCTGACCGCGCCGCGGACAATCCGGCTCGGGGTCATCGGTACCCGGGAAGCGATCGACGGCGTCAAGCGATGGCTCGACAAGTGCCGTGGACCGATCGCAGCCAAGCAGAGTCACCTCACGGGGCTGTTCTTGTCGTTCCCAGGCTTCGATACCAACGTGGGATTTCGTTCGACCCTCGTGTGGGATACCCGTCTCGAGCGACAGATCGCCGCCCACCACCTGCGTGGCATCGAGACTCTCAGCCCGCGGGAGGCGGTGAAGGCTGCCGTCGACCTCTACGACGCCGAACTCCAAGCCCTCAATGAAGAGCCGTCCTGTGATGTAGTTCTCGTCTGTCGCCCAGATGCGCTGCCGGAGCAGGTAGTCAACCCCGGCAACGCTGACCGTCCGTGGGTGGAACCTCGCGCCGAACATGCGGGAGTCGACTTCCGCTCACTCCTCAAGGCGAGGTCGTTGAAGACCAGTCGCCCGATCCAGATCATTCGTCGCGAGACGTGGGACAGGACCTACAGGCCGCGGGACCGTGGCGAGCGCCGTCAGCAACAGGACGAGGCAACGAAGGCCTGGAACCTCCACACCGCGCTCTACTACAAGGCCGGCGGCGTTCCCTGGCGAATGACGCGCGCATCGAACGACCTGACGAGCTGCTTCGTTGGGGTGGCGTTCTACCGCGACTCCGCGGGAGACACCTTGCAGACCAGCGTGGCGCAGATCTTCAACCAGCGTGGAGACGGGGTGATCGTTCGCGGCGCACCGGCCCGCCAGTCGAAGGACGACCGGCAACCGCATCTCACCGAGGCCGACGCGAAGGCTCTGTTAGCGCAGTCACTCGCTTCCTACCGACGCGAACACCGCACGATGCCCGCCAGGGTCATGCTGCACAAGACTTCGTCGTTCACGGACGCGGAGCAGCGCGGCTTTCGTGGCGCCGCCGCCGAAGATCACATCGACCTACTCGAACTCGTCTGGCTACCACGGAACGACTCTGTCCGCCTCTTTCGCCGCGGAGAGTTTCCCCCACTGCGAGGAACGATGCTCTCGCTAAGCGGGCAGCGCCACGTCCTGTACACCCGAGGCAGTGTGCCGCTCTACAAGACCTACCCCGGCATGTATGTGCCGTCAGCACTTCCGTTTCGCCTCGTTGACACGGAGTCGAGCGCGACGGAGATCGGGACGGAGCTGCTCATGCTCTCGAAGATGAACTGGAACGCGACCCAGCTTGACGGCCGGCTGCCTATCACGATCCGGACCGCCGAATCCATCGGCGGAATCCTCAAGCATCTCAACCCCGGTGAGACCCCGGCGGCGCGGTACGCGTACTACATGTGATCAAGGTCGGTGGTGAACCGGAGGTAGGCATGCGTCGCCCAGGTGATGGGCGCATCGGCGATCGGCTCTTCGAGGGCGGTGACCCTCGCATGACGCAAGGTGGCGTCACCGACCCGAGGATTCCACTATGCCTCAACTAGCGATGGCTCATGCCGAATCGCCTTGCCAGTCTTTGACTACCCGATCGATGTGATCAGACAGTTCTGCCAGCTTGTCAGCGTCCCGCCAAGTGCTGATGAAGTTCGGGTCGTGGCTCTTCGGCGGGTTCTCGACGTCGCGCACCCGAACCGCGACGGGGACACCGGTGCTGACGCCAGTGACCAGCGCGTGTTGCTGGGCAAGGCTCGGCAGTTGGTCGAGCAGTGCGCGAGAACTTAGGGCCGTCGCATGCCGCAGTAGGCTCTGGTCCGCCTCATGCGTGAGCCGGTGAGCGATGACGGTGCCACATTGAGCCACCACGGTTTCGCTGAGTTCGCTTGGGCGTTGGCTAGCCAGCAATAACGAGAGACCGAACTTGCGCCCCTCCTTGGCGATCCGCTCGAAGACCGACGCAGAACGGCCCCCAATAGTGTCTTGGCGCGAAGGAATGAATCTGTGAGCCTCTTCGAGTACCAGGAGAAGGGGGTGCTCGGCGCGCGGTTGACTCCTTACCGAGAAGTCGAAGAGGATCCGTCCGAGCAGCGCTGTGACGTTTTCCAGCACGTCATTTGCAACGAGGCTGAGGTCGAAGATCGTAACTGATGGGCCCGCGCTGCCTTGGATCGCACGCTGTGACTCGAGGCGGTCCTTTGCCGGCCAGTCAGACGACGTCGGATCACCATGTGTGGGGTCAACTCCCATCAACACTTTGAGGTACGAGCCCAGTGGGTCTTCGTGTGCCTCGATTCTCGTGATGAAGTCGTACCTGCCGTCCGCAAGCAGACGGCTGAGGCGCATCTGAAGGGTGGCGACATAGCTACCGATCCTACTGTCGACCGCCTGCTCCAACTGGACCCGCGATGGCAGGAAGATGTCGCATAAGGCCTGGAGAGAGTAAAAGACGGGCGCATCGAAGTCGGCACTTGCGGTTCCGCTTCCGAGGCCGAGATCGTTCAGCGCGGCCGTGATCTCATCGTTCAGAATGTCGGCGAGCTTGGTCAGCACCGCTCGGTGCTCGGCGGTGAGCGTCTGATACTTCACGTTTTCTCGAAGCGCCAGCCTGGCGATAGCTTTTGGCAGGATGCTGGCCATGCGCTCCCAGCGTGCCCTAATGACAGAGTCCCTTGCGGCGTTCTTGGTGACGACCTCAGATAGTGACTTGAGCTGGCGAAGAGTGGCTGATTCGGCGTCCATCGTGTTCTTGCTCAGCGCGTCGAGGATGCCGAGAGTCGTCCGCACATTGTCGAGTTGGTCTGCGTCCGTTCCCTTGGCACTCCCTGCAAGCCGCGCATCCGCAATCGCGCGCTGGAGGATTGGTGCCTGGACTCCTTCGCTCGCCCGCAGCAGGCTGAGGTGCTCTTCGTTGTTCATGAACCAATGCGGGAGAAAGAGGCCGGACTCGGTTCCAGGCTTGGGTCCGAGCACCAAGGGACGTGTCTTCTGGCCACGGGCGGTCGAGTCAGCGAATGACTGTGCGTACTCGCCGTTGATGTCGAAGATGACGATGTGCCCGTTCGGGATCTCGTGATCGAGCAGCCCATCGATTACTGCCGTGACGGTGCAGGACTTGCCTGAACCGGTCGATCCGACGACGGCGCAGTGATGGCCAAGTAGCAGGTTGGCGTCGAGGTAAACCGCCTGCTCGGTGGCTACCGCTGAAGTTCCGATACGGAGCGAAGGGCCGTCCTTCGGGAGAAAGATGCTCTTCACCTCGCTGGGGGTGGCCGCTTGAACAGGTGCGTGGAGCGGGGGGTACCCCGTGAGGCCGGACTTGAAGGTGTCCCCCTCGAACCTGCCGACCACAGTCGCGTCGAGTTCGTAAGCTGCCGTGTCGTCCTGACTGAGCAGCGGAACTTGCGTGTTCTGCATCTGGCGCCCGCTGATGTAGACGCCGCTGACGATGCCGACGACGCGATGGGCACCTGCGGGGACGGTGATGTAGGAGTTGACCACACCCACCGTCTGCAAGCCGTCCGGCCCAACCTTGGTGAACCCTCTCGATCCAACATCAAGTGCGACGCGGATCGTCGTGCTGCGAACGTCAATAACACGTCCGATAGCCCTCGTGTCATTCATCGAAGATCGCTTTCACTGACCCGCACGGCACCGCCGTGCGCAGCTTGCTCAAGGGCTTCTATCAACGACGCGACGGCGGTCGGAGGGTCCTCTTGCTGCGACGAGCTAGGCAACAGTTGGGCGAGTTCCGTGAACTTGCCGGCCTCACCGGTCAACACGGTGATGCGCGAGTCGCTGGCCTTGGCTAGCGCCGCTACCGCCGTCTTCTTCAGGGGAAGACCGAGGTCGTCGATCCTTCGCTGGAGAGCATCCGGCGTCAGCGACGCCAAGTCGTCATCCTCGAGCACCGCAGAGGGATCGGATACGAACACGTTGAGCGCCGAGTTCGTCGCAAGGCTGCGGAGAACGAGCCGATTGATGTGCGCGTCGGCGAAGCCGTACCCAGAGATGACGACCGCCGTGTCCTCCTGCTGGACGGCGTCGCCGAGCAGTCTGAGGAGGTCTGAATAGGGGTAGGCGAGGGTGTCGCTCTCCTTAGCCGACGTCGGATAGATCAGAACCAGATCGTGATCGTCGTCTGAGCTGCTGCTCTGCCTGACCTCCAGCGACTCGAGCCCGGTCAACCGATCGCGATCGATTGATGACCGCCAGTTCAGACTTCCATGGACCTTGTGCAGGTAAACGGCGCCCTCGGCGCGCGCGACCACGGACTGCGTCGTTGTGTCGACGCGATGGAAGTCGAGCCCGTAGAACGCGAGGTTCAGACGACGATCGACGGTCCCGCTGAATCCGTCGATGTACGGGAAGCCCAGTTCATCAAGAGCGCTCTCGATCACCAGATCGTAGTTTGTGGTGAACACCCGAGGGCGCGGAAGGTTCGCTCGACGGCTTCGAATCATGCGCGACAGGAAGGTGCGATGTGCGCGGAAAGGGTCCACGTCGAAAGGCGGGGCGATCTTCTTGCCCGGCTTCGGCAGACGACACGCCTCGGCGAGCGCGCGGTTAATCCGCTGTCGGAGACCGTCAACCTGGACCCTCGGATAGGACGTGGCAGCCGCCCCGGACCCCAGGGTGACCGCGTCTTGCCCGGCCTGGACCGCAAGTGATGCAGCGAGTTGTAGCCCGTTCAGCAGTCTCTCTAGGTCGCCGTTGTCCGTAGGGTTGATTGTGGTTAGCAGCGCCTCGTCCTCTGGTGCTGGATCGCTGCCAGCGTCCTTGATGAGTCTGAGGACTTGTTTGTTAGTAAGGTCGCGGGTCTTGGGTGACCCCAGGTGAAACGAGGCGCCGGACCCGAGAAGAACCACAAGATTCTTCACCTGCAGCAGAGAGCTTAGGTGCTCGCGGACAGCTTGCGGCTCAGAGGTGGTGATGACCTCTTTCACCGTGCCACCAACGATGAAGAGACCCTTCGCACCTGCCTCGGGCTCTGTCTCGACGTTGTCTTTGGTCATTGGGCCCCCTTGCCCTCGCTATAAGGGTCGCGCTGTGAAGGCGACGATCGGATAGGGCTCTTATGCCAGGGCGTCACGTTCGTGCTCGCTGCCGAAGCACTTCCAAATCGGTCGAGGCCACGCCCGAAGCTCGCTGCTGCGCGGCGATCTCGTCGGCACATAATCATGGCCCAGACCTGCCCATCTATCCCTGTATTGCGAGGCAACAGAACCTGCCGGCCACCCTATCGGTGAAGGCGCCTCGCCATCGCGGAGGCGAGGTGACAGAGTGCGCAGAAGGCCGCACGACCCCGCCGAGCTTAGGATGCACGGGGGATGCAAGACGCCGAAAGCCGCTCCGACGGGGAATGTAATCCCTGGTCAGAGCGGCTTTCCGCTGGTCGGGGTGACAGGATTTGAACCTGCGACCTCATCGTCCCGAACGATGCGCGCTACCAAGCTGCGCCACACCCCGAACAGCCCTGACTGGGTCAGGGCCGAGTGGCAGTCTAGCCGAACTGCGCAGCCTCAGCCATTCGGTCCCGGAGTGAGCGTGAGCAGCGTCACTTCGGGCGGGCAGGCGAACCGGTACGGCGCGAACGGGGACGAGCCAATCCCGGCCGAGACGTGCAGCCACATCGTGTGGTCGGCCGCATGGTAGCGGCTCAAACCCTTCGCCTGGGCGGGTGGCAGGTCGCAATTCGTCGTCAGCGCACCCCAGCCCGGCACGCACACCTGGCCGCCGTGGGTGTGGCCGGCGAACACCAGTGGGATCCGGTCCGCCGCCATCGCGTCCAGCACGCGCGCGTAGGGCGCGTGCGTCACCCCGAGGGCGAGATCGGTACCCTCCGCCGGAGGGCCCGCCACGAGCGGGTACTCGTCCCGGTGCAGGTGGGCGTCGTCGGTGCCACGGAACTCGATCCGCATGCCCCGAACCTCGAGCGTTGCGCGGTGCCCCGTGACATCCCGCCAGGCGCGCGAGACGAGCCCGGCGCGGAGGTCCTCGGTCGGCAGCAGCTCTCGGTCCTCGTGCACGCCGTGCCGGCTCGTCGAGGACGCCAGATAGCCCAGCGGATTCGACAGCCGGGACGCCGTGTAGTCGTTCGAGCCGAACGCGAACACCCCCGGCACGTCGAGCAGCCGACCGAACGCATCCAGCAGCGGACCGAGCGCATTCGCGTGCGCGATGTTGTCGCCGGTGTTCACCACCAGGTCAGGCTCCAGGCCGGCCAGGGCTGCCACGAACTCCCGCCGGTCCTTCTGGTAGGCAGCCAGATGGATGTCCGAGACGTGCAGCACCCGCAGCCGCGGAGCGCCGGCCGGCAGGACGGGCACGGTCACCCGCCGCACCCGGAACGAGCGGGCCTCGACGAACGTGCCGTAGGCCACGCAGGCGACCCCGGCGAGGGCGAGCCTGCCGACGAACCTGCCTGCCACCTCAGCGTTTCCGCGGCGGCGTGGCCGGCGTCGGCGGCCCCGAGGGATCCGGCGGAGGTGCCGGCTGCGGGCCCTTGGAGACCAGGATGCCGATCGCGCTGCCCTTGGGGATTGCGCCGGTGCGGTTGAGTCCGATCAGGCCGCCCTTCGGGATGGTGTCGGAGTACTGCTGGACGTAGTAGCCCTCGAACCCTGCCTTCGACAGGGTTGCCCTACAGGCCGCGGGGCCCATGCCCGAGCACGAAGGGACACCGGCGGTCTGCCCGTTCAGGATCGACTGCGGCGGATCCACGAAGTGGTCGTGCTGGTCGATGTCCTTCAGCGCCTGCTCCATGGCCGGCTGGAGCATCCTCCGGCCGGCGTCCGAGCCGTAGCCGGACAGCCAGGTGTGTGAGTGCGGGAGCGTGACCGACCGCAGGAAGCTGCGCCTGTTCTTCCAGAACTTCTTGAAGTGCGGGCTGTTGTCGTAGCTGATCACGGCCGCGGTGACGAGGTTGGGCGTGTAGCCGACCGTCCATTCGGCCTTGTTCAGCGGCACCGTGCCGGTCTTGCCGGCCAGGGTGTACCCCGGAATGCGGACGTTCGACAGCGTCCCGTTGCGGTACGGGCCCTGGAACACCTTGTTGACCGCGTCGGCGAGGTCACTGTCGATCACGCGCTTGCAGCCAGCGCTCGGGCGCGCGTACTCGTGGCCCTCCTTGCTCACGATCGACTTGATGATCACCGGGTTGCACCTGACGCCGCGATTGGCGAAGGTGCCGTACGCGGTGACCATCGACAGCGGCGTGATCTCGGCTGAGCCGAGGGTGAACGCCGCGATGCTGTTGTACTCCTTCACGACGTCCTTGCCGCTGGCCAGCTGCAGGCCGACCGTCTTGGCCATCTTCGTGACGTTGCAGATGCCGACCTTCTGCTCCAGCGGCACGTAGTAGTTGTTCACGGACTGGGCGGTGCCGTTCCACATGTTGTACATGCCGACCTCGGGCCCGTCCACAACCCACTTCTTCTGGATCTTGAACGCTCCCGAACAGGACGTGAACGTCTCGTCCTTGTAGTCCCGACTGGCCTTCACCTTGAAGCTGGTGTTGACGCCGAAGCCCTTGTCAAGTGCGGCTGCGGCGACGAAGACCTTGAAGGTGGAGCCGCCCTGGAAGCCGTCCGCGCCGTGGTACCCCCTGCCGACGGCATAGTTGTAGAAGGTCTCACCCTTTCTCCAGTTCGTGCCCATCGTCGGTCTGCTCTGCGCCATCGCCTTGATCAACCCAGTCTGCGGATCCATCATCACGATCACGCCGATCGCCGGGTCCTTCGGCGACACGTTCTTCTTCACGACCTTCTGTGCCTTGGCCTGCGCCTTGGTGTCGATCTCGGTGGTGATCGTGAGGCCGCCGCGGTAGATCCGGTCGAGCCTCTCCTCCTGGGTCGCGCCGAGGTCGGTGGCCTGCTGCGCCAGCACCTGGAGCGCGTAGTCGCAGACGAACGGCAGGTCGGAGTTCGCGCACCCCTTCAGCGACTCGCGCACCTTCGACTTGTCGAACTCGGTCGCCTTGGCGTCCGCCGCCTCCTGCGGAGTGATCAGCTTCAGTTCCAGCATCCGGTTGATCACGTCGTTGCGGCGCTGGATGCCCGGCACCGGGTGCGTCACCGGGTTGGTCGCCACCGGGTTGCGGACCAGGCCCGCCAGCATCGCCGCCTGCGGCAGCGTCAGCTTGGCCGCGCTCACCCCGAAGTAGTGCTTGGCAGCGGCCTGGACGCCGTAGGCGCCGTCGCCGTAGTAGGAGATGTTCAGGTAACGCTCGAGGATCTCGTCCTTGGTGAACTGCTTCTCGACGGCGATCGCGTAACGGAGCTCGCGGATCTTGCGCGCGATGGTGTTCTCGGTTGCCGCAGCCTTCGCCGCCGCGTCGTTGCTCTCCTCGGCCTGCTCGATCAGGACGAGCCGGACGTACTGCTGGGTGAGGCTCGAAGCGCCCTGGGTGTTGCCCTGGCTGGTGGACACCAGTGCGCGCAGCGTGCCCTGCAGGTCCATCGCCCCGTGCTCGTAGAACCGGTGGTCCTCGATGGCGACCTGCGCCTGCTGCATGATCGGGGCGATCTTGCTCAGCGGCTCGTACTCACGATTCTCGTCGTAGAACCAGGCGAGCACCTTGCCGTTCGCGGTGAGCAGCCTCGACCGCTCCGGCTGCGGGGTCTCCTCCAGCGCCGTGGGCAGGCTGTCCAGACTGGCCACGGCGTCCTTCGTGGCCCCGGTCGCCATGCCCGTGATCGGCACGATCAGGCCGGCGGCGAGAAGGCCGCCGAGGACGGCTACCACCACGAACATGATCAACGAGTAGAGCCGTTTCCCCATGCGCATGGCTTCTAGGGTACGTGACGACCCGCAACGCTCCGAACCCGACCTGCGCAGCGTCCACAACCGACCGGATCACCCCTAGCCGAGGGCAGCTTCTTGACATAGCCTGACCCGTACACCTAGCAATTGCCTAATCGCTTTTGCGGGTGCCCCTAGGGAAAGGATGAGAGCAATGACGCTCGGAGTCGACGACTGGACCCTCCAGGCCAAGTGCCGTGGACTGCAGGATGAACTGTTCCCTGAGGGTGCCGACCAGAAGCGGGCGAGGTCGGTCTGCTTCAGTTGTCCGGTCCGCAACGAGTGTCTCGCCGAAGCCCTGGACAACCGGATCGAGTGGGGTGTGTGGGGCGGCATGACCGAACGGGAGCGCCGCCAGCTGCTGCGCCAGCGCACCGACATCACGTCCTGGACGTCCATCCTCTGCCCGAAGAGCCGTCGCTGCGAGTGAGCGCCAACCCCGGGAGGTTCGTCCCGGGCCCGCCGGATCGTCAATACTGAGCCCATGACGAAATGGGAGTACGTGACCGTGCCCCTGCTGGTGCACGCCACCAAGCAGATCCTGGACAACTGGGGCGCGGACGGCTGGGAGCTTGTGCAGATCGTTCCGGGCCCCAACGCAGAGAACCTCGTGGCCTACCTGAAGCGGCCGGTCGAGGGATGAACGAGGAACTGGACGAGACGCCCACCTCCACCCGTCTGGCCGAACTCGGCATCGAACTGCCGTCGGTTCCCACACCGGTCGCCGCCTACCTGCCCGCGCTGGCCTCATCCGGCCAGGTGCTCACCGCCGGCCAGCTGCCGTTCGTGAACGGGAAGCTCGCCGAGGTCGGCAAGGTCGGCGCACAGGTGAGTCCCGAGCGGGCCGCCGAACTGGCCCGGATCGCCGCCCTGAACGCGATTGCGGCGGCAGCCTCCGTGGTGGGCGGGGTGGACGGGATCCGACGGGTCGTCAAGATGGTGGTCTTCGTCGCCAGTGACCCGTCCTTCACTGGCCAGCCGGCAGTGGCCAACGGTGCCTCTGAGCTGCTGCAACAGGTGTTCGGGCCGCGCGGCACGCACGCCCGCAGCGCCGTCGGGGTGGCCGTGCTGCCGCTGGACTCCCCGGTGGAGGTCGAACTCGTCGTCGAGGCCAACGCCGCCTCGTTCTGATCGTGGTCCCCAGCGAATCCCGGACGGCGCTGGTGCGCCGCGCGCGGGCGATGAACAAGCTCCTCGGTGAGCTGTACCCGGACGCCCACTGCGAGCTCGACCACGCGAACCCGCTGCAGCTCCTGGTGGCCACCGTCCTGTCCGCCCAGTCGACCGATCGGCGGGTGAACACGGTCACGCCCGTGCTGTTTGCCCGCTATCCCGACGCCGCCGCACTCGCGGCTGCCGATCGCGCCGAGCTGGAGGAACTGATCACGCCGACCGGCTTCTTCCGTGCCAAGACCGAGTCCCTGCTCCGGCTGGGCGCCGCCCTCGTGGAGAACTTCGACGGCGTCGTGCCCGGCACCCTCGACGAGCTCGTCACCTTGCCAGGGGTCGGCCGGAAGACCGCGAACGTCGTGCTCACCGACGCCTTCGGGGTGCCAGGGATCACCACCGACACCCACCTGATCCGGCTCACCCGACGGTTCGGCTGGACCGACGCGGACAAGCCCGCCGCCATCGAGGCGGAGGTCGGGGCGCTGTTCCCGAAGTCGGACTGGATCATGCTGAACCACCACGTGATCTGGCACGGACGGCGGCGCTGCCACGCCCGGCGTCCGGCGTGCGGTGCCTGTCCGCTGGCCCGGCTGTGCCCGGCCTACGGCGAGGGCCCGACCGACCCGACGGTCGCGGCGAAACTGGTCAGGGAGCCCCGCGGATGACGCGCCGACCGGTGGCACGGGCGATGGCGATCCTGGCGATCTCCGTCGCGCTGGCCGGCTGCGCGGACCTGCTGCCGGGAGTGGGCGGGGGAGCAGCCGGGCCGATCACGGCCACGCCGTCCGCGGCGAGCGTGGAACCCGCGCCGACCCCGACTGACCTCGTCGCCGCGCGGAAGGCTGCCGGCATCGCGGACTGCCCCGCGAGCGGGAAGGCCGCCGCGGTGGCCGGTGGGCTGCCCGATCTCACCCTCGACTGCCTCGGTGGCGACACGACCGTGCGTCTGGCCGCGCTGCGCGGTCCGATGCTGATCAACCTGTGGGCGCAGTGGTGTGCACCCTGCCGGGCCGAGGCCGCGCACCTGTCCGCCTTCGCGAGCACGCAGAAGAAGGTGGCCGTGCTCGGCATCAACTACGCCGACCCGGACCCGGCGTTGGCCATCGAGTTCGCCCAGCTGACGGCGGCGACCTACCCGCAACTCGCCGACCCGAAGACCGCGCTGAAGGCGCCGCTCGGGGTCGTCGGCATCCCGTACACGCTCCTGATCGACACCGACGGACGGATTGTGGCCCGGCACCCGGGCCAGTTCACCTCGCTCGAGAACGTGCAGGACTGGGTGCAGAAGGGGCTCGGCGGGTGAGCGACCCGGTGCCCGCCGAACTGCGGGACGCGAGCGCGCGGTTCACCCAGCCGGACGCGCTGCGGTTCATCGCCGGGGCGCGGACGCCGCAGGGCACGCGGGCGGCCGCGGTCCTGATCCTGCTGAGTGGTGAGCCGGCGAACTACGAAGTAGTACTCGTGGAGAAGCGGGCCGATCTGCGCTCGCACGCGGGCCAGCTCGCGTTCCCCGGAGGGTCGATGGAGCCGACCGACCCGGATCCGGTCGCCGCAGCGCTGCGCGAGGCCGACGAAGAGGTGGGTGTCGTCCCTGCGTCGGTGGACGTGCTGGGCATGCTGCCCGCAGCGCACATCCCGCGCAGCGGCTTCGACGTCACCTCGGTGGTGGGCTGGTGGCGTGACCCCGTCCGGCTCTCGCCGGTGGATGTCGAGGAGATCCAGGCCGTCCACCAGGTGCCCGTGGCGCGGCTGCTCGACCCGGTGAACCGCAGCACCTGGGTGCACCAGCGCGGCTTCACCGGCCCGGCCTTCACCCTCGACGACCTCTACGTGTGGGGCTTCACCGCCTACCTGCTGGACGGGCTGTTCGAACTGCTCGGCTGGACCCTGCCCTGGGACGCCTCGCGGGTCACCCGGATTCCGGCGCGATTCCTCAGCGAACGCCTCTGAGCACTCCCACGAGCGTGGCGTATGCGCAAGGATGGGTGCCATGGCTCCCTGGTGGCAAAGCGCAGTGGTGTACCAGATCTACCCGCGATCGTTCGCCGACGGCAACGGGGACGGTGTCGGCGATCTTCCCGGCGTCCTCGCCCACCTCGACCACCTGAGCGCGCTCGGTGTCGATGTCGTGTGGCTGTCGCCGGTGTACCGCTCGCCGATGGACGACAACGGCTACGACATCTCCGACTACACCGACATCGACCCGCTGTTCGGCACGCTGGCCGACCTCGACGCGCTGATCGCCGGCCTGCATGAGCGCGGCATCAAGCTGGTCATGGACCTCGTGGTGAACCACACCTCCGACGAGCACCCGTGGTTCCAGGGCTCGCGCGATCCCGCCTCGCCGATGCGCGACTGGTACATCTGGCGTCCGGCGAGGGAGGGCTTCGAGCCCGGCACACCCGGCGCCGAGCCGACCAACGCGGGCTCGTTCTTCTCCGGCCCCGGCTGGCAGTTCGACCCGGCGTCCGGCCAGTACTACCTGCACCTGTTCAGCCCCAAGCAGCCGGACCTGAACTGGGAGAACCCTGCGGTTCGGCAGGCCGTCTACGAGATGATGCGCTGGTGGGTCGAGCGGGGCGTCGACGGCTTCCGGATGGACGTGATCAACCTGATCTCGAAGACCTACCCGTTGGTGGACGGCGTGGTGAACGGACCGGACGGGCTGAGCTACGACCCGACCCCTGCGGTCGAGGGCCCGCGGCTGCACGAGTTCCTGCGCGAGATGAACCGTGAGGTGGGACTGAGCGAGAAGGACCTGTTCAGCGTCGGCGAGATGATCCTCGTGGACGCCGAGACGGCTCGGTCGCACACCGACCCGGACGCCGGCGAGCTCGGCATGGTGTTCACCTTCGAGCACGTCAGCATCGATTCGGCACCCGGCGGGACCAAGTGGGACGTGATCCCGCTGCACCTGCCCGCGCTGAAGGCGAACCTGGCCCTGTGGCAGGAGACGCTCGCCGATGTGGGCTGGAACTCGTTGTACTTCGAGAACCACGACCAGCCACGCTCGGTCTCCCGGTTCGGGGACGACAGCCCGGAATTCCGGGTGGCCTCGGCCAAGACGCTGGCCACCACGCTGCACCTGCTGAAGGGGACTCCGTACGTCTACCAGGGCCAGGAACTCGGCATGACGAACGCGGGCTTCACCTCGATCGAGCAGTACAACGACCTCGAGTCGACCCGGTTCTACGCCCTGGCGACCGGCGCGGGGGCTGACCCGGCGCAGGTGCTCGCAGCGATCGCGTTCAAGAGCAGGGACAACGGCCGCACGCCGATGCAGTGGGATGCCTCCGCCAATGCCGGCTTCACCGCGGGGGCGCCGTGGCTCGCCGTGAACCCGAACCACGTCGAGGTGAACGCTGCGGCCGAACTGGCCGATCCCGGGTCGGTCTTCCACCACTACCGCAAGCTGATCGCGCTGCGGCACGACCTCGAGGTGGTGCGGCAGGGCCGGTTCGCGCTGCTGCTGCCCGACGACGAACGGCTGTTCTGCTACACCCGCACCCTCGGCGACGAAGTGCTCCTGGTGGTGGCGAACTGGTCGTCCGGTGTGGTGCCGCTGCCGGAGGGGCTGCCAAGCCGGGCCGGCGCGGAGGTGCTGCTGGGCACCCACGACCCGGCGTCCGAGGAGTTGGCCGGCTGGGAGTCGCGCATCTACCGCCTCGCCGCGGACCGGATTGGGGACGGTTCCTAACTCGGTCCATCCTCGGGAAGTGGACCGAGTTCGGAACCGTCCCCGACTCGGTCCGGGGCTTGGGCCCGGCGGGGGTTACTGCTCGATCTCGGGACGCCTGCCGGTCAGCGAGAGCGCGGCGACGTCCGCCTGGCCCTTGGCGACGGCGCCCCTCACCGCCTCGACGGACGCCTCGACGCTGGCTTGCGTCGCCTCCGGCGGGGTGAAGTTCATCTGGGACTTGCCGATCAGCGCGAGCACGCCGGCGACCAGGAAGAACACCACCGCCATCACCAGGAAGCCGAGCGTCAACGCGGTGAGCAGGTCGAGCCCGAACCAGGTCTGAAATCCGAGGGAGAGCCAGAACGCGAGCCCGCTGAACAACAGCGCTGCACCGCTGAGCGCCACGTAGGCGGCCCCGCCGAACAGCCCGGCGCCGACCCCGGCGGCCTTCGCCTGCGGCATGAGTTCGGCCTTGGCCAACTCGATCTCGCCCTTGACGATGGTGATGACATCGGCCTGGATGTTCTTGATCACCTCGGCGATGTCGGACTGTTCGGCCATTCGGAGCTCCTTCGGCGCGCGGTACGGCCAGCCTAACGGCTGGGATCCCCCTCCGCGTCAGAGGTTGATCTGCAGGCCGTCCTCAGGCGGCCGCAGTGCCGAACTGAGTTCGCTGTGGTCGACCTCGGCCCGCCAGCACATCACCGAGTACGGCAGCAGCAGTGGTTCGGGCCGGCGTGCGGAGCTGTCGTAGAGCGCCCCCACCTGGTCGAGCAGCCGGGACGCGGCCGCGCCGTCAAGGCCGGCGAGCTTCGGTGCGCTGCTGACCATCTCGAGCATTCCCTCCCTGGTGATCGGGACCCACTGCCGGAACGACCGGTGCTCGACCACAGGGAAGTGCGGGGACGCTGCGATCGCCGCCACCGAGTACAGCTCCTCGCCACCGGTCATCGCCTCCGGGTCGTACTCGCGCAGGATGGTGGCCAGCCGGCGCACCCAGGGGACGGAGTCGTCCCGGACCGTGTAGAGCACGCTCAGCCGTCCACCGGGCACGAGGACGCGGGCGAACTCCCCGAGGGAGGGGGCGGGCGGGAGCAGGTGCATGCCCTGCACCACCATCACATGGTCGATCGAGCAGGGGGCGAGTGGCAGTGCGTCCGGAGTGGCGGCGACGACCTGCAGCCCGGGATAACGTCGCCGACTCGCCCGGGCGGCGGATGAGGCCTTGTCGGTGAGCAGGACGTGGTTGCCGAGGCCGAGCAGCCGGTTCGCGGTGAGCGCGGAAGGCCGCCCGATCGCCAGCACTCGCCCCGGCACGGCCGGCGCGAGCCACTCGAGCGCGGCGGGGGGGAAGGCTCCGGGGTTTCCGTTGCTCATGTCGGCATCGTAGATGAGGAGCTGGTCCGGTCGCGGGAGGGGGTGGCCGGGCGAGGAGTCCCGACCGGTGGTGGGGCGCACCGCGAAGCGCCGGTCGCGGCGCCGGGAGACCCGTCGAACCGCCTCCGACCTGCTGTCCTGTGGAGAACCGCCCATCGGGTCGGAGTTGTCCACAAGCGCGCGGTCGGGGTGACCATTCCGCGTCGTCACTGCCGAAGGTGTGGGCGTGGCGGAGGTGAGCGTGGGCAGGGACGTGCTGGTGGTCGCGCGGGCGGGAGAGACGCAGGATGCGATCCTCTCTGCGGTCGCGGCGCAGGAGCTGGACGCGGAGGTGGCCACCGACCCCGACCGGGTGGCCGCGTCGTGGCGCGCGGCGGGCGCGGTGCTGGTCGCCGACGAGATGGCCGGACGGCTCGTCTCGCTGGCCCTGCCGCACCGGGAGGGGGTCTTCCTGGTCGGGACTGACACCGCCGGGCTGTCGAGGTGGTCGGTGCCGCTGGCGGCGCGGGTGATCCCGCTGCCCGAGGGCGGGGCCTGGTTGGGCTCGGTGCTGGCCGATGGCGCGGGCCGGGCCCGGGCGCCGGTGGTGTCCGTGGTCGGTGGCTCCGGGGGAGTGGGGGCGTCCACGCTCGCCGTGGCACTCGCGCAGCTCGCCGGGGAGCGTCCGGGAGGTGCGCAGCCGGGTGGGGCGGCGCTCGTCGATGTCGACCCGCTCGGCGGCGGCATCGACCTGCTGCTCGGTGCCGAGCAGTCCGAGGGCTGGCGGTGGCCGCGGCTGAGTAGCGCGGAGGGCCAGCTGGGCGACCTGCGCCGCTACCTGCCCGTCGTCGACGGGGTGTCCGTGGTGGCGATGGCGCGCGGTCCCGCACTCGACCTGGCCAGGGAACCCCTGGCCGCGATCGTGGCGGCGCTGCGCACCTGGCACTCGATGGTGGTGCTCGACCCGGGCCGCTCCGCGGCGCCGGCGGCGCGGGAGGCGCAGCGGCTGGCCGGGCGCCAGTTGGTGGTGGTCGCCCCCGGGGTACGCGGAGCCGCTGCGGCCCGGCAGACCGTGCTCGCCCTCGGCCTGGAGCGTGCCGAGCTGGTCCTGCGGGCAGGACACGGACGGCTTCCGGCCGACCTGGTCGCCGACGCGGTGGGGCGTCCCGTGCTCGCCGGCCTTCCGGAGGAGCCCCGGCTCGTGGACGCAGCCGAGCGGGGCGAGCCGCCGGCCCGCGGGGCGCGTCGCCGGTACCGCAGGGCGGTCGCGCGCCTGCTCGACGCGCTTCTCGGGGAGGAGCGCGGAGGTGAGTGACGTCGACCTCGAGGCGGTGCGCACCCACCTGGGACAGCACGGCCAGCAGGCCGGCCCCGTCGAGGTGGGGGCGGCGCTGCGCGCGCTGGGGCTGTTGGTCAGCGACTCGGTGGTGCGGCAGACGGTGGCCGCGCTGCGCAGGGACAGTGAGGGCGCCGGCGTGCTCGACCCGCTGCTCCGGCTCCCCGGGGTGACCGATGTGGTCGTCAACGCTCCTGATGCTGTCTACATCGATCGCGGCCGCGGGCTGGAGCCGGCGGACGTTCGGTTCTCCGGCGAGGCGGAGGTGCGCCGGCTGGCGGTGCGACTGGCGGCGTCCGTGGGGCGGCGGCTCGATGACGGCTCGCCCTTCGTCGACGCCCGGCTGGCCAGTGGCGTGCGGGTGCACGCTGTGCTGCCCTGTGTGGCCGACTCGGGCACCTGCCTGTCTCTGCGGGTGCCGAACCGGCAGCGTCTCAGCCTGGCCGACTGGGTGGCGTCCGGGAGCCTGTCCGGGCAGGGCGCGAGCCTGCTCGGCGGGCTGGTCGAGGCCCGGCGGGCGTTTCTGGTCTCTGGGGGAACAGGGTCGGGAAAGACCACCCTGCTCGGTGCGCTGCTCGCGCTCGTGCCACCGGCCGAACGGATCGTGATCGCCGAGGACTCCCGCGAGTTGCGTCCCGACCATCCCCACTGCGTGCGGCTGGAGGGTCGTCCCCGGAACGCCGAGGGATCGGGAGCGGTGACGCTGACCGACCTCGTCCGGCAGGCGCTGCGGATGCGTCCGGACCGGCTCGTCGTGGGCGAGGTGCGCGGCGCAGAACTCGCCGACCTGCTGAGCGCACTGAACACCGGGCACGAGGGCGGTTGCGGAACGGTGCACGCGAACTCGGCCGGCGACGTCCCGGCGCGGCTGGAGGCGCTGGCGGCGCTCGGGGGGATGGGCCGCGACGCCCTGCACGCCCAACTCGCGGCGGCGCTGCAGGTGCTGGTGCACGTACGGCGGCTGCCCGACGGGCGACGGTGGGTGGACGAGTTGCGCCTGGTCCGCCCCGATCCGGCGACCGGGCGTTGCCTGACGGTGCCCGCGATCCGGTTCCGCCCGGGCGCGGCGAGCGTGCCGGGCGACGGCTATGAGCAGCTCTGCCGGCTCGTCGGTGGGGGTGCGGGGTGAGTCTGATGGCTGCGCTCGCCGCCGGTCTGGCCTGCTGGCTGGCGCTCGGGCCCGCGCGCCCGCTCCGATTGCGTGTCCGGGCGGCACCGGCGGCGAGGTGGAGGGGAAGGGGCGTGTGGGCCGGATTCGCCGGGGCCGTGCTGGCCGGAGCGTCTCTGGCCGGGGGACTGCTGGGCGGCGGTGCAGGAGCGGCGCTGGGGACGTCCGTGGCGCTGCCGGTGCTCACCGCGGTGCTGGTCTGGCGGCGACACCGGGGCCGGGCTGCGGCAGGCGTCGCCGGGGAGGAGGTGTTCGGGGCGTGCCAACTCCTCGCCGGGTTGCTGCGGGTGGGTCACGTGCCCACCGCCGCGCTGCGGATCGCGGCACGTGATGCCCCCGTCCTGGCCGAGGCAGCCGCCGTCCAGGAGGTGGGTGGGCCGGTCGCGCCCGCGCTCCGGCGCTGCGGTGCGCGACCCGGCTGCGAGAGCCTGGTCGAACTCGGCATCGCCTGGGAGGTGGCGGAGCGGACGGGCGCATCGCTCACCGCCACGCTCGACGCGCTCACCGGGCGACTCTCGGCGCGCCGGACGGTGGGCCACGTGGTCGCGGCGGAACTCTCCGCACCACGGGCGACCGGACGGCTGCTCGCTGTGCTGCCGGTGGCGGGCGTGTTGCTCGGCTATTCCTTCGGTGGCGACCCACTGGCCTTCCTGACCGGCTCGTTGCCGGGCCAGCTGAGCCTCACTGCCGGGGTCGCGCTGGGATGTGCGGGGGTTGTCTGGACCGAGCGGATCGCCGACGTGGGAGGGGGCTGAGGTGGCCGCGGACGTCGTGGCCGCGGTCGCCCTGGGTCTGGCCGTGGCCTGCTGGCGGGCCGGCCCGGCGAAGCGACTGCGGGCACCGGAGGGGCGTTGGTCGCGTGTGGTGGGTGCGCGGTTGCGGGCATCACGGGGGCGGGTGTCCGGCTCGCTGGCCGCTGCGGGGAGTGCGTTGCTCCTGGTGGCCGGGCTGGGTTGGTGGGGAATCCCGCTTGCCGTCGCGGTCGGCGCGGCCAGCTACGTCGTGCTCGGGCGGCTGCTCAGCGGTGAAGCGACACGGCGACGCGAGCAGATCGTCGCGGACCTTCCGCAGGCGTGCGACCTGCTGGCGGTCTGTCTCGATTCGGGCCTGCCGCTCCGAGGCGCGGTCGAGGTGATCGCTGGCGCGCTGGACGGGCCGCTGGGCGGCCTGCTCGGCGAGGTGGCGGCGAAGGTCCGGCTCGGTGCGGACGAGGCCGAGGCCTGGTCCGAGCTGGCCGGTGCCGAGCCGGTGCTGGGGGTGCTGGGACGTGAGATGGCGCGCGCCCTGGGTTCTGGCATGGCCCTGTCCGGCACGCTGCGAGCACTGGGTTCTGGCGCACGCGGGGATGCCGCGGCTGCGGCCGAGGAGCGGGCCCGCCGGGTCGGCGTCCGCAGTGTCCTGCCGTTGATGACCTGCTTCCTGCCGGCGTTCCTGCTGCTCGGCGTGGTCCCGATCATCGGCGGGGTCGCCCAGCACCTCTTGCGACCGTGAGACCGCGGTTGTCCACAGTCGTGCGTCCTCCGGAGCGTTGTCCACAGCTCGCCCGACTGCCTGACTCCTGGGGACGCCGGCTGCCGAAGGTGTGGGTGCGTCCGAGTGGACGCCGAGGGAAGGAGGCAGGTATGGCACGGGAACTGGTGAAGGTCGGCCGGCGCCGCGACCAGAGGGGAATGACCACCGCGGAGTACGCGGTCGGCACGGTGGCAACGGTGAGCTTCGTCGGGATCATCCTGGCAATCATCAACAACCCGGAGTTCCGGGACGCGATCTGGAAGATCGTCCTCGTGATCATCAAGGTGATCATCCAGGCGATGGGTGGCGGGGCGTGAGCCGAGCGGTCACACCGCAGGCCGGCCGGGAGCTCCCCGGCCGGCCGCGCCGGCGATCGCAACGCGGCATGGTCACCGCAGAACTCGCGTTCGCCAGCATCGGTGCGGCGCTCGCGTGCATCCTGCTGGCCTGGGCGCTCACCCTGGTCGGGCTGCTGGTGCGCTGCCAGGACACCGCGGCTGAGGTCGCGCGGCAGGAGGCGCGCTCCGACCACTCCGCGGTGGCGAGGGCCGTCGCGGATCGCCCGACGGGAGCGACCGTCGACCTGCGGCAGGATGCGGACCAGGTCACGGTGGTCGTCGAACTCGCCGCCCGGCCGTGGGCGAGCTGGCTGCCGTCCGTCCCGTTGTCGGCCCGGGCCAGCGTGCTCCGGGAGCCGGCGTGAACGCCGTCGATTCCCGGCAGCGGGGCGAGCACGGCTCGGGTACGGCGCTGGTCGCCGCGGTCATCCTCGTCCTGATGGTGGTGGCCGCCGGGCTGCTGGTCGTCGCCGGCTATGTCGCCGCCGCGCACCACGCGCGTTCCGCGGCTGACCTGGTCGCGCTCTCCGGGGCGGCGGCCCGGGGTCGCGGCGATGACGCGTGCGGGGCGGCGGCCGTGGTGGCGTCCCGCAACGGGGTGCGACTGGCCGGCTGCAGCGAACGTGGCGACAGCTTCGACTACGTCGTGACGGTGACTGTGGAGCAGCCGGTGTCCGTGCGGTCGCCGGTGCTGCCGGATTCGGTGGCCGCCACAGCCCACGCCGGAAAGCTGGGGCTGCTGTGAAGCGTGCCCGGGCCGGCGCGGTGCGCTCAACCCAGCACGAGTTCCAGCAGCCGGGCGGCAGCGTCCTTGGCCAGCGGCTGGTTGCCGTTGCCGCACTTCGGCGAGACGACACAGGACGGGCAGCCCGATGCGCACGGGCAGGTGAGCAGCCGTTCGAGGGTGGCGGCGAGCCAGGCCTCCGCCTGCTCGTAGCCGCGCTCGGCGAAGCCGGCGCCGCCGGGGTGCCCGTCGTGCACGAACACGGTCAGCTCGCCGGTGTCGGGGTGGCAGGTGGTGGAGAGCCCGCCAATGTCCCAGCGGTCGCACGGCGCGAAGGCGGGCAGCAGGCCGATCGCGCAGTGTTCGGCGGCGTGGGCGGCACCCGGCAGGTCCCGGGCCGCAATGCCGCCGAGGCGACCCTCGGGCACCGTGAACCACGACGACTGCGTACGCAGCACGTGCCGGGGCAGGTCGAGCGGGTGGCTGTCCCAGACCCGACCGCTGGCCTCGTCCCGGCGCAGGAAGCCCGTCACCTGGCTGCTCAGTTCGACCGTGCCGAAGCACAGCCGGG